>R15__coassemble_857_pt1 | contig 18864 bp, 13 predicted proteins | sample R15__metabat2_low_PE_001 | metagenome-assembled genome bin R15
GTACTATACCTACGCATTCCATATCCGGAGCAGCCTCAAGGGCCTCCAATACTCCATGCCCGATATTGCCGTATCCTACTATTGCTACTTTTATCATATCATTACGTTTTAGGTTGCAAAATTACAAAAAAGTTATGATTTATGATAAAGAAAGAACAAAAAAAAACCTCTCTCCATAGGAAAGAGGTTCTTTGTTTATTCGGATTTCGGTGTTCGAAACACTGAAAATGGTTTATTTATTTTGCTTCTTCTGCTGTAACCTGAGCTTTCTCGCGGCGGTCAATAATCTTATGACCAAGTACGAGATATGCTGTTGGTGCTGCGATGAAGAGTGAAGAACAAGTACCTATGACAACACCGAGAATCATTGCAAATGCGAAACTGCGAATGCTTTCTCCACCAAGGAAGAAGATACAGAGCAATACGATGAGCGTTGATACTGATGTGTTGATTGTACGAGCCAATGTGATATTCAATGAATCATTGAACAGACGCTGACGTTCACGGTTTGGATATTTGCCCAGTTCCTCACGGATACGGTCGAAGATTACCACCTTGTCGTTGATAGAATATCCGATAGCGGTAAGGATAGCACCGATAAATGTCTGGTCAATCTCAAGTGAGAATGGCAACCATCCCCAGCACAAACTATATATGCCTATGATAAGGAATGTATCGAATGCCAATGCTGTGATAGAACCAATTGAGAATGCTACGTTGCGGAAGCGGAAGAGGATGTAAAGGAAGATGGCGATAAGGGCAAGGATTACTGACCAGATTGCTCCGTAAGTAATGTCTTCTGCGATTGATGCACCTACCTTCTGTGAACTGATGATAGAACCGCCTACACGGTTATCACGGTCGATGAAGTTTTCAAGGGTAACTGTCTTGTCAATCCATCCGTTCTCAATAAATACCTCGTACAATACCTTTTCTATTTCTGAGTCAACTGTCTGACCATTCTCGTTGATACGATAGTTGGTAGATACTCTGACGGTCTTATTGTCGGTACCTACAGAGATAACTTGTACTGTAACCTTATCTACGTCGTCTTCCTGGCTCACTTTCTCCTGGAACTTAGCATCAAGTGCAGCCTCTACATTTTCAGGGATAACAGCTGTGCTGAATTCTACCTTATAGTTACGACCACCTGTGAAGTCAATAGATTCACTGAGTCCACGTGTGAAGAAGGAAACGATACCAATGAGCAATGCTGCTCCGAATATAGTGAAGGAAATCTTATAAACACTCATGAACTTGAAGTCAGTTCCCTGCATCATATTCTTAGATATGGATGTAGTGAATGTGATGTCCTGCCACTTTTCGCGTTTCATCTGGTGTTCGTACCAAATACGAGTCAACCATACTGCTGTGAAGAATGAGCAGATGATACCGATGATGAGGGTTGTAGCGAATCCCTTGATTGGTCCGGTACCGAAATAGAAGAGGATGACACCTGTGATGATACTTGTGAGGTTGGAGTCGAAGATTGCTGAGAATGCATTGCTGTAACCTGCTGCAATAGCATTCTTGAGGTTCTTTCCTGCCTTCATCTCTTCCTTGGTACGCTCATAGATAAGCACGTTGGCATCGACTGCCATACCGAGTGTGAGCACCATACCTGCGATACCTGACATGGTAAGTGCAGCCTGGAGAGATGTGAGGATACCGATTGTGAAGAAGAAGTTAAGCAAGAGTGCTGTATTGGCAACCATACCTGCTCTGACTCCATACATCACGCACATATAGATCATCAGCACGATGAATGCGATGATAAATGAAATGAAACCAGCCTTGATTGACTCTGCGCCGAGAGATGGGCCTACGATATCTTCCTGAACAATCTGTGTAGGAGCTGGCATCTTACCTGACTGAAGTACGTTGGCAAGGTCTTTTGTGTCGTTTACTGTGAATGCACCACTAATCTCAGTACTACCACCGTCAATCTTATTCTTTACGTTAGGAGCACTATATACGAGGTTATCAAGAACGATAGCAACACAATGGTTTACATTTGCTTCAGTAAGAGCAGCCCATTTACGTGCACCTTCAGTATTCATCTTCATAGTGACAACTGGACGGCTGAACTGGTCGAATTCGTCCTTAGACTCGGTAACTACATCACCTTCAATAGGTGCACGGCCGTTCTGACCTGTCATACGTATAGCGTAAAGTTCAAATATCTTTCCAGCCTTGTCCATTGCCTTAACGCCCCATTTCAGGCTCAAATCACCTGGAAGGATGCGCTTTGCAATCTCACCGGTAAGGAGTTGGTCGATTTCTGCGGTATCGGCTGCGAGAGCATAGCCAACCACACATCCTCTGTCACCCTGCATAGGTTGCAGTAATGCGAAGAGAGGATTCTCTGCCTTAGCCTTTGCTTTGGCTTCCTCATCCATTGCCTGGGTTGGAGTTGCTTCTTCTGAAGTAGAAACTTTTGCAAGGAGGTTTTCTTCTGCCTTAGCACTGTCTACACTGGCTGTATCGGCTACTGTTTCTGCTGTTTCTTCGGTTTCAGCAGCACTTGCAGTCTCAGTGGAATCTGCCACCTCACCAACGAGTTGGTTTCTCAATGCAGTGTTGAGTTGGTTGAGGAATGGAATAGCTGCTTGGGTGTCGTAAGTCTCCCAGAACTCAAGGTTTGCACTTCCCTGAAGGAGTTTACGTACACGTTCTGGCTCTTTGATACCAGGAAGTTCCACAAGGATACGACCTGTCTGACCTTCTACTTTCTGGATATTTGGCTGAACAACTCCGAAGCGGTCAATACGTGTACGGAGAACGAGGAATGCGTTGTCAACAGCTGATTTCACTTCTTCACGAAGTACATCTTCCACCTCTTTGTCGGAACTATTTGTTGTTACCTTGCCCTTCAACTGTTGTGTAGCAAAGAAACTTGCCATAGCTTGGTTAGGGAAGTTCTTTTTAAAAGCATCAGTAAAGCAAGTGATGTAGTCGTCCTGGCTTTCAATGTTAGCCTTCTGAGCCTCATCAACAGTCTTGTTGAATGTAGGGTCAGGGTTGTGGTCTGCCAAAGCCTTGATGATGTCAGGGATAGACACCTCAAGCATTACGTTCATACCGCCCTTAAGGTCCAAACCAAGTCCGATGGCTGTTTCACGGCACTGTTTTAAGTTATAAGTTCCCAAATAGAACGGAGTAGTATTCAGTGAGTCTAAATACTGCTCTGCTTGACTCTCTTCCATCTCTGCAGCTTTATTGTCAACATAGTTAGCCACTATGGTGAAAGAGAGATAGAAAAGGCAAATAAGCGTTAGCGCAATGGCTAAAAACTTAACGAATCCTTTGTTTTGCATTTTGATAATTTTTTATTGTTTTAATGATAGTTCAATTCTCTCTGCACACGCGTTTGTGCGCATACAGCGTGCAAAGTTAATAAAAAGTTGGGAAATATAAACTAAATAAACGAAAAAAATTAATATTCAAGCGTGCAAAATATCGGATAATGGTCACTTTTGGCTATTCCGTCATCGACTTTTGCGTAGTATGGGGTCATATTATCGCTGACTAATATGTTGTCAATTCTAAAGTACATTCCGTCTTTGTTGTAGGAAAGTCCGAGCCCATTGCCTGATTGGGTGAACGCGTCATTCAGATGTTTAGACATTACCCTGTGAACGTATGAAATAGGACTGTCGTTGAAATCTCCGCAGCTAATGATATATTTACAAGTGGTCTGTTCAATAAAATTGTTGATGGAATCTGCCTGTAAGGCTCTTATTTGGTTTGCAGAGGCGAGTTTGTCTTCAAGCAAATCAAAGTTTTCTTCTATCTGCTGTTTCTGAGTACGATTCTTTATGTCGCGGAATATTTCCTTGTACTTTTCTTTATCCTCATCATTTAGTTTGTACGATTCCAAATGATTGTTTATCACCAGAAGTGTATCTTCTTCCAGTAGTAATCTGAATGCACAACTATGATTTCCTTCAGAAGGGATATTGAGTGGAAAAGAGTCTATGAGCGGAAGTTTTGAGATAATGACCATTGAGGAAATCTCATTGTTGCATGAAGAGATATATGGATAGATGCCTTCAAATTGGCTCTTGACCCATTCCTTTGTTGCTTGCTCAGCTTCCTGAAGACATATTATATCCGCATCTGAATCTATGAGGTAACGTACAATCGGATTTTCTTCCCAATTTTCATCTGCTTGTTTGTTGAAGTTGAGCACATTATACGACAGCACTTTCAGGGTTCTGCCTTTTGGTTCTCCTTGAAACATATTGATAGGACAGAATGTGCGGATGGTCCCAGCACAAAGCGCCATTCCTACTGCTGAAATAAGCATTAGTTTGTATTTCCCGAACAGGAGCCAAAATACTAAGAATGCTATATTGACAATCAGCGGAATTGGGAATATCATTCCGAGCCATGACCAATTGGGGAAATGGATGGGGTGCAGATAGACGGAATACGCACACAAAAGCATTGCCGTTGTGGCAAATATATTCAGCCCTATGAATATATATCTCAGTATTCTTATCACCCCTTTCTTGATTTATTTCGTCTTATTTTTTGTTGCTTGCTTCAAATAATTGCCGCTTTTCGTCGTTTGTCAGACTGTTGTACCCACCTTTGCGAATTTTATCAAGTATCTCGTCTATTTTCCGGTAGTCAGTAACGTTGGTCGTATCTGAGACACCTGAGTAGTTTGTCGTATTGTATGCTGATGAATAGTTGCCGCTTTTTTCTGATGTGTTGTAAACAACCTTCATTTTCCTTACTCCCTTGATGGTTATCATCTTACTTCTCCAATAGAGCATAACCAATGCTCCAAACAGCATTCCGCCAATGTGGGCATAGTGGGCTGTTCTGTCGCCTGAGAATTGTGCTGCTCCGCAGAACAACTCGATTGCGGCGAATATTATGACAAAATATTTTGCCTTGATAGGGAACGGGAATGGGAATACAAACATCCTTTCGTTAGGGAATGTCATTCCAAATCCGAGCAGAATGCCATATATTGCTCCACTTGCTCCTACTGCCCAGTCGAATGGACCGATAAGGCCTATAGCCTGTCCTAATTCTTGAACTATAGCAGCGCCTATACCGCAGATGAAATAGAAAGCCGTAAATCGTTTTGGTCCCCAGGCTATCTCTAAGGTTCTTCCGAACATCCATAATGTGAACATATTGAAGAATATGTGCCAAACACCTGCGTGCATAAACATATAGGTAACAGGCTGATACCAATGGAATAGTGGGGATGCAAAGTAGAACAATCCGAATGTGCTGTTTATTCCAAATACGGCATCAATCAGGAATGCTACTACATTTATAAGTATCAATATGTTTACTACAGAACGTTTCATTCTCTTAAACTCTTAACCTTTTACCCCCTTAATCTCCAATGTCAGTTCTACCGGGCAATGATCCGAACCGAAGATGTCGGTGTGGATTTTTGCTGATTGCAGTTTCTCTTTCAATCTGTCGGAACAGAGGAAATAGTCGATTCTCCATCCTGTGTTGTTCTCACGGGCATGAAAACGATATGACCACCACGAATAGATATCTTTCTGATTGGGGAAGAAATGACGGAAAGTGTCTGTAAATCCGGCATTCAGAAGTGTCTGGAATTTATCTCTCTCCTCGTCGGTAAATCCTGGATTATGGTGGTTTGTCTGAGGATTCTTGATGTCAATTTCCTTGTGTGCCACATTCATATCTCCGCAGACCACTACTGGTTTCTTTTTATCGAGTTCCTGTAGGTATTTGCGGAAATCGTTATCCCACTCCATTCTGTAGTCTAATCTTCTTAGTCCATCCTGAGAGTTTGGGGTATAGACGGTAACGAGGTAGAAATCCTCCATTTCGAGGGTGATGATTCTTCCTTCGTTTTCCTGTCTCAGTACCCCTTCGGCCTCAGGTAGGTTTGGTGATTTATAGATATTCAGCGGTGTGTGTTTGGTGAATATGGCTGTGCCTGAATAGCCCTTCTTTTCGGCTGAGTTCCAGAATGACTGATATCCCAGAAAACTCAGGTCGAGTTGCCCTTCCTGCATTTTAGTTTCTTGCAGGCAGAAGAAATCGGCGTCGAGTTGGTCGAACACGTCTGCAAATCCTTTGCTGCATGCCGCTCTTATTCCGTTTACGTTCCAGGATATTAGTTTCATCTTTAATCTCTTTTTTATTTTTCCGAAGGGCTGTTAAGGCTGATTATCTTCTTATTTCACGTAGAGTGAATAGTCGGTCTTGTGCATGTCTCCCTCGCGGAGGAATGTGTCGTGCATAGCCAATGCGGCTGAGAGTTTGTGGCAGCAGTGACCTTGATCTGCTATCTTGAGATAGTCCCAAAGCAGTTGTTTGTAGTCAGGATGTGCGCAATTCTCTATGATGGCTTGTGCTCTTTCCTTTGTGCCTTTTCCGCGGAGGTCGGCAACTCCTTGTTCTGTTACGATGACGTTAACGTCGTGTTCTGTATGGTCAACGTGGCTGCAGAATGGTACGATGCTGCTTATCATGCCGCCTTTTGCCACTGAAGGACAGGTGAAGATTGAGAGGAATGCATTTCTCTCGAAGTCGCCTGATCCGCCGATACCGTTCATCATCTTGGTACCGCAGATTTGGGTTGAGTTGGCATGTCCATAGAGGTCTACTTCGATAGCGGTGTTGATAGCAATCAGACCGAGACGGCGGATTACTTCTGCGTTGTTTGATATTTCTGACTGACGGAGTACGAGTTTGTCTTTGAAGAAGTCGATATTGTCGTATATGCTCAGGAGTTTGTCGTTGGTTACTGTGAGTGAGCAAGTAGATGCGCATTTCACTCTTTCTTCGAACATAAGGTCCACAACTGCGTTCTGGAGCACTTCGGTATATATTTCCATCTGAGGCATATCCGGGTCGCTTCCGAGTGCGAAGAGGATTGCGTTGGCTGTGGTTCCTACACCGCTTTGGAATGGGAGGAAACTTGGTGGGATGATTCCGCGTTTACGTTCGTTGAGAAGGAAGTTGGCTACATTTTCTCCGATTTTGTCGGTAACTGGGTCTGCTCCCTTGAAACTGCGGGCTTCATCCGGTATGTCGCATTCCACTACTCCGACTACTTTCTTAGGGTCAAGTTGCAGATATGGTGTACCTATGCGGTCTGTTACGTGTTCGATTGGAATTGGTTTGCGGCAAGGTGGGTCCAATGGTTGGTAAACATCGTGTATTCCCTTTGATTTTGGACTGTGGAATGCATTGAGTTCCAATATGATGCCTTTCTTTGCGAGCATAGCGATAGTTGGAGAAATACCTCCTGCTGCAGTGAGATATACTTTTCCGTCGTCTTCTATTGCGCATACTTCGATGATAGCCCAATCTACATCTCCGAGGAAACCGTATCTCAAATCCTGTGCCATCATTCCGAGGTGGATGTCGTTATAGGCAAATTCACCTGCGTTTACGTGCTTACGGAAATCTGGATTGGTGGTATAAGGTGCGCGGTAGCGTATTGCGTGTTCATTTGAGAGCACTCCGTCGGTTGACTGACCTGTGCTTGCACCTGTGAAAATCCCTACTTGGAAAGGACGTCCTGCCTCATGTTCTGCATGGGCAATTTTTGCCAATTCTGCTGTTACTGCCTTTGCAGTTCCTGCAGGTGTAAATCCGCTGAGACCGATATTGTCTCCGTGCTTAATCAAAGCCGCTGCTTCTGCGGCTGTAATTCTTGTAAATGCCATAACTGATTGCTTACAATTTTACTGTGTATTTTGTACAATTTATGTTTATAAATTTATTTCAAACTGCAAAGGTAGGAATTTTGTCTGACATGAGCAAATTTTTCCGCTTCATCTCCGTCTTATCTCCGTCTTATCTCCGTCTTATCTCCGTCTTATCTCCGTCAATTCTCCCATTCGAATGGGAGAATTCCCTTTGGTATCCCTTTGTTATCCCTTTGGTATCCCTTTGGTATGTCCTTGATAAGTCCTTAACAAGTCCTTAATAAGTCTTTGATTTTTTCATCTCTCCCTTAACACTCCTTCATCATTACCTTATCATTACCTTATCGTTACCTTAACGTTACCTTAACGTTACCCTGAAGCCTTAGTTGGGGCGGTGATGGGATTACCTTTTACTTACGTATTTGTGCAGGGTTTTCCTTACTGCGCCTTTTTCTGCGAAGAGTTCTGCCACCATTCCTTCTATTTTTGCTCCGAGAGGAGTTGTGTAGAGGTCTGTGCCGAATATGTCTTTACGGCTGTAGAGTTGGTGGAGGCAACTGTAGTCTTGGTTTTGTTTGCCTATTTCGAGTGGTTCTACGATTTTCTGGAGTTCTTCGAGTAGTGGGTCGGGTGATGGTGGGAATGGCTCTCCCTTGTCGTCTATTCCTTTGAGGTAGCGTGCATATCCTGCAAGTGCGAGTGGAATGAGTATGAGGTTGTCCATATTGAGGTTGCGGCTGATGTATTTCTTTATTGTCTCTCCGAAGCGTATCGGCAGTTTCTGGCTTGTATCCATTGCTATGCGCTGTGGTGCGTCTGGCATGAATGGGTTAGGGAGTCGTTTGTTGATTACGTCTCCGATAAATTCGTATGGATTGAGCACTCCCGGGTCGGTGACTACTGGCATGGCTTCCATATAACCTATTTTCTGTATGAAGTTTCTCAGGTCTTCGTCTGCCATTTCTGCGCTTATAAGGGTGTATCCGAGCATACAGCCGTAGATTGCCATTGCGGTGTGGAGTGGGTTGAGGCAGGTTGTCACTTTCATGGTCTCTACTTTGTCAACTGTTTCGCGTGATGTATAGAGTGCGCCTCCGAGGTGGAGTGGCGGTCTGCCGTTGGTATAGTGGTCTTCGATTACCAGATATTGCACTTCTTCTGCGTTTACGAATGGTGCTGTGAAGGTGTGTTTGTCGGTCTCGATGGTGTTGTTGTCCTCAAATCCGTCGTCTTCGAGCAATTTCTGTACTTTCTGGTGTGGTCGTGGTGTTATCTTGTCAATCATTGACCAAGGGAAGGTTACGAGGGTCTCGTTGGTGAGATAGTCTGTGAAGGCTTTATCGGCCAATCCGTCGGTTACCCATCTTTCTGCATAGGCAAGGATTCCTGCTTTCACTTTGTCTCCGTTGTGGGAACAGTTGTCCATACTCTGTACGGTAAGTGGCAGTTTGCCGGCTTTGAAGCGTTCGAGCAGGAGCAGGCAGACTTTGCCCATTGCCAACTGAGGAGTGAGGCCTCGCGAGAGGTCGGCTTCGCTGACTCCGTAACCCTTTTCTGTGATGGTGAAACTGATCATCTGCAAGGATGGTTTTGCGAATATCTCTTTCAGGCGGCTCCAGTCTTCTGCAAACTGGCTGTCGGCTTTCAGACTTTCTGTTACTGAGGCAATTACCTTTTTCTCTATTGTACCGGAAGACTGAAGGCTAACGGAAAGTGAGAGGTTGTTGTAAGGGCGGTAGATTTTGTCGATTATGTCGTAGTCGAATGTCTCGGCAACTATTACTCCTTTATCGTATTCCCTTTTGTTGAGGGCATCGTTGAGCACTGCGGCTGGGAAGGCGCGGAAGATGTTTCCTGCACCGAAATGTACCCATGTAGGGTTTTCGTAAGTGTTGGATCTGACTTTCTCTATATCAAACTCTGGAAGCAGGTATCCCTTCCCTGTCCACTCTTCACGGTCAAACCGACCAGTAATAATTTCATTAAGTTTCATAACTGTATCTTTTTTGCGCCGTGAAGTTACTGCTTTTTTTTCATCTGACCAAAAGTATTTTCAACTTTTTGCGGGAAATGGGATTGTATTCGGATTTTATTTTGTAAATTTGCAGTTCGAAATAGTGAAATCCATAACTGTTGGATGTAAAGAATAAAGATGTAAAGATTATAATAGTTGTTTATGATACAATATTTCACAGGTAAGACCGGTTGCCTTTTCTGGCTGAACGTGTTGTTGGTTCTCTCGTTGGTTGCAGCAATTCCCGTGGTGCTCTATTTCACTCTTGATGGCTGGACTCATCACGGAGAAAAACTGGAAGTCCCTACTGTTATCGGAAAAAGCGGCAGTGAGGCGGTTGAACTATTGGAGAAATTAGGACTGAAGCCCGAGATAACCGATTCGGTATATAAGAAATCACTGAAGCCAGGTGCTGTTCTTGAGCAAAATCCTGCTGCGGGAAGTGAGGTAAAAAGCGGCCACATAGTGCATCTCACAGTCAATTACATGGGTGCTCCAATGCTCAAACTGCCTGATTTGGCAGGTAACAGTTCCCGCCGACAGGCAGAGGTTATCCTTCGCGATATGGGATTCCGCCTTACAGAGCCCACTATGGTGTATGGAAGGCCAAAGGACTTGGTCATAACCATAAGGCAGGCAGGAAAAGAAGTGATGGCAGGAAGTAGTCTGAACAAAGAAAAAGCACTCACATTGGTGTGTGGAGCCGGGGAAGAAGAAGAGATAATAGTCGACTCCATAGACATCGATAAGATATATGGCGGCAGTTTTATGACTGATACCGTTGCTGTTGAGAGAAACCAATTCGAGGAAGTACAGTAGGTAAATTTCGTATGGCAATGGCTGAGAATGATATGGATGAGGTTTTTATAGACCTGGAAGCAGAAGACGAAGACGAGGAAGCGGGTGGTCTGTACGAACATTTTAAGATAGTTGCCGACAAAGGACAGAAACTGGAGAGGGTTGATAAATTCCTCATTGACCACCTGAAGGACACTTCGCGCAACAGGATACAAAAGGCTGCTGATGCAGGGTTTATCCTCTGTGGCGACAAACCAGTAAAGAGGAGTTATAAGGTCAAGCCGGGAGATGAAATCCGCATCATGCTCGACCGACCTCGAAACGAACTCACCATCGAACCAGAGGACATACCTCTTAATATAGTGTATGAGGATGAAGATCTCATAGTGGTGAACAAACCCGCTGGGATGGTAGTACACCCAGGATTCGGCAATTGGTGTGGCACTTTGCTCAACGCTATTGCCTGGCACCTGAAAGACTTGCCGCAATATGATATCAACAACCCTGAGATAGGATTGGTTCACCGTATTGACAAAGACACCAGTGGATTGCTCGTGGTGGCCAAGACGGCAGAGGCTAAGACAAGTTTGGGAAAACAGTTCTTCGACAAGACCACAAAACGCGAATACAACGCATTGGTATGGGGCAATTTCGATCAGGACGAAGGTACCATCACGGGAAATATCGCAAGAAATCCCAAAGACAGGATGCAGATGGCTGTATTCGACCCCGAATCGGAGATTGGCAAGAGAGCCGTAACTCATTATTATGTGAAGGAAAGGTTCGGATATGTCACCTTGGTGAAATGTGTGTTGGAAACTGGCAGAACCCATCAGATAAGGGTGCACATGAAACATATAGGCCATACCCTTTTCAACGATGAACGATATGGAGGAGATGTCATCTTGAAGGGTACAACTTCGAGCAAATACAAACAGTTTGTAGAAAACTGCATGAAGATATGTCCCCGTCAGGCCCTCCATGCCAAGACTTTGGGGTTTGTACATCCCAGAACAAAGAAAATGATGATGTTTGATTCGGAATTACCCGAAGATTTAGATAACTTACTTAACAAATGGAGAAAAAAAGAATTATAGCAATCATAGCAGGTGGAGACTCATCAGAACATGATGTGTCGATGAGAAGTGCTGCTGGTATCAGTTCGTGGCTCGATAAAGAGAAATACGAAGTATATGTAGTGGAAATCAAGGGACTGGAATGGAATGCCCACTTGGCTGATGGCACTCTGTCGCCTGTCAATCGCCACGATTTCAGTTTCCAGGATGGCGATTCAACCATACATCCCGACTTTGCGTACATCACTATTCACGGCACACCGGGAGAGAACGGAATCCTGCAAGGCTATTTCGAACTGCTCCACATACCATATTCCACTTGTAGTCTGCTCGTAGCCGCAATGACATTCGACAAATTCACCAACAATCAGTATCTCCGCAGGTTCGGAGTGAAGGTCGCTGAGTCACTGTTGCTGCGCACTGGTCAGAATATAAGCGACGAAGACGTGGTAAACAAGGTTGGATTGCCTTGTTTTATAAAACCAAATGGGGCAGGAAGCAGTTTCGGAGTTACAAGGGTGACAAAACAAGAAGATATTCAAAAGGCAATAGAATTTGCCCGTACAGAATGTGGCGATGTGATGATAGAAGCCGAACTGAAAGGCACCGAGGTAGCCAATGGAGTGTTTAGGAAAGCAAACGGCGAGGTATGTGTGCTGCCTATAACTGAGGTTGTAAGTCATAATGAGTTTTTCGACTATGATGCTAAATATAATGGACAGGTGGAGGAAATCACTCCTGCACGGCTAAGTGAGGATACAACTAAGAGAATAAAGGAACTGACCAAAAGTATCTACACTATCCTCGGTGGTGAGGGCATAATGAGAGTTGACTATATCATCACAAAATCTGTGCAGGAACATGGAGTTATCGTAGGACAAAATACCATGGTAGATATCATCAACCTCTTGGAAATCAATGCTACACCAGGAATGACGGCAACCAGTTTCATCCCACAGCAGGCAAAAGCAGCAGGACTCGAAATGAGTTATATACTCGACGAAGTTATAAACTCCAAAACCGAAAACTAAGAGAAAGAAAAAGATATGGATGATAGAATACATTATTTCGACGATATAAGACCTTTCTTACCAGAGGAGTTGCCTCAGGCGTATGAGACATTGCTTTCGGATGAGAAATTCATCAATGTGCTGAAAACCGTTGTTCCTGAAATTCCTTTCGATGAATTGGCAAAGCTGATGCGTAGCCAGAAGACTAATCAGGAGTTTCAGAAAGCGATAATCTATCCTTTCGTCAAGAAGATAGCAACATCTGCTACAGATGGTATAGAGGGCGATTTCAGTGCACTCGATTTCAATACGGGCTATACATTCATCTCCAACCACAGGGATATAGTTCTCGACTCGGCATTTCTCTCGGCTTTGCTTCTTGAACATGGACAAGATACTGTGGAAATTGCCATAGGCGACAATCTGCTTATTCATCCTTGGATAAAGAATTTGGTGAGAATAAACAGGTCGTTTATTGTGCAAAGGGCCCTCACTATGCGACAGATGCTTATGGCGTCGAAGAAAATGTCGGAATATATTCATTTCGTCATCCAGGAAAAGAAAAGTAACGTATGGATTGCTCAAAGGGAAGGTCGCGCTAAAGATAGCGATGACAGAACTCAGGACAGTGTGCTGAAGATGCTATCAATGGGATATACTCCAACTGAATCCGCTGCCAAGGGTGATGGAGCGAAAATAATTGCATCGCTGAAAGACCTTAATATCGTTCCGTTGGCAATATCCTACGAACTCGATCCATGCGATTATCTTAAGGCAGAGGAATTTCAGAACAAACGCGATAACCCGGAGTTTAAGAAGAGTCAGCAAGACGACCTTAACAATATGCGCATAGGTATTTTCGGTAAGAAAGGACATGTGCACTATCACGCAGCACCTTGCATCAACCAATGGCTTGACACACTTGATCCAGATACTCCAAAGACAGAACTCTTCGATATAGTAGCAAAGCACATAGACCAGGAAATCCATAAAAACTATATGCTCTACCCTATAAATCTCTGGGCAGCGCATCCTTCTCGACTCTCAGAACCCTCAGAACCTCGAACCCTCGAACCCTTGAATGCGTCTATACTGGCACAATTTAATTGTGCCACAACCGCAGAACCGCAAAACCACATAACCGCCAATGAATATATCGACTCAAAACTTCAGCAAGTCTCGTTGGAGCATCCTGATTGGGATTTCCTGCGTGAGAGGATTCTCACTATGTATGCCAATCCTGCTCGCAATCACTTTGCTGCTCTCGGCATGTAGCAAGGATGATGACGATGCCATGCCATCGGTGTTTACCGATTTGGTGGTGGCTAAAACAGATGCCAACAGTGTGATATCATCTATCACTACTGATGATGGCAAAGAATGGGGACTTAACCATACAATTGTCAGTGACGTAAAAGACTCCCTGATGAGATGCTATTGCGTGTATAAGGTAGAGGGAGGTAAACTTAGTGTATATACTCTTAAAGGAGTATTCTCCAGTTATCCTAAGGAGGCCAGCAAATACAATTCCTTACCCACCGACCCTGTGAAAGTGGTGAGTCTTTGGAAAAGTGGCGGATATCTTAATATGCATCTCGGGATAATGACTACAGGTGGTGGTGCCCATAAATATGGATTTGCCTTAGACAGTATCCACAATGCTACGGATAATCTGTCGAAAGGCACAGCATGGTTCTCTTTCCTTCACGAAAGACCAAGCGATGATGCGGAGTCATATACTGAAGACCATTATTTCAGTATGCCGATTGGGGATTATGCCGATTACGACAGCATCATTGTCAGCATCAACACTTATGAAGGTTCCAGAACTTTCAGATTTTAGTATGCTGCCTAACCGCAAAACCACATAACCATATAACCGCATAACCCTCTATGGACAAACAGAAAATAAAAATAAGAAAAAAACGCAGACAGAAAGGTGCATGGAAGATGGTGCTTTTCAAGATTCTGTTGGTTGTTGTGCCAACGGCTGTTATCGTGAGTGTGTTTCCTCAAAACGATAATCAGATACCATCCTACGAACTTAATCAGCCTTGGGGCCATGCGACTCTCTATTCCGAATTGCAGTTCAATATAATGATGAGCGACTCCGCCATCAATTTCAAGAAAGACAGTGTCAAAGTTCATTTCACTCCGTATTTCAAACAGGATGCTAAGTGCAAGGCTACGGTAAAAAGCAATTTCTATAAGAAAGCAGTGCGGAGCAAAATAAATCCTCTCTTGACTAAGAGGATTATGGCATGTCTTGACAGCATATACGATAGAGGTGTGGTGGAATATGGCGACCTTGACACCCTGAACAGTGACAGCACCTTATATATAAAGGTAATAGACAGCAGGAATTTTAGCGCTAATTATCCTGTAAACCGATTGTTCACTCCAGGATCAGCGTATATTTTCCTTAAGGACGTAATATCCAATCTCGACAGTACCGATTACCGGAAACTCATGTCGGCTGATAACGATTCCGCAAGAATAGATTTGACGATAACGGAAAATCTAAATAAGGACTCGCAGAAGACCAATGATGCTCTTGCTGAAGATCTCGAGAAACTGTCCACCACTCTTGGTTTTATCAAGAAGGGTGAGAAGATAGTCGATAAAGGAGATATAGTAAATACAAAACTCTTTCTTACCCTTAATTCCTACTACGAAAACCTTCCTCTTATTTCTTCTGACAGCAGCACAATCAACTGGAAACTCTTGGGTTATATCTTCATCGTATTGGTTGTTAATGGATTGCTAGTGGGTTATCTGTCTGTGTTCCGTAAAAACTATCTGGAGGATAAGCGAAGTGCCATACTCCAATTCTCTCTTATTACGTTTTTCTGTATAGTGGCATCATTGATGATAAAATACCAATTCTACCACATATTCCTCCTGCCTTGTTGTATGGTGCCGATATTCATTCGGGTTATGTATGATTCACGTACAGCTTTCGCCTTCCATTGTGGAATGGTATTGATTATCTCTCTCATCCTTGTATATCCTTACGAATTCATTATCTTGAATATTGCAGCAGGCACAGTTCTCTTGCTCTACCTGAAAGGCTTGTCCGACAGAAAACAGATTTTCATTGTTGTCCTCTTGGTTGCTCTCACCTATACTGCGGTATATGTGTCATTGCAATTGGCTACAACCGACACCCAACCGACAAGTTTTCCATGGTCTCTGCTTAAATATTTTGCAATAAACAGCGGACTCCTGATACTCACATTCCCTATGTTCTGGTTGATGGAGAAATGTTTCGGCACTGTGACCGATATGACCTTGCTGGAACTGTCAAATCTCGAACAGCCACTTCTCAAACAGTTGTCGGCAGATGCTCCAGGTACCTACCAGCACTCCAATCAGGTTGCCAATCTTGCTGCTGATGTAGCAGAGAGAATAGGGGCAAAGAGTCTGTTGGTAAGGGTAGGTGCACTCTATCACGATATTGGGAAGATAGGCCATCCTGTGTTCTTTACCGAGAATCAGAGTGGTGATAATCCGCATAGATACCTCACTCCTGTTAAGAGTGCCGAAGTAATCATATCTCATGTCACAAATGGATTGGCATTGGCAGAGAAACACCATCTGCCGCAGGTTATCAGAAACTTTATCGGAGTGCATCATGGAATGAGTAAAACCCAGTATTTCCTTGTGACGTATAAGAATGAGCATCCTGATGAGTCCATCGACGAGACTCTCTTCACTTATCCGGGACCAAATCCTCAAACCAAGGAAGAGGCAATACTCATGATGGCAGATGCCGTAGAGGCTGCTTCACGGAGTTTGGAGACCAAGACCGAAGAAAACATCAACGACTTGGTTGACCGAATTATCGACAGCCAAGTCGCTGGAGGGTATTTTAATGAAAGTACGATTACCTTGCGTGATATCAGTCGGGCAAAGGAAGTGCTTAAGGACCGTCTGCGGAGCATCTATCATCCCCGCATCAGTTATCCCGAACTCAACAAACCTGACTCCCAGGCTTGACCTTGTCTAAGGTAGTCGTGAGTACGAGATTTTCGTTGGCATCTACAGCACTGAGAATCATTCCCTGGCTCACCAATCCGTTCTTAAATTCTTTCGCTGCGAAGTTAGCAACGAAAAGCACTTGTTGTCCTACGAGTTTCTCTGGCTCGGTGTAGTATTGTGCTATACCGCTTACGATGGTACGTTTCTCCAATCCGTCGTCGATAAGGAATCGGAGGAGTTTCTTCATCTTAGGCACCTTTTCACATTCTAATATTGTGCCTACCCTGATATCGAGTTTCTCGAAATCATCGAAACTGCACACTGGTTTCACTGGCTGGGCTTTCACTTCTGCTGCTTCATTAGCCTTTTTGGTTGCCTCCAATTTGTCGAGTTGAACTTGAATGACTTCATCATCAATCTTCTCAAACAGCAGCGATGGTTCTCCCAGTTGCTTTCCCTGTGGCAACAGGTCCATATTGCCCAACTGGTCCCAACTGAATTCAGCGAGGTTGAGCATCTCCCGCAGGCGTTTGCTTGAGTTAGGGAGGAATGGTTCGAAGGCTATGGAGAGGTTGGCAGTAAGTTGCAATGAGATGTAGATTATGGTCTTTACCCTTTCAGGATCTGTCTTCACCACTTTCCATGGTTCTTCGTCGGCAATATATTTGTTACCTATGCGTGCAAGGTTCATCGCCTCCTTCTGTGCATCACGGAAACGGAATCCCTCGAGCAACGCCTCCATCCTACCTTTCACATCGCAGAATTCGCTGATCACTTCCTTGTCGTGGTCGGTGAGTTCTCCTTGCTCTGGTACAATACCATCGTAGTATTTCTTAGTGAGTTGGAGTGCACGGTTCACGAAGTTTCCATATACGGCAACCAATTCGTTGTTGTTGCGGGCCTGATAGTCTTTCCAAGTGAAATCATTATCCTTCGTCTCGGGAGCATTGGCAGTGAGCACATATCGTAGTACATCCTGCTTGCCCGGCATATCAACGAGGTATTCGTTGAGCCATACTGCCCAGTTCTTCGACGTGCTTATCTTGTTGCCTTCGAGGTTGAGGAATTCATTCGACGGCACATTATCTGGCAACACGAAATCGCCGTGAGCCTTCAACATTGAAGGGAATACTATGCAATGGAATACTATATTGTCCTTACCAATGAAATGTATGAGTCGAGTCTCTTCATCCTGCCACCAAGTTTTCCATGAACCCCATTTCTCTGGTTCGTTCTCACAGAGTTCCTTCGTATTGCTGATATATCCAATCGGAGCATCAAACCACACGTAGAGCACTTTCCCCTCAGCACCCTCAACGGGCACAGGTATTCCCCAGTTGAGGTCGCGGGTCACGGCTCTCGGTTTAAGTCCACCATCGAGCCAACTCTTACACTGTCCCACTACTGTAGGTCTCCAGTCGGCATGGTCTTTCAGAATCCATTCCTCCAACCACGGCTGATACTGGTCAAGCGGCAGATACCAATGGCTCGTGCTCTTCTTCACCAACGGATTACCCGTAACGGCATTGTAAGGGTCGATAAGTTCCTCAGGCGAGAGGTCACGACCACATTTCTCACACTGGTCACCATATGCTTCTGGGTTGCCACAATGAGGACATGTACCGCGAATATTTCTGTCGGTAAGGAATTCTCCCTCCTGCTCATCGTAATACTGTTCACTCTCCTGCATGATGAACTTACCCTCGTCGTAGAGTTTACGGAAGAAATCCGATGCAAACTTATGGTGAGTCTTAGATGTAGTGCGCGAATACACATCGAAACTGATGCCGAAGTCCTCAAAACTCTGTTTTATTATCTTATGGTAACGGTCCACCACATCCTGCGGAGTACATCCCTCCTTCCTTGCGCGGATAGTAACCGGAACCCCATGTTCGTCGCTACCACCCACAAAGAGCACCTGTACCCCTTTCAGTCGCAGATATCTCGCATAGATATCAGCAGGGATATATACACCAGCCATGTGACCTATATGCACAGGTCCGTTAGCATAAGGCAAAGCAGAAGTAATCAAAGTCCTTTTAAAACTATTCATATCGTTATATGTGTTGATTTCTGAAATTCACCGCAAAGTTAGTAATTTTTTAGAACACTCCCAAAAATTACTAACTTACGTCAGTTCTTTTTTGTTCACCAAGTGTAGGGACCTAAGTTCACACACCCTGGATTATAATTTTGTAGGACCTATTCTTTTGCCCAGCGAGATATATAGTATTTCGGGACGACATATATGGTTCCGTTGGAGGGGATATATAGTTTCTTTTCACAACTTGACCAAGTGGTGAAAATGAATTGACCAA
>R15__coassemble_866_pt1 | contig 18680 bp, 18 predicted proteins | sample R15__metabat2_low_PE_001 | metagenome-assembled genome bin R15
CCCTGCCCAAATCAACACTCCTACTGAGCAGTGGTTTGATTTAGACATAGACCGAGGAGTGCAACTCGGACTGTTTGCGGGATTGTGTGGACGGCAGAAAGTGTTCAGCAAAGACCATATGGGTTCGGAAACCTCAAACGGAACTGGATTCAGCGGAAGTGAACTTGAAGGTAAGATAATTATGGGAAACACCTTCGATTACCCATATATCCATGGAGAAGCAATACGTACATGCGGAGGTCACTCTTTCTGTTCAACCAGTAAAGACGCACTGGTAAGCGGAGAATGCAAACTTACAGATTATAAATATGCGGACATTATATGTGGAGTGCAGAAAGAATATGATTCTAAATTTCTTATCATGCTCAACAAGTATGCAGAAAAAGGTCACCGACTGATTGTTTCTGGAGCCAATATCGAAAATATGTTGGGAAAAGAGTTCTGTCCTGGTATAACCGCAGAGAATAAAGGGTTCAACCCTCAGAACCAAACAGAAGTACCCTCAGAACCATTCAATAGTTCAAGAGTTGACTATGTCGCAGACCCTGAAGGTGTCAGCCATTACGATTTTTACAGCGAAATGAATGACAAATGCTATTCGGTGCCTTCACCATCTATCTTAGAGTCCAATCAAGCCCAAACAATCCTTATATACCCGAACCAAACACCTGCTGCAATGTACAACAACAAGTTTGGCAGGAATATAATAGTCTGTGGTATTCCATTGGAAACACTCAAATCACCGTCATCCATCAAAAGCATTATGAACCAATTCCTCACATTGCTAAAAGGTAATATATGAACTGGCTTCCTACAACAAAGAAAGAACTTGACCAACTCGGATGGTCACAAGCCGACATCATCATATTCTCTGGTGATGCCTATATCGACCATCCATCATTCCCTACAGCCGTCATAGGTCGCACACTTGAAGCAGAAGGTTACAAAGTGGCTGTTGTTCCTCAACCTGATTGGCATGGAGATTTCCGTGACTTCACAAAACTCGGACGTCCCAGACTTTTCTTCGCCATATCCCCAGGATGTATGGATTCTATGGTGAACAAATACACCGCAAACCGTCGTCTGCGCTCTGAAGATGCTTATACTCCAGATGGGCGTATCGACAGAAGACCTGAATACCCTACGATTGTTTACACACAAATTCTCAAACGGCTCTATCCCGACGTACCAGTAGTCATAGGTGGAATTGAAGCATCAATGCGACGACTTACCCACTACGACTTTTGGCAAGACAAACTCCGTCCGTCTATTCTCATCGACTCAGGAGCCGACATTCTTATATACGGTATGGGCGAAAGGCCCATCACGGCAATAGCAGAAATTGCAGAAAATGACGAATGGGAAACTGTGAACAATGTTCCGCAAACAGCACATATAGCATCCACTCCACTCAACAGAGAGAAATCAGATGGACTTCTCCTATTAAACAGCCATGAAGACTGCCTGAAAGACAAGCGCAAACAAGCAGAAAATTTCCGCCATATCGAAGAACAATCCAACAGACTCGCTTCAGAAACTCTTGTTCAGCAAGTAGGTAATCAATACGTGGTAGTTAATCCACCATATCCACCCCCAACTACAGCCCAACTCGACAAGTCATTCGATCTACCATATACACGTCAGCCTCATCCACGCTATAGAGGCAAAACTATCCCAGCCTATGAAATGATTAAATTCTCGGTCAATCTCCATCGTGGCTGTTTCGGAGGATGTGCGTTCTGCACCATATCTGCCCATCAAGGGAAATTTGTATGCAGCAGAAGCAAGGAGAGCATACTGAGAGAGGTAAAACAAGTCATTGCTATGCCTGATTTCAAAGGTTATCTGACTGATTTAGGAGGACCAAGCGCTAATATGTATGGTATGCAAGGACGTGATATGGATAAATGCAGCAAGTGCAAACGTCCTTCTTGTATTTTCCCCAAAGTCTGTCCGAATCTCAATAACGACCATTCTATGCTTATTGACATATACAAATCAGTTGATGCTATGCCAGAAGTGAAAAAGAGTTTTATCGGAAGCGGAGTGAGATATGATTTGGTTATGAGTGACACAAAAGCAGGGGGACGATATGCACGAGAACTAATAGAAAACCATGTCAGCGGTCGTCTTAAAGTCGCCCCGGAACACACAGAAGATAATGTGCTCAATCTGATGAGGAAACCATCGTTTCAACTTTTCCACGACTTCAAACACATTTTCGACACCACTTGCAGTAAATGTCATTTGCAGCAGCAGATAGTGCCCTATTTCATCAGTGCCCACCCAGGATGCAGAAAAGAAGATATGCAAGAGTTGGCAGAGAAAACCAAACGTCTCGGATTCCGACTCGAACAAGTGCAGCAGTTCACTCCTACTCCAATGACGCTGAGCACAGAGATGTATTACACTGGCATCAATCCCTATACTATGCAACCAGTCTTCTGCGCAAAAACCGATAAGGAAAAACAAGCCCAGCACCAATGTTTCTTCTGGTATAAAACAAAGTAGCCGCTGGGCCACAAAACCGTTATGTTGTGTCAATACCGGCACAATTAAATTGTGCCAATACCGCATAACCACATAACCATATAATCACATAACCATATAAAAATGAACTTCCTACAAATAATCGACAAATATTATCCTGAGGAAAACAGTCTCAAGGAGATATTGATACGCCACAGTGTGAGTGTGACACATAAAGCACTCGAGATAGCCGAGAAACATCCCGAATTTGCTGTTGATATCCAATTCATTGAAGAAGCCGCAATGTTGCACGACATAGGAATCTTCCGTTGTGATGCTGCTGGGATTCAATGTTTTGGAAATGAGCCATATATTCGCCATGGTATCATTGGAGGAGAATTACTTCGCAGCGAAGGTTATCCACGTCATGCAAGGGTATGCGAACGTCATACCGGTACAGGACTCACACTTCAAACCATAATCGCCCAAAATCTGCCTCTCCCCCATCAAGATTTCAGTCCGGAGACTCTTGAGGAACAAATAATTTGCTATGCTGATAAATTCTTCTCAAAGACACGCCTCGATGAAGAGAAAACCCTCAGCCAAGCCCGCCAAGGTCTTATGAAGTTCGGCACCGAATGCATCACACAGTTCGATAAGTGGACTGCGCTATTCGGATAATTCACATCCAATAACTCAAATCATCAGTTTTTATCTCAATATTTTCTTTCCATTGATTATAACAATTCCTTGATAGGAATCATTGACTGCTTGTCCTGCCAAATTATATGGCTGTACGTTAAAGGATGAATTGCCAATTGCACTTGCATTCAAACGCTCAATGCCAGTTGAGCCGTTAGGAATTATATGCTCGACTGGATTATCCAAATTAGAGACTATGTATGCTTCGTAGGCTCCTATCAGTTTACCTTCAGGATAATACTCAAATCGCTGTGTGTCGGTATTGAACTTATATAGAGGGTCTTTATGAATACGCAGTCTGCCACCGGCATCACCTGTGATATAGTAGTCACATGCTTTTATCTCTGTACTGTCTGCTTTATCCACATTATTTGTCAGTACAACCGAAATGGATTGACCGCTATAATTTTCTGCAAATTGAATAAGATATGCTCCCGCCTTCAGAGGATCGTCATCTTCACAGTATTCAAAGTCCATCGAATCCCCATTGACGAATCTCTGGCAGATATAATCAACTCCATGGTACAGTTTATAGTTGGTATGGTCAAATCCGTCCCAGGTACCTTTTTCGATATACATATAATCCAAGTCCCATGGCAAGAACCATGAATAAATAAGAGATCCTTGCACTGTTTTCTTGAATGTTTTTTGGGCTTCACACATAATGTTTGACAACCCGAATATTATGAGCAATATCAATATCTTTTTCATAATTGTAACAGTTTTTTAATAATGGTTCCACAATCCATCCAGTCTCATTGCATTGAATACCATAGCATTGGCCTTCAGCATACGTTCATTAGCAATACGTTCGCCATAGGAGTTGGTACCACCTGTAACTTCCTCTCTCTGATTTATACCGCAAGGCCAGAAATGCTGGGTATCTCCATGTATTTCCTGTGTTTGGTCATGCATTGTAGCTCTGGCTGTACGCTGTGCAATAACACCTTTCCACACACCATTTGACAGCAAACTCCCCCAGTTTCCTGCCGTACCGCCTCCCAAACCATGATTCAGTTCATGTTGGGCTGTTCCTACCCACTGATATCGCGAGTTTGGTCCAAATCGTATCCATCCACCAAGTGAACAGTCAGCAGTTTGTACACCTGTATTGTATTCCACACTTGCAGAGATATACAGATTTGAATAATTATTATAGTAGTACATTGCCGAGTCCATAGCCTCAGTTATCAAATCCCATGCACCAGCGGTTTTGGCCCCCTGTTCGTTGGAAGCCCATTTCCAATTGCACTGTCCTCCTTCCGTTGTGCGGAACAATCGGTCTTCTCCATAGAACACTTTTTTGTCGTCGGTAACCACGTAGGCTCTGGCATGATAAAGAGTTGCTGGTTGTAAAGTTTGGAAAAATCCTCCGAACTCACCCTCAAATCCTTTCAACTTGCAAGTATCCCGTGCTTCATCTTTAGAATCATCAATTGTTGGCAGTGGATGATGTGACAGGCACACTCCCCACGACTTGATATTTTTTGTACCTACAGTCTTGAACTTGGCAAACACAACTGCACCTCTGCGGGCTCTATTGACTACTGGCATTGTTGTAACTTCTGGATTTACCACCTCAGCCTCATAAGTAAACACCTCTGAATATACCGTGTCAGCATCATTACTGATAATATATGCTCTCACACTATACGGCAAGTCTTCAGATAAATTCTTTATTGTAACAGTAAAAGTACTATCTTTCTGCAATGAAGCAGATCGATAAAGACTGTTCACCCCGGCTTTCGGTTCTGGTATTGGATTTTTACTCGAATATGCAAATCCTTGTTTCTTAACACCCGATTCACCCATGGAAAGGATTTTGGCATTCAATGTCACCGTTCTTCCTTCCACCTGTGGGGTGTACATCTCCACTACCATTTTTTCACTGCCTTTAGTACTTTTACTCTCCTCTTGTGCCAATTCGTCTGTAACATTGTCAGAGCAAGCACTCATAAGAGCAATGAACAGACAACTGACTACGGCGCAAAATGAGTGGATTAAATAACTATGTTTCATATTTTTTTAATTTGATTCTGCAAAGTTAGTTATTTTTTTGAAAAGTTCATACTATAATAGACAAAAACTGCCCGTTACTCACGTAAGGGGCAGCAAACACAAACAAAAATAAAGCACGACATCAAATTTGAAAAGAATTCCATGACTCGTGCTTTTTATATTTATTTTCCTAATTTCTTTTGCCAGTTCCAAGCAGAAAGCAATATATCATCGAGAGGGGTATCTGCTTTCCATCCGAGAACTTTGTTTGCCTTATCTACATTTCCCCAGATAGCTTCTATATCACCTTCTCTGCGAGCACCAATTCTGTAATTGAGTTTTACTCCTGTTGCTTTTTCAAAGGAATTTATCAGTTCAAGCACACTGCATCCGTGACCTGTTCCGATATTGAATATCTCCACTGGTTCATCAGCCTTACCATCAAGTATTCGTGCCATTGCAGCCACATGAGCCTTGGCAAGGTCAACAACATATATATAGTCACGAATACAACTGCCATCTGGTGTGTTATAATCGTCTCCAAACACTGTAAGGCACTCACGTTTTCCTATTGCTGTCTGTGTAAGGAATGGTATAAGGTTTGCCGGTACTCCGTTTGGAAGTTCTCCTATCAGGCTTGTTGGGTGGGAACCTATTGGGTTAAAATAACGCAGAATGATGCTCTTTATCGGTGCACCACTATGAATATAGTCGTGGATTATTTCCTCATTAATCTGCTTTGTATTGCCGTAAGGGCTTTCTGCCTTCTGAATTGGGGCCTGTTCTGTTACAGGGAGATTCTCCTTTGTAGGCTGACCATACACTGTACATGAAGATGAGAATATAATACCCTCAACACCATATCGTGGCATGAGTTCAAGTAGGTTTATTAGGGAATTGAGATTGTTGCGATAATACATCAGAGGTTTTTCTACAGACTCTCCTACTGCCTTACTTGCAGCAAAGTGGATAATACCTTTTATATCAGGATATTTTCTGAATACAGCCTCAAGCGATGGTACATCACAGCAATCAACTTTCTCGAATGCCGGTCTGATACCAGTTATCTTTTCTATTCCATCGATTACATCTGCATTGGAATTCGACAGATTATCGATAATTACTACATTATAACCAGCCTGTTGGAGTTCGACTGTTGTGTGGGAACCTATAAATCCTGTTCCACCGGTAACTAATACTGTTTGTTTCATTGTATCATTTTTGAGTTATGTCAGTTATTTGAGTATATACAAGTTGCGCTTGCAAATTTATACATTTTTTTGTTATCCACCAATTTTATTTTTCATCTCTGCATCTTTACCTATAACTATGCATCCCGCCGAAGAGATAATTGACTCCGAAATAAGTTATTATCACGGATATCAGTGCTACGATATAATAGAGTCGAGATGGGAGATGGGAGATGGGAGATTTGAGATGGGAGATGGGAGGGTTAGTCTTACCTTTTAGTAGTAGTGGCACTGCATAGATAATCAAAGTGATGAGAGCCCAGGTTTCCTTTGGGTCCCAACTCCAATATGCTCCCCAAGCCGTATCTGCCCACACACTGCCCAGCATAGTTCCGATGGTTAAGAGTGTCACTCCCCACTGAAGTATGTTTACGGTGGGACGGAATGCCATGATAACAAACAAAGCATATGATGTCATTATCGTGGTTACATGAGCAAAAAGCCATGGGGATTGCAATATCGATGGGAGTTCCTCCGGACTGCGATATCTGGATATAAAATAAACCACAGCGAGCAGAATAGCACCACTGATTACCTTCCAATCTATCCTACGGAGTTTAATCAAGAGCACAATAGCAAGCAAGGCATATCCAGTAAACACAACATGTCTGCCATATGGATCATAATTCACAATGTATATATTCGGCTGTGAAGGCAAAGCTGTGAAGGTATAGTTTGATGAATTGCTGATTATACGAACCATATTACTTCCATCTTCCGTATAAGTGTGTATGTCCTGTATATCTTCACCCTCCGCAAGAAAGGCTTTCCCCCGCGATGAAGTCAGAACCGTCACCAGATAGCCCCCAACAATTAATGCTACTGCAAAAATCAAAATATATCTTACCAACTCTTTCACCACTTGAACTCTTGAACCCTTAAACATGAAACCTGAAACCCTCAGAACCCTTAAACTTCATTCTTACAGATACGGATTATTTTCCATTTCATTTCTCACTGTAGTTTGAATTCCATGACCGGAATAAACGAGAGTATCGGGAGGAAGCGTAAGGATTTTCTTTGTGATTGCACTGATAATCTGCTCATAACTGCCTCCAGGGAAATCCGTTCGGCCGATAGAAGAACAGAACAGCGTGTCACCTGTAAAAAGAACATTTTCCTCTTTACAATAGAACGACAGTCCCCCCCTTGTATGACCAGGAGTATGGATTACCTGGAATTTATGATTGCCGAAACTTACAATGTCGTTTTCTGTTAAATAGCCTTTCATCTTAGGAAGTGGTGGGACTCCCATATCAGTTGGGAGCATAAACATCCGGAGTTGGCCATCGAGATCATCGTAAAGAGCACCATCTTCTTCACTTCCCTCTGGACTGACTTTGAAGTCACGACAAACGAACCCTTCACCAAGGATATGGTCGAAATGCGCATGGGTATTAATCAGATGTACTATTTTAAGATTGCCCGCAAGGATATAATTCTTAATATCCTCCCATTCCTTGCTGCTGAAACAACCGCAGTCTATGATAACGGCTTCTTCAGTTTCATCAGAAACAACATAACAGTTTTCCTGAAGTGGATTGACAACAAATTGTTTTACTTTAAACATTCTATTTTCAAGATTTTCTTTGTTTGGAAGAATTCTTCATCGAAATAATCTGAGATATTCCATATTTTTATATTTTTGGTACAAGCAATGGGTGAGATACACTCGGCTTTGCCTCGGTATGACGGGAGGGAGGAAAGTTCGTCGCTCAGTTCTCCTCCTTTCAGTGCAATTATACAATCTGTTTTCTTCCCCACACACCTGACGAGATCTTTTGCTGGCATCACAGCACGTGTCACAACCACATCAAAATGTTCCTTAACATCTTCTCCACGCAAATGTGAAAAGCGTGTATTGGTCAGTCCGATAGAGTCCGACACAGCCTGAGCCACTTTGACTTTCTTTCCGATGGAGTCAACCAAATGGAATTTACATTCCGGAAAAAGTATAGCCAATGGAATTCCCGGAAATCCCCCTCCGCAACCTAAATCCATTATTGATGTTGCGGGAGCAAAGTCAAATACTTTGGCTATAGCAAGCGAATGAAGCACATGATGCTCATAGAGATTGTCAATATCCTTCCTCGAAACTACATTTATCTTACTGTTCCAATCTGCATAGAGAGGATAGAGTCTGCTTATCTGCTCTTTCTGGACCTCGGTAAGATTGGGAAAATATTTCAATACTAATTCATAACTCATAATAATTCCTCCAAATTCTGGTTTTGCAGATTATTGAGTGTATCAAGTTTGCCCACATCAACCAATTTCAAGTTAGGATTGTACTCGCACTGTATATCAATCTTATCACATACCGACAGATAGAATTCCACTATTGAGAACTTTCCTTGCCACTGATCAAGATAAGGTTTCAATATCGACGGACTGACTATATGAATACCTGAGAATGCATATTTTCTGCACTTTGCCACATTGAGATTTTTGTAAGGGCTTCTTATTTCGCCTGTATTGACATTTGTCCACCCAACCAGTTTGTCCGTTTCATCAGCGAGCAGATACCTGGTAGTTTCTCGTTTGCTTACCATCAAAGTTACTGCTCCAGAAAACCGATTGTAGAAATCCTTGAGATTTACATTGCTGAGTATATCTACATTATGTATCAGTATCGGAGAATTGTTTGGGAACAGCGGAAGTGCTTTCTTCAGTCCGCCACCTGTGTCAAGCAACTGGTCTGTTTCATCACTGAATTGGATATCCACTCCATACGATTCGTTTTCGATGACATGCCTCTTAATCTGATCAGCAAAATGGTGGATATTGATGACTATATGCATCTCCTCCATCTGTCGCTTTATCTTCTCTATAAGAATACTCAGCAATGATTGTCCTTTTACTGGCACAAGTGCCTTAGGCATTGTATCGGTGAGCGGTTTGAGCCGTGTACCTAATCCTGCTGCAAATATAAGCACATTCATAATGGTGTAATGGTTTAATGGTGTAAGGGTGTAATGGTTTAAGGGTTTAAGGGGTCTGGAGATTCTGCTGGCTTAAGAATGGTATTGATATTCTGTTCTCTGTGGGTAAGTTGGACTTCTACTGCAAACTTCTCACAGATATGTTCCGCCACATGCTGAGCACAATACACACTTCTATGCTGACCTCCTGTGCACCCAAAGCAAATCATCAAATCCCGAAATCCTCGTTCAAGATATCGTTTTACGTGGAAATCCACTATCTTGTAAACACTCTCCAAGAAAGTCGTTATCTCTCCATCTGTTTCAAGAAACTGGATTACCGGTTCATCCAATCCTGTCAGATGTTTGTATTCTTCGTATCGTCCCGGATTATGGCTGCTCCTGCAATCAAACACATATCCTCCTCCATTGCCCGACCTATCTTCAGGCATTCCTTTACGATATGAAAAACTCATCACTCTGAATCCGTGTGCCGATTGACTACAATTAAGTGTAGCAGTAAGTTGAGTGCTTACATGCAGAAGTTCCGGATATGAATCAAGTATATGGTTGTCAATGAGCCACTGAAGATTTTTCAGTCCCTGAGGAATGCTGTCAATAAATTGTTGTTTCTTTTCCCATAGTCCTCTGAAACCATAAGCACCAAGAACCTGCAAAGTACGGAAGAGCAACATCTTGTAAAGTCGAGGCAGGAAATCATCCTTACTCATCTTGAACCCTTGAACCCTTAAACTCCTGATATATGTATCTATGAGACGGTCTTTGAGTTCGTCGGGATAGTTCACAGAGGCTTGCCATACAAATGAAGCGACATCATAATATATCGGTCCTTTTCTTCCTCCTTGATAGTCTATAAAATATGGTGTATCATTAAATATCATCACATTCCTCGCCTGAAAATCCCTATACATAAAGGTCTCAGTCATTTCTGAGAGTATATCATTGGCAAGAAGTGTGAAATCATTTTCGAGCCTTACCTCATTAAATTCTATGCCTTTCAGTTTCAGAAAACAATATTTGAAATAATTGAGGTCAAATTCAACACTCATCCTATCCATCTCCGGCACAGGATAGCACTCCTTAAATACCTCTTCACTTGCTGCACCAAATTGCATCTGAGGCAGTAGTGATATCACTTTCTCCAACATCTCCCGAGCCTCAGCATCATAGCCTCCGTCTTCTGATTTATGTGTTTTAAGGAAATCGGCAAGTGTCGTTGTACCTAAATCCTGTTGCAGATAGCACATCCTGTCGTCGCTTATTCCATAAACCATAGGAGTATTGAATTGACGCTGAGCAAACAACAGTGAGAGATTATAGAAAGCCTCATTTTCCTCCGCATTAGTACCCTTGATGCCAAAAAGTGTATTGCCATCAATATCAGTGATACGATAGTATTTCCGACCTCCACCACCGCTTCCGTGGATTTGTTCGATCCTAACGACATCTTTGCCTATTGAGGCTTTATATAGTTCTTTCAATCTTTCTTCTTCCATATCGACAACACTTTAGAATGTATAGCCACTATATTTATCACTGAGATCACAACCAAGAGTGCCACTCCTGCCAATACCGACAATGTGAGTGAAGGTGTTTGCAGATTTGGGAAGAAAGTGGTAAACATTTCCAAATACCCATTTCTGATCCCCACAAGCAGTGCAAAAGCGAAGATGAGCACAACCATATTAAGACCAACAGTAAGAATCTGATATGGCAGTGCCACTCTCCACGGACTGTATCCTATGAGCAGCAAGTTCTCGAGTTTGGTCATATTCTTTTCCACCAAAAGGAAAACGCTGAGCATAAGGATATAGAATGCAAGGATACTTATCACCAGACCTACCGTCATCACCACTCCCACAACCACTTTCAGCAGATAAGTAGTCTTACTCGCATCAAGTTTGCTTTGGTCGGTCTCATAACCATTGTCCTGGAGATATGTAGTGATATTATCATCTGTAGGATTATTCACCTCCACTATCAGTCGTGTCGCTCCATTCTGGTTGTCCGAACCATAGTGTTGGTTTGCCCATTTCATAAAACTCTGTGGAACGAGTATCGTGTTGAGTCGGCTGCTGAAACCTGCAATAACTCCGTTGAATTGCTCTGCCTCACCATTCCCCACAATCATTATATCGAGATTGAGTGCACCTAAAATTCCCTCCGAGAGTTGTGGCAGATGTTGGCTCTGGGCATACCCAAAATTATACAGGTCGAGGTAGTTACGGGGAAGGATGATAGGAATATCCTCGTCACCTTCCTTATAAGTCCACAAATCATTCTTCACATCCACAAATTCATCTGGTACCGATTCGAAGAACATATCCGTAGAGAAACTGGCAAATTTCTCTATATTGAACGATGCCTTCACCTTGAAAGCAGAAGCCGTAAACCATCCCATCTGCTTTACAAATGGTTGGGCAGAGAAATCGTCTATCTCGTCCTTCGAGAAAGCATCCGACCGCCCCGTCAGTCCCGAGAGCGTACTTACCGTTTTGTTCACTATCAGGTAGTCGCTGCGCATAAAACTATCCTCACCATTGTATATGGCTTGGGTATCGTTGTAGAACTGAATAGCGAGCATAATTATCACCATCCCCACAAGGTTGGCGATGAAGAACCCTACAAACTGGGCAATACTGATATGTTGTCTTAACAGTTTCCAAACCAATTTCATAGCGTCATCCTCCTATTGTAATCCAGTTCCATATGTTTGCCTATACTTGTCACTATCACCCCCGCCCCTTGGCGTTTTGCCTCTTCCATCATCACATCCGCCATTACCTTGCTGTTGATATCGTCAAGATGGCTTATCGGTTCATCTGCGAAAAGGAAATCAAATGGTTGACACAGTGCCCTTATCATCGCCACCCTCTGCTGTTGTCCAAACGACATATTACCAATCTTGTAATCTTTTCTGTCAGCAATTCCCAGACGCTCAAACCATCCGTCTATCTGCTGCTGTGTCTGATGGTGGGTAAGGTTGTTCTTTATCCTCACGTTCTCCATCGCCGTGAGTTCTGGGAAAAGTCTCAGTTCCTGCCAAAGCAGACTGAGTGACGATTGACGGATTTTCACAAGTGCCTTCGTAGATAATGACGCAATATCCTTCCCATCGAAACATATCTGTCCCTGATAGTCTTTTCTGTAGCCGAAGATATAACTGCAGAGTGAGGATTTTCCAGTTCCTGAGTTGGCTTCGAGAAGATAGGTATTTCCTTTTTCGAAAACCACATCTCTCATCCACACATCGCTGTTGTTGAGTCTGTCATCTGCCTTTTGTGCATTTGCTTTGGCAAACACATCTGGCAACACATTATATAATCTTATCTCTTTCAATGTAACAGTTGTTTGAATATGTTTTCATCATTCAGGGAATAAAGTTTCAGGGTTAAGTCTCCCTTCCCTTTTGAGGCAATGGTCATACATTCTATATCGTTCACCAAATCATATATCGATGGCAGGGGTATCTCTTTCGACAACTGCGTATTGTCGACTACCGTAAAGTCAACCACCCCAAACAAGCAGTAATCCGTTATTTCTCCTTTACTCCATTTCAGTTTCTTCACCTCGTCACATGGTTCGCCCTTTGTTATCGATGTCTTTAAACCATTTGTCCACACATCCAGACCGTTTTCTCCAACGCATATCATCACATCTCCTTCCGCATTGGCAATCAGTTCGGGAACATCGGTAGAAGTAGCTATTGCAGCCAATATAAGATATTCGCTCAAGGTCGAGTTCTTCTTTATAGATTGGAACAGTTCTTTTCCATGAACACCTGCCATAAGCGCCAATGATGCGTTTTGTGGAATTTGCGATATCAGCGAACCAGACAATTTCTGAAGTGATACCAATGAACTGTCAATTGCTGCCTGCACCTGTGGCACATCGCTGTACACATTTGTTGTGGCAACAAACAATCCATCTTCGGCATCCAGAGTCGCTGTGGCTTTTACATCGCTGAATTTTGCGTCGTCAGGAAGGAGGAATCTGTATGGCGAACGTACCTCCTCTGGCACACAAGCGAGATTGACATAAACCGAGATATCGCTACTCGCATTTTCCTGCATCTTCTTGAAGTCTTCGGTGGCAAAAAACGAATCTTCATCCTTCAGTTCAAACATCTCCTTCATCGCCCTCTTCGCATTGCTGCTGCTACCTCCTATATCAGTAAGCAAGAGTATTGTGTTGGCATTATAAGCCAGATTCACCTCTCCGAGTATTCTCGACCATGTAAGACCATCTTTTTCAGTCGTCTTCTTTGCAATATTCTCCTTCGCATAATTATTCAGACATTCCTCAAGGTCGCCTTTATCCGATATGGTTGCCGTCAGTCCGAATACTCCCTCACCCATCTGGAAAAAATATAGTGGTTCAGTAAAGTCAATTCCCATATCGAGCGGGTTAATCTGCAACATCCTGCTCGCTTCGTCGAAGAGTGGAGAATTGAGCAAATCACCTTCCAGGGCAATCTTCATCATATCGAGCGAAACCACCATATTGGCATTAGCGGGAATAATTTTCGCAGTGTCGTCTTTGCTGCATCCTGTGAGAATCAACATAGGAATGCATACCACAAACATTATTTTCTTCAAAATCCTTCTCATAATAATTTTATTCATTTTTTAAGTGTAATATATTTATTGCTACCAATCCTGCCGTTTCTGTTCTCAGTCGGCTGCTGCCCAATGTAGTGGCCACAAATCCAGCGCTCTCTGCTTTCTCCACCTCGTCTTTGCTGAAATCGCCTTCAGGACCTATCATCACTATGGCGTCTCCCTCCTTTATCTGGTCTTTCATCACCACTTTCTCTCCTTCCCAACAATGACAGATAAATTTCTGCACATCCCTTTCGGCATGAAGTGTAATGAAAGTATCGAAATCCATCATCCCGTTCCATTTTGGCAGACCGCTCTTATGGCTTTGTTTCATTGCCGATATCAGGATTTTCTCAATTCGCTCATCTTTCACCGTTTTCCGTTCCGAATTTCTGCAACTTAGGAAAGTCAGTTCATCAAATCCTATCTCCGTAGCCTTCTCAGCCAACCACTCCATTCGGTCTATATTCTTCGTTGGAGATATGGCTAAGTGCAGATGTCCTTTCCACTGTCTGTCCTGTGGTATAGTCTCCAATATGGAATAGAGGCAGCGTTTCTTCGTACATTCGCTTATGGTGCAGCGGAAGAAAGTGCCATTCCCATCCATAATCCATATCTCATCCCCGACTGAGAGTCTCAACACACGCAAAGCATGTGCAGCCTCCTCCTCAGGCAACTCCCCACTGTGAGGATCCGCATTATAGAAAAACCGTATCTCTTTCATATCTCAAATCTCTAACCGTGTCTATATCGGCACAATTTAATTGTGCCATAACCTCTCACCTCTCATCTCTACTATACGCTGGTGCATCGATATCCACAAAATCTCCATCCAGATATTTATAATATCCCGTTATCCCAATCATAGCCGCATTATCAGTAGTATAACTGAATTTCGGAATAAATATATTCCATCCCAATCGTTTCTCAGCATCTCTGAAAGCATTCCGCAGCCCGTTGTTCGCACTCACACCACCAGCCACAGCCACATCCTTTATCCCAGTATCCTTCACCGCCATCTTCAGTTTCTTCATCAGGATATCCACAACCGTCTTCTCGTAGGATGCTGCCAAGTCGTTGAGATGATGTTCAATGAAATCGGGATCATCTTTCAGCCAATCTCTCAGCGAATAGAGAAACGAAGTCTTCAGTCCCGAGAAACTATAGTCGTAACCCTGAATATGAGGTTTGGCAAACTGAAACGCATCGGGATTGCCCTGTCGAGCCAGTCGGTCGATTATCGGACCACCAGGATAACCCAGTCCCATCACCTTAGCACATTTGTCGATAGCCTCTCCTGCTGCATCATCTATAGTCTGACCCAGAATTTCCATATCTTTATATGAATTCACCTTGATAATCTGACTGTTGCCCCCACTTACGAGCAAACAGATAAACGGAAATGGCGGATGCGGATTATCTGCATCTGGTTCGTCGATAAAATGCGCCATTACATGTCCGTGCAGATGGTTCACATCCACCATCGGAATACCCAGTGCCCTCGCAAATCCTTTGGCAAACGACACCCCCACCAACAGACTTCCCATCAGTCCCGGCCCTCGAGTGAAAGCCACAGCAGTGAGTTGTTCTTTCTCTATCCCAGCACGCTTTATCGCCTGGTCAACCACCGGCACTATATTCTGTTGGTGCGCCCTCGATGCCAGTTCAGGAACCACACCACCGTAAGCCTCATGAACAGCCTGACTTGCCGTCACATTCGACAGCAGCACACCATTTTTCAGCACCGCAGCCGACGTATCGTCACAACTGCTCTCAATCCCTAATATATATACATCTTCCATAATCTCAAATCTCCTATCTCAAATCTCCTATCTCAAATCTCCTATCTCAAATCTCCAATCTCCAATCTCCAATCTCCAATCTCATCCCCCTCACTCACTCAGCACCTCAACCCCATCCTCAGTCAGCACCACAGTCTTCTCCCACTGAGCACTGTCCAGTTCGTATTCATTCACCACAGTCCAGTCATCTTCCTCATCCACAAACACCTTCCATGTACCCACATTTATCATCGGCTCCACCGTAAACACCATTCCCGGCACCAGCACCGGACCTCTTCCCGCCTTGCCGTAATGCTCTATATCCGGTTCCTCATGGAATTTCAGACCCACACCATGCCCACACAAATCCCTCACCACAAAAAAACCATTCTCATGAGCATGTTGAGTGATGGCAGCACCTATATCGCCCACATGACAATAAGGGTGTATAGCCTTTATTCCCAATTCCATACACTCCTTCGCCACCCTCACAAGCCGTTTCCGTTCCTCAGTTGTTTCACCGATGATGAACATTCGTGATGCATCAGCATAATACCCATCGAGGATAGTAGTCACATCCACATTTATTATATCACCCTCCTCCAGTATCTCCTCCTCATTCGGAATACCATGGCACACCACCTCGTTGATACTCGTACACACACTTTTCGGAAATCCATCATATCCCAAAGTAGCAGGAATTCCACCGTGAGACACAGTATATTCATGAACTATAGTATTGATTTCCTCCGTCGACATTCCCGCACAGATATGGCGTCCAACCTCATCCAGAACGGCAGAGTTCAACACCCCAGCCCTTCTCACCCCCTCAATCTGTTCGGGAGTCAGTATCAGCCTTCGTTTGCTGATTTTTTGTATTTTCTTCATCAGTGACATCTGTAAATATATTCCAACTTGCAAAGGTAGCAAAAAAAAATGTCTTTACAAATTTTTTTTTCTTACCTTACGTCAGTTCTTTTTTCGTGCCCCAAGTGGGGTGACCTTTGTCCACCCACACTTGACGTGCACTAAGAACTGCCATGAAGGCTTTGCCTTTCATCGGGCACACCTCTTTTTCACGCTTTTCAGCAGAATAATTTGGTCAAATCGAAAAAAAAACTTACCTTTGCACCCGTTTTTAGATATACAACAGCAAATTATGCCAAAAGAAATGCTCAAACCCGACTTCATTTTCGAAGCAAGTTGGGAAGTATGTAATAAGGTAGGAGGTATTTACACAGTGCTCTCCACACGTGCCAAAACCCTCAAAGAAGCATTAGGCGACAACATTATCTTTATAGGTCCCGACTTCGGTGCAGACAAAGATAACCCATTGTTCAAGGAAAATAAAAGATTGTTCGCAGGATGGAGAAAAAAAGCCACCGAAAACGATAATATCAATATCCGAATCGGCAGATGGGACATACCAGGTCAGCCAGTAGCCATATTGGTCGACTTCAACCAATACTACGCCCAGCGAGACCAGATATACCAATGGATGTGGGACCATTTCCAAGTCGACTCACTCCACTCCTATGGCGACTACGACGAAGCATCCATGTTCTCCTACGCAGCAGCAAAAGTAGTAGAAAGTTGGTACAACTACACCCTCAGCAAAGCACCCAAAGGCAGCAAACACCCCAATGTCATCTACCAGGCACACGAATGGATGACCTGCATCGGAGCACTCTATCTCCAGAAAATGGTACCACAAATCGCCACCATCTTCACCACCCACGCCACAAGCATAGGCAGATCAATAGCAGGCAACAACAAACCACTCTACGACTACCTCTGGGCATACAACGGCGAACAGATGGCACGCGAACTCAATATGGAGTCCAAACACTCACTCGAGAAACAAACAGCCGAATACATCGATTGCTTCACCACAGTCAGCGACATCACAGCACGCGAATGCCGACAACTCCTCGACACACCAGTCGATGCCGTGCTCACCAACGGATTTGAAGACAGTTTCGTACCAAAAGACGGAAAACCATTCGATACAGCACGCCAGACAGCACGCACCAAGATGCTCCAAGTAGCCAACGCACTGCTCGGCACACAGATGAAAAGCGAAGAAACCACCATCATCTGCACAGGCGGCAGGTACGAATACAAAAACAAAGGCATCGACATGCTCGTAGACAGCCTCAACCGACTCCGCCAAGACGAACGACTGCAGAAAGACGTACTCGTCTTCATCAATGTACCATCATGGATAAAAGGTCCGCGCATCGAACTCCAGAAACGCCTCGAACACCATCACCAACTCACCTTCCCATGCAGCAACCCACGCCTCACACACGACATCCACAACCTCGACCAAGACATGATACTCAACCAGATGAACTGGCTCGACATGCACAACCGACCGGAAGACCATGTCAAAGTCATCTTCGTACCATGCTACCTCGACGGAAACGACGGAATATTCAATCTCCACTACTATAACCTACTCATCGGAAACGACCTCAATATCTACCCATCCTACTACGAACCATGGGGATACACACCACTTGAAAGCATCGCCTTCCATGTGCCATGCATCACCACCGACCTCGCAGGATTCGGACTGTGGGTACAGTCACTAAAACAACCAACTACAGGAGTGAAAGTAATCCACCGCACCGACTCCAACTTCATCGAAGCAGCAGAAGAGATAAAAGAAACCATACTCCACTTCACCCAACTCACACCAGCCGAAGTAGCCACCCTCCGCCACTCAGCAGCAAAGACAGCAGAGAAAGCACTCTGGAAGCACTTCATCACCAACTACTACCAAGCATACCACATCGCACTGAGGAAAAGAGACGAGAGGTTAGAGAAGAGAGAAGAGAGATGAGAGGCTAACGAGCCCCCAGAAAATCTAGAATATCTAGACCCCCTAGAAAATCTAGAACCTCTAGAAAATCTAGAATCTCTAGAATATCT
>R15__coassemble_876_pt1 | contig 18535 bp, 12 predicted proteins | sample R15__metabat2_low_PE_001 | metagenome-assembled genome bin R15
CTGCACTACTAACTTTTCTTTATATTAGCGCTTTGGAGTCCGTATCCTTTTTTCTTGTCTTCGAAGAGAAGCAGGAAGGCGATTACTATTGCTATGCCTCCGCAGACGGCAAAGATGGTCATGGTGGATGTGTAGTCGATAATTCCGTTTGCATCGGTATTTGCCTGATTTACTTTACCGATAAGGATAGGAACCATTGAGAGTCCGATATTCTGTATGTAGAAGATAACGGCATATGCGGTTCCTAACAGTTGCATAGGAATGATCTTAGGAACTGATGGCCACATGGCTGATGGTACGAGTCCGAATGCGATGCCTAATAATATCATCATTGAGATGGCTACTGATACTGAATTGATTGGCAGGGCAAATACTATATGTACGATGGTAAGGAGTACGGCTCCGATAATCATGAGTGTGGCTCCTTTACCAATGCGGTCGTAGATGTATCCGAAGAGTGGGGTGAGGATGATTGTTCCATAAGGCAGCATCGATGGGATTGATCCTGCGAGATTCTCGTCCACACCATATTTTATTACCATGAGTTTGGTTGCGAACTTAAGGAATGGGAATACTCCTGAATAGAACATAAGACAAAGGAGGGTGATGAACCAGAATCCTTTATTGGTGAAGAGCATTCCGAGGTCGCTGAACTTGAATCCTGGTTCTGGTTCTGTCTGTGCTGCTGCTGCGGCTTTGTCTTCTTTCTTGTCCATTATATTATAAACAAGGAATGCGATGAATCCGGCACAGAGTAATGAGGCTCCTAATCCTACACTTGTATGTGCACCGCCCATCTCCTTTGCAAATGGGAGGGCAAAACTAAGTGCTGCTGCTGTTCCGAGTCGGGCAAGACCTACCTGAAGTCCCATTGCTAATGCCAACTCGTGACCGGTGAACCATTTTACGATGACTTTGCTTACGGTGATACCTGCAATCTCGCATCCAACTCCATAAAGTGCAAATCCTACGCATGCCCAGATGACTTGGTAGTTGTAGCCGAATACGGGATCTACACCTGTGCCGAAATCGGTCTTAAGTGCCCAGTATTTTATCAATGCTCCTACAAACATCAATGCGGTTGATGCAACTCCTGTGAATCGGATGCCGAACTTGTCGAGTATTATGCCTCCGAAGAAGAGCAATAAGAGGAATACATTGAAGAATCCGTATGAACCGGAGAAGAATCCGTATTCATCGGAACTCCATCCGAGTCCCATACCACCATCTTCCTTTGCTGCCGTGAGGAGTGGTTCGAGTGGTGACATTACGTCGGTGAAAAAGTAGGCAAACATCATTGTGAACGACACGATGACGAGTGCGAGCCATCTTGCTGATGCGTTGTCGCTAAGTTTCTTTTGAATAATTTCAGTCATATTGTTATTTTTTTAATTAGTATTTCTGGGTTAAGGGTGCAGGGTGCAGATTTAACCCTTAACCTTGCACCCTGCACTCTGCACTACAAATATTTGTCGAGCCAGCTGAAGAAGGTGCGTTGCCAAAGGACTCCGTTCTGTGGTTTGAGTACCCAGTGGTTTTCTTCCGGGAATATAAGCAGTTGGGCAGGGACGTTGCGATAGCGTGCTGCGTTGAATGCTGCCATTGCCTGTGATGCGAGTATTCGATAGTCTCTTTCTCCGTGAATACAGAGTATTGGGGTGTCCCATCTGTCAACGAACAGATGTGGGGAGTTGCTGTAACTGCGCTTGATGGCTTCTAAATCTGTACCCTGCACTTTGCCCTCTGCACTGTTTAAGTGCCAAGGTGCTCCTCCGAGATCCCAATTGGTGAACCATGCTTCTTCGGTTTCTGCATATTGCTGTTCGAGGTTGTAGATTCCGTCATGGGCTATGAATGCCTTGAAACGCTTTTCGTGGTGTCCGGCGAGCCAATATACGCTGTATCCTCCGAAACTTGCTCCGACACATCCTAAATGGTCTTTATCTACGTATGGAAGGTTTTCGGCAGCATCGTCGATTGCTGTGAGGAGGTCGTCCATACAGTGACCTCCATAGTTGGTACTGATTTCTTCGTTCCATTCACTACCGAAACCAGGTAATCCGCGACGGTTAGGACAAACTACGACATAGCCGTTGGATGCCATTATCATGAGGTTCCAACGATAACTCCAGAACTGGCTGACAGGACTTTGCGGTCCTCCTTCGCAGAAGAGGAGGGTAGGGTATTTCTTTTCTTTGTCGAAATTAGGTGGCAGTACTATCCATGAGAGCATGTCTTTGCCATCTACGGTCTTGGTCCATCGTGGTTCTACTGTTCCCCAATCAACTTGTGACTTTATATCTTTGTTTTCATCTGTTAACTGGAGTACGCTCTTGTCGTTGGTGTCAACGATATAGATATCTGTAGGTTCGCACATTGACTGACGACCGCATACTAATTTCCCTTCGCCAATATACTGCACACTTGTGTAGTCGTATTGTCCTTCGGTAATCTGTGCGACGTTGCCTTCGAGGTCGGTAGAGAATACGTGGATGGTTCCCTGCCATATTCCGATGAAATACAATTTACAGTCGTCTCCCCAGCAGAATCCTTCTACGTTGCTGTCGAATGTTTCTGTAACGTAAGTTTTTTCTCCTGTTGCGATGTCCATCACACAAAGACGGTTACGGTCGCTTTCGTAGCCATCGTGTTCCATGCTCTGCCATGCTATATATTTGCCGTCGGGTGAGAATTGTGGGTTGATATCGTAACCTACATTGAGGTCTCCGTCTTGGTGGTTTACTGCCTGATTTTTCAGAGATAATGTGTAATCGGTCTGTGGACGTACATAGCCTTCTGGTTTACAGAGATTATGGGTTTCTCCGCTTTCTGTGTTATAAAGGAATATATCGGAATCGGTACTTGTGGCGTAATCCAAACCTGTGAGTTTACGACAAGTGTAGGCAATTTGCTTTGATTCGGGGTCCCAGCACAGTTGTTCGATGCCTCCGAATGGTTTCATTGGGCATTCGTATGGTTCGCCTTCAAGGATATCTTTCTCTTCTCCGACTTTATTTCCATCGAAATCGGCAACAAATGGGTGTGGCATAGTCTCTGTCCATTCGTCCCAATGATGGAACATAACTTCATCTGCTATATGTGCATTGGCTTTGGTGAGGTCGGGATAGATATTTGAGGTCTTTTGCAGTCCTTTTCCTTCCATCTGGTCGAGTTGGTGGATCAGTATAACCTTTTGTCCATCAGGGGAAAAGAGATAGTCGTCGATGTCTTTTTCGCAGAAAGATATCTGTTTTCTTCCTGAACCATCTGCGTTCATGATGAAGAGTTGGGAAACGCCATCTTCATCGGCTGCGAGGAATGTGATTTGTTTGCCTTCGTTAAGGAACTTAGGTGCATTTTCACTTCCGCTGATGGTTGTGATGGTTTTCTCTTCGCGTGGTGGTATTATAGGGATTGTCTTGATGACGGTGTGACTCTTATTCTGTTCTACGCTGTAATATGATACGTTATACACCATATTACTGCCATCGGGATCTACATCGAATCCGCCCACACGTCCTAAAGCCCACAATACTTCGGGAGAAAACTGACGATTGGTTATTTCGGGAGTCTGACGACCGATAAAGTCGTCGTTTTCTTTCTGTGGTGATGTACATGATGCCACCATTGCCATGCTTAAAGCGATTGTTATTAGTTTTTTCATTTTTTTGACTGTTGTGCTTTCTGTTGTTCCAGTAACTCTTGTTGTTTGCGTGCCATTTCCTGCATACGCTCCATCATGGATGATGTTCTCTTTGTTCCTGAAGTGTTCTGCTTGCGTTCTGCGTGGCGTTTCTCGAGTTGGGCAAGGAGTTTTGCATCGTCTGTGCTTTTCCGCAGCCACCACATCATGATTACTGACAGGATAGTTGAGAGGAAGTAGTAGTAGTTGAGTCCGGAGGAGTATCCGTTGAATGAGAAGAAGAAAATGAGTGGCATGATATAGTACATCCATTTCATCATCTTCATTGTCTGTTCCTGTTCCGGAGACATGGCGGAATCCTGTTGCTGTTTCATGGTGATGAGTGTACTTGCAACTGTAGATATGCACCAGAGTACGCAGAAGAGGCTCAGGTGGTCTCCGATACCCCAAATACTTGTACCCCAACTGATGAGGTCGTCGTAGGATGAGAGGTCTTTTGCCCAAAGGAATGACTGACCTCTAAGTTCTATTGCATTAGGGATGAAGTTGAAGAGTGCAATCCAGATTGGCATCTGAATGAGCATAGGCAGACATCCTCCCATCGGACTTACTCCGTATTCGCTGTAGAGTTTCATGGTCTCCTGTTGCTTCTGCATTGCATCTTCCTTATTAGGATATTTCTTGGCAATTTCTTCTGCTTTAGGTTTCAGTACTCTCATCCTTGCACTTGCCAAATATGATTTGCGCATCAAAGGATAGACGGCACATTTGATGATAAGTGTGAGGAGTGTGAGTACAATACCCATATTGAATCCCCAACTGGTCATCCAGTCGAAGAGGTAGAGCATGAAGAATCGGTTGATGTACTTAATCAACGGCCATCCTAAATATACAAGACTCTGTAGGTCAAGGTCTTTGTCCGAACCAATAAGCGCCTCGTTTTCTTTCAGGGTGGAGAACTTATTTGGTCCGAGATACCAAGTCATCTTAGTAGGAGTGGCACCAGTAGGGTCGAAATCGGCAGTAAGATGTGTTTCGTAAGTCTTCAGATAACCTTTGCCTGATTTGTCCTCTGCCTTAAACTGAGTCGAGGACATGAATGTAGGTTTGAGTTTTGTGTCTGAGATGAGAATCTGTGAGAAGAACTGGTTCTTGTAGGTGAGCCATTGGATATCTTCCTCAAATTCGTCTTCCTCTTTGTCTCCGCCCATATTGCTCAACTCTTCAGTATCGTTGCCAATAGTACGGTAAGTGATGGTACTGTATCTGTTTTCGAAATCAAATCCTTTCTCTTGTTGCTTAAGGCGTTCTGTCCATACGATGTCGAATGTCTTGGTCTTTGAAGGGAAGAAGCCGCTGAGATTGTCTGCGCTTACTTCCATATTGACGAGATATGAGTTTGGCACAATTGAATAGTCAACTGCAAGTGTGCCAGAACCAACTTTCAACTGCATTGTGACGGCATCGTCGGATGATTTCTGAGGAGTGAAATAGAGTTCGGCTGTGTTGATGTTGTCGGTCTTTCCATCGAGCAACATATTGAATTCGGAGTCTTCGAGGTCGAAGAGTACAACCTGTCCACCTTCCTGGTTCTTATATGTCTCGTCCTTCAGTTCCGCCTTTGCAATTTGTCCGCCTTTGTTGTCGATGGTAAGTCGGATGAGTTCGTTTTCTATCACAGTTTTGCCTTCATTCTTTTGGCGTGCTTCAAAGAGAGCATTGGTGGAGTCGCTCATCTGGGTTATCATTTCCTTTGCAGCAACTTCTTTTGCGGCTTCCTCAGCCTTTGTTTTCTCTTCGGCTATCTTCTCGTTGATTACGGCTTCTTTCTGCTGTTCAATAAGCAGGTTCTTACGGCGATATCCGTCGTAGGTCATATATCCGAAGATAACGACCGCCATCAAAATGAATCCTAATATAGATTTCTTATCCACGTTTGTTGATGTTTGAGTTTATTAGTATTTCTGGGTTCTGGGTTCAGATTTAGAGTGCAGGGTGCAGGGTGCAGAGTTAGTAATCTGCACTACAATTATTTCACTGCTGCTTCGATGAACTTCACGAACAGAGGGTTAGGGTTGAGCACTGTGCTGCCATATTCGGCATGGAACTCGATACCCATATACCATTTGAGGTTTGGTATTTCTACGATTTCCACCAATCCACTTTCCTGGTTGATACCTGTGCATATCATTCCTTTGGCTTCCAATGCACTGATATAGTCGTTGTTGAGTTCGTAGCGATGGAAATGACGGCCTATGATATGGCCTTTTCCGTATGCTGCATATGCTTTGGAATCTTTTTGCAGTTGACAGTCGAAACCACCTTTTCTTAATGACCCTTCAACTCCAAGACGTGATTTTCTTTCTTCCATGAGGTCGATGACTTTGTCCTGAGCAGAGGTGTCGAATTCTGTGGTATGTGCATTTGAGAGTCCAAGTACGTTGCGTGCAAATTCCACTACCATCATCTGCATACCCAGACAGATACCGAATGTTGGTATGTTGTTTTCGCGGCAGTATTTTGCTGCTACTATCTTTCCTTCGTGTCCACGCGGACCGTTTCCCGGACCTATTATCACTCCATCCATACCAGCGAGGGCTTCAGCGATATTCTCGTCTGTCAGTTTGTCGGAGAGGATGAAATGTGTACGAACCTTTCTGTCGTTATATGTTCCTGCTTGCTGAAGGGCTTCGAGGATTGACTTGTAAGCATCCTGAAGAGTGTATTTGCCTACCAGACCGATATTGACTACTTCTGTAGCCTTTGCTCTTCTGTTGAGGAATTCTTTCCAAGGACCGAGGGTAGGGGTTTCGCCTATTTCCATACCGAGTTTGCGGAGTATTGCCTTGTCGAGTCCCTGTTCCTGCATCTTTACAGGTACTTCGTAAATGGTAGGCAGGTCAACGCTTTGTACCACGCAATCGGTATCCACATTACAGAAACTTGCAACTTTGTTGCAGAGTCCCTGTTCGAGTTGGTGCTCTGTTCTCAGTACGAGGATATCGGGTTGGATTCCCTGTCTTTGGAGTTCTTTTACTGAGTGCTGGGTAGGTTTGGTTTTCAGTTCTCCTGCTGCGCTGAGATATGGTACATAGGTGAGGTGCACATTGACGGCATTTCCCATTCCGATTTCTCTTCTGAACTGACGGATTGCCTCAAGGAATGGCAGTCCCTCGATATCGCCTACAGTACCTCCAATCTCGGTAATGATGAAGTCGTAGTCTCCTTTGTTGCTCAGGAATTTGAGTTGATGCTTGATTTCATTTGTTATGTGAGGTACTACCTGAATGGTCTTTCCCATATACTCTCCTCTGCGCTCTCTGTCGATTACATTTTGGTATATGCGTCCTGTGGTGATGTTGTTGGTACGTGTCACTTCTATTCCTGTAAATCTCTCGTAGTGACCAAGGTCAAGGTCGCCCTGATGACCATCGATGGTGACATAACTCTCTCCGTGTTCGTTAGGATTGAGTGTACCGGAATCGACGTTGATATATGGGTCGAACTTCTGAATTGTTATGTTGTATCCTCTTGCCTGAAGCAATTTTCCTATTGATGATGATATAATACCTTTTCCAAGGCTGCTTGCCACACCTCCTGTGACAAATATGTATTTTGTTGAGTTCATTTCTTTTATGGTTTTTATGGTTTTTATGGTTTTGGCACAATTAAATTGTGCCTGTATAGACGCTGTTGCGGTTTTATGGTTTTACGGTTGCGAGGCACAGTTCGTCCAATTGCTTCTGGTCTATTTCACCTGGAGCATCGAGCATCACGTCTCTTCCGCTGTTGTTCTTAGGGAATGCTATACAGTCGCGTATTGAGTCAAGTCCGGCGAGTATGCTTACCCATCTGTCGAGTCCATAAGCCAAACCTCCGTGAGGTGGTGCACCATATTTGAATGCATTCATAAGGAATCCGAACTGTTCCTGAGCCTTCTCAGGAGTGAATCCGAGAATTTCAAACATCTTGGCTTGGAGTTTAGGGTCGTGGATACGAATGCTTCCGCCACCTACTTCAACTCCGTTGCATACCATATCGTAGGCATCTGCTCTTACTGCTGCCGGGTCAGAATCAAGAAGAGGAATATCTTCGTCCATAGGGTGGGTAAACGGATGGTGCATAGCCATAAGGCGCTGCTCTTCATCGCTCCACTCAAACATAGGGAACTCAGTTACCCAAAGCAGAGCAAACTTATTCTTGTCTCTCAGTCCGAGTCTTTCGCCCATTTCCAGTCTCAGTTCGCACAACTGCTTACGAGTCTTCATAGCATCGTCGCCACTGAGAATGAGTATAAGGTCGCCTTCTTTTGCTCCCATTGTCTCTTTCAGTTGACACAACTGCTGCTGAGTATAGAATTTGTCAACACTTGATTTTACACTTCCATCTGCCTGTACTCTTGCATACACAAGTCCCTTGGCTCCTATCTGAGGACGTTTTACCCATTCGGTCAGTTGGTCCATCTGCTTTCGGGTGTATTCAGCACATCCTTCAGCCACAATACCACCTATATATACGGCACTGTCGAATACTCCGAACTCCTGAACTCTTCCACTTTTGAACTCTTCGAACAACTCCTTCAATTCCACAAATTCCATACCGAATCTCATGTCTGGTTTGTCGCTGCCGAATCTGCGCATTGCTTCTGCCCAAGGCATACGGAGGAACGGTTCGTTCATCTCAACTCCTCTCAACTCCTTGAAGATATGCTTTGCCATACCCTCGAAAGTCTGAATAATATCTTCCTGACTTACAAAACTCATCTCACAGTCAATCTGGGTAAATTCTGGTTGACGGTCGGCTCTCAAGTCTTCGTCGCGGAAACATTTCACAATCTGGAAATATCTGTCCATTCCCGCAACCATAAGCAACTGCTTGAGTGTCTGAGGACTCTGAGGAAGGGCATAGAACTGACCTGGGTTCATACGGGAAGGTACCACGAAATCTCTTGCTCCTTCAGGGGTACTGCCTATGAGCATAGGAGTTTCAATCTCCAGGAATCCAAGACCAGAAAGGTAGTTTCTTACCACCATACACATCCGGTGTCTCAGTTCCAGATTCTTTCTCACGCACTCACGTCTCAAGTCCAGGTAGCGGTATTTCATTCTCAGGTCGTCACCACCATCAGTTTCAGTTTCAATAGTAAACGGAGGAACTTCCGACTGATTGAGCACATTCATACTGCTCACGATAATCTCTATTTCACCCGTAGGGATATTCTGGTTCTTGCTGAATCGTTCGTTTACCTTACCACTAACCTGTACAACCCATTCTCTGCCAAGTTTGTTAGCCTGTTCAAAGAGGTTGTCGTCAGCGTTCTCGTTGTCGTCCTGGTTGAATACCAACTGAGTCAGACCATACCTGTCTCTAAGGTCAACAAAAGTCATGCCGCCCATTTTTCTTACCCTCTGAACCCATCCAGACAGAGTCACTTCTTTTCCTACATCCTGCAAACGCAATTCACCACAGGTGCAAGTTCTGTAATTCGTTTTCATATACTTAGTTCTTTACGATTTGACATACGTTTTATTCCAACTTGCAAAATTAGTGAAAAAATCTGACATATTATGCAACACAAAGAGATTTTCTTTCGGAATAACTTAGATTTTCTTTCACACTCAGTCTCAAAAATCCCAAAATTCTCAGAATTCTCAAAATTCTCGTCTCGGTTCCTGAACCTGTCGAAGGACATCTCTACCATGTCTCTACCATGTCTCTACCATATCTCTACCTTATCTCTACCTTAACGTTACCAATTCTCCCATTCGAATGGCTTTTTATTGCCGCAATGCCATCACAAAGAAGAAACAAAGCCTTATGAAAGATACAACACAGATACAACACAGATTGCGCATCTGTGTTGTATCTTTGTTGAGTCTGTGTCAAGTCTTTGTTACAACTGGTATTTTATTGCTTTGTCGCCTATTTTTACAATTACCGTTCCACCACCAATTGGAGTGAAAGGAATGATTACTGTGGCATTTGCTGAAGTACCAGTGCCTAAAAGAATTCCACCGAGGGTATATACGCCGACTACAGTATCATCTGGAAGTCCGGTAACGTGGATTCCCCCATCTGAATATTGAATGACCGCAGGTAATGCGTTGACTGATATAACTTCAGTAGGATCGGGGAGATCCTCCAACCAGCAGATTACTGCTTTTGTGGTTGCTGATTGTGCCATTCCTTGTTTTGTGGCATATGCAGAAACAACATACGCCAATTCAAGGTTCTTTCCATTTTCTGCGATTTCTGAGAAAGATGATTTTACGTCGTTGTCAGTAATTTTGTAATAGCATTTTGCACCTTCTGTAGGAGAAACGACAGTAAGTGTGTTGCTTTCATATGCGATGATTGGTGCTTCACATGTGTCGGTGAAAATTTCCTCAACGGTGTCGGTAATATAATTCTTCTGCGACGTGAATGCTCTTACTTCCTGCCACAGTGCCGATGGGTCATCCTTGTCGTTCCAGTCTTTATAGACCAATGTCACATTATATGTTCCTGCGGGAACTGATGCCAAACTGAGGTTTGAGAGTGTCAGTTTTCCGATGACGGGATAATCATCACTGCCGTAAGTAGTCTCCATCTGAATACGATTGGAGGCTGGATTGGTTGCTGGCAATGAATAGGATTGTTGTGTTTCGGTATTGGTGTATTTCAATGTGAAGACCACATCAGCCGCTTTCCACGAATCATTCCAAATGAATCCAGCATATTCCTCACCATAGTAATTGTATTTACCAAAGGTGAGATTATAGTTGGCCAAAGTGTCGTTTGTAAGTGATTTCTCGGCTTCGAGATAGCAGTCATCGGCTATTATTATGCTTGTAACTGACTGTCCCCCATTTGGTTTCTGAATGCCGCAAATCATGTCTTGATAGTAATTGAAAGAGTATCCTGATGTTTTTATGGCACTCAGAGAACAATAACAATCTCCATCACCGCTCCATCCCCAATTGAAGTGGAATTTTCCAGAACTTGCCTGATACCCATCGCATATAAAACAATGGCCTCCATCTCCGTCCTTTTCTGAACCGCCATAAATTACGGGGCGTCCTTGGGAGAGTTCATCGTAAATTATTTCCGTCCATTCATCATCGGTATAATAACTGCGATATTTATGCATTATACCCTCATCATAATTGAAGAAAGTGACCATAGCATAAGTTACATCTTCCGTGTATGCTGCACTTCCTGAGGTGCTGTAAGCCATATTGACAGATACACCGGCATCAAACATCAGTTCGGCTACAGCAGTAGCCTCGGCGTCGGTATAAGTAGAGCTATATGTGTTGCGCATATTGCTCCAGTCGTATGTGTGCTCATAGAAATTACGGGTGTAAGTCTTTTGCGAGTAGTCGTTGTCTGTATAAGTATGACTTCCTACTCCCACTTCAGGCCATTCGTGAGTCTTCATTACCTGTGCCATTGCCGTTGCAACACATCCTGTATAGTATTTCTTGTTTGTATATCCTTTCACAGAATTGTAGTATGGAGCCATTTGATCCCAACGTGTAGAAACGAGTATCGGAACATCTGCACGAGAGGCAGTGGATGTTTGGGATGATGGGTTTGATGCTATATTGCTATTTGCGTTTGATAACTGATTATCAGATGCGTAAAGTATCTGCCGCTGATAAGATTCAAGCCAATAACGCAGGTTTGGGTTGATGGTTTCGAAGTTGAAAGAACCTTCTTCGCTCCATGCCAATATAGGTTCGGCTACTTCATCTCCACCAGTGATGACGAATCCGCCTCCTGTTTGGTTGAAGGCATATAACTGTACTTTGCCCGCATCTTTCCATGTATGGGCAAGGGTAAGTGTCGGTTCACTGACTGTATTTGCCGTTTTACTCCTTTTATGAGATAGATTGTTTGCAGATTGCTGAGAATTTAGGAATTGAATGGCAACTGCTTTAGCCTGATCTGCACTTATCTGCTGTGCGTTGGCTGTGCTTAAATAAAAAGGCGCAAGGATTACGAATATGAGCCGTTTCATAGTTTTATTTGTTTTGTTTTCGATTCGTTGTGTAGTCTGTCGAGGGCTGTTACGACATATATAGTGTTTGTTTGGTTGCCGATAAGTTGATACCATGTGTTGGGTGTGACGGCTACAAGATGGGAATAGGCGTCAGGGGCATCTATGTCGATTTTCTCGCCTTTAGTAAAACGATATACAGCATAGGAACACACTTTGTCGAGTTCTTTCTTTGCTTTAGGCGCTTTCCATACGAGGTAGATATTACCTGTCTTCTTATCGAAGTCAACTTTCAGTTTGCTCACTTTCTTCGGAGCCTTGGAATCAATCCAAGGCATTTGTGGCTGAAGACTTGGATGACTGTGATATTTGGTCTGGAGCAATGTGAGATAGGAACCAGTGTTGCTGCAAACTGCTGCTGCATACCACTGACAACTTCCGCTGATATTAGGCAGAGAGCGTTGTAGGCGGTATTTGGCATCCATCTGATGAACCAGTGGGTTGGAAGGATCTGCCTCTTTGACTGTCCTTTCCACATCCTGTCCGATGAATATAGGACGCCCAGGACAATAATCGTTCCACCAATGGGCAAGCACACTGTAATCGGCTGCTTTATTGCCTATATTCCAATATATCTGTGGAATGATATAATCAACCCACCCACTCCGAGTCCAAAGGGTTATGTCGGCATAGAGTTGGTCGTAGTTCTGCAACCCGTTTGTGGCACTTCCTTGTGGAGTGTTGGTCCCTGTAGGACTATTATGGTAGATGCCGAATGGTGATATACCGAATTTTACCCAAGGCTTTACCTTGCGAACCAGGTCGTGGATATCTTTAATAAGCAGGTTGACATTATCGCGTCGCCAATCGTTGATATTGGAGAATCCACGTGGATTATTCATATAATCCTGTTCGTCGGGGATGGCTTTGCCTGATTCGGGATAGGGGTAGAAATAGTCGTCCATGTGGAGCCCATCTACATCGTAATGGGTAAGTATATCCTCAATCACAGCACATGTGTATTGGCGGTTCAATTCCAGTGCTGGGTTGAAAATCATAAGGTCACCATAACGGAATATTCGTTCAGGATGCTGAATACATTGGTGTGTGGTGGCGAGCATGGTTGTTCCCTTGGTCTTTGCCCTATAGGGATTTATCCAGGCATGGCACTCCATACCTCGTTTATGACATTCTTCTACCATCCACTCAAGTGGATCCCAACCATCAGATGGGGCAAGACCTTGCTGACCAGTAAGATATCGGCTCCAGGGTTCGTAACCCGACTTATAGAGAGCATCGCCTTCGGCTCTCACCTGAAACATTATGGCATTGATATTGGCGCTTTGGAGTATGTCCAATTGCGAGGAGAGCATATCGCGTATTTGTGACATGCTCTTACCAAGATATTGTCCGTTGACACATTGTATCCATGCCCCACGAAACTCCCGTTTTTGGGCAAATAAAGACAAACTATGTACGAAAACAACAACAAAAATAAAGGCGTAAGCGAACTTTTTTTTCATAAGAATGGAGTTAAAAGGTTTCCGAACCATGCTACGAAGCGGTTCCAGAGTGATTTACTATGATAATATTCTTTTGACATTTTTACACTATTCCTTGAGTCTTCAAAGAACATCTGGTTGAGTTGTGATGTGAATTGCCGGTCGAAAACTACGGCATTGATTTCGTAGTCGCACCTCAGACTCCTGCTGTCGAGATTGGATGACCCTACAGTGGAAAAGAGATTATCAACTGTCATCATCTTGGAATGGTGGAATCCATTCTGGAATAGATATACCGTTGCTCCGCACTTCTGCATCTTACGTCCCACATAATGACTTGCCGATGGAGTGAGTGGGATGTCGCCGCTTTGGGAAATCATTATCTGTACGTCAACTCCTCGCTGTATGCAGCGTTTGAGGGCATTACGAACCTTTCTCGTTGGTACGAAATAGGGATTGATAAGTCTTACGCTTGACTGAGCATTATCGAGCATGTCGATGTAGAGTTGGCGTATGGATTTGTTTGTTCTGCGGGGCCAGCGGTCAACTACAGCAATTTCCACATCGCCTTCCTGCTGTGGGGTAGGGAAGTATTTCTCGCCTACGAGCAGTTCTCCTGTTTCGTCGTACCACATCTCACAGAAAATCTTGTTCAGTTCGTTTACTGCCGACCCTTCGATATGCATATGCAGATCCCGCCAAGGACCAATTTCTTCAAGTCCGTTGACATAATAATCCGCCACGTTCATTCCTCCTGTATATCCCACTTTGCCATCGATAACCACTATCTTTCTGTGGTCGCGAGGAAATATGTGGTTTACCCAAGGGAAACGAACAGGATCCCATTTCACAAGACTGATACCGGTTGCTGTAATTGAGTCGTGGTGATGGTGATTGATAGGTTGATTATTCGAGAGGTTTCCGAAAGCATCATACATAGCCCTTACTTCTACTCCCTCTTTTACTTTTTGGGAAAGGATATCGAAAAGCAAATTCGCTATCGAGTCGTTCCTGAAGTTGAAATACTCAAGATGTATGAATGATTTTGCCTCTCGTATTGCATCGAACATATCTTCAAACTTGTCGTGACCGCTCTTGATAAGATGTATCTCGTTACCTTCTGTTATAGGAACATCTCGGTTCATGAGATTTTCCTTAACTATATCTGCACTCGTCTGAGCATAACTCCAAACTTGTGCGAAAACAATTATTACAATTATGATTTGTTTCATATCATTTAACCATTACATCATTACACCATTACATCATTACACCATTTCACCATACTATCGGTTCTTTTCCTTTGCTGATGAGGAATTCGTTTGTCTGGGAGAAGTGGTGATTGCCGAAGAATCCTCTATATGCTGACAGTGGGGAAGGGTGGGCTGACGAGAGTATGAGATGTTTGTCCCAGTTGATGAGGCAGCGTTTGCTTTGTGCATAACTCCCCCAGAGAATGAATACGAGGTCTTCCCGAGTCTCACTCAGTATTCTTATGACGGCATCTGTGAACTCCTCCCAACCTTTATGTTGGTGACTTCCCGCTTCGTGTTCTCTCACTGTGAGTGTGGCATTGAGCAGAAGCACTCCTTGCTGAGCCCAGCGAGTAAGATTTCCCGACAGTGGAATTGGAGTACCTAAATCGGTTTGTATCTCTTTGAATATGTTTGAGAGTGATGGAGGGAAAGGAACTCCGTCGCCTACGGAAAAACACAATCCGTGAGCCTGACCTTGTTCGTGATACGGATCCTGTCCGAGTAACACCACTTTTACTTTGTCGTATGGGGTAGTGTTGAATGCGTTGAAGATAAGACTTCCAGGAGGAAAACACCTATGCGTGGCATATTCCTGCCGCACAAAATCAGTCAGCGATTTGAAATATGGTTTTTCAAATTCGCTTTGCAGCAACGGCAACCAACTGGAATCAATCTTAACCACCATAACCTCTAACCTCTTAACCATTTCACCATTACACCATTTCACCATTACATCCCATAACCTCTACCCTCGGATGTAATCCTCTCTCAAAGTATTCTTTCAGTTCGGGAACTAAATTCTCGTAATCCTTCTCGTAATCCTTAATAATCTCTCCGTGTTCGAGCAAGGCTACTCGTGTACATATCTCAAGTGTATTCGTCAGGTTGTGGCTCGAAACCAAAATAGTTGCTCCAGTCTCCTTATTATAGTCCTCGAGAATATATTTCACTGCAAGTTGACTTGATGGGTCGAGGAAATTGAATGGTTCATCGAGTATGATGAGTTGTGGATTGTGGAGAAGTGCGGATATGATTCCCACTTTCTGTTTGTTTCCCGCCGAGAGATTGCGTATGAGTTTGTTCTGACCAATTACTTCTCCGTTCATCAGGTCGTCGAATCTATGTAGTCGTTGGTCTAAATCAGCCTTTGACAAACCGTTGATTTTGCCGATAAACGAGAAATACTCTTCAGGAGTGAGGTAATCGATGAGGAATCCAGTGTCGAGATATGAACCAGTGAATGCTTTCCAGTCTTCTGTTTCTGAGGTAACCATATCGTTTATCTTCACTTCGCCTAAATCGGGTTTCAGCAAGTCGAGGATAATGCGGAACATAGTGGTTTTACCCGCTCCGTTATTGCCTACGAGTCCGAGTATTTCTCCGCCTTCTATCTTGAAGTTGTCGATTGCTAATGCTACCTTTGTGCCGAATGTCTTCTTGACATTATCGAGTTGCACGGAAACCTGCCATGTTGTCATATCTGCGTTTCATAAATCGTTTGTAAATATTTTTGAGCCACCACGGACTCAGTGCCGTTCCAACTGCTCCGATGATAAACATTATCAGTCCGGCTATATTGGGCGTGAAGAGTGATATCAGCATAAACATTATTCCCATCGGAACGAAAAGTGCTGCCATGGATATCAGTATCTGCATCTTGGAGTTTTGGTTCGTCTTGGTCATTTTCTCAGTGAGGTGGACAGTAGTGTCGTTATATACTGCCAATTGGAATAGGAATGGGAATATCACTCCATAAGAGAAGAACATACACCCGAGGGCTTCCATTATCAGTAATTTTCCTTCCACAATGGGCAGGATGCAGAACAGTGCCGGGATAATGGTTATTATGCAGTTGAAGTAGTATTTCGCTTTCAGCAATTCCAGTACCGACTCTTTCCTGCTCATAAGTCCATCTATGTAGTTGCCCTCCACGCACATCACCCCCGTAAGTGTTATCACACCCATTGCGGCAAAGCAATACACACAGATGAATGACCGCATGAACGGCATACTGTCGTAGGCATCGGTAAAGGCAAAAAGACAGCAAAGGAGCAGGGTGCAGTATAATCCGAGAATAAATTGTTTCTTTACTACTGCATTGCGCATTATGGATTTGATTTCGAGTTTAAGGTATTCGCCTATCTGGCCAAAACGGTTGAGGAAGGTCATTTCCCTCGACTTCACTTTCTTCACTTTCTCCACCTTCGCAATCTCCATATACACGAATTTCTTCTGGAATACCCTGTTGATGAAGAACCAAAGTGCGATACCAACCAGAATAATCAGAAAACTGATAGGGTTCCACTGAATGCATCCTCTCATCAGATGCATACTTCCATCGCATACCCAGTCTCCTGCTATCATACCGAAATATATCATTGCGGCATATATCAGTATGGGGATGATTACATACAATGAGTTGTGGTTTATGAGTGTTCTCCAGAAGAGGTACCAATAGGCATTGAGTATGCACATTAGCCATATACCAATAAGATATCCTATGAGGTTGCTGAGGGTATAATAAGGTGTGAGCGCTATAGTAATCATTCCGAAAGGAACGAAGAAGAAGAACCAGAAGATGTTATACCAACTCATTCCTATCCTTATGAGGAAGCAGTTGTGTAGGAAGTTCTCTGGGATAGGCAGTAGTTTATATGGTTTTATAATCTGTGCAGGAGTTTCCTGCATGGCAAAGCGTGAGAAGAAGTCGATGATGAGGACTATGATAAATCCCTTGTTGAGCAAATCGTATGCCTCTATACTCTCGTTTTCGAATCCCTTGGCAAATACAAATCCGAACACCATCAGATAGATGGCCCAAAAAGCGATAAAGCAATATGCGAATATCTTCATTGCTTTATTCTTGTCGAGCATTGGGTGACGCTTCTCCGCTAATCTGCGGTTTTTGCCCAATAGTTCAAACAACCGTATCTTTTCTCTGAATGTCAGTTGCCTCATTTACCGTACGCTATTTCTCTAACCTCTCTTCTCTGCCAGATATCTCTCTGCTTCGATTGCGGCTTTGCATCCAGAACCTGCGGCAACGATTGCCTGACGATAATCGGGATCTGCTACATCTCCTGCGGCGAACACACCTGGAATGTTAGTCTTAGGTGAATTGCCAATGGTTTTGATATATCCTGTCTCATCGGTCTCTATCCATGGTTTGAAGACATCTGAGTTTGGCTTATGTCCTATGGCGAGGAAGAATCCATCTAATGGCAGGTCGTAATGTTTCTCGTCGGCTTCTCCTCTGCGCAGTACGAGGTGTGCACCTTCAACTCCATCTTCTCCGTACAATCCCTCAGTGTTGGTTTCGTAGAGCACTTCTATCTTCTCGTTTTCCTCAACCCTCTGTTGCAGTATCTTACTTGCACGGAGGAAAGGTTTTCTTACGATGAGATATACCTTCCTTGCCAATCCCGCAAGGTAAATGGCTTCTCCGCAAGCCGTATCACCGCCACCTACTACTGCTACCACTTTTTTGCGGTAGAAGAATCCATCACATGTAGCACATGCACTTACACCTTGTCCCATATATTTCTTCTCGTCGCTCAGTCCGAGGAATTTGGCACTTGCTCCTGTGGCTATAATCACTGCATCTGCCTCCACTTCACTTGAGTCGTCGAAAGTGAATTTATATGGTGCTGCTGAGAGATCGCTCTTTATGCATACGTGAGACCTGATTTCAACTCCGAATTTCTCTACCTGCTTCCTCATTTTATCCATGAGGTCGTAGCCGGAAAGTACTTCCGGGAAACCAGGATAATTCTCCACCATATCGGTGATGGTGAGTTGTCCTCCCGGTTGCATACCTTCATATATTACCGGATTGAGATTTGCTCTGCTTGCATAGATTGCTGCTGTGTATCCAGCAGGTCCTGAACCGATAATTAAGCACTTTATATGTTCCATATTAATCTTTGTTATTTTATAATTTGCAATACTCTAACCCTTGAACCCTTTCATCATTACACCATTTCACCATTACACCATTTCACCATTACACCATTACACCATTTCTGGATTTACCACCTCCCCAGGATTGTCATACCGAGCGTTAGCGAGTGTATCTCACCTTCAGCACAAGAAAGCAACGGGTGAGATATACTCCTCCGCTCGTTCCTCGCTCCGTCGATATGACGTGTTCTGG
>R15__coassemble_878_pt1 | contig 18525 bp, 13 predicted proteins | sample R15__metabat2_low_PE_001 | metagenome-assembled genome bin R15
TCTATTTGCTTATGCGAATGATGTTGACAGAATAAGATTGGAGTTGGAATGTCAGTTTATTCTGGGAAGTTAAACTTACATTTTCTGTAATTGGATGTATGTTTTCAGGATTGTCAAGTGAGTTCTCATCTTCTCCGCTGGCTGATGAAAGACGTATAATCTTTGCTGACTTAGCAGGGAAATGAGCCAGATTGATGGTTGCAGGAACTGTGCCTTCACCTACGTTGACAACTTTGACAATCATTTCGTTGCTTGTTTCGTCGTAGGTTGTGCTGGCAAATACTCCGCTCATAAGGCTGTTTTGGAGTTTTACATCGAAATCCAGTTTTCCATCTATGTAGCATTTGATATTGTCGTTGTCAACATCCATTTGGATATCATACCATCGACCTGATTCTACACGCATTCTTTTGTCTGCAGCAAGTTGTATTCTACCTCCACCATTGGCCTGTTCAACATTGCTTTGGGCATTACTCCAACCGCCTACATTATACCACTGGTATGTGTTTTTGTCCTTATATCCTACTACCACCATAAATCCTTCTGATCCGCTTTCTTTCTGCGCCTTGACTTTGTAAGTGTATTTCTGTGATTGAATATCGGCAGGTGAGAAGGCTATTGCTGGTTGTTCTGAGGAGTTTTGTACAAATTCTCCGTTTTGGGGAGTCCAGTTGCCTGATGGTTTTGTCCATTGGCTGAAGTCGCTGATATTAACTTCCTTACCATCTACAATAAGCTGCGCATCTTTGAAGTGGACATTCGTGTTCCATGTGGCCAGACCGACATGTGCAGGACGAGTGTCTTCCTTTGCTTTCACTTCCGGCAATTTGTAGGTGATGTCGGTTTTGATTACTTGTGTGCCTATATTGTTGGAAAAGAGTTGTTGCACATAATATGATGGTGTGCCCATTACTTGATGCGAATTAAAACGTATCATATCTGGTTTCCAACGGGCATCGTTTTCGTTGACGAATATAGGGGCATAACTGTTCATTATAACCACGTCGGAGTTGTTCTCCATACCCATCATATAAACCGCTTCTCCAAGTGCAGCGTTAAGGTTTCCGAGGTCTCCGAATTGGCTGGTAACAGCGTATTCACCTACATATACCTTGTGCTTTGAGCGGTCGTATGTGTCGTATTTGTTGAAACGGTCGGCAAACCATTTAGGATTGCGGTAATAGTGTTCGTCAACCATTTCTACTGGATAATCGTTTCTCCAGGAAGGATTGTCGGTACTCCATGATTCGACATTACCTATGCAATGAACGTATGGGTATTTTGCTTTGATGGCATTGTAGAACTGAATGTAACGTTCCGGATAATGGTCGCTTTGGTCGGAGTTGTTATCCATGTGGAAATTGTAATTCTCGTTGCCGATTTCGATGTACTCGAGTCCGAAAGGTTTTGGATGTCCATTCTTTGCTCTCAGTGCACCGTATTTGGTATTAGTGTCTCCGTTGGCATACTCCAGAGCCTCGAGACATTCATCTATCCAAGGCTGAATCTCATCGTAAGGGTCACATCCTCCATGCCATATACCTACATTGACTACGAAGAGAGGTTTTGCGCCTAAGTCTTCTGCCAATTGGAGATATTCGTGGAAACCTATTCCGTCGGATGTGCGGTATCCCCAGTTCACATTCAAGTGTCCGGGACGTTCTTCGATTGGGCCGATGGTACGTTTCCAGCGGAAAGCATTATCAGGACTTCCCTGACCTTCTACGAAGCATCCTCCTGGGAATCGCATAAATCGTGGGTGCATTGCTTCAAGCATCTCGGCAAGGTCTTTACGCATACCGTTAGGACGATCTTTGTATGTTGGTGGAAAGAGACTTACCATATCAATCTGGAACTCTCCTGCCTTATCTGCCAGAAGTTCAAAATGTGCCTTTGGATTGTTTTCGTCAATCTTCATTTTTGCTGTGAATTTCTGCCAATTCTTTGTGAGTTTCACAGGGATAACGGCCATTTCTCCGCATGGTGAATCGTTATCTGATTTGAGCACAGCGGTGAGTTTCCCTTTGTATCCTTCATCGGCTTTTGCCCAGAAAGAGAGTTTATATGTCTGCCCTTTTACAGCGTTGATTCCCCAGAACCCCTCGTTGCGGATACCACCGCTGACCTTTGTAATCTTCACATTGAGAGCATGACTTTGTGCTGTGTTGAGAAGATTCTCGGTGATGAGTGCCATTGATGCGTCGCCAATTGTTTTCCAGCCTTCAATCTCATTAGAGTTACGTTGGCCCCGACGGCCTCTCATCATTGAACTGTCTTCGAATGAACGGTTGCGTATGAGTTCTGCGTACAATCCTCCGTCGGCTGCGTGATTGATGTCCTCATAGAATATACCATAGTGAACTGGGGATACTTTTGGCCCTTTGTTATTTGCGTCGATATCTATGGTTACCTGTGCATTTGCCTGGTTTGCGAAAACCATTAACGAGATAAGTGTGGCTGTGAATTTGTTCATAACTTTTAATTGGTTGGCTGTGATTCTGTGGATTTCTTTGATACTTAATTTATTGGTGAAGGTCAATCATTTCGAAGTCAACAAGAGTTGAGAGTGAAGCGTTTTGCTCAATACTTTCGATTGCTTTGGCAAAACAAGGGGCAATACTGAGTTGCTTGACCTTTGAACAGTTTTTGCGATAAGGTATAGAGTCGGTGAAGACGATTTCTTCGAGTTCTGATTTTTCTATGCGTTCTGATGCTGGGTCACTCATAATACAGTGGCTTGCAACTGCGCGAACCGAACGGGCTCCTGCTTCTTTCATCTTATTGGCTGCCATTGTGATGGTTCCTGCGGTATCTACAAGGTCGTCAACAAGCACAACATCTTTGCCTTTCACGTCACCGATAATGGTGAGTGACTCTACCACATTGGCTCTTGCGCGTGTCTTGTTACAAAGTACGAGTGGGGCATTGAGTTTCTTTGAATAGAGTGCTGCTCGTTTTGAAGCACCGGCATCTGGGGCAGCGATAAGCAGATTGTCAAGGTGGAGGGATGCGATATAACGTACAAGTATGAGGGAACCATACAGGTGGTCAACTGGTATGTCGAAGAATCCCTGAATTTGGTCTGCGTGTAAGTCCATTGTGATGAGGCGGTCGATACCGGCAACGCTCAACATATCGGCTACGAGTTTAGCTCCTATTGGCACACGTGGCTTGTCTTTACGATCCTGACGAGCCCATCCGAAATATGGCATTACGGCAATGATGCGATGTGCAGAGGCGCGTTTGGCTGCGTCTATCATAAGGAGAAGTTCCATGAGGTTGTCAACAGGGGAGAATGTGGACTGAACGAGGAATACGTCGCATCCTCGTACAGACTCCTCGAAGCATACGGAGAATTCTCCGTCGGCAAATGGTGAGATACTGCAATTCCCCAGAGGGCAGCCTAATGAGTCACAAATCAACTGGCCAAGATACTTTGACTGTGTGCCAGCGAATACTTTGTATGGTCTTTGAAATTCCATGAGATTATATTTTGTAAGAATTGTTATTTAATATGTTGCTATCTATCCACATGCTTTTCTTATTTTTCTGAAAAGGGTAATCAGGTCCTTATAGTTGGAAGATTGATGGAAGTCGAATTGGCTCCATATGAAATCTTCTACTACTATTCCTCCAAATTCAGCATCTCGATATGCCTTTATGTCGTCTAATCGTTTGATTTCGTGCGCAATGACTTTGTTGTTAATTACTCCGGCCATTTTGTATCTGTGGAGTTTTTCTTCGTCCATATCGTTGGCAACTACATAGTTGCAACGTTTTTTCCAATATTCAATCTCTTCGATAGTGTAGCATGAGCGAGTGTAGAACCCTTCGTATCCTTTCGGAAGTTCTGGGTGGCGTGCACTTATATGTATTCCTTTGAGGTCATATTCGTCTTTGAGGTAGAAATGGTCGTTTGTTACTATATGTTTGTGCCATTTCTTATTGAGAAGTGTGAGCAAACGTTCGCAGTATATTGGGTCTGAGTCGGGTTTACGTAGATGCAGATAGTCAAGTCCTTCATCGAAGAACGCTTCTAATATGGCATTTTCTTCAACAAAGAAGGATGGACTGGTTGCAACTATTAGTTTCATATTTACTGTGGGTTCTGAGGGTTCTGTGGGTTCTGTGGGTTCTGAGGGTTCTGAAGGTTCTGAGGGTCCTGAAGGGGCTGTTGCTGGAGCCAGATTTTTATTTTGTCGTTATCGAGTGAGGCTGTGATGATGGACCCTTGCTGAGGTTCGCTGTCAACTACGAGTTCTGAGATGGCATCTTCGAGATATGTTTGTATGGCTCTGCGAAGTGGTCTTGCACCATACTGGCGGTCATACCCTTTGTGGGCTACAAATTGCTTTGCTTCATTGGTGATGCTGAGGTGATAGCCCATTTCCTCGACTCTCTTGTAAAGTCCTGCAAGTTCGATATCGATTATCTGGAGGATTGATTCCTCTTGCAGTTGGTCGAAGGTGATGATTTCATCTATGCGGTTGATAAACTCTGGTGAGAATTGCTTATTGAGTGCTTTCTTGATGACATTTTGGCTGACGTCTTTGATGTCTTTGTCGGATGCGGCAAAACCAATTCCTGCACCGAAGTCTTTGAGTTGGCGTGAACCGATATTGGAGGTCATGATGATAACGGTGTTACGGAAATCTACTGTCCTTCCGTAGGAGTCGGTAAGTCTGCCGTCGTCCATTACTTGAAGCAGTATGTTGAATACATCTGGGTGGGCTTTTTCGAGTTCGTCGAGCAACACGATAGAGTAGGGCTTGCGCCTTACTTTCTCGGTGAGGATTCCGCCTTCTTCGTATCCTACGTATCCTGGAGGTGCTCCGACGAGTCGGCTGACTGTGAATTTCTCCATGTATTCCGACAGGTCGATACGTATGAGGGCATCGCTTGAGCCGAACATATACTCTGCGAGCCTTTTTGCGAGATAGGTTTTTCCTACTCCTGTAGGACCGAGGAAGAGGAATGATCCGATTGGGCGGTTAGGGTCTTTCAGTCCTATCCTGCTTCTCTGGATAGCATTTACGAGTCTGTCGATTGCTCCGTCTTGTGCAATTACCTTTGCTTTGAGTGCCTGTCGCATTCCTTTCATTCTGAACCCTTCTTCCTGAGCCATTTTGTTGACTGGTACTCCGGTTATCACGGAAACTGTTTCGGCAACTTTCTCTGCATCAACGATTTCTCTGTTGTTCTTGAGTGTCTCTTCCCATCTTGTCCGCATTTCCTCAAGTTGGTTCTTGAGCATTTTTTCCTTGTCGCGGTATTCTGCTGCTTTTTCAAAGTCTTGTCCTTTGACTGCATTCTCCTTGTCTCGGATTGCTCCGTCGATGAGCAGTTCTTGGTCTTCTATTTCTTTTGGTACACTTATATTATTAATGTGTACTCTTGCACCTGATTCATCGAGTGCATCGATTGCTTTGTCGGGGAAGAACCGGTCGGTGACATATCTGTCGGTGAGGTGCACACATGCTCTGAGTGCCTCATCGGTATATGTGACGTTGTGGTGTGCTTCGTAGCGTTCTTTTATGTTTTTGAGTATCTCGAGTGTTTCTTCTTTTGTCGTTGGTTCCACTATGACTTTCTGGAAGCGTCGTTCGAGTGCTCCGTCTTTTTCGATACTTTTTCTGTATTCATCGAGTGTGGTGGCTCCTATGCATTGTAGTTCGCCTCTCGAGAGTGCTGGTTTCATCATATTGGCGGCATCCATCTGACCTGCCTGATTTCCTGCTCCTATGAGGTTGTGGATTTCGTCGATGAAGATAATGATTTCGGGGTGTGACTTGAGTTCGGTGATGATATTTTTCATTCTTTCCTCAAATTGTCCTCTGTATTTTGTTCCGGCAACTACATTTGCCATATCGAGTGATATGATGCGTTTGTCGAAGAGTACTCTCGATACTTTCCTTTCGTTGATTCTTGTTGCAAGTCCTTCTACTATAGCGCTTTTACCTACTCCTGGTTCGCCTATGAGTACTGGGTTGTTCTTTTTCCGCCGTGAGAGGATTTGTTCTATGCGTTCAATTTCTTTTTCCCTACCTACCACTGGGTCGAGTTTACCTTCGAGTGCCAGTTTTGTTATGTCTGTACCAAAGGTGTCGATTGCAGGTGTATCGGCTGATGTGGCTTTCTGCTTTGTCTTTGTAGGTACTGTGTCTGGAGTTCCTTTCTGAGGAGGTGCATCATCTTCTTCTTCGTCATCATCATCGTCTTCATCGTCGAGTTCTACGTTGTCGTATGGGGTAGGGGTTGACTGTGCCAATGCTCTGAACACTTTGTCGTAGTTGATATCCTGGTCGGTAAGATATGTTGTGGCGATGGTGGTCTTGTGTTTCATCAGACCGAGGAAGAGGTGCTCTACGTCGAGCACATCGCTTTTCATCATTTTTGCCTCAAGCATTCCCAGATGCAGGATTTCTGCGGTTTCTTCGTCGGTATAGCATTCACCTTCGTCGAATGTGGTGGCTGATGGGAACATATTCTTGACGTAATTGTGGTTTTGTTCCCATACGTTGTCTTTGCATTGGTGTTCGAGGAAGATTCGGTATGAGGCGCAGTCGATGTGGAAGTGGTGGAGTAGCATATCGGTGACTTTATTAGTGGTGTCGCTGATTATTGCCATCATCACATGCTGGGGTTCGATAAGGCTGTTGTTCAGCCTTTTCGCTTCATCTCTGCTCCTGAGGAGTATGTTTCTTACTTTGTCTGAAAATAGTAGTTGCATAATTTTAAAATTCATCAATCGTATTCATCTCCACAAAATATGTGCCAAAATGGTTTTCAATCTGCATTTTTCTGAAAAAAATCTATTTTAACCATTTGTTGAGTTTGTTCATTATTTCCGTCTGTTCTGGTTCTGGCATGCTCATGATGCCTGATCCGTGGTTTCCTCCTGGTTGGACATATACTCCCATGTTTTCTTTCTTTGAGCAGTCGAGCCAATCTGCCACTCCGCTTGCTGACCAAGGGTCGTCGCTGCCGTAGATGAATATGAGGGTAGGGTCTTCCTGTTTCAGATATTTCACGGTTGTGTCATAAAGTGTGCTGTCGAACTGTATATTTCTCAATGATGGCGGAAGCATTATCTTGTTGAGGTATCCGCGGGTATCTTTCACCGTCATATATTTCTTGAGATGCTTTGTTGAGTAGCCGTAATATCCGAGTTCTCTTGCTGCCTGAACGTCGAATGGGAGGTATTTGCTTGGGTAGGCGAAATAGTCGGGATCGTTTACTCCTATCATATTGTCAAAGAGTTCCTTATCTGAACATCCTTCTTTCGGGAGTTTGTCTTCCACATCGGTTCCGTACTGCCAAAGTGCAAATGAGTATTCGAGTACTACATAGTCGTAGATTTCATCTATCGGCAGGTAGTATTTGAGATTGTGGTCGTTGCTGTATTTCTCGAACATAGGCAGGAGGGTTGCTTTTCTTTTGAGAAATTCCTGTTGGGTTTTCAGCACTTTCTTTCTTGCTGCTTTTGTTCCTACTTTCTTGGTGAGGAATATCTCGTGACGCCCATCTTCTACTGCTCTGTTGAGTGGTGCTACGTAACTTACGCTTACGTCAACATCATCAGGGTAATACACTCTGTAGAACATTGTGGTCTGGCCTCCTTTGCTGGCTCCTGTGGCAATCCATTTACCTGTGAAGAGTTTGCCTATTGTGGTGCGTACATTATGGAGGTCGCGGAGTGAGTTTTCCACTGTGAGATAGTCCCAGTTGCATGGTTCTGGCACACTTTCTGCGAAATAGCGGTATTCGCATACTACTATGTTGGCGTCATACATTCTGCTGAGTTCTGTCTCGTATCTGTTGCTCAGCGCATAGCCTGCCTCATAGCCTTCGGTGACGATGACCGTAGGTCGGTCGTAGCCTCTGAACCCAACTATTATGCGTTCTCCAAACACTCCTTTGTCGGCATTGTCTCCATCTACAAACTGCTGGATTTTCATCACGTATTTTTCCTGAAATCTCCCTGCGTTCAGTTGCTTTACTTCGCTGATGCCTGGAAGGGCTTTCAGTTTTTCTGCAAATTCGGTCTGGGCACATAATGTGCTGACAAGTACGAATAGAATAAATGTTGACAGATACCGTTTCATATGCTCTTTATTTATTTTCTTTATTTTTCAGCCTTCAAGTACCGCATATTAATATGCTTTTGCGATGAGTACTTTGTTTACTGCTGGTTTACCGCTTACCATATCCACTCCTGGGTTGCTTTGATCCACTCCGAATGGCACACAGCGTATTGTGGCTTGTGTTTCTTCCTTGATTTGGGCTTCGGTCTCTGCTGTGCCGTCCCAAGGACAGAGGAAGAATCCGCCGTCTTTTATCTTCTCTTTGAATTCGTCGTAGTTGCTGCATTCGTAGATATGTGCATCGCGATATGTTACTGCCTTTTGGAAGATGTTGGTCTGGATGTCGGCGAGGAGTTTCTCTACATAGTCTTCTATGCCCTCGAGGCTTACTGTTTCTTTCTCAAGGGTATCACGCCGCATCACTTCTACAGTGCCGTTCTCCATGTCTCTTGCTCCGATTACGAGGCGAACAGGAATTCCTTTCAGTTCGTAGTCTGCGAATTTGAATCCTGGACGTTTCTGGTCGTCATTATCATACTTCACTGATATGCCTCTCTTCTTCAGGTTATCGCATATCTCATTGGCTTTCTTGTTGATAGCATCAAGTTGGTCGTCGGTTTTCCATATCGGAACGATGACTACTTGCAGCGGAGCCAATTTTGGAGGGAGTACAAGTCCGTTGTCATCTGAGTGGGTCATTATGAGTGCTCCCATGAGTCGTGTACTTACTCCCCAACTGGTTGCCCAGGCATATTCCTGTTGCTGGTCTTTATTGAGGAACTGCACACCGAATGCCTTTCCGAAATTCTGCCCGAGGAAATGGCTTGTACCGCTCTGGAGTGCCTTTCCGTCTTGCATCATTGCCTCTATAGTATAGGTGTCGAGGGCTCCTGCAAAACGTTCGGTCTCGCTCTTCACTCCCTGAACTACTGGCACTGCCATATAGTTTTCCACGAAGTCGGCATATACTTTCAGCATCATTTTTGCCCTGTCCTCAGCCTCTTCGCGTGTGGCATGGGCTGTGTGACCTTCCTGCCAGAGGAACTCACTTGTGCGGAGGAATAGCCTTGTGCGCATCTCCCATCTCATCACGTTGCACCACTGGTTGCACAGTATAGGCAGGTCGCGGTACGATTTTACCCAATTCTTATATGTGTTCCATATAATCGTCTCTGATGTAGGACGTATAATCAGTTCTTCTTCCAGTTTTGCCTCTGGATCAACTACCACTCCGTCGTGGTTCTCGTTGGTTTTCAGACGATAATGTGTCACAACTGCACATTCCTTGGCAAATCCCTCTACATGCTCTGCTTCGCGGCTGAGGAACGATTTAGGAATGAGCAAAGGGAAATAGGCATTGACAACACCTGTCTCCTTGAACATCTGGTCAAGGATTCCCTGTATCTTTTCCCATATAGCATATCCGTAAGGACGGATTACCATACATCCCCTAACATCCGATTGCTCAGCCAGTTCGGCCTTTACAACCAACTCATTGTACCACTGCGAATAATTCACGCTTCGCTTTGTCAAGTCTTTTAACTCTTTTGCCATTTTAATCTCTAAAATTTAATTTGACTGCAAAATTACAAAATAAAATTCATATATCGGTTATCTTTTTTAAAAAAAATAAATAAACCCCAATCGGTCATTAGGTTTTCAGAGGATTTATGAAGGTTTAGAATTACCACTAATCCCTTGTTTTGTCATTCCGACGGAAGTGAGTATATCTCACCGCGGAGTGACTGAGCCGACGACAAACCGAGCGCTATCAAGTACTACTTGAATAGCCGAGGTGCGAAGGAGGAAGATTGAAAATCAATGTCACTCTGCTTGCGAACGGCGGAAGTACTGAATGTACTTCTGCTTGCGACGAAGAGCGGTTTATCGCTCCAGAGGAGTTAGCGAAGCGACTTTAGATTTATCTCTCCAGAGGAGTTTTCTCGAAGAGAATCCTTCCCAGCACAAGAAAGCAATTGGTGAGTATATCTCACCTTCAGCAATTTCACCAAAGACACACCAAAGACACACCAAAGACACACCAAAGACATATCAAAGGCAATTCTCCCATTCGAATGGGAGTAATGGTAACGTTAAGGTAACGATAAGGACTTGATAAGGACTTGATAAGGACAAGATAAGGATGAGATAGGGCTGAGATAAGACTGAAATGCGAGTGTGTGGGTAATATTATTGCGTATATAAAATTTTAGCTGAGGAGCTAAAAAATAATGTGTTATAAGATGAAAAGTGTGAAATATGTCGTAGTAAATGTCATAGTAACTGTCGCAGAAACATTCATTTTAAACGAATTAATGTTTCAGTATTGAACGCAAAATGTTTTGTTTTACAAAAAAAATTTTGTAACTTTGCAAACGATATTGAAAAAGATTATGGAAAAGCATTTCATTGGTAATACTGGGATGGAAGTGGGGATACTGAGTTTCGGAGCATCATCGCTCGGAGGTGTATTCCACGAAGCAAAAGAGAGTGAGGCAATTAAGGCAGTCTTTACCGCTGTAGAGATGGGGATGAACTTCATCGATGTATCTCCTTATTATGGCCATTATAAGGCAGAAACGGTGTTGGGTAAGGCTCTCAAGGACATTCCACGAAATCTTTACTATCTCTCCACAAAGGTAGGACGCTACGGAAAAAATGGTGTAAATACCTGGGACTATAGCGGAAAACGTGCACAGGAAAGTGTGTACGAAAGTATGGAACGCCTTAATGTGGACTACATAGACCTTATCAATGTCCACGATATAGAATTTCAGTCAAATCTCCCTGGAGGATTACAGAAAGTGGTTGACGAAACCCTTCCGGCACTTGTGGAACTGAAACAGAAAGGTGTGGTAGGCCATGTGGGAATTACTGATTTGCAGTTGGAAAACCTTAAATGGGTAATCGACCACAGCGAAGAAGGAACAGTGGAGAGTGTACTGAATTTCTGCCATTTCTGTCTGAACGACGACAAATTGGTTGATTTTCTTGACTATTTCGAGGAAAAGCATATCGGAGTAATCAATGCCTCGCCACTCTCTATGGGACTCCTAACCAAACGAGGCGCTCCCGATTGGCATCCGGCACCTAAACCTCTGATGGAGGCTTGCCGAAAGGCCGCTCAGCATTGTGAAGCAAAAGGATATGAGATTGAAAAACTGGCTATGCAGTATTCTGTGAGCAACAGCAGAATATCCACAACCCTGTTCAGCAGTACCAATCCTGCAAATGTGAAACGCAACATAGAATGGATCGAACAACCTCTCGATATGACTCTCGTAGAGGAAGTTAAGGAAATAATAGGTGATCAGCAGAGAGTGACATGGAGCAATACCTGATAATAGATGCACATAGCCACCTGTGGGAAAGGCAGGATACTGTGGTTGACGGGCAGCCGATACATTCGTTGGAATGTCCTTCGACGGGCTCAGGAATCATCAACCGCAGCCGTAGTCTTTTCTTTGACGAGGAACGCCAAATGCTGCCTCCGTTTATGATTGACGGCAAAAACGGCGCAGAGGTTTTCCTTAGCAATATGGATTATGCTCAGGTCGCAGCATCTGTGGTAGTTCAGGAAGTGATTGATGGCAATCAGGATGCATATCTCGCACAGGTGCAGAAGAAATGGCCAAACAGGTTTCTCTGTTGTGGACTTATCGATGAGTCATCTCTCGACGGGCTGAGGGACGAACCTCTCGACTCTCAATTCCGTGCCTACGCTATGCCTGGACACAGGATAAAACGCCCTTTGAGCGACTTTATGCCGATATTCAAGGCAATGGAAAAAGAAGGGAAGATACTCTCTATGTGTCTTGGTGATGATGAACGGCAGATAAGGGAATTTGATGAGATAGTGCAGGAATGTAGCCAACTGAAAGTGGCAATAGGACATTTCGGTATGGTTACAACTAAGAGTTGGAAATCGCAAATCCTGTTGGCAAGGCATCCTAATGTGATGATAGAAAGCGGAGGAATAACATGGCTCTTCAATGACGAGTTCTATCCTTATCCCACAGCAGTGAGATGCATAAAGGAGGCTGCCGATATGGTGGGAATGGAGAAACTGATGTGGGGCTCGGATTATCCTCGAACCATAACGGCAATAACATATCGTATGTCGTATGATTTTATATTGAAATCGACAGAACTGACGGAGACTGAAAAACGTCTTTTCCTCGGAGAGAATGCAAAGAAATTCTATGGTTTCACCGATTTGGTGGAATTACCATATATAAAAAATATGAGCGAATGAAAGCAATAAGAATAACAGGACCTGGAATGATGGAGGTGGCAGATGTTGCGATGCCAGAGATGGGGGCAGGAGATGTGCTGCTGAAGATACGGTATGTGGGATTCTGCGGAAGCGATCTCAATACCTTCAGAGGCGGAAATTCTATGGTTACATATCCACGCATCCCAGGTCACGAGATTAGTGCCACGATTGAGGCAAAAGGAGGGGATGTGCCTGATACACTCCAGATTGGACAAATCGTTACGGTGAATCCATATACCAACTGCGGATACTGTGACTCATGTCGTAACGGCAGGGTAAATGCATGTGAAAACAACGAGACACTCGGCGTACAGCGCAACGGAGCGATGACGGAATATGCCTCTGTCCCTTGGCAGAAAATAATCCCTGCTGATGGACTCCGACTCCAGGATGTAGCACTCGTAGAACCGCTTTCTGTTGGGTTTCACGCAGTTGACCGCGGACAAGTAACTGACTCGGACACCGTAATGGTAATAGGTTGCGGTATGGTAGGATTGGGAGCAGTGGTGAGGAGTGTGAAGAGGGGAGCAAAAGTGATTGCAGCCGATCTCGATGACGACAAACTCAACCTTGCGAAAAGACTCGGAGCAACTTATACATATAATACCTCTACAGAGTGGAAAGACCTGCCGACTCCATCAGTTGTGATAGAGGCAGTGGGAGCAGCACCTACCTATCAGTTGGCGATTAACAGGGTCGGTTTCACAGGAAGAGTTGTTTGTATAGGCTATGCAAAAAGCGATGTGATGCTCAACACGAGTTTGTTTGTGAAGAAAGAACTCGACGTGAGAGGTTCCCGCAATGCCACTCCAAAGGATTTTGAAGCAGCAATCGACTATCTGAGGAAGTTGGAAGGGGGGAAATGGTGTAATGATGAAAAGGTGAAAGGGTGTAATGGTGAAATGGTGAAAGGGTGTAATGATGAAGGGGTGAAAGGGTGTAATGGTGAAATGGTGAAAGGATGTAATGATGAAAAGGGGGCAGATTGCTTCATCTCGGCTCTGATCAAACCCGAACAGGCATTCGAGGCAATGAAACAATGGGACAGTAATCCAGGTAAAATATTCAGAATAATAGTAGAATTATGAAAATAGTAGAAAAAAAGTATTTGATTCCGTTTATCCTCATCACAAGTTGTTTTGCGTTGTGGGGATTTGCCAACGACATTACCAATCCAATGGTTAAAGCCTTCTCCAAAATCTTCAGAATGAGCGTGACAGAAGGGGCTTTGGTGCAACTCGCCTTTTACGGTGGTTATTTTGCAATGGCTTTCCCTGCCGCTATGTTTATCAGAAAATATTCATACAAAGCAGGAGTTTTGGTAGGACTCGGACTCTATGCTGTCGGAGGACTCCTCTTCTGGCCGGCAAAGATGATTGGTGTATATGCGTTCTTCCTTATCGCCTATTTCATACTGACATGTGGACTCTCGTTCCTCGAAACCAGTTGCAATCCATACATAATTGCCATGGGTGAAGAAGAAAGCGGTACACGCCGCCTGAACTTTGCCCAGTGTTTTAATCCGTGTGGTTCTATCTTGGGCATGTTTGTGGCGATGAATTTCATCCAAGCCAAACTCGACCCAAGAGATACTGCCGAACGAGCATTGTTGAGTGACAGCGAATTTGAAATACTCAAACAATCCGACCTTACGGTGTTAGTCACTCCTTACCTGCTCATCTCGGCTGTAATCATTGCCGTCTTGTTAGTGATACTGTTCGTAAAGATGCCGAAAAACGGAGAAGAGAACCACGACATCAAGTTCTGGGCAACCATAAAGAGGATTTTCTCTATCAAATACTACCGTGAAGGAGTGATAGCACAGTTCTTCTATATCGGTGCTCAGATAATGTGCTGGACCTTCATCATACAATATGGTACTCGCTACTTTATGCTGGAAGGAATGGCAGAGCGTGATGCCGAAGTACTGGCTCAACAGTTCAATATATATGCCATGCTCACTTTCATCTGCTTCAGATTTATATGTACCTACCTGATGAAATACCTCAACCCAGGACTGATGCTCACCATCTTCGGAAGCATAGCAATGGTATTGTTGGCAGGAGTAATACTCATACAGAACCGCTACGGATTGATATGCCTCGTTGGAGTGAGCGGATGTATGAGTCTTATGTTCCCTACTATCTACGGCATTGCACTCAAAGGACTCGGCGACGATGCAAAATTCGGTGCAGCAGGACTTATAATGGCAATTCTTGGCGGATCTGTACTACCTCCAGTTCAGGCCGCTATAATAGATATGGATATGGTGGGCAATTTCCCAGCAGTCAACCTCTCATTCGTTCTGCCTTTGCTATGCTTCGTCGTAGTGGCAGTTTATGGTTGGAGAATGTTTAAAAAACCACAGATATGAAACAATTATTATTAACTCTTCTCGCATTTGTAAGTATCACAGTATCGGCTCAGGAGTTTGATACGTATTTTGAGTCCAATACGCTGAGAGTGGATTATGTGTTCGGTGGCAACAGCGAAAATCAGTATATCCAACTCGACTGCATGTATAAACAACCCCAGTGGGCAGGTCGCCGTGCACGCCTTTCGGAGATGTTCCTTCAGGGAAATGGTCAGATTCATGTCTATGACCACGAAACCCACAAACTTATCTATGTGCATACCTTCTCAACTCTCTTTCAGGAATGGCTGAATGAACTTGAGGCTACAAAAATAAGCCGTTCGTTTGAAGCAAGTTACCTCTTGCCTTTCCCGAAATCTACAGTAGATGTGGAGGTGACTCTTACCGATAATCATAATAAGGTGACAACGCGTATGACTCATACCGTTGATCCTAAAGATATACTTATCAGGAAGACAGGAGAAAACGGCATTCCTTATAAATATATAGTGAAGAACGGCGACATAAGCGAATGTGTGGATATTGCCATTGTAGCCGAAGGATATACTCAAGACGAGATGGACAAATTCTACGGGGATGCCCAGAGAACTGCAGATGCCATATTGGGTCACGAACCATTCAAATCAATGAAAGAGAAATTCAATTTCGTTGCCGTGGCAAGTGCTTCACGCGAGAGTGGTCCGTCACAACCTGGATTAGGCATTTGGAAAAATACTGCCTGTTCTTCCCATTACGACACATTCTATTCCGACAGATACCTCACCACCAGCAAAGTGCACACACTCTTCGACATCCTGAGCGGAGTGCCTTTCGAACATGTGATAGTGCTCATCAACTCCTCACGTTATGGCGGAGGCGGAATATATAACCAATGGATGTGCTCAACTTCCGACCACTACACTTTCAAGCAAGTCATGGTTCATGAGTTCGGACATTCGTATGCTGGGCTTGCAGATGAATATGACTATGGTAATAGTTATAAGGAGTGGTATCCGGCAGATACAGAACCTTGGGAACCAAATATCACCACATTGAAGGACTTCGATTCCAAGTGGAAAGATATGCTCGACAAGGATACCCCTATCCCTACGACCACCAACAGCGATAACGGGGGTCGAGCCAAACGTCCTGTAGATGCAGAAAGTAAAAAGAATATGAAAGCCGATGACCTCACACAGACTGTAGGAGTATATGAAGGCGCAGGGTATCAGACAAAAGGGGCGTATCGTCCTGCCCAACTGTGCAGAATGAAAGTAAATGAGGTGGAGAATTTCTGCCCAGTTTGCACAAGAGCAATCAAGCGCATCACAGAATTCTACACTGCACACTAATCATGGTGAAATGGTGAAATGATTAAAAATAAATAAGGTGATATGGATAATAGTTTGTTGGATAAACTGGATGGAATAGTAAGTCGGTTTGAAGAGGTATCAACTCTTATTACCGACCCAAATGTGATTGCTGATCAGAAACGATATGTAAAACTGACAAAGGAATACAAGGAACTGCGTGACCTTATGGATGCGAGAAAATCGTATATGCAGTCTCTGGATTCTATTAAAGATGCAAGGGAAATTCTCCAGACAGAAGATGATCCGGATATGAAAGAACTGGCACGCGAAGAACTCGCAGAGGCAGAACAGCGTATTCCCGAACTCGAGGATGCCATAAAACTCCTTCTTGTTCCAGCCGACCCGGAAGATAGTAAAAACGTGGTGCTGGAAATACGAGGAGGAACAGGTGGCGATGAGGCTGCCTTGTTTGCTGGTGACCTCTTCAGAATGTACTCTAAATACTGTGAACAGAAAGGGTGGAAACTCACCGTCTCCAGTTTCTCAGAAGGAGCAGTGGGGGGATATAAGGAAATTGTATGCAATATAGTTGGCGATGGTGTATATGGAACCATGAAATATGAATCTGGAGTGCACCGCGTGCAACGGGTTCCTGTAACTGAAACACAAGGTAGAGTACATACGAGTGCAGCTACAGTTGCCGTCCTCCCTGAAGCAGAAGCCTTCGATGTGGAAATCAATGAAGGGGCTATCAAATGGGACACTTTCCGTTCAAGTGGTGCTGGTGGCCAGAATGTTAACAAAGTGGAATCTGGTGTCCGCGCAAGATATATGTGGCGAAATCCGAATACAGGTGTAGAAGAAGAAATACTCGTGGAGTGTACCGAAACTCGCGACCAACCAAAGAACAAGGAAAGGGCTTTGGCACGTCTCCGCACATTTATCTACGACAGAGAGCATCAAAAGTATATCGATGATATAGCGTCACGACGCAAAACAATGGTGTCAACCGGAGACAGAAGCGCAAAGATCCGTACCTATAATTACCCACAAGGACGTATCACAGATCATCGCATCAATTACACCATATATAATTTGGCAGCATTTATGGATGGAGAGATACAAGATTGTATTGACCATCTTATCGTAGCAGAAAACGCTGAACGTCTTAAGGAAGCCGAACTGTAACCAGAATGGATGACTTCATCAGAATAAAAGGGGCAAGGGTTAACAACCTGAAAAATATAGATGTTGATATCCCGCGAGGAAAATTCGTAGTTGTTACCGGGGTGAGTGGGAGTGGAAAATCATCTCTCGCATTCGACACCCTTTATGCTGAAGGACAACGTCGCTATGTAGAGTCATTATCTACTTATGCACGGCAGTTTATGGGCAGGATGGGAAAACCAGACTGCGACTCAATCGACGGAATACCTCCTGCTATTGCCATCGAACAAAAAGTCACTACACGCAACCCTCGTAGTACTGTCGGTACATCAACCGAAATTTATGATTACCTCCGTATGCTCTATGCAAGGGTAGGGCACACGTACTCTCCTATCAGCGGACAAGAGGTGAAGAAACATACTATGGAGGATATTGTGGAGTGTATGAAAAGTTATCCTGAAGGTACACGCCTTATGGTACTCGCTCCATTGGTTTCTCATAATGGAAGAACAGAACAGGAACAGTTGGAGATATATGCTAAGGAGGGACTCAGCCGCACAGAAGTAATCGACGACACCACTTGTCTTGTCATCGCAAGAATATTAGTAAAGTACGACAAAACTACCATAACTCATCTCATCGACTCTTGTGAAACTGCCATTTATGAAAGCAACGGACAATGTATGCTCTATGTTCCCGACTCCGGAGTCCATCGTTTTTCCCTTGCTTTTGAGGCAGATGGAATGACTTTCGAAGAACCTTCGGAACAATTCTTCTCCTTCAACTCCCCATTAGGAGCATGTCCTGATTGTGAAGGTTTCGGCAGGATAATGGGAATAGACGAAAGTCTGGTTGTGCCTAATCAGGAACTCAGCCTATACGAGGGAGCAGTATTACCTTGGCGAGGAGAAAAAATGAGCAGATGGAAAGAGGAATTCATTTACCAGAATAGTCCAAAAGGCTTTCCTCCATTCACACCTTATTTCCAACTCACTCAGGCTGAAAAAGATTGGCTTTGGCATGGTGCACCTGGAACCAACCCCCTCGAGAAGGGAAACATATGCATAGACCGTTTCTTTGAAATGCTTCGTGAGAAACAATATAAAATCCAGAACAGAGTCATGCTCGCCAGATATCGAGGCAAGACCACTTGCCCACATTGCCACGGAACAAGACTGAAAAAGGAAACGTCCTACGTCCTTATCGCAGGTAAGAGCATCACTCAATTGGTAGAGATGCCAATAAACGAACTCCTCCAGTTCTTCCTCAATATCCAACTCTCAGACCACGACTACGCAATAGCCAAAAACCTCCTCAAGGAAATAACCAGCC
>R15__coassemble_891_pt1 | contig 18179 bp, 18 predicted proteins | sample R15__metabat2_low_PE_001 | metagenome-assembled genome bin R15
AGTTCAGGCGAACAAAGTTCGGAGTCCTATTTACAGATTTACTAATCTCTAATCTCTTCCTTCGATTAACTCAGGAACCACCTCTAATATATAACCCGCTGATTCCTTTCGTCATAAGTTCGTAGATGGCTCTTTTCTGCGTATCGCCGCTGAGCATCGCAATGTGTTCGGCAATCACTTTGCTGTCTCCCCGTGCAGCAGGACCTGTCTGTGCCTCTTTTGGTGGCATTATGCCTACTTTCCTTGTTGCAGCCTCTATCATAGGCATCATCACGCTGAAGGGTATTCCTACTTTACTCAGTATATCTTCGGCTTCTGCATAGCAGTAGTTGGAGAAGTTGTTGCAGAATACTGCTGCCAGATGGACAGACTTTCGGGTTTGGGAATCTGCTGCATACACTTTATCAGAGAGATTGTCTGCTATTTGGTGCAGAAGTGTGGCATCGGCATCGGGGGATGTTTCTATGAATAATGGTACATCTGCCCATATATCTAAGGGGTCCTTCTTTGAGAAGGAATGTATTGGCCACATCACTCCGCTCTTCTCGCAGGGTATTGCCGTAAGGGGGAGGCTTCCTGCCGTATGTACAAAAAACTGATTTTCACGTCCTTTGACCAACTCTGGTGCCACTGCACCCAGCACATCATCGGGGAGGCATACGAAGAATATATCTGCTTTTTTGGCAATCGAATCAATATGGGTAGTATATTCACAGCCAATTTGTTGTGCCAATTGGGATGCGGAGTTATGGGTTCTGCTATATACTTGCACTATGGTGTGCCCACACTTTTTGAGAGCCACTCCCAGACTTGTGGCCACATTGCCTGCGCCAATGAGAACTATCTGCATTCCTTCACACTGTTCCACGACAGTTTGTCTTCGTCCTGAAGTCTGCGCTCAATAGCGGGATGCCCGAAAGCAAGAATGCACACAACTTCCATGTTTTCGTTGAGTCCGAGCAGTTTGCGGAGATATTGTGATGATGTCTCACCATCTGCCGTGCTTCTGTCTTTTACCTGTGCCCAACAACTGCCCAGTCCGAAGTCGGTGGCTTGGTACTGCATGGTTACTGCGGCGATTGCTGCATCTTCCACCCATGTGGGATAGGTGGTATCGTAGGCTACTGCAACGGCGTAGGGTGCACTTGCAATAAACTCTGCGCCATTATCCTTTGCTTTGGAGAGGGCTTCGAGGATAGTTTTGTTTTCTGTAGCCACAAACTGCCATGCTCTGTAACCGTGGCCTGTAGGGGCCATGAGACCTGCACGGAGAATGGTCTGCTTCTCTTCTTCTGTCAATGGAGTTTCAGTATATTTACGAATACTCCGGCGTTTTTGTACTAAATCTCTGAAATCCATATTTTCATCTCTTTATGCGGTTTGCGGTAAATGACTCTAACCTCCTTACCTGAGCCTATCCAGCGACCTCACTAATTTCTCGTCTTTTCTGATGGCATGTATGGCGAGGCAGTTCAGGATAAAACTTATCACAGGGAAGATGGCTGCTGCTCTGATTCTGAAATCCAGTGCTGCATCGGGCACTACGTTTTCCAGTTCCGTACTGAGTTCCAAAGTGAATTTGGATGTAAGCAATGCCATCAGTCCCACATATCCGAGCAGGAGGATGTTGGAGAATATGACCAAACGTAACTGCCGCATTCTGAAATGGAAAAGGAATATGGTCATAATGGTAATCATCATCACCAGTACGAGCAACGCTCCCAAAGCCACGGGTGCATAGGTCTGCAAATATGCACATGACTCATCTGTCACACTGAAATGCCAGTTGTTGAATTCTGCTATCTCCTGAGTGCCTGAGTAGAAACTTGCCAATGGGCAGAAGAAGCCTGCCAGACAAAGCATCGCTACAATGATGAGATATACGGTCTGAATACGCTGAATCATCAGAACTCTTCCTGTGTTTCCTTGGTTGGGTTGCGGTAATACAGTTTGTCGTCGAGAAACTCCTGAGTAGCAATCAAGGTTGGTTTTGGCAGTTTCTCGTAGTGCTTCGACACGGTGATTTGCTCGTCGTTGTGGAATTCTTCTTCCAATGCTTCGCTCTGATTACCAAACTCTTGCAATTTCTTTCCCAGTTCGTCTTTCATCTGTGCTGCCACCTGATTGGCACGCTTTGAGATGATTGCAACACTTTCATACACATTTCCCGTCTCACGGCTGAGGTCGTTAAGATTTCTCGTCACTGTTGTCAACGGAGCATCAATTTTCTTAAAATCACTGTCCTTTAAATCAATCATGGTCTTATTTTTTACTATTTAACTATTTGCTATTCCTGTTTTCTCACCCTTCAAGCAGTTTCGCTTCTTTCTTATTGAGTTTCACCTCTATCTTCTTTATCTTTGCATCGCTCTGTCGGAATATCAGGTCGGCTTCCTTCATATACTTACTCTCGGGAAATTCATTCCTGAACCCATAGTACTCATCCACGGTCTGCCTGTAGCGCTCTTCTGCCTTGAGTTCCACACTGTTCTTAGCCAATTTATACCTTGCTTTGAGTATCATCATCGACAGGTCTTCACGCAAATCGGTATAGGGGTAAGTCTTCAGTGCATTCTCGGCGGTGATGATGCATGCCTCAAAATTACTGCCTCCGTTGGCACAGTTGCCTATATAGTTGCCCAGGTTGAAGTAGAGTTGAGCCGAGTCGTATTCTTTCTGCACCAAACGGTCTTGCAGTTTGTAGAGGATTTCCGTAACCTCCTCGCGCTTCTCGCTGTAGGGATAGAACTCGATAAAGTCCTGTATCTCTTTCAGCGCTGTATAGGTGGCAGATTGGTCGAGGCGCGGGTCGGGAGACTGATAGTATGCCGACATACCGCTGTAATAACGTGCTTGCTCCGTATATTCCCCTTTAGGATAGGTCTTGTAATACTTCTCAAAATATGTGCCTGCAGTTTCATAATCCCTTATATTGTAGTAGCACATAGCATTCATAAACATACACTCTTCCGCCTTGTCGGTATTCTTAAACACAAGCAGCATCTGCGAGAGCAGTTCGTAGCACTGAGTATATTTGCCTGCGAAATACAACGCCTTTGCAGCCTCATACTTATACATGTAGTCATCAGTCTTTACAACATTATTGAAAGTATTCTGACACGACAGTACCGACATTGTGCACAGCACTACCAAAACATAAGTTAAACAACTTTTTACACTCTTCATATATCGCATATATACATATTTCGCGACAAAGTTAGGATTTTTTTTTGACATAGCAAATTTTTTTTATTTATTTAATACTTTGGTCATCAGTCTTTGGCACCTATCGACATCAGAACCATTTTCACCATTTAATTCTATATTTGTAGTGCGGGGTTAAGGGTTAAGGGTTAAGGGTTATCCCATCCGGACGGCAAATCAGCACCCTGCACCATTTCTGGATTTACATTTCATCCCTTGTTCGTCATTCCGAGCCGCAGGCGAGTGAATCTCACCATCAGCACAAGCCTCTGAATTACCACCAATCCCTTGTTTGTCATACCGAGCGTTAGCGAGTGTATCTCACCCATTGCTATACCACATGCATTCCCTTGTGCTGGAGGTGAGATATACTCCTCCGCTTCGCTCCGTCGATATGACAACAAGGGATTAGTGGTAATTCAGAACCCTCAGAACCCTCAGAACCCTCAGAACCCTCAGAACCCTCAGAACCTTCAGAACCTTCAGAACCTTCAGAACCCTCTAATACCTTTGGTCTTTGGTATGTCTAAGGTATGTCTAAGGTATGTCTAAGGTATCCCTTTCGTATGCCTGAGATGAGACTTCCGCTGAAATCTGGTGTCGGTGAATGAGTGCCTCTATATATATATTGCAAATTTTAGGGGTCAATCGGACATTTTTTTTGAACTTTTTTCAAGAAAATTCACAACTGCTTGAAAATAAACATATTGTGCAGTGTAAATTTTAAGTGGCGCTAATCGGCAGACTATGCCTAAATGCAGCGTTCTACACGAACATTATGTCCGTAACCACCTGTGCTCCAACGGTTTCATTAAGGCGTTTTACGAGCGCTGTGCGGCTCATCATGAGTTCACTCCGCAGCACTGACGACTTTATCTTCACGAAGAGAGTTTGATTCTTTATGAATATATTTCCCGTGTAAGCAGCAATGCCTTCTCCCATAATATCCGTCCAAGCATTTATCAGCCGAAACTGATTCAATGGTGTCTCAAGACCATTTTCCCTCAACACCTGCCTTACCACATCCCCTACCCGTTCGTTGTTGTTTCGTTTCATCTGATTTTGGATATTTTGAAGTTCACACTATCGGTTTCTGTTCCTCAACATTGCCTGCGGAGACACTGAATATCTTGTAATCCTTGCCTGTACGCTGCAATATGAGGTCTATATGCTCACGATTGGTGTCGGAGATGAATATCTGTCCGAATCGCTCGTCACTCACCAATTTCACTATCTGTTCCACTCGTGTGGCATCCAACTTGTCGAATATATCGTCGAGCAATAATATAGGTGTGGTACGGCTGCCGGTATTTCTGAGGAAATCAAACTGAGCGAGTTTGAGGGCTATAAGATAGGTCTTGTTCTGTCCCTGCGACCCCTCGCGTTTTATTCCGAACCCACCGAGAGTCATTTCCATCTCGTCCTTGTGTATTCCGTGCAGGGAATAGCCCACAGCGATGTCCTTCCTGCGATCCTGGCGTATGACATCGAGCAACGGTCCACGCTCACAGTGGCTTACATACTGCAATCCAACATCTTCGCTGCCCTGAGAAATAATATTGTAGTATTCCTGAAATACTGGCACAAATTCATCGACAAACTGCTTTCTTCCCTGATAAATTTTAGTCCCCTCCTCTGCCATCACTTCCTCGTACATCGCCATCAAATCCTCATCGACACGCATCCCTTCCTGTTCGCTCATCATCTTCAGGAGGGAATTCCTTTGCTGAAGTGCCTTATCATATCTTACCAAACTTGCAAGATACCCCTTGTCGGTCTGCGAGATGACTATATCCATAAACCTACGCCTTTCGGCACTGCCTCCGCCTATCAGTTCGGAATCACCAGGAGAAACCAATATCACAGGCAGCAGCCCCACATGCTCCGACATCCTTTTGTAGAGTTTGGCATTCCTCCGCATCTGCTTTGCCTGACCACGTTTCAGACCGCACTGGATAACCTCATCCACACCATTCAGGTCGTATATGCCCCTAAGCATCATCACATCCTCCCCATGGCGTATATTCATTGAGTCGATATTGCATGCAGCACTCTTGGTAAAGGAGAGAAAATATATGGCATCGAGCAAGTTGGTCTTGCCCTCACCATTCTTTCCGACAAAGCAATTCACATTATCAGAAAAACAGATATCAGCCTCAGCAATATTCCTATAATTGAGTATTTCTATCTTTTTTACTACCATAATTGATGCAAAATTACACTTTTTTTTGCAGATACCAAAAAAAAAGACTAAATTTGCACCGCAAATCGCGGTAGTAGCTCAGTTGGCAGAGCGTTGGCTTCCCAAGCCGAAGGTCGCGGGTTCGAGCCCCGTCTACCGCTCATCCCCCAATCAAGTCAGTATTTATGAAGAATTTAGCAGTTTTTGTATCAGGAAGCGGAACAAACTGTGAGAATATCATCAGATATTTTCAGGATTCCGATATCGCCAAGGTTGCATTAGTAATAAGCAACAAACCCGACGCCTATGCACTCGTAAGAGCAGCCAAACTCAATGTACCGTCAACCGTGCTGAAAAAAGACGAACTGAACAACGAAAACATCCTTATGCCACTGATGGAAAAATATAACATAGACTACGTTATACTTGCAGGATTCCTCCTTATGGCACCACCATTCCTTATTAAGAAATACGACCACAGGATTATAAACATACACCCAGCACTCCTACCAAAATACGGCGGTAAAGGCATGTACGGCCACCACGTACACGAAGCAGTGAAAGCCGCAGGAGAGAAAGAAACGGGAATTACCATCCATTTTGTGAACGAAATATGCGACGGCGGAGATATCATTCGTCAGTTTAAAACCGAACTGAATGAAACCGACACCATAGAAGATATAGAAGCAAAAATCCATGTACTCGAACAAAGATGGTTCCCGGAAGTAATCAGCGAAACAATACAGAAACACCCCACATCATGCTGATTCTCACATTAATTCTGATGATGATAAGTGCAAACTGCCTTGCACAAAGCAACTTCACAGAAGAGGAGATAAACGATGAAGTATTTCAACGAATACAAGGCAAGTCGTGGAAAAAGAATTGCACAATCAATCGTGGTGAACTTCGCTATCTGAAAGTACTACACTACAATTTCGAAGGCAACATACAGCAAGGAGAACTAATCTGCAACAAAGCAATAAGCAAAGACCTCCTTGAAATCTTCGAAGCACTGTATGAAGCCAAATACCCAATCGCACAAATAAGGCTCATCGACGACTTCGACGCCGACGACGAGAAATCAATGAGCGCAAACAACACCTCATGCTTCAACTTCAGAAAAATCAGCGGTTCAAACAAATTATCAAAGCACGCCACAGGCATGGCCATCGATATAAACCCACTCCTCAACCCACTCGTAGGCTACTCAAAAGGCAAGAAATACGTCAGACCAACAAATGCACAACAATACAGCAACAGAACGAAATCATTCAGCGGAAAAATCAACAAGAACGACCTTTGCTACAAACTCTTCACAGCACACGGATTCCGTTGGGGAGGCAGTTGGAAAAACAGCAAAGACTACCAACATTTCGAAAAATAACCACCAAAAGGATGAGCAATCAGTTTTTTCGGTTCAAACAATTTGAAGTCTGGCACGACAGATGCGCAATGAAAGTAGGAACAGACGGAGTGCTGCTCGGTGCATGGGCAGAAAAACACACTGATCCACACACATCACCACAAACAATCCTCGATGTAGGCACAGGCACAGGACTTATCGCACTGATGCTCGCACAACGCTTCCCTAATGCCAAAATCACAGGAATTGAAATAGACCCCGATGCAGCATCACAAGCCACAGACAATATAAGAAAATCCCCATTCTCAGAAAGGATAGAAATAATAAACCAAGACTTCAACACATACACCCCCACCCACCCATACGACCTCATCGTCAGCAATCCACCATATTTCACCGAAGACAAAAGAATGGAAAAAGACATGAGCCGCACCTTGGCACGACATACAGACCGACTCACATTTGCAGCACTTATAGAGAAAAGCCGCAGCATTATCAACAAAAACGACGGCATTCTTTCAGTGATTGTCCCCTACACCTCAGCACAACAATTGATAAGCGAAGCAGCAATGAAAGAACTCTACCTCAGTCAACGATGCGATATAAGAAACAACGAAAAATCAGAGTTCAAACGCACCCTACTCGAATTCAGCAACAAAATAAAAAACACAAATCCTTCCATCCTCACCATAAGAAATCACGACAACTCCTACACTCAGGATTACACTGACCTCACCAAAGATTTCTATTTATTCTAAACTACTGAAAGCACAATAGTTACACCATTTTATGTCGTAGTAAATAACGCAGTAAATAGCGTAGTAAACCACATAGTAAGCGCAAGAATTATCGTACAAGAAATCCTACTTGGATATCAAAAACCGTGCGTTGCAGTTTCCATAAAAAATGCTAAATTATCATCATTTGTTGCGCTGAATTCACGTTTTTTTTGTAACTTTGTCGCGTTTTGTGCATTTTGCACATTATTTGAGATTGAATTATGGAAATATTTGATGCTTTTATTGAAGGAGAACCGCGTGGAAGTCAACAGATTTCTGTCATCACAGACATAGATCCATCAAGGGCTAACCTTGAGAATGTAGAGGTAGAAGATACAGCAATCCCAGTACTTCCACTGAGGAATATGATGATTTTCCCCGACACCATGCTGCCAATCAACGTGGCAAGGAAATCCTCACTGAAATTACTGAACGATGCCATGCGACAGAATCGCCCAATTGGAGTGTTCTGCCAAAAAGACGATGCCGTCGATGACCCCGACTACTCACAACTCTACCATACAGGAGTACTCTCAAAAGTACTGAAGATATTCGAATTGCCCGACGGTTCGAAAACCGCTTTACTGCAAGGACACAAGAGAATTACCCTCCTCGACACAAGTTACAACGGAGAATATATGCTCGGACACATAAAACTGCGTCCCGAAGATATCCCTTCAGCAAGAGACAAAGAATTCACAGCCGCTGTAGAAGCATGCAAAGATGTAGCCAATAAATTCTTCCACCACGGAGACGACAGCGACTTCAACGAACCGAAACTGAAAAACCAGCAGAACAGAGTATTCTTTATCAATTTCCTCTGTTCAAACATACCTATATCCAACAAGGAGAGAATGTCGCTGCTCGAAATTGATGACATACGACAAAGAGCCTACACACTGCTCGGACTTCTCAACAGAGAATACCAGTTTGCCACCCTTAAAGCCAACATACAGAACAAGACCCACGAGGAACTGACTAAGAAACAACGTGAATATTTTCTGCAACAAGAACTCAAAAACATTCACGAAGAACTGGGCGACGATTCCGACGAAGATTACGACAAACTAGTGTCAAGAGCACAGGGAAAGAAATGGAACAAAGCCACACAGGAACTCTTCAACAAAGAGATGGAGAAACTGCAGCATTACTCGCCATCAAGCCCTGATTATCAATTACAATACGCATATCTCGACACCATACTCTCACTGCCTTGGGAATATGTGACAAAAGACAATCTCAACCTTCAGAATGCAGAAAAGGTACTCAACAAAGACCATTACGGCATGGAGAAAGTAAAGGAAAGAATACTTGAACACCTTGCAGTACTGAAAATGAGAGGAGACTTCAAAAGCCCAATCATCTGTCTTTACGGACCTCCGGGAGTAGGAAAAACCAGCCTGGGCAAGAGTATAGCAAAAGCCATGAAACGCAAATATGTGAGAGTCTCGCTGGGAGGAGTGCACGACGAAGCCGAAATCAGAGGACACCGACGCACATATATCGGAGCAATGCCAGGACGAATAATCAAAAGCATTCAGAAAGCAGAAAGTTCCAACCCAGTATTCATACTCGACGAAATAGACAAAGTAAGCCAAGCCGGAGTAAATGGCGACCCTGCATCTGCACTGCTCGAAGTACTCGACCCAGAACAAAATATCGCCTTCCACGACAACTATCTTGACATGGACTACGACCTCAGCAATGTAATGTTCATTGCTACAGCCAACAACATATCCACCATCCCTGCCCCATTGCTCGACAGAATGGAACTCATCGAAGTAAGTGGATATCTCACAGAGGAAAAGATAGAGATAGCAAAACGCCACCTCATCCCTCAGGAACTCGACAAACTGGGGATGAAAGAACAGAAAATCAAACTATCGAAACCTGCCATTGAAAAAGTTATTGAAGACTACACACGCGAATCAGGAGTGCGGGAACTGGACAAGAAACTCAACAAACTGCTCAGACGTATCACATTCGAATATGCCAAAACAGGCAAATTGCCAACACAGAATCTCACACCCGATGATGTAGTGAAAATACTCGGACCAGAACAGTTCAACCGCGACAAATATCAAGGCAACGAATACGCAGGAGTAGTCACAGGATTGGCATGGACCGCAGTGGGAGGAGAAATCCTCTTCATAGAAACCAGCCTGAGCAGAGGCAAAGGCAGCAAACTCACACTTACCGGAAATCTTGGAGACGTGATGAAAGAATCAGCCTCACTCGCCCTCGAATACCTGAAAGCCCATACCGATTTATTAGGCATTGACTACAGAGTATTCGACAACTGGAATATTCATATCCACGTACCAGAAGGAGCAGTTCCTAAAGATGGTCCATCTGCCGGCATCACAATGACCACAGCCATCGCATCAGCACTGACACAAAGGAAAGTGAGAGCAAAACTCGCTATGACAGGAGAAATGACCCTCAGAGGAAAAGTATTGCCAGTAGGAGGAATAAAAGAGAAAATCCTCGCTGCCAAAAGAGCAGGCATAACAGATATAATTATCTGCAAAGACAACGAAAAAGACATCAAACAGATACCTGAGGAATATCTCAGAGGAGTTACATTCCACTATGTGGAGAACTTCTCCGACGTGATAAAATTCGCATTACTCGAAGAGAAAGTAGCCCACCCTATTGAACTCACCATCGAAGAAACTCCAAAAGAGAACAACAGCAAACAATGAAATTTGAAGTCAAACATACCGACCCAAAAAGCAATGCCAGAGCAGGACTGATTACTACTGACCACGGAAATATAGAAACTCCTATATTTATGCCAGTAGGAACGCAAGCCACTGTAAAATGTGTGCATCTGAGAGAACTCTCGAATGATATCAAAGCACAGATTATACTCGGCAATACCTATCACCTCTATCTCCGTCCCGGTACAGAGATATTGGAACAGGTGGGCGGACTTCATAAATTCATGGGAGGATACAACCACCCCATACTCACCGACAGCGGAGGTTTCCAAGTGTTCTCACTCGCAGGGATAAGGAAACTCAAGGAAGAGGGAGTTGAGTTCAGAAGCCACATTGACGGCAGTAAGCATTTCTTCACCCCAGAACGAGTGATGGACATAGAAAGGAGCATCGGAGCCGACATAATGATGGCTCTCGACGAATGCACCCCTGGAGATGCAGACTACCAATACGCCAAGAAATCCCTTGACCTTACGGAACGTTGGCTCGACAGATGCATAAAGCGTTTCAATGAGACTGAACCGAAATACGGCTACAACCAAACCCTTTTCCCTATAGTGCAGGGCTGCACATATCCCGACCTACGACGAAGAGCAGCGGAAAATGTAGCATCAAAAGAAGCCGATGGAAACGCGATAGGAGGACTTGCAGTAGGAGAACCAGTGGAGGTGATGTACGAAATGATAGAAGTTGTCAACGAAATACTGCCAAAAGACAAACCACGCTACCTGATGGGAGTTGGCACACCGCAGAACCTGCTCGAAGGCATAGAACGCGGAGTAGATATGTTTGATTGTGTAATGCCAACACGCAACGGACGAAATGCCCTGATTTTCACCCGACACGGCACACTCAATATGAGAAACAAGAAATGGGAGAACGACTTCAGCCCTATTGACGCTGAAAGCGATTGCTATGTTGATACCACATACAGCAAAGCATATCTTCACCACTTGTTCAAAGCACAGGAATTCCTTGCCATGCAAATAGCATCAATCCACAACTTAGCATTCTATCTATGGCTCGTAGGAGAAGCAAGGAAACATATAATAGCAGGCGATTTCATCACTTGGAAAAGCAGCATAATCAATGAATTAGGGACAAGAATATGAAGAAGATGCCACACATACATTTTCCAAAACTGATTTCACGATTAGACAGATACATAATCGCGAAATATCTTGGCACGTACTTCTTCACCATTGCCCTCCTCATCTCAATCGCTGTGGTCTTCGACTTCAACGAACATGTTGACCAATTCGTTGAATACAACGCCCCTGTAAACGAAATCATTTTCGATTACTACCTCAATTTCGTTCCATACTACTCAAATCTGTTCAGCCAATTATTCGTATTCGTATCAGTAATACTCTTCACCGTCAAATTGGCTGACAACACAGAAATCATTGCCATGATGTCATCGGGAGTAAGTACATGGAGACTTCTCAGACCCTATCTCATTTCGGCAAGTTTTATCTGCTTGCTCACATGGTACCTCGGAGCATACGTAATACCTAAAGGCAATATCAAACGAGTAAATTTCGAAAACACATACCGAGGCCGCGACAGAGTAACCTACGCAAGCAACGTACAACTCCAAGTAGCAGAAGGCGTTGTTGCATATATAGGAAGATACGAAAGTGCGAATAAGACAGGATACGACTTCACACTCGATAAATTTGAGAACAAGAAAATCGTAAAACACCTTCAGGCCACAATCGCAGAATACGACACACTGTCGGAAGAATCTGGCCATTGGATTGTGAAAAACTGGCAGGAACGCGACCTGAGAGGAATGAAAGAGGTAATCACTACTGGAACACGACTCGACACATTGCTGAATATGCAGCCACAAGACTTCCTCATCACACGCGACCAACAAACCACCCTCACCACTCCTGAGTTGGAGGAATACATCGCACGGCAGAAAGAAAGGGGATTTGCCAACATACAGAGTTTCGAAGTGGAATATCACCAAAGATTCGCAACATCCTTCGCTGCACTCATCCTAACTGTAATTGGATTCTCACTCTCTGCAAAGAAGAGGAAAAACGGAATGGGAGTCTCACTTGGAATAGGACTCGGACTCAGTTGCGCATATATCCTTTTCCAAAAAACATCCTCCACCTTCGCATATCAGGCAGATATGAACCCAGCACTCGCTGCATGGATACCAAATATAGTATTTGCATTCATCGCTCTCTATTGTTTACGCTTCGCACCAAAATGACAAATCTCTGTATCGACATAGGAAACTCCTCGGTGAAGGCAGCAGTCTTCGATAGCAAAGGAATGACTTTCCACACAAGATTGGAAAGCCACAACCTTTCTGAACTTGTGCCTATTGCAGAGCAATATAATATCACACGATGCATTGTAAGTTCAACTTGTGGATACACTGAAACAGATAAAGTTATTCTGCAAGATATATGCGCCAACACTATATATTTCGACGGCAGCACACCGATCCCTATCAAAAACCTTTATTCTACACCCGAGACTTTAGGACCCGACAGACTCGCTGCAGCCATCGGAGCCTATTTCGAGATGCAACAAGACTTGGTCATTATCGATGCAGGAACAGCTATCACATACGATATAGTAACCTCTAATGGTGAATACCTTGGAGGCAACATTTCTCCAGGAACAGAGATGCGCCTGAAAGCACTTCACGACTATACCGCAAAACTCCCATTAGTCAGCGAAAAAGGATATCTCCCACAGTATGGAACCGATACCGAAACAGCAATTCGCTGTGGAGTAATTCATGGTATAAGTTACGAAATTCAGCAATTCATTTGTGAAATGATATTAAAATTTCCTAATCTTGTTGTATTTCTGACAGGTGGAGACAATATAGATTTTGAAGAAAACATAAAAAAACGTATTTTTGTAGACAGATACTTGGTCTTGAAAGGCCTCAACATAGTGTTAAATAAATTGGCAAATGGTAAATAGTAAATCTCTTTTAGCAACATTGACATTGGTGTGCATTGAATGCATCCCCCTTTCCGCTCAAAACGGAATCAATTCACCATATTCACGTTATGGATTCGGAATCCAATCCGACCATTCAATGGGATTCAACAAAGGTATGGGCGGAGTAGCACAAGGTTTTCGTGACGGACAAATCATCAACTTTCAGAATCCAGCATCGTATTCTGCTGTTGACTCCCTCACAGCACTCTTCGATTTCGGAATAACACTCCAAAACGGAAACTTCAAGATGGGCGATTTACAGCAGAATGCAAAAAACTCCAGTTTCGACTATCTCGCATTCCATTTCCGTGCCTGCCGACATCTCGGTATAGCCGTTGGACTCCTTCCTTATTCCAACATCAATTACAGTTTCGAATCATCAAGCAGTGTTATAAGCGGCAGCAAAGAAACCACCAATTCATCCACATATTCTGGTGATGGAGGACTCCGTCAAGCATTCTTCGGAATAGGATGGCAACCATTCAAGCCAATCTCCATAGGAGCAAATATCGCTTATTTGTATGGCGACTATACCCATTCCACAACCACATCATTCAGTGATGATGACATTTATTCCAATGTAAGGACATACACCGCAGACCTTTCGACATATACTCTCGACTTAGGCGCACAATACATCCAACCTATAGGCAAAGACAAAACGCTCACATTGGGAGTAACCTATGGATTTGGACACGATATGGACAACACAGCCAAACGAATCACAAGGAAGGTAAATTCTTCACTCGTAACAACCACCTCCGATACCATCAAACTGAAAAATGCATTCCAATTGCCAACCTCCATTGCAGCAGGTATCACATACGCCCAATCCACCAAATGGGCTATTGGAGCCGATTTCGAACTACAGAAGTGGAGCGAGTGCCGTTTCCCTACCACATTAGCAGACGGAAATGACGCATATATTTCCAAGACGGGAGAACTCAACGACAAGATAAAAATCTCACTCGGAGGAATGTACCAACCAGATAGATATTCCCTGTCAAATCTGCTCAAACGAATTCAATACAAAGTGGGAGCATACTACTCTAAATCATACGCAAATGCCGACCTCACCGGACTCATTTCCGACAAGCCATACGAATTTGGACTCTCAGCAGGTATAAGTCTGCCAATTGACAATAAGAATGCCTGGAGAATGAGGTCTAAACTCAATATCACAGCACAATGGATTCATACCAATATCCCATACGCCGACAACACAATATACTCAACGACAGGACAGATTGTGAAACGCGAACTCACAGAAAACTATCTCAGAATCTGCATCGGACTCACCTTCAACGAAGTATGGTTCAACAAATGGAAAGTTCAATAATTCATAATAGACAATTCAATAATTATTAATCATAAAAAACATCACAACACATGAAAACTAAATTATTTGCCGCAGCGCTCTTCGCATTGGCGTCAATCACTGCACAGGCTCAAGGAAACTATGCAGGTACAACTATCTACGACCGTATTGGGCATGGAGCCGACAGTACAGAAGTTCTTACCGCTATCACACTCTATCGTGAAGCCTATAAGGACAAAAACTGGGAAGAAGCATACCAGAATTGGATAGTAGTCTTCAACAAAGCCCCACTCGCACAAAGCCGTACATATACCGACGGAGTGATAATCCTTCAGCAACTCATCCAAGGCACTCAGGACGAAGCACAGAAGAAGACCTACTTCGACCAACTGATGAAAGTCTATGACCAGCGACTTGCCAACATCGACGACCTCAACTCATTCGCAACAGCAAAGACAACAACCACAAAGGGTAACATCACTACCAGAAAAGCCAACGACTACTTCACCTTCGCACCAAACACACCCGACAAACTTGAGACTTCATACAAGATGTTCAAGGATGGTATCAACGATATGGGAGTAAACGACGTACAAGGGTTTATCCTTTACAACTTCATCCTCTGCTCCGATGCTCGCTACAAAGCAAATCCAACAGAAGCACGCGAAGATTTCATCAACGACTACTTCACCACAAAGGAAGTCTGCGAGAACCTGCTCGAACAAGCAAAGGAATTTGCATTTACCGACAGTATAGCAACACAGGAAGACAGTATCCGTGCTGCCGAACTCGAAGCACAAGGTGCTAAGATTGTTGCGCAGTATCAGCCTACATTCAACAAGTGCCAGGAACTCTTCTTCAATTCAGATGCAGCCAACTGTGCCGACCTCAACAAACTCTATGCCGCTAAGGTAGAAGCAAATCAGGAAGACAGAACATATCTCCGTCAGGTGCTCAATGTACTCTCCGATTTCGAGTGTGACAGCAGTGCTCTCTACACAAAGATATTCGATATCCTCTATCCTAAGAAAGAAAAGAAAGCCTCAGGAGGTTCCCTCGACTTCTACCTTGAGGAATATTCTAATGAGACAGAATCAGCACGCAAGGCAAAACTCGCTGCCAATATCGCACAGCAGTATTACAAACAAGGACGTCTTGCCGATTGTGAGAAATGGTGTCGCAATGCACTCGCTGCCCAGTCAACCTACGGACACGCATACCTCATGATTGCCAACTGCATAGTACGCAAGGCACCAGCCGCCTCACAGAATGTCAATAGCATGCTCCAGAGAAGTTATTACTTCTGCTTAGCAATCGATAAGGCAAGTCGTGCAAAAGCCGTCGATCCAGCATGTGCTTCACAGGCAAACCGCCAAATTGCCAACTACACAGCCAACCTCTTCCCTAAGTCAGAGGCATTCATGATGGGCAAGAAAGCAGGAGAGAAAGTCACCGTACTCGGAGAGACCACAACACTCCGCTTCAAGTAACCAATCACCCTAGAACCTATAGAATCTCTAGAACCTCTAGAATCTCTAGAACCTCTAGAATCTCTAGAACCTCTAGAACCTCTTAACCCGCATGAACCGCATAACCATACTCCTGCCCCTGTTGTTCTTCCTGCTTTCATGCAACAACGACAAAGACAACGGAGCACCAGTAATAACCGACAGAACAGCACTGCCTGTGCTTAAATCACAGGCAGTGTCAACTCTGATATCCGACTCCGGAGTAGTCAGTTATAAGATTATTGCAGAAGACTGGTTCATCTACGACCAAACCACACCTACATATTGGTCGTTGGAGAAGGGAATGTTTATTGAGAAATACAACAAACAGCACGAAGTTGAGGCGTATATATCGTGCGATACAGCCTATTATTTCGACGCCGACCGTCTTTGGGAACTCCGAGGCAGAGTCCTCGTTAGAAACATCAAGGGAGAAACCTTCAAGACATCCCTCCTCTATTGGAATCAAGTGGAACATCAAATCTATTCCGACAGATATATGGAAATTGATGGCATAGATCAAGACCTCTCCGGATATGATTTCCGTTCAAATGAGAGTTTGACACAATACACCATCCATAAATCTGTAGGAGCCTTCCCAATGTCGGAAGAAGATGAAGATACTACATCTGTGTCAAAAACTTCAGCCGACTCACTCCAACACCCCCACCAACAAACTCAGCCGCAGCCTGTAAGATACAAACAACCAGCCCCTATAACCTTACCAAAGAATATGCCGGCACCAACGAGAATTGAAGCGCCTAAAGACGAGGAACAAAGAATTGTCAGACCTGCACTGAGAAGAAGATAACCACCATCAGCACAAGAAAATCTCACCTCCAGCATATTACAAATTTGAGTCTTATCTAATCAGACTTTTTCTCAGAGTCTCCTCTGTGAATGATTTTATCTGAATCAGAGACCTCCACGGAGCAAGCACAAGTTGGTCGGATGAGAGTTTCAATCTGCCGTACAAGGCCACACAAGGCACTCCTGCATTGTTTGCTATTTGAGCAATGCGATATGGCGCTTTGCCGTTAAGGGTTTGTTCGTCTATACATCCTTCACCTGTTATAACGATATCAGTATTCCGCAAATCCTCATCAAAATGCTGACGGTCGAGCAACAGTTCTATTCCTGATACCATCTTAACATAGTTCATTGTGAGCAATGCTGCTCCTATTCCACCTGCGGCTCCTGCTCCTGGCAGATTTATAATCGATTTCCCGGAGATTTGCTCCAAATATTGTCCAAATCGTAATGTGCGTTCTTCTATCTTACCGACCGTCTCAGCGTCGGCACCTTTCTGAGGGGCATAGACGTAGGCTGCGCCTTGCTTTCCACACAGTGGATTGGTTACATCTGATGCTATAGTGAATTCGCACTCATCGATTATGCCTATTCCCTTCAAGGCCTCGAGCATTCCTTTTCCACAGTCAGAGGTTGCTGAACCTCCCAATCCTATGATGAATTTTCGGTACCCTTTTTTCAAAGCATCTGCAATCATCTCTCCCACTCCATAAGATGAGGCATTCCAAGGATCATACTCTTCAGGTTTCAAGTGCATCAATCCACAGGCCTGAGCCACTTCAATCACTGCTGTGTCGTTGTCAATTATGCCGTATTCGGCACAAACAATTCTACCAAGCGGGTCGTGGACTAACACCTTATTATATATTCCGCCACATGCATTGGTAAGACAGCGGCAGAATCCTTCTCCTCCATCTGAACAAGTAAGGCACTTCACTTCATACTCCTCGCTGGGGAGTACACTTGCCACCATCTCTCCGATTTGGGCTGAAGTATAAGTTCCCTTGAAGGAATCTGATGCAACAATAACTTTTCTTTTCATAATCCCGCAGAATGCATTTGCAAAATTACGAAAAAGAAATGACATTTCCGACAATTTGCCACCACTTTGTTTGTCTTATCTCCCCCTTAACGCTCCCTTATCTCCCCCTTAACGCTCCCAATTCTCCCATTCGAATGGGAGAAATACCCTTGGTATCCCTTTGATGTGCCTTTGGTATCCCTTTGTTATATATAAAAAGCAGGAGATGTTATATATCATAATGAGAAAGGGCATATTAACCTCTTTCACGACTTGACCAAGTTGTGAA
>R15__coassemble_908_pt1 | contig 17872 bp, 11 predicted proteins | sample R15__metabat2_low_PE_001 | metagenome-assembled genome bin R15
TATTATTTTGTCTGTTAATTTTGTAATTTTGCACCCAAAGAATTACTTTTAAACATTAATATTAATCAATCAATTTAAAACAACAGATTTATGAAGAAAATTTTTACTCTTATGTTTGTGGCATTGGTCAGTATAAGTGCCAGTGCAAGTGAAAGTGTCAAAGGAGCCTCTACTTGGAATCCTTGGGCAGAAAGTGTTACTCTTACCGACGAAGGCGAGTACGTAAATATGGTATTTACTGAGGCATGGAGTGGTGCTGGCTTCTGGGTAGCAGGTCCAGATGAGGATGTATATGAGCCTGCTGATTGGTCAGACTACGAGTATTTGGTATATGAAGTTGCAGACGTAAATGGCAGTTTCAATATCTGTGTTCAGTATCTTCAGGATTGCAGCGTTTCATCTTCCGGTTCTATTGGTACCAATGGTTACGGCTATATCCGTCTTGACGATGACTATTCAGACCGCGTTACTCAAACTTGGATTCAGGCTACTGGTGCAAGTTCAATCAAGGTTACAGACCTTATCCTGATGACAGAAGAAGAACTGCAGGCTTATAAAGAGTCAAAGAAACCTCAGGGAGACAAGATTTCCATCTTCCAAGGTGAACAAGTGTTTGGTAGTAGTTGGCCAGCAATCAGCCTCGGTGCCGCTTTGTTTGAGGACGTAGAAGTGGGTAACCAGTTGGTGGTAACAGTATCAGAGGTTGATCAGGCTATCAACCCAGACTGGGAATGGGGTTCGCAGATATTTATCAACAGTGGTAATTGGTATAATATCGATGGCTTAAAGGCTGAAGGTATTACAGAGCCTGGAGATTATAGTTTTACTCTCACTGCGGCTCAGGTTGACAGTCTTCTTAGTAGCGGATGTAATGTCCAGGGTATGAACGTGAAAGTTACCGAAGTGTATATCCTGAAGACGGCTGCTTCTTCTGCTATTTGGGAAGGCGAACAGGTATTTCTCGGCGACTGGGGGCAGTGGGTACAAGTGGCTGCTGCTGCATTCGACGATGCTAAGGTGGGTGATATTATTGTAGCAACTATATCTGACGTAGATCCTACACAGACAGGCTGGGGATCTCAACTCCTTTGGAAGGATAGTTCATGGGGTGAAATGGTTGGTACTTCTGCCGTAAATCTGCCAGAAGCAGGAGATTATTCTCTTGTGATTACAGAAGAAATACTTGCTAAGTTGAAAGAGGGTGGTTTGATTATCCAAGGTGTAGGATTTACTATTACCAAACTTGCTCTTCAGGAAGGTTCTTCATCTGTAAGTGCCCTTAAAGCAGAAACTTCTACATATGGCAAACTTTACAACCTCAGCGGAGTACAGGTAGATGCCAGCTACAATGGCATTGTCATCATGAATGGCAAGAAATATCTGAACAAGTAGTTTAAGGGTTCATGAAGTTCAAGGAGTTCAATAAATTCTGGTGTTCATCCTTCGACTGGTTTAGGACCAAGAACTCAAGGACGACAATATAGATAAGAATATGAGCCTTGTAAAGCAAAAGCATTTTCAAGGCTCATAGTTTTAAAACAATATCGACCTAATCTTAACGTTTACAATATGAAAAGATTTCTATTTTTAGTTTTATCTGCCATGATGGTGCTTGATGGGTTTGCTCAGACAAAATTGACCGGAACCATAAAGGACGGTACTCTGAATGAACCACTTATGGGTGCCACTGTGTCAGTGCCAGGAACATCAGTAGGAACAGTCACAGATATCAACGGACGGTTCTCTCTCGATATTCCAGCCAAAGCGAAGACCGTTACGGTCTCTTTCTTAGGTTACATCAAGCAAACTATTAACATCCAAGGTAAGAGTTCTATTTCTGTTACTCTGAAAGAAGATGCTCAGTTGCTTGATGAAACAGTAGTTATCGGTTACGGTTCAATGCGAAAAAGTGACCTTACCGGTGCTATGTCTCAATTGAGAGCAGAAGAACTGACTAAGGGCGGTGCATTGGATATCGCTCACGGTATGCAGGGAAAAATTGCTGGTGTACAGGTTCAACAAAGTGACGGTGCACCTGGCGGTGGTATGAGTATCGTGATTCGTGGTACGAACTCCTACAGCACCAGTTCGCAGCCTCTGTATATCGTGGATGGAGTGCCAATGGAAACCGGCAGTGCGCCGTCGAACGGTATTACATCGACAGAACAATCAACCAACCCACTTGCTTCGCTCAACCCTCACGATATTGAGAGCGTAGAGGTACTGAAAGATGCGTCGGCAACTGCTATTTACGGTTCCCGTGGTGCAAATGGTGTTGTGATTATCAATACAAAGAAGGGTGTGAAAGGTCAGACTAAGGTTGAACTTAGCGCTAACTGGGGATTGCAGAAGATTACAAAAAAAATGGATATGCTTGATGCATATACATACGCTACATATATAAATGAACAGGCCGACAACGACCGTTACTATGCGGGAAGTACAAGCACCAGTGTGCCATATTCGGGAACATGGGGCTACAAGTACTATTCCGATGGTCATGCAAATTACAATTTCGGAGATTACACAGGTTCACCAGAAGACTACATCAATCCAGGGTGGCACTACGATGAATACGGAAATGCCACACAACTCCAAACTGCTGATTGGCAGGATGAGATTTTCCAGACGGCTTTGTCGCAGGATTACAACCTGAGTGTAAGTGGTGGTAATGAGAATGGTTATTTCCTAATTTCTGGTAATTACACGAAGCAGGATGGTATTATCAAGAACTCAGGTTATGAGCGCTATACACTACGTGCAAACATTTCGCGCAAAGTGAACAATTGGTTAGAAATAGGCACCAACACAAGTTTTACTCGTTCGGTTACCGACTTCGCTAACACATTGAGTTACAACACTGGTGTGGTAAGAAGTGCTCTTCTTTTCCCTGTTACTTACGGACCTAATATGGATACTACCCAATCAGACGAACTGAATTGGTTGGCATCTAATCCTGCAGCATACGTTAATTCTACAAAAGACCAACTGAAAGGACTAAATTGGTTCAGTAGCAGTTATGCTGAAATAAAATTCATGCCAGAACTGAAATTCCGTCAGAATTTAGGTCTTTCGTATAGTGACAATCACCGTGGAGCATATTATGGGCGTCATACACAGGATGGTAAGTCGCCTACAAACGGTAAGGCAAGCAAAGGAACTAACACTTGGGAAGGAATTACAGCAGAGAGTATCCTTACCTTTGATAAGAAATTTAAGGAAATCCACAGTCTGAATGTGATGGGTGCATTTACTTTTGAACAAGGCAAATGGGACAACTGGTCACAGACTTACTGGAACTTCCCTGATGACATTACGGAGGATTATAATGTAGGTCGTGCATTGGAGCAGAGTACCACTCCGAGCAGTGGTAACGGTATGCAGCGTTTGGCATCATTCCTTGGCCGTGCCAACTACACTCTTATGGACAAGTATCTCTTTACAGCCAGCATACGTTCGGATGGTTCTTCAAAATTCACCACAGCAAATAAGTGGGCTACATTCCTTTCAGGAGCATTTGCGTGGAGAATGTCGGAGGAGCAGTTTATAAAGGACCTCAATCTTTTCAGCAATCTGAAACTGAGACTGAGTTATGGTGAGACAGGTAACCAGGGTATCGGTTCGTATTCTACTATTGCATTTGTTGAACCAGCCAACTATCCTTACACGAACACGCTTGAGGGAGGTGTGGCAATGAATTTCTGGAATGGTTCTCCTGTAGATCCTGATTTGAGATGGGAAACAACAAGTCAGTGGAATGCAGGTATCGATATGGGATTTATGGACAACAGACTTTCGGTGAATATTGATTTCTACCACAAATACACTCGCGACCTCTTGCAGAATATAAAGATTCCTGTATCTACAGGTTTCAACACAATGACGAAGAACAGTGGAAATGTGAAGAACTATGGTTTGGAAATCACAGCCAACTACCGTGCTATCCAGACAAAGGACTGGACTTGGAATGTGAATGGCAATATCGCATTCAACAAGAACGAAATCGGTGGATTGGATGGAGACCAATATGCTAACACTCTTTGGTACAACGCCGACAATGTGTTTATTCAGAGAAACGGTTGTCCGATAGGTGCTATATATGGTTATATAGAAGACGGATTCTACGACAACGAGGCTGAGGTGAGGGCTGATCCTCAGTATAGATATTCAAGTGCTTCGATTGTCCAGAATAAAGTTGGTGAAATTAAATACAGGGATGTGAACGGTGATGGTGCAATAACTGAAGAGGACCGTGTTATTATCGGTGATACGAACCCTGACTTTACTTATGGTTTTTCATCAGATTTGACTTGGAAGAATCTAAGCCTTAACATTCTTTTCCAGGGGTCGCAGGGCAACGATATATATAATGGTAACTTAGGAGATGTAACTCTTGGCAATGTGGGTAATGTGCCACAATTTGCATACGATTCTCGTTGGACCGCCGATAATATCGACGGTGCTCGCTGGCCAAAGGCAACTGGTGGGTACGATCGTACTTACAAGATTTCAGATCGTTATGTGGAGGATGGATCATATCTGCGACTTAAGAATGTAACTCTTGCTTACAATTGGAGAAAACCTATCCAGGGTATCGACAATATTCTTGTGTCCTTCACGGCAACGAATTTATTCACTATAACGAACTACAGTTGGTATGATCCTGATGTAAATGCATTTGGTAGTGACTCAAGCCGCCGTGGTGTGGATATCTATTCATATCCGATCAGCAGGACTTATTCTCTTGGTTTGGTGTTCACTTTCTAAATTCAAAATTCAAAATGAAAAATTAAGAATTATGAAAACGATATATAATATGGACGCTTCGCGTACGTTGAAAACGTTGAAAACGTTAGCAATAATTGCTCTTGCATTGTGGTTGAGTGGGTGTAATAAATGGCTGGAGGAGGATCCTCAGAGTAATATCGGTCCGGAACAAGTGGGTGATTCTCAGGAGGGAGTTGACCGTTGGGTGGCTGGTGTTTACAGTAACTGGCTATATACTATGTTTACCTGGGATGAATTCCCTCGAGTGCTGGAATTGGATAATGATTATACTACTGGTCCTGACTGGTTGTTTGGCCATTTAGGTGCTGGTGATTTTTCGGGTGAATCTGCATTGGATAAGATGTGGACTGGTCCTTACAACCTTATCAATGATGCGAATATGGCAATCCGTTATCTGAAGGCCATGAGCAATGTCGATGCCGATTACAGAGACAATGCTATTGGTGAGTGTATGTTCCAGAAGGCCTTTTGCTATTTCCTTTTGGTGAGGGCTTATGGTGCGATACCTTATTTTGATAATGATGTGAATGGTGGTGAGGAGTTTTTCAAACCTCGTACTCCTATCAATGAAGTATATGAAAAGATTATCGGTCTGTTGGAAGAAGCAGAGAGCAAACTCTACAGCATTGATAATGCGAATTACCAGGAAGGACATGTAAGTGCTGCATCTGCTGCTGCTTTGTTGGCTAAGGTATATGCCACTATGGCTTCGGCTGCAATGCCTGAAGGTACAGAAATCACGGTACGTACAGGTGCTCCATACACCGAGATGACTAATGCGAACGGCGACAAGGTGAATGTTTGCAACACTCCTCAGCCGGTTGTGATGCATAAGACTGCAGTTGCTGGTTATGAGAGTTTTGATGCGGCAGAATGTTATACTAAGGCTGCAGAATGGGCTGCGAAGGTAATAAATGGTGATTACGGACTGGTTTCGCTGCTGAATTATGATGAGTTGTGGAAGAAAGAAAACCGCAATGCATCGGAATTCCTGTTTGGTGTTCACTCACTCAGCGGAGACGGTACTTACCGCACTGGTTTGCATGCTTACTATGCCGGGACCTATAAGGATAGCGGGAGTGATATTATCAACGAAGGTTTGTTTGTTGGTAACACGAACAATTGGTATCAGTTGTTTGATGACGACGACTACCGAATTGTGAAAGGTGTAAAGCACTTGTGGCAGAGATACTATCAGGTGGAATATGGTGGTTATTTCTATTATCCACAGTCGTGGGCTTCGAAGTTCACAGGCAACGACTTCCTTGGCAATCCTGACACAGAGCATCCAGAGTATCCAATCTATCCGCAGGAAACATCCTCTGGCATTCAGATTGTATATCAGTATAACTCAGGATATGAAAGCATAGCATATACAAACAAGTATGATGACTGTGAAGACAAGTCTTCAAACAACTGTGATTCATACTTCCCATTCCTGCGCTATGCTGATGTGTTGCTGCTTTATGCCGAGGCTCTCAATGAACTTGGCAAGGTGGGCGAGGCTGCAACCGCTCTCAACACTGTACGCGAACGCTCGAATGCAACATTGCTTGAAACAGTGCCAACCCAGAACCGCATGCGCAGTCTGATTATTGAGGAGCGTGCCAAGGAACTGGCATTGGAAGGTGACCGTCGTTGGGACCTTATTCGTTGGGGAATTTATCTTGAAGCAATGAACGCTATCGGTGGACGTGACGATGCTAATATTAATAAGGAGAGGACTGAACGTAATCTGCTCTACCCAATCCCTACGACAGAAATCAACTCCAACCCTTATATTACGGAGAATAATCCAGGATGGTGATGAGTTTCTAAATTCAAAATGAAAAATTAAGAATTATGAAAAAGATATATGATATGTACGCTTCGCGTACGTTGAAAACGTTGAAAACGTTGAAAACGTTAGCAATAATTGCATTAACCTTTGTAGGCTTCTGCGCTTGTTCTGATGTGAAGGACTTAGGTGCAGGATACAAAGATGTGTTCAGTAATGATGGTCCTCCTCAGATTGTTGCCATTTACGATGTAATCAGCGATTCAAATTGGGTATCTCCAATCAATGAAGGTGTGCTGAATCAGTATATCCGTATAACAGGAAAGAACTTGGCCAATCCAACAGAAATTATAGTCGATGGACTCGATGTTGATATCCCTCACAGAGTTTATGCTGAGAATGGAGAATGCTATCTTCGCATTCCTCGCTATGTTCCCGATTCACAGGATGGTCAATTAGTTTATAAGACCGAACAGGGTACGGTAACGGTTGACTTCACTGTGGGAGTTCCGGCAGTGGAACTGGTAGGTTTGGTAAACGAGTTCATTCTGCCAGGCAACAGCGCACAACTCAGCGGCGACTATTTCGACCTCTACAATTTCGGCGACACAACCGAGACTTCGCCTGTAAAGATCACAGCCGTAAACGAGGAATCAGGATATAACGAGGTGCTGAAATGCGACTCCTGTACAGAGACATATACAAGTGTGAAAATTCCAGAGGACTGTCCTGACAACTCACTCATCACTTTCCAGTATCAGAACATGGAGAAGGAGACTGTTGTGAAGACCATCAAGTATCGCCCTACAGAGAACTTGCTCTATGGCAATTTCGACGGCGACCTTGGTTGGTGGAACGACGATGGCAAGGCTTTGGTAACAGATGGCAGCAATGACGGCGATCCAGCATCGTTAGGCTTCAACTTCCTGAGATTCAACAAGACAATTGACTCTTGGGCATGGTGGTCGACAGGATTCGGTTCGGAATTCCCACTCGAATTGACTTCGCTCAGTGAGCTGAAGAACTACGTCATGAAGTTTGAAGTATGCACAAGCGCCAGTTGTCCGTTCTATTCATATACGGACGACAATACTGGCTACGACCATGCAGGCTATGAATTCACACTTATGGGCTGTGCCAGTCGTTATCAGTTCAATCCTGTAGGCGACCAGGGACTGAGCAACACAAACGGCAAGTGGGTTACCTATCGCATTCCTCTGGCAGATATGATGAAGGGCTTGGAGGAAGTTCCTGCCAAGGGTGCATGGTGCAATTTCGAATTTGTGTGCCAGCCAAACAACGATGACGGATGGACCGTTGACCACAGCTTCGGTCAGTTCCGCATCGAACCAGCTGAATATTGAATGGAAGTTCAAGAAGTTTAAAGAGTTCAAGAAGTTCAAGAAATTAAAAAAAGATTATGAAAAAGAGAATATTCACATATTTCAACATGTTGATATCTGTTGCATGTGCATGTTTCGTTGCGTCGTGTTCGAGCAGCGACGACGATGTTCCAGGATATAATCCTGAATATGGCACGGGCGACATCCCTGAGGTGGTGGATGTGTGGCCAGAGAATGGCGTGACAGATATTGATACAATCGATTCGATTGTGGTGACGTATAATATGCCGATTAAGGTGACACCTTACAACTCTGTAAAGATTACTGCCACCGACGAGAACGGCACTTCTACCTTCTATGCTGACACAGCATATGTCCAGGATGGCAACAAGATGGTGGCTCTGTTCAACACTATAGGCAATACCGATTATACAGTTAAAATCATGAAACCAACTGTCCACAATGGCAAATATGCCTTTGCCCGTGACTATGAATTCGGTTTCAAAATTAAGGTGTATAACAACTTTGATCCTACTCCGTTTGCAGACCTTCAGACCGAACTCTGCAATGCCAATGCTACGGCAAAGACAAAGGCCGTGTTTGCATATCTGGTAGAGAACTTCGGTCAGAATGTGCTGTCGGCCACGATGTCGGATCCTGCATGGGACAACTCTATGGCAGAAAAGATGTATGAACTGTCGGGCAAATATCCTGCTATCCATACCTACGATTTCCTGCACCTGAGATGGAGCAAGCCTCTGAGTTCTTCGAGTTGGATCAACTATATGGATGCCACTCCTGTAGAACAATGGACCGCAGCAGGAGGGCTGGTGGGTGCTGGCTGGCATTGGAGCGTGCCTAAGACTCAGGCCGACATCAGCAACCTGAACAACTATGCATTCTATGCTGAAGACAACGAATTCAATGCACGTAATGCCTTGAAAACTTCGCGTTGGGAGCATAAGCAGATAAACGAAGATCTGGATGCTTTGGTTACTATCCTGAAGAACTTGCAGGATAATGACATCACGGTGATATTCCGTCCTCTTCATGAGGCATCAGGCGGTTGGTTCTGGTGGGCTACATCAGGAGCCGCACAGTACAAGAAACTGTGGCAGTATGTCTATAACTATCTCACTGATGCTGGCGTAAACAACCTTATTTGGGTATGGACCTCTCAGGGAGATGACGCCAACTGGTATCCAGGCGACGCTTATGTAGATATTGTGGGTTGTGATGTGTACGATACTGAGTCACATGCTTCACGTATAGACAAGTGGCAGCAACTCTTGGATATCACTGGGGGAAAGAAAATTATCACTATGAGTGAGTGTGGCGGTATGCCAAGTATTGGCAATATGCTTATGAGTGGTGATATGTGGAGTTGGGTAATGCCTTGGAATGGAGACTTTATGACAGATACATATAATTCTGCATCATTCCTCAAGACATTTATGAACAGCGAGAAAGTAATTTCCCGTGACGAGTTGCCTTCATTTGGTGAATAATGATTAAAAAAACCTTAATATTATGCATGGCAGTACTTTCCGTACTGCCGTGCTTTTCCAATCCAGCAGGAGATCTTTACAAGAGATTGCAACATCTTGTGAAGAAAGGATATATGTTTGGCCATCAGGATGATCCGTTCTACGGAACTACATGGTCAACAATAGGCAACATGCCATTGGAGCAGACCGTTACACCTGAAGTGTATAGCGATACCTATTTGGTCACCGGAGACTATCCGGCTGTAATGGGATTCGATTTAGGCGGAATAGAACTTGGGAACGAGAATAATCTTGATGGAAATCCTTTCCGCCGTATCAGGGAAGAAATTCTCGCTCATCATAAGCGAGGAGGTATAATTACTATTTCATGGCACCCTCGTAATCCTCTTACAGGTGGGAACGCATGGGACGTAAGCAATAAAGAGACCGTTCACAGTATTCTCCCAGGTGGAGAGAAACACGAATTGTTCCAAACATGGATGGAACGTGTGGCTCAGTTCCTTCTATCTCTTGTTGACGAGAAAGGAAATCCTGTTCCTTATATTCTGCGCCCTTGGCATGAGTATAATGGCAGTTGGTTTTGGTGGGGGGAGAAAATCTGCACAGCAGAAGAGTTCAAGGCTCTTTGGAATATGTTCCAGGACTATATTAATAGCGCAAGGATTCAAGAGTTCATCCTTCGACGGGCTCAGGAACCGAGTTCAAGAGGTTCAAAGGTTAAAACATTAAAAGAAGTCATCGTTTGGTCTTGTTCTCCTAATCTTCAGGGCGACTGGACTATGGAACATTTCCTTCAGCGTTGGCCGGGAGATAATCGGGTTGACGTTCTTGGTGCCGATTGCTATCAATGGGGAACCGAAGCCGATTTTGTGAAACAGACTACTGCCGATCTGGAATTTCTGAGTCGGTACGCGAAGCAAAGCAAATGTATTTTAGCACTTACAGAATGTGGATATAAGGATTCACCGGACCCGACTTGGTGGACAAGGGTACTGAAACCTATTCTCGATAAATTCGAACTATCCTACATTCTGCCTTGGCGAAACTGGCACAAGGAGCATTTCGGTCCCGCTCCTGATTTGGCTACAAAGGATGATTTTGTGAAGTTTTACAATGCAGAGAATACACTGTTTCTAAGAGATATACAGTGAGGAGTTCAAGAAGTTTAAGGAGTTTGAAGAGTTATGAATAATCCTACATACGAAGAAAGTGTAAAAGTCCTTAGGGCACATCATGACGAGTTGCTAAAACGACAAAATGTGATTGCACCTTGGGGAAATGGTATATACGATCGTTGGCAGTTTCCTGTACTTACGGCAGAACATACCCCACTTGAATGGCGTTATGATTTCTGTGGGGAGGATAATCCGTTCCTGATGGAGCGCATAATGATCAATGCGGTGTTCAATGCAGGAGCAATAAAGTGGGGTGATAAATATGTTGTGGTTGCCAGGGTGGAAGGAGCAGACAGAAAATCGTTCTTTGCTGTGGCTGAATCGCCAAATGGGGTGGACAATTTCCGTTTCTGGGATGAACCCGTAACGATGCCTGAATATGGCGAACCAGCAACCAATGTCTATGATATGCGCCTCACCCGTCATGAGGATGGTTGGATTTACGGGCTGTTCTGTGTGGAGCGTCATGATAATTCCAGGCCTGATGATTTGAGTGCTGCGGTTGCTTCATGTGGAATAGCCAGGACAAAGGACCTCAAGACTTGGGAGCGCCTTCCTGATCTGAAGGCAAAATGCCAACAGCGCAACGTGTGCCTTCATCCCGAATTTGTGACAAAGGAAGAAAAGGTAAATGGGAAATCCGTAAATCGTAAATATTATGCCCTCTATACACGTCCTCAGGATGGCTTTATTGATGCCGGCTCAGGAGGTGGAATAGGGTGGGCTTTAGTCGACGATATTACGAATGCTGAAGTCAAGGAAGAGCTGATTATCAATTCGCGCCGTTACCATACCATTATGGAGGTGAAGAACGGCGAAGGCCCTGCACCTATAAAAACATCCAAGGGTTGGCTGCACCTGGCTCATGGTGTGCGTGGGTGTGCAAGTGGGTTGAGATATGTGCTGTATATGTATATGACCTCACTCGACGACCCTACCAGAGTGATTGCTCAGCCAGGTGGTTATTTCCTTGTTCCACAAGGAGAGGAGTATATAGGTGATGTTATGAATGTGGCGTTTTCAAACGGTTGGATTGCCGACGATGATGGCAGGGTGTTCATCTATTATGCCTCGAGTGACACACGTCTGCATGTAGCCACATCTACAATCGACAGGCTTATAGACTACTGTACGAATACCCCACAGGATGGCTACTGCACCTCTGCTTCTGTGGAAACAATAAAGAAACTGATCAATAAGAATAGACGGCAAAATAAATAGTTAATCTAAGAAGTTAGAGAGTTCTGAAAGGTTATATGTAAATAGTAAATAATATGGCACAATTAAGAGAAAAAATCGGCTATGCACTTGGAGATGCAGCCGCTGGTGGTATCACATGGAAAATAATGTCAATTGCTTTTCCGTTGTTCTTTACAAATGTTTTCGGACTGACAGTTGTTGACGCAGCAGTTCTTATGCTTGTGGCTCGTCTGTTCGATGTTGTCACCGACCCACTGATGGGCAGTATTGCCGATCGCACTCAGTCGCGGTGGGGAACATACAGGCCTTGGATGATATTCGGTGCCATTCCTTTCGGACTTATCTTTGCACTGTTGCTCTACACACCAGAGTGTGGTATCGTCGGAAAGCGCATCTATGCCTACACTGTCTATCTGCTTATGATGGCTGTCTATACAGCCGTAAATGTGCCATATGGTTCTCTTCTCGGAGTGATGACAGATGACGACCATGAGAGAAATCAATTCTCGGCCTATCGTATGGTTGGTGCATACGCAATGGGCTTCATCATTCTCTTCTCTTTCCCTTATCTACAGAAGATGGTCGGTGGCACAGAGGCTCATCAGTATTCAGTATTGGGAATCTGTTTCGGTATTATTGCTGCTGCTATGACCTTGGCATGTGGACTGCTGACAAAAGAGCGCCTGAAGCCAGTACGTGCAGAAAAATACTCTTTCCGTCCTTTCATTGACTTGTTCAAGAACAAACCTTGGATTTACCTCACACTTATAGGCATCTGTACCAATTTCTTCAATGGTTTCCGCTATGCTGTAGCAGGATATCTTATAGAGTATTGCTTGCATGGCGAGGTAACTGTCAGTGGATTGATTATAAACTACACTGTATTCATGATGTTTGGCGAGTTTACATGTATGATCTTCGGTGGATTGTCGCCAAAGTTCACAAAGATGGTGGGCAGCAAGGCAAAGGCTTTCTCCTTGGCTGCACTTATATGTGTCGTAACATCGGTGCTTTTCTTCTTTGTGCCAATGGATGCTGCGTATATCTGGCTGCTGATTCTCATCGTAATACTTACCTCTATAGGTATCGGACTCTATTCTCCGCTCCTTTGGTCAATGTATGCTGATGTGGCTGACTATGCTACAGAGAAGAACGGAACATCCTCAACGGGTCTTATTTTCTCTTCGGGTACAATGGCACAGAAATTCGGTACGGCTATTTCTGGTTCTCTGGTCGCTGTGCTGCTGGGTATTGCAGGTTTTGAGTCGGGCACTGATACTGTAGGTCAGACATTTGTAACCATTACCGACGAAGAATCGGTACGTACTATGGTTTGGGCATTGTTCTCACTTTTCCCGGCACTTTTCGCCCTGATTATAATTCTGCTCATCCGACTATATCCGATTAAGAAATAGAGATTAGAGATTAGAGGTTATGGAGATAAAGGCAGAAGAACTGAGGAATATCCTTGAGAATAATATCCTGTCGTTTTGGCTTCTTAGGATGCAGGATAAAGAGAACGGTGGCTTTTATGGCCAGATAAGGGGCGATGGTACTCTTGTGGCAGATGCTCCGAAAGGGTGTATTCTCAATGGGCGTATTCTCTGGGCCTTCTCGGCTGCTTATCGTCTTCTTGGCAAACCTGAATATCTCGAGGCAGCAACTAGGGCAAAATGCTATATCATCGACCATTTCATCGACCGTGAATATGGTGGGGTGTTTTGGTCGGTAGATTGCAAAGGCAATCCTCTCGACACGAAGAAGCAGTTTTATGCCCTTGGTTTTGTGCTCTATGGCATGTCGGAATATGTGCGTGCCACTGGAGATGAAGAGGCGCTCAGTATCTGCCTCTCTCTCTTCGATACCATCGAAGAGCATGCTTACGATTCACAGTATGGTGGTTATATCGAGGCTCTAACTCGTGACTGGCAGCCTATAGAGGATATGCGCCTTTCCGACCTTGATGCCAACTACCCAAAATCGCAGAATACCCATCTGCATATCATCGAACCATATACTAATATGCTGCGCATGGTTCAAGAAATTCAAAAGGTGCAAGGAGTTCAAGAGTTCAAGATGTTCAAGGACCATCAGAACCAAATAGAAGTACCCTCAGAACCATTCAGCACCATTCATAACAATTCCAACATTCAAGCCGCTGTTCGCCGCCTGATTGATATCTTCTGTGACAAGATACTGAATCCAGTGACCCATCATCTTGATCTGTTCTTCGATATGGACTGGCAGCGTGGTGCTGGCCGACTTGAAAGTTATGGCCACGATATAGAATGCTCCTGGCTCCTCCATGAGGCAGCATTCGTACTTGGCGATGAGGATGTGCTCCGTAAGGTTGAACCAATCGTCCGGCTTGTTGCCCGAGCCAGTGAGAAAGGACTCAACCCTGATGGCAGCATGACCCATGAGGCAAATCTCGACAATGGCTATATTGACAAAGACCGCCATTGGTGGGTACAGGCAGAGACCGTTGTGGGTTTCTACAATATCTATCAGCATTTCGGTAGTGCATCAGCGTTGCAAAAGGCAGAAAACTGCTGGCAATATATAAAAGACCACCTCATCGACTATGATGGTGGCGAATGGTACTGGAGTGCTGATGAAGCGGACAACATAAACCGCCAGGACGATAAGGCGGGTTTCTGGAAATGTCCGTATCACAACTCTCGTATGTGTCTGGAATTGATAGAAAGAATGAGGTAAGGAGTTTAAGAGGTTTAAGAAGTTAAAAAAGTTAAATATTTATGAAGAAATTTTTTGCTGTTTTTATGTTCATACTCTCCACCATTTTGTGGGGAACAAGAGGGGAACTCCTTTTTGCCGAGAATGTGCACCTATCCACAAAGTCTAATTCCATAGTTCTGAATCTTTGGAAGGGTGGGGAACCTAAGTTTGTGTATTATGGCACCAAACTGAGTGACGGCGATTTCGCCTCTTTGCCCGAACCTACCAATGCCAATTGGTCGCATCTTGAGGTTTATCCTGCCTATGGTGCTACCCATACCCAGAGCGAGACGGCTTTTGCTATGCGCCATGCCGATGGCAACCTCTCTACCCAACTCGTGGTGAAGGACTATGCAAGGTCTGCCTTCAGTGACAAGGCTCCTAATGGCGAATCGCGCAGCGGAGAACTTCTCACAATCACTCTCGAAGATCCCAACTACCCGGTTCTTGTACACCTGTATTATTTAGCATACGCTGATGTAGATATGATAGAGTGTTGGACCGACATTACCAACAATGAGAAATCCACAGTTACCCTCACCCAGTTCTACTCCTCGTGTCTGCCTGTACGGCGTAATAATGTGCATTGCCACCATTTCCATGGCTCGTGGGCCTCAGAGGCACAGTTGGTATGCGAAAAACTCTACAATGGTATACTTGAAATAAAGAATAAGGACGGACTGCGAAATGCTACAACCGACCGTCAGGAGATTATGCTCTCGCTCGATGGTCCTGGACAGGAAAGTCAGGGCGATGTAATAGGTGCTGCACTTATGTATTCGGGCAACTATCGCCTCACCATTGATACCGACGACACCGAATTCCATTATCTCTTTGCTGGCATCAATCCCGACAATTCCGAATACCATCTCGCCAAGGGCGAGACATTTACCACACCTCATGTGGCATATTCTTTCTCCTCGGAGGGACTGGGCGGTGTGTCGCGCAATTTCCATAAATGGGCTCGCCGCTATCAAATCCGTCATGGAAATCAGGAGCGCAATATCCTTCTCAACTCCTGGGAAGGGGTATATTTTGACATCAACCAGCAGGGCATGGATCAGATGATGGCTGACATTGCCTCCATGGGCGGTGAACTCTTCGTCATGGACGATGGCTGGTTTGGTAATAAGTATCCTCGCAAGACCGACAACTCCTCGCTTGGTGATTGGGTGGTTGACCGGAACAAACTGCCTGAAGGTATCGAGGGACTGTTGCGTGATGCCCAGAAAAACGGTGTGAAGTTTGGTATATGGATTGAGCCAGAAATGGCAAATACCACCAGCGAACTCTACGAAAAACATCCCGACTGGATTATCAAGGCTCCGGGACGTGAACCTGTTCTTGGTCGTGGAGGCACTCAGGTGGTGCTCGACCTCTCCAACCCAAAGGTTCAAGACTTTGTGTTCGGAGTCGTTGACAACCTTCTCACCAAGTATCCTGAGATAGCATATATAAAGTGGGATGCCAATGCGCCGGTCATGAACCACGGAAGCCAGTATCTCTCTATGCAGAATCAGAGCCACCTCTACATAGCCTACCACAATGGACTGATACGTGTGTGCCAACGTATACGCGACAAATATCCTGATGTAATCATCCAAGATTGTGCCAGTGGTGGTGGACGTGCTAATTATGGTCTGTTGCCTTATTTCGACGAGTTCTGGGTTTCCGACAACACCGACGCCCTTCAGCGCATCTTCATGCAGTGGGGCACAAGCTATTTCTTCCCTGCCATATCGATGGCAAGCCACATCTCTGCCACTCCAAATCATACTGTGTTCCGCACCACTTCCATGAAGTTCCGTTGCGACGTGGCTATGAGTGGCCGTCTGGGTATGGAAATCCAACCTAAGAACATGACCGATGAAGAAAAGGCGTTGTGCCGGCAGGCTATTGCCGACTATAAGTCCGTTCGTCCTGTAGTGCAGTTTGGTGATCTCTACCGTCTCCACTCTCCATACTCCGGAGACAATCTTGCATCGCTTATGTATGTCAGCGAACAGAAGGATCGTGCTGTGTTCTATTGGTACAAACTTGAGACTATGAAAGACGAGCATTTTCCGCTCGTCAAGATGGCAGGACTCGATCCCGACCGTCTCTATACCATCCACGAACTTAACCGCATCGACAACCGTCCACTTGACTGTGAAGGCAAAACCTATTCCGGCTCCTTCCTCATGACCCACGGACTTGAGATGCCATACTCCCACAGTGTAGACTATAACAAACAAAACGACTGGTCGAGCCGAGTGCTGTCTCTCAGTGCCACAAGATAATAGAATATGAAGCCCTATAAGTTTAAACCATATTTTAAGACGACTCTGTGGGGAGGTTATCAGATTGCCCCATTCAAAGGCATCTTTACTTCACAACCAAATATAGGCGAGAGTTGGGAAATTTCTGGAGTTCCGGGATTCGAGAGCGTTGCCGTTGAACGTGGACTCCTCGATGATGTTGACGAAGGACTCACTTTAGTACAGTTGATCGATAAGTACAAAGGAGCCCTCATCGGCAATTCGGTATATAAGAAATATGGCAACAAATTTCCTTTGCTGGTCAAATTCATCGATTCCCGTCAGGATCTCAGCATCCAGGTTCATCCAAACGACGAGTTGGCTCGTCAGCGTCATGGGTGTACAGGAAAGACAGAGATGTGGTATGTGGTCAAGGCAGATGTGGGAGCCAAGATATATGCTGGTATGAAAAAACAGATTACCCCTCATGAATACGAACGATTAGTGCGTTCCACCGATACCGAGAACCCTATGCAGGATATCATTTCAGTCCATGAATCCCACGATGGAGACCTCTATTTCCTCCCCGCTGGACGTATCCACGCAATCGGAGCCGGCAATTTCATGGCTGAGATACAGCAAACCAGCGACATCACTTATCGAGTGTATGACTTCGGCAGGAAAGACCCTAACGGCAATCCCCGTGAACTCCATGTGGAACAGGCACGCGATGCAATCGACTATCAGGTATATCCAAGTTACCGTACAAGTTACGATACCACCAAACCCACCAGCCAACTTATCAGTTGTCCATATTTCACAGTCCACAGGGTAGTTGTACAAGTGGCATCCCAAATCGACCTGAAATGCGATTCCTTCGTCATTGTTATGTGCCTCTGGGGAGAAGCCAATATCAACGGAGTCCATGTGCGTCAGGGAGAAACACTCCTTGTCCCCGCATCCGAGAACGTACTCTATATCTTCGGCAACGCAACATTCCTCACTGCACATTTGTAAATGAAAAATTCAAAAATTAAGAATTAAAATGAAAAATTCAAAATTATCAATTATCAATTGTCAATTATCAATTATATCAGTACTAATC
>R15__coassemble_924_pt1 | contig 17723 bp, 11 predicted proteins | sample R15__metabat2_low_PE_001 | metagenome-assembled genome bin R15
AGATTTGAGTTTTGAGATATGAGATGGTTCTGAATGGTTCTGAGGGTTCTGATTGATTTTCAGAGTAATGGAACTGCGTCGATGAGGTGGGTGCTGTTGGAACCTTTGATGAGGATGGTCTTGTCGTGGAGTGGGTTGGCGGTGAGGTGCTGGATGAGTGCTTGGATGTCGGCAAAATGGTCTGTCTCCCATTCGTCGCCAACATAGAATACTGGTTCCAGTCCTGCATCTTTTACGAACTGGTTGATTTTGCGGTGCTCTTCCACACTTGCTTCGCCGAGTTCGCGCATAGCTCCGAGAATGCACATCTTGTTTGGGGCTTGCATCCGACTGAAATTCTCGAGGGATGCCATCATGCTCGTAGGATTGGCGTTGTAGGCGTCGATAATGAGGGCGTTTCGGTCGGTCTGGCGGAACTGGCTTCTGTTGTTGGAAGGAGTATATTCTGCCAAAGCAGAGCAGATGTCGTCGGTGCCGACTCCGAAGAATTGTCCGATGGTTGCTGCGGCGAGGGCGTTGTCGATATTATATGCTCCGACAAGATTGGTTTGAATCTCACGGCCTTCAAATTCCAACCGCAGGAATGGGTCGGAGGAGATGAGGTGCCCATTGTTGCCGTATTTGATGAGGTTGAGTCCATCAGAGATTCCCATCAGATGAGGATTGTTTTCGTTGATAAAGACACCGCTCTTGACTCCTGGACCTCCTGGATTTTCTAGATTTTCTAGATTTTCTAGATTTTCTAGATTTTCTAGATTTTCTAGATTCTCTAGATTCTCTAGAACCCTTGAACCTCTTGAACTCCTTATATAATCATAGAGTTCCCCTTTTGTCCGTATTACTCCTTCAAAACTGCCAAATCCCTCAAGATGGGCTTTGCCTACATTGGTGATAATTCCGAAGTCAGGTTCCACGATATTCACCAGAGTCTTTATCTCTCCCGGGTGGTTAGCCCCCATTTCCACTACTGCGATATCGTGCTGAGGAGTGAGTTGGAGCAGGGTTTTAGGTACTCCGATATGGTTGTTGAAATTGCCCTGAGTATAGAGCACATTGAATTTCTTGCCCAGCACGGCTGCCGTGAGTTCTTTGGTGGTGGTCTTGCCGTTGGTTCCGGTCACACCGATGATGGTGGTTCCGAGTGCCTTGCGATGCTCGTTGGCAAGGTCTTGAAGGGCTTTCAGAGCATCGGGGACAAGGATGAGACGAGGGTCGGGAGAGGAGAGACGAGGGTCGTCGATTACAGCATAACTGCACCCTTGTTCGAGTGCTTTGACTGCATATTGGTTGCCGTCGAAGGTGTCGCCTTTAAGGGCAAAGAATATCGACCCCTCAGGACAGTTGCGGCTGTCGGTGGTTATTATGGGGTGCTGACGGAATATGTCGTAAAGTGTCATTTTTCTCTGTCGTTAATTATAAAATCACGTGCAAAATTACAAAAAAGAAGTAACTTAAATGCAAATAAATGAAAAAATCTTGCTATTTATGCTTGTGTTTGGAAAAATTTTCGTATTTTTGCAAAGATGAATACAAATGGTCCATATACACTTAACGTAAACGGCAGGCTCATTGATTTGACTTGTCCGCTGATTATGGGGGTTGTGAATCTGACTCCCGACTCGTTCTATCAGGTGCAGGAAATGTATGACGGGGATGTGCTGACAGCAGATATAATAGATGTAGGAGCCTACAGCACCCGGCCAGGGCATGGAGATGTGAGTGTGGATGAGGAGAAGGAGCGGCTGAGAATGGGTCTGGCAGAGATAAGAAAACGGGTGGGGGATGATGTGATGATAAGTGTGGACACTTTCCGCTCGGAGGTGGCAAGGATGTGTGTGGAGGAATATGGAGTGGGAATAGTGAACGATGTGAGCGGAGGGATGGATGAACGGATGTTTGAAACAGTAGCCGAACTGGGAGTGCCGTATGTCCTGACAGCCAACAGAGCAGGCGTCAATGCTGATAGAAGCAAGCAGGGTTCAAGGAGATCAAGAGGTTCAAGGAGTTCAAGAAATGCAGATGGATATTCAGTCGAGGCAGATGTCCTGTGGCTGCTGGAAAGGATGCAGAGGCTGAGAAGTTCAGGTCAGAAAGATATTATCGTTGACCCTGGATTTGGTTTCGGCAAGACTTTAGACGAGAATTATCAGGCGATGAGCGATTTGGAGAAATATAAAGTGCTGGATGTGCCTGTGCTCGTTGGGATTTCACGAAAGAGCATGATTGGCGGTTTGATTGGATGCAGTCCGGAAGATTCACTTAATGGAACTACAGTATTGAACACAGTGGCGCTGATGAAAGGTGCCGACATACTGAGGGTTCATGATGTGAGAGAAGCAAGAGAGGCAGTGAAAATATGTTCGAAATTAAAAATATAGGAATAAAAAGTAAGGAATAGACACGGATTATGGGAGAAGTGTTTGGAATAATTGATGTGATAGACATACTGCTGGTGGCAACTTTGCTCTTCAGCGCATATAAACTGATGAAGGAATTTGGCTCCGTCAGCCTTTTCTTCGGAATAATTGTCTTTTTGGGAATATGCGTCTTTATCACAAAAGTATCGAATATGACCCTGACCGGCAAAATAATAGAAGGTCTGGGAGGGGTTGTGCCATTGATGCTGGTGGTGCTTTTCCAAGACGAGATACGCAGATTTTTCCTTACACTCGGTTCAAGGCGCCATCTGGGATTTCTGCAACGTATGTTTAAGGCAAAACGGAAGAACGGAACTATTATCGGAGCAGACGAAAATCCGTCGATTATGCAGATAGTATTGGCATGCAAGCAGATGAGCGAAAAATATGTGGGAGCAATTATTATTCTGGAACGCAGGATGTCGCTGGAAGATATAGTCAGTACAGGAGAACTGGTAGATGCAAGAATCAGTTCGGCATTGCTGCAAAACATATTCTTCAAAAATTCACCTCTGCATGACGGTGCAGTGATAATAAGCAAAGACCGTATCAAGGCAGCGAGATGCATATTGCCAGTGTCACACAGCGTCAGCATCCCTTCTTCCTTCGGACTGAGACACAGGGCAGCGCTTGGCATAGTGCAGCAAAGTGATGCTATTGCGATTGTGCTTTCAGAAGAAACAGGTAATATCACCATAGCCCAGAAAGGTGAACTCAAAACACGAATACAAATAGAAGAACTGGAAAGATTTTTAACTAAGATATATGAAGAAAACAATTAGTCTGATACTGATATCAGTAGTATGTGCGGCTTCGGCCTCAGCACAAAGTGCGAAAAGTGTGTTGAAAGCAATGGAACTGGCAAACAACCATTTCCAGACAGTGCATCCCAATCCCGCTACTCCGACTTTTGTAAAAAAGATGCGGACAAGCAACCTGTGGACCAGAGCAGTTTATTACGAAGGACTCTGTGAACTTATCAGGATTGAAAACGACGGCAACAGTCAGCAGTTAACTCAAAACTGCAAATATATCACCGATTGGACAAGTGCTCATAAATGGTCACCACGCGATGGAGTCCAGACGCGTAATGCAGATAACTATTGCTGCGGACAGGCATATATCGACTGGGCTTTGTTAGGTGCAGAGTGCAGAGTGCAGGGGGCAGAGTTACTATCCGAGGGGGATAAATCTGCACTACGCAACCAGCACCTTGCTCCTATTACCGAATGTATGGACAATCTGCTCAAGGCTCCAGAGAGTATCCACGACTGGACCTGGATTGATGCCATTCACATGGGACTTCCAGTGCTGACTTCGCTCACAGCCCTGAAGGCTAAGGAGGGAGATGCCGATGCCATGCGCTATGCTAACCAAGGCTGGAAAATGTATGTGTGGTCGAGAGATTCACTTGCCGGAGGACTGTTCAATAAGGAAGAAGGACTTTGGTGGAGAGACAAGGACTTCTGTCCGCCATATAAGGCACCAAACGGAGCCAACTGCTATTGGAGCAGAGGAAATGGTTGGGTATATATGGCTTTGGCAAGGGCAATGGAAGACTTGGAAGGTGTGAAAGGTGCCGAAGAGCAGGTGGAAGCCTATAAGGCAGACTTCCTTAAAATGACCAAAGCAATCGTGGATTGTCAGCGGAAAGACAAATTCTGGAATGTGGACCTTCTTGATGAATCAGATTTCGGAGGCAAAGAACTGACAGGAACAGCGATGTTTGTATATGGATTGGCTTGGGGAGTAAATCACGGTGTGCTTACCGAAAAAGTCTATTCTGATATAGCAAAAAAGACCTGGAAACGGATGGTGAAGGACTGTCTGCATAAAGATGGTTTCTTGGGATATGTGCAGGGAACAGGTAAACAGCCAAGCGACTCGCAGCCTGTTGGATACAATCACGAACCCGATTTTGATGACTTCGGACTTGGAAGTTTTCTGCTCGCTGGAAGTGAAGTGTACAGAATGAACAATTAAAATGGTTCAAGAAGTTCAAGTGTTCAAGAAGTTCAATTAAGAATTAAAAATTACGGAGGGCTTTGAAAGTATTGAAAGGAATAGGAATTCTAATAGCGAGTCTGGTGATTGCGTCGTGTCAGTCGGATAAGAAGCCGACGAAGGCAACCGGGGTTACTACACTAAGTGCTCCTTACGAGTTGCTTGTCGTTGCCGATAAGGATTGGTTGCAGACCGACGAAGGTGAGGTGCTGGTGGACCTGCTGAAATCCGATATCCCCGGTCTTCCTCAAGCAGAACCGAGTTTCAGAGTGCTCAGCGTGAATCCTTCTGGATTTATCCGACAATTCAAGGCTTTTGCCAATATCGTTATGGTAAAGACGGGGAAAAAATACCGCCAACCATCAATCGTTCTGACAAAAGACGTCTATGCCCATCCGCAGAATGTGATGACCATTTCGGCTCCCAATGGAAGAGAGGTGGCTGAATTGGTGAGAACTAACAGCCGACAGATTCTCGATACTTTCATAGAATCGGAACTTGACAGAGAAACGAGATATCTACATAAAACATACAGCGCCCAAGTGAAAAAGCAGGCAGAAAAGCAATTTGGTTATACCATTTATGCTCCGAAAGATATCAAATCGATAAAAACAGGCGATAATTTCTTCTGGGCTTCTTCACAGGAAAGGGACAATATGTTGAATATATGTATGTACTCATACCAATTGACTGATACCGTAGATGTGTTATCGCTCGAAAATTTCCTTGTTCATCGAAACGAAATGATGGGAAAGAATGTGAAAGGAGGGCGCGAAGACCAATATATGTCAACCCAAATTATGGGATTGGAAGGAGAGGTGGTACTGAGAGATGATGCATATGTACTGCAAGTGAGAGGATTGTGGGAAATGGAAAATCAGGCAATGGGCGGACCATTTGTCAGTTACACCCAGATTGACTCAACAGAAAACAGAGTCATCGTAGCCGAAGGTTTCGTGTTTGCCCCACAAAAGAAGAAAAGGGATTTGATAAGAGAATTGGAAGCAAGCGTGAGAAGCGCAAAAAAAATAAAAAATTGATTACTATGAAGAAATGTTTGACAATTTTGATTCTACTATGTTGGCTGATTAATTGCAATGCACAGACCATTGACCTCGCAGGTGTTTGGGACTTCCAGATAGAGGGACGCAAACAAGAACTGATACTTCTGCCAGGGAGTATGCCTCAGCGACTGAAAGGCGACGACATCAGTGTAAACACCAAATGGATAGGCAGTCTGTATGACAGCAGTTATTTCTACAATCCTTACATGGAGAAATACCGCAAACCGGGAAAGGACATGAAACTCACTTTCTTCCTCACCCCAGACAAGCACTATGTGGGTGTGGCATGGTATAGAAAGACCATCGAACTCCAGCCTCGGAAGGATAAATGCTACACACTGTTCCTCGAACGACCGCATATCGAAACCACCTTATATATAAATGGAAACGAAGTGGGACGGCAGAATAGTCTTGTCGCACCACATCAGTACGATGTTACTGCATATCTGCATAAGGGGTATAACAGAATAGAAATACGGATTGACAATCGCTTGGAAACAGTGAATGTCGGACAGGATTCCCATTCAGTAACCGACCAGACCCAGGGCGACTGGAATGGTATCGTGGGCAAGATGGAACTCAGGGAGCAATCAAAGATGCATATCTCGGATATGCAGATATTCCCTGATGTAGATAATAATCAAGCGTTGGTAAAACTTGAGATAGTAGGAAAATCCAAGAAGCCTGTAACTCTGGAAATCGGAAGATTGGACTCTTTGCAATTCCACAATTCCATTGTAAAGAGTTTCGCTTTGCCTAATGATACAAACAAAGTAGAAGTGTTGGTTCCAATGGTGGACTATGTCTGCTGGGACGAATTCCACCCTGTTACCTACAAAATGAAGGCAGTGCTATCAGACAAGAAACAGGAGACGAAAGACGAGAGAACCGCAACATTCGGTATGCGTAAGTTTGAAATCCGTGGCCGTATGTTCTATGTCAATAATCGCAAGATTCAGTTGAGAGGAACGGTAGAGAACTGTGACTTCCCTCTTACCGGCTATGCTCCGATGGATGTGGAGAGTTGGTTGAAAGTATTCCGTCGTTGCAGGGAATACGGACTCAACCACATGCGTTTCCATTCCTATTGTCCGCCAGAAGCAGCATTCGTGGCTGCCGATATGGTAGGATTCTATCTGCAACCAGAAGGACCATCATGGCCAAATCATGGAGTGAGACTTGGTAACGGAGAATATATCGACACCTATCTTATGGCAGAAACGCAGCGGATGGTGAAGGAATACGGAAATCATCCTTCATTCTGTATGCTCTCATGTGGTAATGAGCCTGCTGGCAGATGGGTGGAATGGGTAGGCAAATTTGTGGATTATTGGAAACAGACCGATTCCCGCAGGGTATATACTGGAGCCAGTGTTGGTGGAGGATGGGCTTGGCAACCAAAGAGCCAGTATCATGTGAAGGCTGGTGCAAGAGGACTTAATTGGGGACGTGCACCGCAGAGTACCGATGACTTCACCGCTAATATCACACGCTATAATGGTAAAGACATGCCTGGAGGAGTGGATATAAACGAACCATTCGTCAGTCATGAGACAGGTCAGTGGTGTGCATTCCCTAATTTCGAGGAAACAGTCAAATATACAGGAGTCAATAAGGCACGCAATTTCGAAGTGTTCAAAGATATACTCTATGACAACGGAATGGGCGGAATGGAGAAGAAATTCCTTATGGCAAGTGGTAGGCTTCAGGCATTATGCTATAAATATGAGATAGAACGCACTATGCGAACACCTGACTATGCAGGTTTCCAACTGCTTTCTTTGAACGATTATTCTGGTCAAGGCACAGCATTGGTGGGAGTGACCGATGTGTTCTTTGATGACAAAGGTTACATGACAGCACCAGAATTCCGCAGATTCTGTTCACCTGTGGTTCCGTTGGCAAAAATAAGTAAATTTACATGGCAGAACAACGAGGAATTCCGTGCAGATTTGGAACTGAACCAATTTGCAGACCAATCTCTGAAAGATGTCGCCGTTACTGTGATAATCAAGGGAACCCATGATGAATTCCTGCGCACCACTTCGTCGTACGACGAAATACCGATTGGACAGAATTTCCCTCTTGGTAACGTTTCGTTCAATATGGGAATGATAAAAATTCCTACGAAAATGACGCTTGAGGTAAAGGTCGAGGCCAAGGACAAAAACGGAATGATGCATGAAGAAGGATTCAATGACTGGAATTTCTGGGTTTATCCAAGAACAGAGAGTCGTGAGCCGAAAGCCGAGAGCCGAGAGAATGGTGATGTATGGGTAAGCGATACCTATGACGAAAAGGTAGAGAAGGTATTGGCAGAAGGAGGTAAAGTGCTCCTTACCGCTGCTGGTAAAATAACCTATGGTAAAGAAGTGGTTCAGCAATTCACACCTGTGTTCTGGAACACCAGTTGGTTTAAGATGCGTCCGCCTCATACCACAGGAATTTATGTCGATAATACCCATTCTGTATTTGAACTCTTCCCAACCGATGATCATAGTGATTTGCAGTGGTGGGAATTGGTCAACAAGGCACAGGTGATGCAGTTTACTGAGTTCCCTGCCGATTTCCAACCATTAGTGCAAAGCATCGACACATGGTTCCTGTCACGGAAAATAGGAATGCTGTTTGAGGCAAATGTAGGTGGCGGTAAATTGATGATGACAACTATGGATATAACTAATCATCTCGACGAACGTATAGTGGCTCGACAGATGAGAATATCCATACTCCATTATATGAACTCACCGAAGTTTAATCCTAAATTTACCCTCGATGCACATCTTATTAAGGACCTATACACCAAAGAGGCACCTAAGGTAAATATGTTTACAAAAGATTCTCCCGACGAATTAAAACCAAAGATAAAATGAAAAAACTATCCATTATCAAGGCTCTTATTGCCGTAGCAACTATCTGGAATGTAACAGATGCGTGTGCTCAGACATATTACTACTCATTTGATGGTACCAACAAGGATGCTGTTCAGGTTTCCTATGATGATATTTATTCTTCGCAGAAAGGGTATGGCTATGACCTTGTAGATTATGCCAAACCAGAATCTGGCAAGCCATGTTTCTTTTCAGTGGCAATACCTGATGGCAATTATAAAGTTACTATTGTAATCGGTCAGAAGAAAAAGGCAGGTAACACTACTATCAAGGCGGAACAACGTAGGCTTTTCCTTGAAGATATCAACACTCGAAAAGGGGAATTCCAAACTTACACTTTCACTATCAATAAACGTGGTCCGGTGGTAAGTGACGAAGATGCATCGAAGGTAGAGGTGCGTGGAAAGACACTCGGAATAAATTGGGACGAGAAAATCACGTTTGAATTCAATGGTACCGCACCAGCAGTGTCGCTGGTAAAGATTGAACCTGCTACTGACGTGACAACCCTATGGGTGGTAGGCAATTCAACAGTCGTAGATCAAGATTTTGAGCCTTGGGCAAGTTGGGGACAGATGATAACACGTTGGTTTGACGATAATGTGTCGATAGCCAACTATGCTGAAAGTGGGTGGAGAATGACTACACTAATGAACTCAAAACGTCTGAAACAGATGTTGCCACGCATGAGAAAGGGTGACTATATCTTCATAGAATTCGGCCACAACGATATGAAAGAGAAACAGGCTGGTGCAGGAGCATACTATAATTTCGCCACTCAACTCAAGACTCTCGTAGATATGGTCAGAGAAAAAGGTGTCACACCAATTTTTGTTACCCCGACTCAACGCCGTAATTTTGATGATAATGGGAAAATCAGAGAGACCCACGGAGACTATCCTGATGCTATGCGATGGGTAGGGCAGAGGGAGAATGTGCCTGTGATAGAAGTGCATGATGCAACACGAACTCTTTTCGAAACTCTTGGCGTGGAAGATTCTAAACAAACTTTGGTTCATTATCCTGCCAATACATTCCCTAATCAGTTTACAGAGTTGGCAGACAATACCCATTTCAGCAATTATGGGGCATACGAGATAAGTAAGATAGTAGTGGAAGGAATGAAACAACTCAACTTACCTTTTATAAAATATATAAGGAGTGATTTCGTGGATTATGACGCTGCTCATCCAGATGATTTCAAGACTTTCAACCTCCCACGTACTCCACTCTATGGATTGGAAAAACCCGCAGGAAACTGACATGATGATGAAAAGAACAATAATAACGGTGGTGCTCGCGATGCTCGTGGCGGTGCAGATGGTTGGGCAGACTATCTCTTGGCCAGTGGCGAATCCAGAAGCCAGACCTTACACCAGATGGTGGTGGCTTGGCAGTGCAGTAAACGAAGAAGGACTCTTATATAACCTCTCCGAATACCAAAAGGCTGGTATAGGAGGAGTTGAGATTACTCCTATTTATGGGGTTCAAGGGAATGATAAGAATGAGATTCAATATCTCTCTCCACGTTGGATGGAGATACTGAAATACACTGAGACAGTTGGAAAGAGGCTGAATATGGAAATCAGTATGGCGACTGGAACTGGTTGGCCGTTTGGCGGACCCAATGTACCAACCAATGAGGCTGCATGTTGTTTGCAGAAAGGAACAACTGATTTTCAGATTGACCGAACACGTCAGAAGGTGAAGCGTGCTGCGCCTGGAGGAGAAGGACTTGTTATTGACCATTTCGACAAAGATGCAGTCCGCCATTATCTTGATGTGTTCGACAAAGCATTTGCAGAAACAGGTACTCCTTATCCGCAGACATTCTTCAACGACTCCTACGAGGTCTATCAGGCAGATTGGACTCCACGAATGCTTTCTGAATTCCAAAAGAGAAGAGGGTATGATTTGAATGACTATAAGACGGATTTCTTCGACGAATCGTCAGATATTCACAAACTTATCATTTCCGATTATCGCGAAACTCTCGGAGAACTCCTCTTGGAGAATTTTACTACTCAGTGGACTGATTGGGCACATTCTCATGGCGCCATTACAAGAAATCAGGCTCATGGTAGTCCAGCCAATCTGATTGATATTTATGCCGCTGTGGATATTCCCGAATGTGAAGGATTCGGATTGTCGGATTTCGGAATACTCGGACTCAGAACAGATAAGGGCAATACGAAGAAAAATGACTCCGACCTGTCAATGCTGAAATATGCCTCCTCAGCAGCACACATAAGCGGAAAGCGTTTCACATCGTCAGAAACGTTCACTTGGCTTACAGAACATTTCCGCACATCTCTCTCCCAATGCAAACCCGACTTCGACCTCATGATGATTGCAGGAGTCAACCATGTGTTCTTTCATGGGAGTTGCTATTCTCCAAAGGACGAGGAATGGCCAGGATGGAGATTCTATGCGTCTGTAGATATGACACCTGCAAACAACTGGTGGTCGGCTATGCCCGCATTTTCGAAATATATAGAAAGGGTGCAGTCGTTTATGCAATATGGCAGTCCTGATAATGATGTGTTGGTGTATCTTCCATATTATGACATGATTTATGAGCAGCCAGGACGTCTTTTGCAGTTTGATATTCATAGCATGGCAAAGAAGGCTCCGCAATTTATAAGTCTGGTTACTTCACTCCTGAAATCTGGCTATGATTGCGATTATATTTCAGATCGTTATATATCTCTGCTATCGGCAGAAAATGGTAGTATAGGCATAAAGAACCCTCAGAACCCTCATAACTCTCATAACTCCAATCTCCAATCTCGTTTGATGTATTCCGCAATCATTATTCCCGATGTTAAATATATGCCGATAGAAACCCTGAATCAGCTTCTTGCTTTAGCCAAAAAAGGGGCAAAAGTCATTGTGCTTGGGAATATGCCACAATCTCCTCCAGGTTACGGACGTAAAAGTCAGCAGAAGGATTTTACTAAACTTGTGCATAAACTCTCAAAGGAACTCACTTCAGAAGAAACATTCCGTGAGTCGTGTACTCCAGAATATATGCGCAAAGAACTTGGACTTAGTTGCATTCGTCGTTCTAACGAAAACGGGTATCATTATTTTATAAGTAATCTTCAGGGAAAGAATGTAGATGACTGGGTACAACTTGCTAAGCCAGCAAAAAGCGCTTTCTTCTTCAATCCAATGACGGGTAAAATAACCAGAGCCGCTACGAGAAACAGCAATGGTCGTGATTTGGTACATATCAGTTTGCAGTCTGGAGAGAGTGTAATATTGCTGATTACAGATAATGCAAATGACAATCAAACGATTGAAAACCATAAATACCTTACTGACAGTCCAGACTCTGTAAGAGTTCTCACTGATTGGACCCTCACATTCCCTAAGGCGGAGCCTAAGGAGATTGACAGAGCATTTTATGTTGGGAGGCTGAAATCATGGACTCAGTTAGGAGATCCCGACCTTAAGGATACTATGGCACAAGGTTTATATACTACTAAATTCAGTGTTCCATCTCTCACATCTAACCTCTCCCCTCTAACCTACATTTTGGATTTAGGTGATGTGAGGGAAACGGCAAAGGTTATCGTCAATGGTGTGAATGTTGGCACTCTTTTTGCTGTACCATATAAAATAGATATCACAGAGTATATCAAAGAGGGTGAAAACGAACTGGCTATAGAGGTATGCAACTTGCCAGCCAATCGAATAGCAAAACTTGACAGGGATGGGGTAAAATGGAGGAAATTCAAGGAAATCAATGTGGTTGACCTTAACTATAAGAATACTTTATATGATCAGTGGCTACCAATGCCTTCAGGTCTTTGCTCCGATGTCAAATTATTAGTGTTCAACAAATAAAAAGGGTTCTTTCAGATAAAGTTGTTAGTTTGATTTATTTTTTGTACTTTTGCGGAAAATTTTAATATGAGTCATAAATGGTTTCTTAGGGGTGTGCTTACATTGGCGTTCATTTTGACGTCGGTGATAGATGTTTTTGCCCAAGAACCAGCGACTACTGTTCCTAAGGCTCAGGCAAAAAGAGACAGGAATGAGGGGGCAGAGAAGAGAGATGAGACAATGAAAACGATTCAACTTACAGTTGATTCTGCTTATAAGGCTCTTGCAGATACTATTCCTGTTAAGTGGGTTCCTGATTCAAAGAAAGCGATGTGGTATGCCATTGCCATCCCTGGAGGAGGACAAATCTATAATCGGAAATATTGGAAACTCCCCATCATTTATGGTGGATTTTTGGGATGTGTATATGCCATCAAATGGAATAATACCATGTATAGAGACTATTCTCAGGCTTATATAGATATAATGGATGATGATCCCAACACTGTCAGTTACAATGATTTTGTGCCTTTGAACTATGATGTGAAGGCGAATGAGACACGGTTGAAAGAACTGTTTAAGCGGAAGAAAGACTACTATCGCCGATATAGAGACCTGAGTATATTCTGTATGATAGGAGTGTATGCTCTGTCAATTATTGACGCTTACGTTGACGCAGAGTTATCGAGTTTTGATATCAGCAGGGACCTCAGTATGAAAGTACGGCCTACGGTGATTTCCTCTCATAGCAATCTGGCGAGCAGAGCAAGTATGGCGCCTAATTCGTATGGAGTGAGTTGCAGCCTCGAATTCTAATAATCTTTACATCTTTTAGCCCATGGAAATAATAGAGACTCAGGAAGCAATGGTTGAGGATGCGTTCCGGCATCTGATAGATTCATATCTCGCCACGAAGCACCGGAGGAAAGTGGAACTCATTACGAAGGCATTCCATTTTGCATGCCATGCCCATAAGGGAGTGAAACGACTATCTGGTGAGCCTTATATTATGCACCCTTTGGCTGTGGCTCAGATTGTGTGTTCGGAGATAGGGCTTGGTTCTACCTCTATTTGTTGTGCTTTGCTTCATGATGTAGTTGAGGATACAGAATATACGGTAACCGACATAGAGAACCTCTTTGGCAGTAAGATTGCTCAGATAGTCGATGGACTGACAAAGATATCCGGCGGTGTGTTTGGTGAAAGAGTGTCATCACAGGCGGAAAACTTCAAGAAACTGCTGCTTACAATGAATGACGACATTCGGGTAATCCTCATTAAGATTGCGGATCGTCTTCATAATATGCGTACTTTGGGTGCACAACCTGAAAACAAAAGATATAAGATTTCCGGAGAAACACTTTACCTCTACGCTCCGTTGGCAAACCGCTTGGGACTTAATAGTATCAAGAATGAATTGGAGAACCTGAGTTTCAAATATGAGCATCCAGATGAGTATAACTTCATAGCAGGAGAACTCGAAAAGACAGCACCTGAGCGGCAATCTGTTTTTGATGATTTTACCGCTCCTATCCGCAAGGCACTTGATAATTTGGGAATGGAATACGAAATCCTGGCAAGGATAAAGACTCCTTATTCTATTTGGCACAAGATGCAAACCAAACATGTCACATTCAGTGAGGTATATGACTTGTTGGCAGTGCGAATAGTCTTTGAGTCGAAGGATAGGGATAAAGAATTGCAGGAGTGCCTGAATATCTATGCAGCGATAAGCAAGATATACCAGCCACATCCCGACAGACTTCGCGATTGGGTAACCCATCCTCGTGCCAATGGATATCAGGCTTTTCATGCCACTGTGATGAGTCAGAAAGGCGATTGGATTGAGGTGCAGATTCGTTCACGACGTATGGATGATATCGCTGAACGAGGATTTGCTGCCCATTGGAAATATAAAGAGAGTGAATATTCAGAAACTGAGAAGGACTCTGAACTGGAGCGATGGCTGCAGACCATTAAGGAAATACTCGATGATCCTCAGCCAGACACTATGGACTTCCTTGATACCATAAAACTCAATCTCTACGCTTCCGAGATATTTGTTTTCACACCAAAGGGCGACATAAAGACCATGCCATCGGGAAGTACACCACTTGATTTTGCTTTCAATATCCACACTATGGTGGGAAGCCATTGCATGGGCGCAAAGGTAAATCATATTCTTGTTCCACTCAACCATAAACTTGAAAGTGGCGACCAGGTAGAGATAATAACATCTAAGTCGTTGATGATAGAGAGGGCATGGCTCGATATAGTTACTACGGCTAAGGCCAAGACGAAAATACTCGCTTTATTGCGTAGGGTAGAGAAGGATCAGAGGAATGCTGGAGAAAAGATTTTTGAGGAATTCCTCATCTCAACCTCAAATACCATGTCAAAAGTTGAGATTGCTGAGAAATTGGCAAAATTCCATTCGTTGGCGAGTATAGACGACTTGTATTTGCTTATTGGTCAAGACAAAATCCGACTTGGCTCTGCTGATTTGTCAGCATTGAAAGATCATTCAAAGAGTAGTTTCAAAAAATTGCTCTCATTTGGCAAGAAGAAACCAAAGAGTCCAGAAACCGGTTCTTCTACTGACTCATCCATACAAGAATCATCTCCAATCTCATCCTTTGACCCGAAGCAGACGGCGATTATTACCACTGAGAAATTGAATGTTGAGTATGCGCTTTCAGAATGTTGTCACCCTATACCTGGAGACCCTATCATGGGGTATGTGGATAATGGGAAAGTTATAATCCACAAACTTCAATGCCCAGAGGCACAAAAACTCAAAGCCCAGTTCGGACACAGGATTTGTGCGGCCAAGTGGGATATAAAGCGTAGAGAAGTATTTCTCGTAAGCATTTATATGCGTGGATTGGACAAGGTTGGTGTGCTCAACCATATTACTGAGGTTATATACAAACTACTGGCAGTCAATGTGAGAAGATTGGAAATTGAGTCGAATGATGGAATTTTTGAAGCAACCGTTCAACTCTATGTTCACGATACTCAGGAAGTGAAGTCGATTATCAAAAGTCTGAAGAAGATTTCCGACGTAAAAGAAGTTACAAGAGTGTGATTGAGGAGTTCAAGAGGTTCATCCTTCGATTGGCTCAGGAACCGAAGTTTTAGAGGTTTATTGGTTTATAAGTTTTAGAGGTTTATTGGTTTATGACAAGAAAAAATCCAATCGTGAGTTTATGGACGGCGATATGTCTGTTTTGTTGCAGTCTGCCCAACTTTGCCCAAACTACTCTGTGGCAGCATAGTGTAGATAGATTCTCAGAATCGACATCTATCGACCTTACTCAGTATGACTCTATTCTGTTTAAGAAAAATTCCATGCGGTTGTATTATAAGAAGGAGTTAGGCAAGGTGCTTGACTATGTTACACGCTCATACCCTTCAGCCAAGAACTATGATTATTTCACATTCGAGAATCCAGGAAGGATAATATACAAGCCAAACGAATTTGCGAGTATGGATTTCTACAGCGAATCGAGTAAGTGGTGTTTCCAGAGAAGTAAGGAATCGGAACATTTTATTATCTTCTGGCAGGAAGGATTTGGGTTGAATCCTGAGAAGTCATCAATACAATTCAATCCAGACAACTTGCTTGAACGTGCTGAACAGTATTTTGATTTCTATGCTGATTCTTTGGGATTTGTCTATCCTGGTAATTCGCGTTCTACAGATAAGTACAAGATTGAGATATTTGTCAATTATCAGTCGGATTGGCTTGCAACCGGTAGTGGATACGACGACACCATTGGGGCGTTGTGGTGCAATCCAACGGCAGTAAACGATGGTCCAACAGCAGCGCATGAGATTGGACACTCTTTTCAATATCTTGTAAGTTGTGACCTTGGGACAACGCATGGGTGGAGATACGGATTCGGTACCAATGCATCTGGAGGATGTGCCTGGTGGGAGAATTGTGCACAATGGCAGGCTTATAAGTTCTATCCTGGTGAACAGTTTACAAGTTATCATTATTCCGGATACCTCACTGATAGTTATATGAGCATATTGAACGAGAGATGGCGTTATGAAAACTATTTCATAATGGATTATTGGTGCCAACTCCACGGAATGAAGTGTATAGGGACTCTGTGGCGTGAGTCTGTAAAGCCAGAAGACCCGGTTGAGGCTTACAAGAGAATATATAATGTCACCCAGTCGGAGTTTAATGACGAGTTTTTTGACTTTGCCCGGCGTTGTGCCTCATGGGATATAGACGGCATACGCGAATTGGGAAAGAACTATATCGATGGTCATTCATCGTATCTTACTCAGGATGCATCCGACAAATCATTGTGGGTATGCGATGTTGCCCATTGTCCTGAAAATTATGGATATAATATCCACCGAGTGAATAATGCACCTGCAGGAACGGTAATAAAAGCCAACTTCAAAGGGTTGGCAGGAGACAGTCGTTGGAGAAACCTTAAGACTCAGTATGCTGGTTGGCGGTATGGCTTCTGTGCACTGAAACAGGATGGCCAACGTGTGTATGGTGATATTTTCTCCGACAAGGAGGGAGTTGCTGAATTTGTAGTTCCAGAGGATGTGGAGAAAATATGGTTTGTAGTCAGTGGTGCTCCTACTCAGCATTGGCGTCATCCTTGGGACAGCGATGACGATACGGCAACAGCAAACGACGAACAGTGGCCTTATCAGGTAAGGTTTGAGAATACCAACAAATACGGCTATTATGATGACTATCCAGCCGATTATCAGCGAAAAGATAGTACAGTGACTATTGAGTGTGAATTGCCTTACAGTAGCAGCAGTTACAGCAGTGTTCAGGTTCAGTATGATATGGGAGCAGTAAGCGAGGCTCTTGGGTTGAGCACTGCCCAGATGAAGAAACTGGGATATAGTTCATCCTCCAATCCTGGATTTGCAGGAGTAAATGCAAACGGCTCGCTATCTTATACTATGACCTCAACCTCCTCTGCATCATATTTCGGCCATTGGTTCAATATCAGTGGCAATGTATGTGGTTATGACAGCAATGCCAGGATATATGCAGAGATTACCCGAGATACATACAAGGTAAATGTAGGGCAATATCCAGGTAAACTCACAAAAGGAAAGACTTACACAATCCGTCAGGCAATCAGGTATAAACCTACTGGCGGCACTAAATACTATACAGTCACATTTATCGTAAAGGTAAAGGTGGTATAATATATAATAAGGTGTAAGATACTATCCCAAATCAGTCATTAGGGGGTAGGAAGGGCTTGGTGTTATCACCAATCTCTTCTTTGTCATATCGAGCGACCAAAGAAGACAAGACTGAACAAAATGACCTATAAGTCTAATTTTATCTAACCTCAAAAAGTTTTACCGGACAGCAATAATTGTATATCAGTGATTTACAAACGAAGGTAAGGGTGGAATGCAAAAGATTTTTTTGGGGTTTTCATAAAGACGAATGAAGATTGTGAAGATTTCTGCATGATCAATTCCTCACAATCTTCACTTTCCTCACTTATATG
>R15__coassemble_930_pt1 | contig 17676 bp, 14 predicted proteins | sample R15__metabat2_low_PE_001 | metagenome-assembled genome bin R15
ATTTACAACTTACTTATGCTGGTGGTGAGATACACTCACCTTCGGTTCGGTATGACAGCAAGGGATTTGTGGTCTTTCAGAATTGGCAACCCATCTGGATTTGTCCAACCTTCTCCGAATTGTCATTCCGACGAAACGAAGTGGAGGAGTGAATCTCACCTTCAGCACAGGCCATCTTACTTCAGCCTACCCTAACCTCTATTTTATAAACGCATGTTTGCCGTAGTTCCATCCATTTGCATCATAATATGTGGTCAGATGTCTCATTCTTTGCAGGAAATCCTGATAATCTTTCTTTCCGTAGGTCCACCCCACTTCTGCCAATGCAGCAATTCGAGGAAGGAGCATATATTGGGCGTGGTCGAAGGTTGTGATATATTCGGTCCACAGATTCCCTTGTACACCTATTATATATTTATGCATCTCGAGTTCGAGACTTTCGTAAGGATTGAAACTGTATGATTTCTCCAAAGGCACGAATCCACCTATTGCGAGTGGTTCGTTCTGGGTATCTTTGGTGGCGTAATAGTCGAGGTAACAGTAGTCGTTTGGTGTCATAATCACGTGGTTTCCGCTCTTTGCTGCTGCTATTCCTCCTTTGGTACCTCTCCAACTCATAATGGTTGCAGTCTTGGTCACTCCTCCTTCGAGAATCTCATCCCATCCGATGATGTTTCTGCCTTTGGAGTTGAGGAATGCCTCTATTCTTCTTGTCACATAACTCTGCAACTCCGCTTCATCCTTGAGTCCCTCATCTGCAATACGTTTCTGACACAATGGGCATTCCTTCCATTCGGTCTTAGGACATTCGTCGCCACCAATATGGATGAGTTTTGAAGGGAAGAGTTCCGTTACCTCAGTGAGAACGGTTTCCCAGAACTTGAATGTAGATTCCTTTCCCGGGCAGAACACCTGTGGGAACACTCCCCAAGTCTGGCTCACTTCATATCCTTCGCCTTTGCATCCTAATTCCGGATAGGCGGTAAGTGCAGCAAGAGCATGACCTGGTATCTCTATTTCGGGAACGATGGTGATAAATCTCTCTTTGGCATATTCCACCACCTCTTTTATCTGCTCTTGGGTATAGAATCCCCCATATCGTATTCCGTCGTACTTCCCCCACTCTTTTCCTATCACAGTGCCTTTCCGCCATCCACCTATTTCGGTGAGTCGGGGATAAGCCTTGATTTCTATTCTCCATCCCTGATCGTCGGTAAGATGCCAATGCAAGTGGTTTATCTTGTGGAAAGCAAGGATGTCGATATATTTCTTCACCTCTTCGGCAGTAAAGAAGTGTCGGCAACAATCAAAATGGGCTCCTCGGTAAGCGAACACAGGAGCATCCTTTATTTCACAGCAAGGCAGGACGGCATATTTTGCTTTCTTCTCCCCCTCTTTCTGTGCAGGAATCAACTGGCGCAAGGTCTGGAGAGCGTAGAATCGTCCTGAAGCAGAAGAAGCATCAATTGTAATGCCTTTCTTAGTAATGCGAAGAGTATAAGCCTCATCGCCTAATGTCCAATCCTCGTTGTAGATGATTGACTCCTCCAATTTGGAAATGTTGAGTTTGTAAGTGCCTTCGAGATTTTCCACACTCTGAGGCTGGGGTACTATATTGATTGTTTCAGCAGTGTTATTGTTCGCTGCTGATGCCGTGAGCACACAAGTAAACAATGCTGCACAAAGCGTTTTTCTGTATATTTCTGTCATTTTCATTGGTTTTGCGGTTTTTTGCGGTTGTTGCACAATTAATTGTGCAGATATTGACACGGTTTTATGGTTAATTCCTGAGCCCGTAGAAGGTCATTCAATTTGCAAAGATAGGAAATATTTTTAATACACACAATTTTTTTTTGCTTTTTCACGGAAAACCACAGACTTTTCTCCATTCAGTCATCACACTCTCATCTTTCTCTCATCTTTCCCTTATCGCTCCCTTATCGCTCCATTATCGCTCCCCTTAATCTAAATCGTCATATCGAGGCGAAGCCGAGTATATCTCCCCCATTGCTTTTCTTGTGCTGGAGGTGAGATACACTCACCTTGGTTCGGTATGACAAATTCAGGTTAAGGTTGTAACAAGGGTTTTGCATAAAATCCGGAAAGGCTTATCTTTACCTTAACGTTACCTTAACGCTACCTTAACGTTACCAATTCTCCCATTCAACACAGATGAAACACAGAACATGCATCTTTGTTTTATCTGTGATGCATCTGTGTTATGCCTTTGGTATGCCTTTGGTATGCCTTTAGTATGCCTTTGGTATCACCTCCAATAAATGGCAAAAAAAAATTTTCGCAAAATTATTTGGTAGTTAATATTTTTTTGCGTAATTTTGCAGACTTTTATGCGGGTTTTTCCCGAAACGAAGTAAATAGAAACAGAATTATAACAATAATAAATAACAAATAAAATGTACACATTAATTATCATTCTCATCATCCTTGCATCACTTTTGATGATAGGTATCGTACTCATTCAGGAATCAAAAGGCGGCGGTCTCGCATCAGGTTTTTCATCATCAAACCAGATTATGGGTGTCCGCAAAACCACTGACTTCCTCGAAAAAGCCACATGGGGTTTGGCTATCGCATTAGTAGTTCTGAGCATTTTGTCTGCCACATTCGTTCCAAAGCAGAACACAGCAGAGGCACCTCTGAACATCACTGCTCCAGTTCTCCCAACTCAGGCACCAACAGCACCAGCAGCACCAACACCATCTGCTCCAGCAGCAGAAACTCCAGCAGAGACACCTGCACAGTAACAAACATACAGAATAATGAGACTTATTCCGACCTATAAGGTAGCAAAGGGAGTAAGATTCTCCCATAATTCATGGAAAAATTTCACCGAGCAACCCTGGGCTGCCGGTGGAATTCTTTTAGTATGTGTAGTTATCGCCATGTTGCTGGCCAATCTGCCCGCAACAAAAGACCTTTATCACAGTTTCCTAAACACCAATCTGACAGCCACAATCCAAAGTCCACTCAACGGTGATGGTACAAGAGTAATCGATTGGACTTTCCCAAAGGAAATGAACGTAGAGAAGTTTATCAACGACTTCCTGATGGTCATCTTCTTCTTCACTGTAGGATTGGAAATCAAACGTGAAATCGTTTGCGGAGAACTATCATCACCAAAGAAAGCAATGCTCCCAGTTATTGCAGCACTCGGAGGAATGGCCGTACCAGCACTGATATTCACCTTGTTCAATCACGGCACAGCAGCATCAAGCGGTTGGGGAATACCTACCGCAACAGATATCGCCTTTGCAGTAGGAATAATGTCAATCTTAGGCAATAAAGTACCCGTATCGCTGAAGATATTCCTCACAGCACTCGCCATTGCCGACGATTTGGGCGCAATTCTCGTGGTAGCACTTTTCTACGGAGGTACAATAAATATTTTCCTTCTTTGCATTGCATTGCTTATCTTAGCAGGAATCTATGTTATGAACCTTTTGGGAGAGAGACGCATGATGTTCTACCTCATTCCCGCAATTGCCGTATGGTTTCTGTTCTATTATTCAGGCATCCACTCCACAATGTCGGGAGTAGTCATGGCATTCCTCATCCCAATGAGTCCACGCTTTGCCCCATCATATCTCTCACGAAGAAGCAAAGAATACCACGAGCGCCTGATGATGTATCAGACTGACGAGCCATTCCCTAACGAAAACCAACGCCATTGCCTGCGCAGGATGGCATTTATCAATCAGAACTCAATGGGAATGAGTTATCGGCTTGAACACACACTCAACCCATACGTCAATTTCCTCATCATGCCAATCTTCGCCCTGACAAATGCAGGAGTCGAAATACCAGATATAAGTTACTTCAATATATTCCAATACAGTCCAGAGATTGGTTCTGTAGGAATGGGAGTATTTTTCGGTCTGCTGCTTGGCAAACCAATCGGAATTTCACTGGCAAGTTTCATTGCCATCAAATGCAAGATGGGAGCAATGCCATCAAACGCATCATGGAAAATGCTGTTTGCAGTAGCATGTCTCGGAGGTATAGGATTCACAATGAGCATATTCGTTGACACACTCTCATTCTCTGATTTCCCACAATACACCGAGCACCTCCGCTCATGCGGCAAAATCGCTGTTCTTATGGGATCACTCTCCGCAGGTATCTTAGGTTCCATACTTATATCCATTTGCGCAAAAAAGAAACAATGAACCTCAGGTACTTCCTCAAGCCAGGCGCCAACACCCCCCTGTTGGGATTCATGCTCTCGCTTTCGATCACATTAGGTTCCTGCAACAATTCCAACGTGCAGAACACTGACGACGAAAGCGATTCTACAACAACCATTGTAGAAGAAGCCACAGAGGAGCCAGCAGAGCAGTTGCAATTATTGGATGAAGAACCAGTATCGAAGAAAGCCGACGAACTTTTCGACGACTTCTTCTACAACTTCATATCCGATAGTAAATTCCAGTCTTCCCGCATAGACAATGCCCTAAGAAAATATAAAGACAACATTCTTGAGATGTTCTCCAATCAGGATTTCTTTACAGTTTTCTATGAAGACAGCGGCGATTTGGCATTACTGAAAGATACCACACTCACCAAAGTCAGTGTAGAATGGGTAGACCTCGAAAACGAAATAGCCGACAAATATTTCTTCCGTAAAATCGAAGGAGAATGGATTCTGACAAGCAAAAATGAGAGCGGAATAAAGTACGCGGAAAATGCAGACTTTTATGAGTTTTACAAGCATTTCTCTACCGATAGAGATTTCCAATTCAATTCCCTTGCAGAAAACATACGGTTTGCCGTTGCGGCAGGAGAAGAGGAAGAAGCAATTGACACCCTTCTCAATCGCAGCGATTGGTGGGATTTCAGTATGGAAATGCCACCATTCAGCCATATTCTGGTGAATATCAATTACGGACAAAAATTATCAGAGAGCAATACAAAAAATTTACTCTTTGAAGGATACAGCAACGGAATAACCGTTGACTATAGATTCGAAAAAGAAGACGGAGAATGGACTCTTCAGCAGATAAGTTTATAAGGAATTAGGAGTTATATGAAAGAATTCAGCCATTTCAGTCTAAAAGACTTTAACACATTCGGACTTGATGTTTACGCATCACGATTCATAGAATACAATTCCGCTGAAGATGTTATTGCCATTTGCAAGACACTCCAAACACCTTATATTATTATAGGCAGAGGCAGCAACCTACTCTTCACATCCGACTTCAAGGGCACAGTACTTCATTGTTCCAATCAAGACATTGTCCCCTCCTCTATACAGGCAGACCCTTCAACCGTTCTTTTGGAAGTCGGAGCAGGAACCATTTGGGACAACCTGGTGGAATGGAGCATAAAACACGGACTGAGCGGTATAGAAAATCTTTCCCTCATTCCCGGAGAAGTAGGTTCAGCAGCCGTTCAGAACATCGGAGCCTACGGAGTTGAGGCAAAAGACTTTATTGAATGGGTTGAATTTGTGCGTATTGATACAGGAGAAATATGCCAGGAAGACGCCTCACATCTACACTACAGTTATCGGCAGAGCATATTCAAAAACGAATGGGCAGACAAATGCGCAATCACACGAGTAGGAATACGCTTGTCCAAACAATTTCTTCCTCGACTTGAATATGGGACACTTCAGAATCGTTTCCGTTCCACCGAACCTCTCACACCCCAGATAGTCAGAAACGGAATAATAGAGATCCGCAGACAGAAACTTCCAGACCCAAAGGTCATAGGAAATGCTGGATCGTTCTTTATGAACCCTATTGTCAGCAAAGACATATTCGACAAAATTCATTCTCAATATCCTGAAATGCCCTATTACGAGCAGAACGAAGGTGTGAAAATCCCTGCTGGGTGGCTTATAGAACAAAGTGGTTGGAAAGGTAAGTCGTTAGGACATGCAGGAGTGTACGAAAAACAAGCCCTCGTATTGGTCAATCTGGGTAATGCCACAGGCGAGGACATCTCCATTCTTTCCGACACAATCAGAAAAGAAGTATTCAACAAGTTCGGCATCCATTTGCACCCAGAAGTAAGATTTATATGAAAATTACTATATTAGGTTCAGGCACAAGCAACGGAGTACCACAGATAGGCTGCCATTGCAGGACTTGCAGATCGGAAGATTCACGAGACAAACGTCTGAGATGCTCCTCCTTAATAGAATCTGATAACGGAACAAGAGTTCTCATAGATTGCGGACCCGATTTTCGTCAACAGATAATGTCGCTCGACTCACCACACCTCGATGCCATCATCATTACCCACGAGCACTATGACCATATAGGAGGGTTGGACGACTTACGACCAATCCAACTATTCCAAATGGATGTCTTTGCAGAGGAAAACTGTGCTAATAACCTTCGTAAGCGCCTACCCTACTGTTTCATACCAGAAGACAAACGCTATCCAGGTGTACCCACAATCAACCTCCGACATATAGAACCACATATACCTATTAATATAGGAGACCTGCAGATTATTCCGTTCAGAGTAATGCACGGAAAACTGCCAATACTCGGATTCCGAATCGGCAAACTCGCCTATATTACCGATATGAGTACCCTACCCGAGTCCGAATGGCAATATGTAGAAGGGGCAGAGACTCTCATCACCAATGCCCTGCACCATAGATTACATCCTTCCCATCAGAATTTCAGGCAAGCAATCTCGTTCGCACAGAAAGTGAATGCCAAAGAAACATATTTCATCCATATGACCCACTTCGTTCTCCCCCATGCAGAAGAAGAGAAACTACTTCCTCCACACATCCACCTCGCATACGATGGTCTTACTATCAACATTACCTAATCTCAAAAAAAACTTCATATACATTATCTCTAACTCCCAACTTTTTTGTAACTTTGCACAAATTTGTAAAAATCAACAATAATATGTTAAATAAAATACAATCATTGCTTGAGGAAATTGACACCCTTAATGCATCAAATTCAGAAGAACTCGAAAACTTACGAATCAAATATCTCAGCAAGAAAGGTGCAGTAGCTGCACTTATGGCTGATTTCCGTGATGTACCAGTTGAGCAGAAGAAAGAAGTCGGAATCAAGATTAACGAACTCAAGACAAAAGCATTCGATAAAATCAATGCACTCCGCGCACAGTTGGAATCATCAGATAATACAGCAGAACTTGAAGCATTCGATATCACACGTTCCGCATACCCTGTTCGGCTCGGCACACGTCATCCTCTGTCATTGGTTAAGAACGAGATTAAGGATATCTTCTCACGTCTCGGATTCTCCCTCGCTGAAGGTCCTGAAGTAGAAGACGATTGGCATGTATTCGGAGCAATGAATTTCGCTGATGATCATCCTGCACGCGATATGCAAGACACATTCTTCATCGAAAGTCATCCAGATGTAATTCTCCGCACACATACATCCTCTGTTCAAAGCCGTGTCATGGAGCACACACAACCTCCAATCCGCATTATCTGCCCAGGAAGAGTATATCGTAATGAAGCCATCAGCGCAAGAGCACACTGCTTCTTCCATCAAGTCGAGGGGCTATATGTTGACAAAGACGTAAGTTTCACCGACCTCAAGCAAGTCCTTCTTCTCTTTGCAAGAGAGATGTTTGGAGAAGATACACAGATAAGGCTCCGTCCATCTTATTTCCCATTCACAGAACCAAGTGCAGAGATGGATATCAGTTGCCACCTATGTGGAGGCAAAGGCTGTTCTTTCTGTAAAGGTACAGGATGGGTGGAAATTCTCGGATGCGGTATGGTTGACCCAGCCGTACTCGACCTCAATGGAATCGACAGTAAAATATATAAAGGTTACGCATTCGGCATGGGCGTTGAACGCATAGCAAACCTCAAATATCAGGTTAAAGATTTGCGTATGTTTTCTGAGAATGATAAGCGTTTCCTCCAAGAATTCACTGCTGCAAACTGATTTTTTAGGTGGAAATACAAAATAATTGAACTTTTTTGAAAAAAAATCTCACTTTTATTTTGTCAATCCAAAAAAATGTTCTACCTTTGCAGTCGCGTTTCGGAAACGATAACCAAATGGTGTGTTAGTTCAGTTGGTTAGAATATCTGCCTGTCACGCAGGGGGTCACGAGTTCGAGTCTCGTACACACCGCAGAAGAGTCTTGAAAGAGACTCTTTTTTGTTTCAACATATTAACAACCAGATAACCGCAAAACTATAAAAAAAGCAAAACCATAAAACCACCATCGTGTCTATACAGGCACAATAAAATTGTGCAAAAAACCATATAACCCTAATCCCATGAACAATCTCAATTTCTCCCTACATTCATTAGCAGCATTCTCGTTTTTCTCTTTGCCTGCCAATGCACAGCAACCACTTGCACTTCAAAATCCTTTTCTGTCACCTGACGGGAAAAAGATGAACATACTCTATATTATGTGCGATGATCATTCCTACCAAACCATCAGCGCATACGACCAACGATACATCTCCACACCGAATATCGACAGAATAGCAAACGAAGGAGTGCGATTCACAAATAGTTTCGTAGCCAATTCCCTCAGCGGACCAAGCCGAGCATGTATGATAACTGGTAAACACAGCCACGCCAATGGATTTACCGACAACTCAACACGTTTCGACGGCACACAGCAGACCTTTCCAAAACTGCTTCAGCAAGTGGGATACGAAACGGCTATGATAGGCAAATGGCACCTTGTAAGCGAGCCTACAGGATTTGATTACTGGGACATACTCATCGGACAAGGGATATACTACAATCCCGACTTCATCTGCAACGGACAGCGAGTCAACCGACAAGGATATGCCACAAATATCACCACCGACCTTGCACTCGACTGGTTGGAAAACAAACACGACAAGACAAAGCCATTCTGTCTTCTGCTCCATCACAAAGCCCCTCACCGCACATGGATGCCAGATACCTGCGACTTAGACCTCTTCAACGACAGAGACTTCACACTTCCAGATAATTTCTTCGACACCTACGAAGGACGTAAGGCTGCAGCATCACAGGAAATGAGCATCCTAAAGGACATGGACCTTGTTTATGATCTTAAGTTAGCGGATAAAGAGAACGAAATCCATACCACCACAGGACTTGAGACATGGGGACGCGACATGTACACCAAACTCAATCCCGAGCAACAGCAGTTATGGGATGGTCACTACGACCTCGTCATACAGAAGTTCAAGGAACAGTTTCCAAACCTCAACTCAGTTGATTCACTTGCACTTGCCAAGTGGAAATTCAACCAATATATGCGGGACTACCTCAGGGTTATCACATCTATCGACAGAAACGTCGGAAGGGTCCTCAACTATCTTGAGGAACACAATCTCCTTGAGAACACCCTCATAGTCTATACCTCCGACCAAGGATTTTATATGGGAGAACATGGATGGTTCGACAAACGTTTTATGTATGAAGAGTCATTCCGTACACCTCTCCTTATGCGACTTCCTGGAGGCAAAAAAGGCGATGTGAGTCAGATGGTACAGAATATCGACTACGCCCCTACCTTCCTGCAATTGGCAGGAATCACACCTCCCGACGATATTCAGGGTATTTCACTACTCCCACTTCTCAAGTCCCATCCCGACTCTGACGACAAAAAAGCCATTCGCCATTGGCGCGAAGGACTCTATTACCACTATTACGAGTATCCCGCAGAACATGCTGTGAAACGCCACTACGGAGTAAGAGACAAAAGATACAAACTCATACACTTCTACAACGACATTGATTGTTGGGAACTCTATGACCTAAAGAAAGATCCGACAGAAATGCACAATATCTATGGTCAGAAAGGTACAGAGAAAATCACATCTCGGCTCCGCACACTTCTTAAAAAGTTGGAAGAAGAATATGATGCCCCTATCAAAGACTGACACGCTCTCCTTCGGCGCAGCAAGCAAACCCATACAGCCGAGAGCATTCTCACTGATGATCAAGCCAATAGGATCGGTTTGCAACCTCAGATGTGCCTACTGCTACTATCTTGAAAAAGCCGAATTATACAGCGGTCACGAACCACTGATGAGCAGTCACACACTTGAAGAAACTATCCGTCAGTTCTTTCACGCAATCGAAATCCCCGTTGCTTCGTTTTGTTGGCATGGAGGAGAACCACTCATAGCAGGTAAGCAGTTCTTTAGGGAAGCCATCCAACTGCAAAACAAATACAAAGGCAACATCCAAGTAGAAAATTCCTTGCAGACCAACGGCACCCTCATCGATGCTGAGTGGTGCGATTTCTTCCGCGAAAACCATTTTCTTATCGGACTCTCCTTAGATGGACCTGAAACCATACACAACGGTTATCGCAAAGACACTACAAATAAAGGTTCATTCAGTCGCACATTGCGTGCAGCCCAACTCATGGCAGAGAAACACGTTGATTTCAATATCCTCTGCACTATCAATGCACTGTCAGCAGGTAAAGGCAAAGAGATTTATCGTTTTCTCCGCAACATCACGCCATTCGTCCAGTTCCTTCCCGTAGGCACACCCCTACCCTCATCAGAAACATCACACCTCACAGTAACTTCCAAATCCCCATTCGCTATATCTGGAGAAGAATTTGGCAGATTTATGTGCGACGTATATGACGAGTGGCGTAAGCAAGATATCGGGAGGATATTCGTGCAACTCTTCGACAACACCCTTGCACTCTGGTGTGGCCAACCTTCAACACTCTGTTCGACTGGTGAACTATGCGGAGGGAGCCTGACTGTTGAGCACAATGGCGATGTATATTGTTGCGACCATTTCGTTACCAAAGACCATCTCCTTGGCAATCTGCTCACGACACCACTGAAAGACCTATATGCCAGTCCTTTGCTATTCGATTTCAGTGCCTCTAAATTCAGCCACCTCCCACCAGTATGCAGAAATTGCAGATGGCTCTTTCTCTGCAACGGAGAATGTCCGGAACACCGAACCATCAGCACCACCACTCCATCCCATCCAATAAATTCGTTATGTGAAGGTTACAAGATGTTTTTTCAGCACACAGAATCCGATATGCTCCGTATGCGTCAACTCCTCTCACAAGGTCTTCCGCCTGCAATGATAAACTCCTAAAAACTAAAAGACGAACTTTGCGAATACTGGCAGATGGTCACTGAAGCCATCGTTATACTTCCATCCTATGAAGGTTCGCTTTGGTTTCATACCTGAGAATTTCTCATCAGGTTCGAGCATAAAACTACGTTCAGCAACACCACTCACCATCGCTTTTTTCTTTAGTCTCTCGTTAACTAAAATTTGGTCTATGCAATCCCAGTTACCTTGATATTTATATGATTTGTCATTGGTAGTAAACAGATTATGCAGTCCTTTGAATCCATGTCTTACCGCTTTAGAATCAGGGCCGTCATTCATATCTCCCATAACTGCGACATATAAATTCTCCCTCACATCCTGAAGCGAGTCTATACACTCCATTATCTGCGACACAATCGCAATTCGATTTTGTTCACTTCTCTTACCATTAAGTTTGCTCGGCAAATGGACTGCAAAAATATCAAGAGTATCTCCGCTCGATACCCATCCGGTTGCATGCAGTACATCACGGGTTTTATCTTCAATCTTCGGTCGGATAGTCTCATAACCAATCAAATGAAAAGTGTATGGTGAATAAACTAACGCAATATCTATGCCTCTCTCGTCAAGCGAATTGGTCATTACATATTCATACCCCATTCTCACAAGCGGAGTATTCTTGGTCAAATAAGTCAAGACTGTATCGTTCTCCACCTCGTTCAGACACACTACATCTGCTGGTCTCAGCGAATCAATCGACAGAATCACCTTACCTATGTTCTTCAGTTTTTTGAACATCCGTGATCGGTTCCAATGGCGTATTCCGTCAGGTAAGAATTCATAGTCGTTCTTACCTTCGTCATGAATTGTGTCAAATGCGTTTTCACAGTTAAACGTTGCCAGAGTGAAAGTCTGGCTATATGCCACATTCGCAACCAACAGTCCTAACACCAATGCCAACCATCTCATTCTGTTTCGTCAATTTTTCCAAACAAAGGGATATGTCTCATCTGGCGTTTTATCCAACTTTGGCGTTTATACATATAGTTCGAAGGTTTACCACTGTTCATCACCAACGGATTGGGCAACGATGCTGCGATAAGTGCACACTGGTCACGTGTCAATTGGTCGGCTCTGCAATTAAAATGTTTTTCTGCAACACTTTCAGCGCCATAAATTCCATCCCCCATCTCTATCACGTTCAGATACACCTCCATTATCCGATGTTTATCCCAAAATGCTTCTATAAGAACAGTAAAATACGCCTCAAATCCCTTTCTCACCCACGAAGACGTTGGCCACAGGAACACATTCTTCGCTGTTTGTTGCGATATGGTACTTCCCCCTCGCATTTTCCCATGCGTAATGGCATCCAATCCACCCTCGTCATATTGCTTTTTCAGAATATCCTCTATAGCATCCATATCAAAACCGTTATGACTGAGAAAATTCTGATCCTCGCTCGAAATTACCGCTACAGGCAGATATTTCGATATGGAGTCAAGCGGTACCCATCTGTAATTATAATAAGGTATCTTGCCGTCCTTATACTGCTCCACCATGCGAATGCCCATAAGTGGAGTAAAAGGCACTTCAACATACCTGTATATTACTACAACAAGTACTGAAGTGCCTATAAAGAAAATCAGCAGTGAAACTGCCAGTTTAAGGATTTTAGTTAGCAGCTTCTTTATTAGCAGCATCGATCATTTCCTGGCTTGCATAGAGATAAACCTCTACACGACGGTTCTGTTGTTTACCAGCGGCAGTATCATTGGATGCAACTGGATTGTCCTCGCCGAATCCTGTAGATGCAGCAATCTGCTTAGTCTTCACACCGAGTCCGTAGAGATAACTTTTAACGGCATCAGCACGGTTCTGAGAGAGTTCCTTGTTGAGTTGGTAACTCTGTTCTGCAGTCTTACCCTTGAAACCAGAATTGTCGGTGTAACCATAAATAGCCACCTCAAGGTCAGGATTGGCGATAAGCACATTTGTGGCAAATTCCTTAAGTGAAGCCTTTGCTGTTTCGCTCAGAGCATATTTTCCAGTTGCGAAAAGGATACCTGAGTCAAATGTAACCTTCACAGCCTGCAAGCCATTTGCATCAGTCACTTCTGAAACCTGAGCATTGGCAACCTGTTCTGCCTGTTGCTTAACCTTGTCCATTTTCTTACCGATAAGCACACCTGCACCAGTACCTACGGCACCACCAACTGCAGCACCGATAAGTGCTCCACCTGCATTACCACCAATAAGGCCGCCTACCAATGCACCGAGGGCAGCACCACCACCGCCTCCGATAAGGCCACCTTTGGTGGTATTGTTCATGTTACAAGAACTTAAAACCATTATCGCACTCATGGCGATAGCAATAAATTTTGAATGTTTCATAACTTTTATAATTTTGTTAAACTAATTGAATATATATTTGCTTGCAAATGTACGAATAAAAAACTATTCCAACAAATATTTTCCACGTCTTGCTAAAAATTCTGTTTCGCTTGTTCCTCAATTTTCTTACGCATCTCGGCCCGTTTTTCGGCATAATAGGCATATTCGGCTTGGTCGCGGGTTTCTCCTGGATGATTTCTCATGTGCTGATTAATCTTCTCGTTGTCGATAGAGATATCAACCGACGCTGAAACAGCCTTAATTCCCAACATAATCCCCAGCACAATAAGTCCTATTGTGAATATGACCAACAGAGTATATGCCACTACATACATAAATATGTACGACAGCAACATTGCCAGTGCAAATACTCTTACATCTACATTGCGCACTTTTTTATCCTTGACAAGTATATACACGCAGCATATCAGTCCCAACAACAGTATGATGATGTCGAACGGCATTGCGAAAGTATTGATGAGGAATATGAGAGGTATTGCCAGGATGAGTGACCACTTGAGTGGAAGTTTCCAAAGCGACGATGATGAGGAGTTGGCATGTGCGAGATAGTCGGAATAGAGCATTATGATGAGGATATGTGCCAGGATAGCTGAGAGCAGAAGGAAGATATTGACAAATGCATTCAGCAATCCCACCCTCATCGGCGATAGCATTGACATATTGAAGTTAAACATAAACAGATATGCTCCTTCTGTTATCAGCATCAGTAGCAGTGTATATGGCATAAGTCGTGACGACCAGGATAATACTGGCGGTGTCTGTGGCAGTTCCTCCATCTTCTCACATTCGGCATAGAGTTGTTCGGCCTTTACGAGGTCGCCTTTCTGCTCCGCCTTTGCTGCCTTGGATGAGAGTTTATCACGTTTCCGGAGATGACGTCTTTCCTGTAGTTTATCAATAAGCATCGGTATCCAGAAGCCCACAATCGGGATGATGAAAATCACTCTGAAGAGCACCCATCGCATACTTCTGCCGCTTTTCGATTCAATCCATTCGAGGTGGTCGCGTTGCCACTCTACCTTAGGCTTTGCAAGGTTATACTGCCAGCGCGCTGATATATTCTGTTTGTTCTTGAACGATGCCACGAGTGCTGTATCGAGGCACATGGTATCTGCTGCATAGGAATCATTTCTGGCATATATGTCACTTGTATTCTTTTCCACTATCACATAGTCAAGCAACGGATATAATCTATCGCAAGAGGTGAGAGAAATGCAGCATATAGCCGCAATAAAAAACAATTTAATTTGTTGCACTTTTTTTATCATATTGTTTTATACATTTTTTTCTTTACTAGAATATCTAGGATCTCTAGAATATCTAGAACATCTAGAATACCTTATCCAACCAAGAATTTTGACAGCACTTGCTTTAGTTGCGATATGTTGATTGGTTTTGGCACATGTTCATTCATTCCGGCTTCGAAGGCGAGTTTACGGTCTTCTTCGAAGGCGTTGGCTGTCATGGCGACGATTGGTATAGGTGCCACATCTGCTCCTGCCTGCCTATTGGTCTGCTCGTATGCTCGTATCTGTCTGGAAGCCTCATAGCCATCCATTCGTGGCATCTGAATGTCCATCAATACAATATCGTAGTCGCCTGGCTGAGCGGCCTTCACCATCTCCACTGCCACATCTCCGTCGTCGGCTGAGGCGACCTTGAGTCCGAAACTCTCGAGTATCTCTGTGGCTATTTCGCTGTTGAGGTCATTGTCTTCCACAAGGAGCACTTTCTTTCCCAGAAGGAGTTCGTCCACATTGATTTCAATATTGGTTACAGGATCTGAATATACCTGACCGTCTTGTATTGCGAGTGATAGTGTGACTGTGAATTTCGATCCCACTCCCTGTTCACTCTCCACCGCAATCGTTCCTCCCATAGCCTCCACGAGATTCTTACACAAAGCCAGTCCGAGACCTGAGCCTTGAATCTTACTCACGGTAGAGGTCTTTTCGCGTGAGAACTGTTCGAAGATGTGCTTTTGGAACTCTTCGCTCATGCCTATTCCGTTGTCTTCAATTGTATAGCGGTAAACGGCATATCGGAAATCCTCATTCCACTGCCCTTCTTCGTTACCCTTTACGAAAGGTACATTGGAGCGGCCTATCTGTTCGCATGTTACCTTCACCCAGCCACCTGAAGGGGTATATTTTACTGCGTTACTGATAACATTGACAAACACTCTGGTGGTGTGTGAGAAATCGCATATTGCATATTGGTCTTCTATCCTGCCAAATTCGAATGAGAGTGCGATATCTTTCTGTGCTGCCAATTCCTGCATTATCGGTTCGGTATGCGCAAATGAAAGGTACACATCGCCTTTATCCTCCCTCATAGTCAGTTTACCTGATTCTATGCGGCTTATCTCCAGGATATCGTTGATAAGTGTAAGCAATGCTTCACTCGAACGGTTCACTTTCTCCAGGCACTCACTCACCTTTTTCTGGCTCTTACCCAAATTGCGCTGAGCCATACCATTGAAACCGATGATGGCGTTCATCGGGGTACGTATGTCGTGACTCATGCTGTTGAGAAAAGCAGTCTTAGCCTTATTGGCACTCTCTGCCATATCGAGTGCATCCTGCAGACGCACTTGCTGTTCTTCGAGCAATCGTTTCTGGTTTTCTATCTTTTCATTCAGTCTGAGGATATAAAGGGTTTCGGCATCTGTCAGTCGGAAACCTATCATAATGGAAGTCAGTTTGCCATTGTGCTCACTTGCCTTCATAATCCGCATCTCGGTATACACCGGATCCACAAGATTTCTGCGCACCCTGTAATTAACACTCATTGGCTGACCATTCATCAGTTGAGTGTACATATTCTCAAGATTCATGATGTTCCTCACGTGTTCCCGATCGGATTCATCAATAACTGCATCAACATAGAATTTATTGAAATTCTCAAAAATCTTACCAAAACTGGTGGCATCAAATATTGGGAGGAATTTTTTCGCATCCGCATCTCCATTGAGCACGGTAGTCTTTCCTTCCTCCAAATCGACATAATACAAGGCCTGGTACTGGGTAGCGAGCGAACCAATCATCTCCATCTGTTCTTCGAGGAGCATCTTGTCCTTGAGTTTCTCCTTCATCCTGTTGGATTCCTCCACATTCTCGCGCTGCATTCGGTCGGCAAGCGACACACTGAGCATAAGCGTTGCAACACGGCCTTTATAATATGTCATCGGACGTAACTCCATCTTCTTCCATATCCCTCCATCTCCGTCCTGCGACTCATATATATACATCAGACTCTTCTCCGCCACAAACCACTCCCGCAGACTGTCCACCTTACCTATATGCTCAAAAAACTCGCGTGTCTCACCCTGATAATTCTCACAGAAAACCCTTTTCATCTCACTGTAACTCATCACCTCCGGCTTGTCCCTCATAATGCTGGAAGCCTTGATGGTCTTTATCTGATCATTTTCGAGGTCAAGTATATACAGACCTATAAAACTGCCAATCAGTTCCTGGCTTACCTGGCGTACAAGGATACGGATATCGTCACGGATAATCCCCACCAATGCTCTGTCGCCTGGGAGAGACCTCACATGCATGTGGTGCCACTGAGGAAAGCCATCGATATTAGCCCTAAACTCAATGGAATAGGAACGTCCTAACCTCAGTCTTGCCAGAATAGTATCTACCATCATCTCCTTGCCAAGCATATCTCGGTCAGGCGGATAGACCTCGCTATTGAGATACATATTTAACACATCCTTAGTAAAGTAGTTTTCGGCAAAATCATCAGCCACCTTCTGCCGGAAACGCAGAAAACGACACTTGTCCTGAACTAAATCAAGCATAAAGACAGTGTTATACTCCCTTATAAACAGTTGAATCTGTTCTTCATCAGCCGTTAATCCAGGCTCTGTACTCAAATTAAAGTCATAATTTTCCATGAGCAAACATATATAAGTGCAAAGATACAATTATTTTTTAATACGACAAAAAAATATTTATATTTTTTCACCATATCCGTCTCTCCTCCCACTTCCATTGGCTTAATAGCAAAAATCAGACGCTGTCAGCCTGTAACCAACAAATCCACCCCCTTCTCCACAGGAACCGATAGAAGCCGAACTGCCATTCTAAGCCATTCCATTGAGGAAAAAATGAAGTAGTGCCTGCACATTAAGTACCCAAGTGGGTACAGGTGTACAGGTACTTTCTATGAATATAAAAAAATAAATAAAAAATACCAATTGCATTATTATATTATC
>R15__coassemble_931_pt1 | contig 17596 bp, 7 predicted proteins | sample R15__metabat2_low_PE_001 | metagenome-assembled genome bin R15
ATTTTTTATCAATAACTCCATTGTGGTTTTTCGAAATACCAGTTCGATTTGTTCAGGAGTTTGGTATAGAGTTCTTGGTCGCGGGTACCTGATGGCTCTGCCTTGCTATAAGTGCCTTTCTTGACATTACGGTCGGCAATCTTTGCTGCGAGCCACTGTGCTCCGTCGGTACGGTGGGTGGCTATACGAACGAGGTCGGTGAATCGGTTGCCTTCGAATGCGGTCTCAAGAGCGAGTTCGTCAACGATGAGATTCTCTACTGCCTCGATTGCTTGGTCATTATCGTCTGGGTCGTAACCTTGACCTATAATGAGTGTGCGGTAGTCGTAAGAGATGGTGTCGTTGTAGCCCATTATATTGGTACGAACTGCGATTTCAGATGACTGTGTCCAGTTGCCGTATCCGCATCCTCTTGCATGGATTCCGTAATTGCCTTTCCATGCGTCGTCATTGAAGTTGAGGAGGGTGTTGAACTGGTCGAGTTGGTCGGAATCGACATAATACATTGCTCCTACGCTGTTGAGGCGGAGGTATGGAATGGTATCTGTCTGGTAGATAATTTCTCCGTTTTCGTCGAAGATTGTATCGCCTGCTTCTGTGAGTTGTGGATGGGTGTCATAGCGAAGTGCGTGGGTTGGGAGGTTGTCGGGTGAGAGTCCGTCCTTGAGCACGGCAAATGCAATCTGTGGGAGTCCGGCACGGTTGAGTGCTTCTGCGAGTCGGAGCCAGATGAGTGTCTTACGATATACTGGTACGGAATAGTAGAATGTTGCTCCCTTGGATGCTTTTGCGCAGAGTTGGTAGCTTTCGCTGTCGTAGGTGAAATTCTCTATGCTGACTCCGTAGCGTGCGTCTCCGCTTTCGTATGCTATACGTGTAGGTACGGTTGTGGAGTTGTCGTAGTAGATGTAGGACTGGTCGAAATTGAGGGTGTAGAATGCTCCTGACGGTGTGGTCTGGGACTTGTAGTTCCTGCTGACGGAAATAGAACCTGAGGTGCTGGTTTCTTCTTCTCCGTCGTCGTTTTCAGAAGTGCTGCTACTCTGACTGGATGTTGGGGTGTAGCCATAGATATCGGCTACGCGGGTGAGCATTGTGCCGAATTGTTTGTTGGCTGAACTTGGAATGAGTGTGATTACATCATCGGTGGTGCTGTAGGAGTATTTTCCTGCCCATTGTCCCCAAGTCTCTCCTGTTCCGGATGCGGAATAGCCGTAATCGCTGCCTGATGCGGACATAGTGCGCTGCTTGGTTGCTGAACAATACTGTGTGGTTACATTCGGTGCATTCTTGGAGAGCCACTGATAGTAATAGGTTGCTGCCTGTTCGTAATCTGCCTTACTGCCTCCGCGAAGAAGGTAGATGTCGCCGAGGATGAGTTGGATTGGGAACATCATCTTGCGGGAAGCAATTGATGTGGCTCCGTTGTCGAATGTGCCGTACTGTGGATATTCTTCATTTATGAGGTCGAGGATTCCTGTGGCAACGATGCGTTCAGGGAGGTTGTCCTTATTGACGAGGTTTGCCTGATAATTGAAATTCTTAACGACATCAAGTGATGAGATTGGGTCGGTAATGAATGGTACTTCGCCGTAATTGCGAACGAGTTGGAGGTATGTCCAGGCTCTTATTGCCTGTACCTGTGCATACTCTGGTACCATATACTTGACATTGCTCTTCACGGCTGATGTATCGGCATTGTGGATGTAGAGGTTGCAGTTGTTGATGATGTTGTAGTAGTCGGTTATCTCGAGCATGGAGCATGAACCGTCCTGGGGATTGTCGAAATTGGCAATGGCATGGAGGGTATCTGTGACATACTCTGTTGTGGCTACGAGGTCTCCGCGGAGTTCTCCAAGAATGACCTGACGCTCTGCCACTGCCTGCACGCACTTCATTATTCCGAGGTAGGAATAGAGTGTGTCGTTGGCGTTGACATAGGTCTTGTCGCCTGTATCGACTGTGAGCATATCTTCACAACTGGACATGGTGACGGTAGTAAGTGCGAGGACTGAAGCTATTGCGAGAGCTGAGAACTGAGAGGTTAATCTTGAACCTTGTACTTTTAATATCTTTTTCATATTCATTTCTCCTTTCTTTTACAAGTTGATCTTTACTCCGAGGTTGAAACTGCGATTTGAAGGCAGCATACCTGTGTCGATGCCTTGATAGAGTACGCTGCAATTGCATGTGGTCTCAGGGTCGTTGCCTGTGTAGCGTGTAACGACGAAGAGGTTGTTTGCCTCGCCCCATACGGTGATTCCCTGAATCCAACTGAGTGAGAGCGGAATGCTGTAGGAGAGTCGTACGTTCTTGAGTTTGAGATAACTGCCGTCTTCTATCCAACGGTCGGAGAATCGTTCGTTGTCAACCCAATCGTCGCTGGTGGTAGAACATACGCGTGGGATGTCGGTTACCTGTCCTTCGCATGTCCAGCGGTTGAGTGTTGCCTGGCTCTGGTTGTAGAAATTGTTCACACTCTCGAGTTGGCGACGGTTGTAGTTATAGACGTCGTTGCCGAGTGAGTATTTGAATGTGAAGTCGAGGCTCCAGTGACGGTAGGAGAAATTGGTGAAGATATTTCCGTAGATGTCTGGATTTGGATCTCCTATGACTACCTTATCGGAACTGTCGATTATGCCGTTGCCGTCTTGGTCAACGAAATGGACGTCGCCTGCATTGAAGTTGTTGTACGGACGGTTTTGGATTCCTGTAGGGTACTTGAGGTATCCGAGTGCTCCTGCTGTACTTGCTTCGGCATCGGTGGAGAATACTCCGTTGGTCTGGTATCCGTAGAAGAGTCCTGCGGGATTGCCTACTGAGGTGAGGACTTCACCGCCGTATATTTCGGTTGTGTAGTCGTTCTCAGGAAGTGCGGTAATCTTGTTCTTATAATGTCCGAGGGTTGCACCGAGTTGCCATTTGAAGTTGCGTCCGTTGACGAGGATTGCATTGGCTCGTACTTCTGCTCCGACATTGCGCAGTGCTCCGTCGTTGCACCAGAAGGTGCCAAGTCCTGTCATGTAGTTGATTGACTTCTGGGTGAGGAGGTTGTCGGTGTTGCTTACGTAGAAGTCGATTCCTGCCTGGATGCGGTTGTTGGCAAATGAACCGTTGAGTGCGAAGTTCCATCTGCGTGTGGTTTCCCACTGTATCTCTGGATTTTCTATATTGACGAGTTGGAGTCCGATTGCGGTTTTGAGGAATGCTGTTGACTGGAAATATGTGCGGCTTGCGGAATAGTTGACGTTGTCGTTTCCGCTGATATCGTAACCGGCTGTGAATTTGAGGTAGTCAACTCCGCGTACCTTATTAAACCATGACTCGTTGGTTATCACCCATCCTGCCTGGAGGGAAGGGAAGATGCCCCATGTTACTCCGAAGAGTTTGAGTCCGCTTGAGAGTTCCTTACCGAAGCGTGATGATGCGTCGGCTGAGACTGCTGCCTGAACGAAGTATGTGTTCTTGAGTGCGTAGTCTGCCTGGAGATAATATGAGAGGTTGCGCCATGAGTCGTTTGTTCCATAAACGCTGCGGAAACTATCGGATGTCTTATTGTCGGGCATCTTGTCGTTACCGCCGTTATATCCTGTCATATAACTGTCGGAGAAGGAATTGGATGTGAAACGGAATCCTCCGAACACTGAGATGTCGTGCATGCCGTAGTTGTTGCTCCAGTTGATGCGGAAATCTTCATAGAGGGAGGTTTCCTTATCGAAGAGGCTCTTCTTCACACTGGTTACATCGCCCATACCTTCGAGGTTGTAGGTAGGGGTACCTGCTTCTGGAAGATAGTATTTCTCGCTTGCGCGGTTGAGTTGGTATGCAAAGCGGTTGGTGATGTAGAGATGTGAGTTTATGTCCCAGCGTGGCATGACATTGAGATTGAACTGGGTAACTTCCTGGTGGTTTTTGTTTGTTCCTTCACCGTTCTCGAGTATCCAGTAAGGATTGGAGAGTGCTGAATTGGTCTGATAGCGTGATGCGAAATCGAACGGATAGTTGTCGTCGTCGATATTCTTACCGGAATAGACTTGTGAGAGGTGGAGGCGTGCATCGTCGCCGGTATAGTAGTTATACTTGCTGAGGAATGGTGCCTGAATGAGTCCGAGTACGTTAGGTGAGGTGATATTGCTTTCTGCATAACTCTCTGCCCAGCCATTGTCGCGCAGGTCGTATGTGGTACGGCTGTAGGCTACATCGAGTTGGGTGCTGAGGTTACGAAGCAGGTTGATATCGGTGTTGAAGCGGATGTTGAGGCGGTCGAACTGTGTCTTGTCGAGTGTTGCCTGTGAATTGGCATAACCGAGTGAGAGGTTATACATTGCGACATCGTCTCCTCCCTGTACGTTTACCTTATAATTCTGTGTAAAGGCTGTGCGATAGAGGTCTTTTGACCAGTCGGTATCGTTGTGATAGAGCGGATACCAATAATAATCGGGATTGTCGTTGAGGAATGGTACAGATGCGCTGGCTGTGGAGTTTTTCTGTCCGTAGTCGGTAGTACCAATCAGGTCGCTGACGTAGTTGCGGTATTGATTTCCGTTGAGGACTTTCATGGTTGATGGTGCTGTCTCAATGCCTGCAAATGCTGATACATTGATTTTAGTTGCCATACTATGTCCGCGTTTGGTATTGATAATGACTACTCCGTTTGCTCCGCGTGATCCGTAGAGGGATGTGGCGTTCTTCATTATCTGAACATTTTCTATATCTTCAGGGTCGATGGCTGCGAGCACATTATTGAAGAATCCGTCGTGGAGGCTTGCGCGGTCGAGTTGGAGGTCCATGATGATTCCGTCGAGAATGACGAGTGGTTGGGAGTTGATATTGATGGAATTGAGTCCTCGCATAAACATTGCGACTCCCTGACCTGGAACACCACCTCGTGAGATGGTGTGGATATCACCACCTAAACGGTTTTCAATCTCGGTGTCGATGGAAATGGCACTTGAATTGACTATATCTATGCTCTTTCCTGCCGTAATCTCGGTAGCGGGCTTATAGAAGGCGTTGAACTTATTGCTGTAAAGCAGGACATTGCCTACATCGCTTCCTGAAATGGCTACCTGAACATCATTATAGTCGGGGTATGTGACATAGAGTGAAGAGATAAAGTCGGGAACTGCAACTGAGAATTTTCCATTTTCATCTGTCATGGAAGAATATCGTGTATTGCCAGTTGACTGTACACGGGCTCCTGTGACTGGTTGTTTGGTAGCGGCATCGAGCACCACTCCTGTTATGGTCTTCTTCTCATAGGTATCGGATTTGCTGACTTTTCTTACTGGTGCTGCCGTCTGCTGATCGGTTTCAGCATCAGGCTCCTGTGCATTTGCAACATTGGGCATAAGTAGGCTTAATGCCAAAATCCCACAAGTAGAAACAAAAATCTTTGATTTTTTCATAATCTTAGTCTCCTATTTCATTTTCTTTTGCTACAAAGATAATTTTGTCAATCCACATCTCGCGGGAATAAGTTGTTGCTTCGCGCGAAGTGACATTGGATGCAATCTTGAGAGTGACATAGGCGTTGTCCATCCTATAATAAGATATAGGGAGGTTGAAGTCCTTTGCCAGAGGGATAGTATCGACGTACTGCTGATAACCTTTCTCGTCTACATACGGAGGACGGTTGGTAAAGAGGTTCTTTCCGGCATAGTGGAGTGTGTCGGTATCATCAATCGCGAGGTTGGAAGTGGTTGCTGATGCTTTCTTACCATCGTGATAACCGATAGTTGCCTTGAACTTGCAAGGTTTCTCTGCATTGGTATTGTATGCCATGAGAAGGTAGATGTCGTACTTGCAGGAGAGTGTATTCTGAATCTTGAACGTTACTTCAGGATTGGCTGATGAACTCGTCTGCACGGTACGGATTACGGAATACTTGATGATGGAGTCGTTGCGGGTGAAAGTACCTGTGTAGTTGGACAGTGAGCATCGGGTGTTGTTTTCCACATTTCGTGAGTATTCTGCCTCGATTATGGATTTTGATGCCCAGGTATCAACCGGACGGAAATTGTACTGATTTACTACATAAGCATATCCGTTACTAAGTTCCTGTGGACTGGCATTGCCTGCAAACAATGGCTGGATATATGGTGCCTTGAACTTGGTTCCGTTGGTGCTGTGAAGTGAGTCGCAGTCCCATGGGTTATATGGGTCGAACTTGCTGTACTGATACTTGGCATTGAAGACCAGGTCGTTGCAGATGGCGCTCTTGGAATAGAGGTTGATCATTGAGTCGAGTTCTGCCTGGGTGAATGAGGTTGTTACCTGCTCTGATTTCTCATTGCCGTCGTTATCGACTGTTACTACATTCTGTGTGTATGTAGGCAGGAAATTGTAGTAGGTACGAGTCTTCTTGATGATGCTTTCCCATGCGTCGTTGTCGGGAACAATCATTGCATACAGACTGTCCTCACGGGTGAGATAGGCATTCATGGAAGAGAAATAGTTGTTGGTGAGGTTGGTCACTGAATCTACCCATGTGATATTTCCATTGACTGTAGGTCCCTGTGTGCTGGCGTACTCATCAAAACGATATTCTTCGTATCCTTTGATGAACTTGCAGATTGAGTCGAGCCCGGCTGTATTCTCGAGGAATTCATAGAGGTTCTGTTTGTATTCGACACTTCCTTCGGTGATATGCAGAACTCCATTCGAGCAGGAGATATTTGCCTTTGAGATGGCGTTGCCTGCCATTGTGCGATTAGCACAGTCGAACATGGCGGTCTTGTCGTTGAAAAGGTCTATCTCCTGTTCTTCGGAACCTGAAAGCATAAAGCGATAGCGTGTCATATTGTTGCGAATCAACTCTTTCTCTACTCTATATGCATCTCCAACTTTATTGGACTGAAGAAGTGACTTATAGAAGGAGTAGTCGAATGTTCCGTTCTTTGGTGCCCAAACCGTGAATGTCTGGTCTTGACTGAACAGTTCGGCATAAGTGAGAGGTGTGGATGCGGTTTCCGACTTGGAATAATATGCACTACTAAGGATGTCGGCAAACTCGGACAGTTCGGGATTGGAACTGATACTTTCCCAAATGGTCTGTCTGCCTTCGACGTCAGCATTGACGTCGAAATGCTCATCCTTGCATCCGGTGAGCGTGAGCAAAAATGCTAACGCTGTCATTCCGATAAATTTTATATTCTTTCTCATAATTCTCAATTTTGAATTCTTAATTTTGAATTTCAATTACCATTTATCCTCAGGTTCGTCACCGTTGTAAACTGTCTTCGGAACAAGTTCGAGATAATCGTAGAAGAACTGTGTAGAGGTACTCTCAAGTACGGACTTGAAACGTACATAGTAGGTCTTGCCTTCCTCAAGCTGTCCACGATAGATGATTCGACGGGTGCAGATAGAGCAATCGCGTCCTGATGATCCTGAAGCAGGATAGAAATATTTCGGTCCTTTCATATAATCAACATTACGCATTGACTTGTCGTTCTCCTCTATTGCGTCTGCATTGTTACTGAGGTCACTGTCGGATTTCCATCCTATTGATGCATTGGTTCCAACTACTCGGAGGTCGATAGGAATACCTACTGCTGGAAGGTTATTCGGATTGGTACCGATATAAATCTGTGCCATACCTCGGTTGCTGTTGGCATTCACACCGTAACGGATTTCATATGTACCGGTATAAGGTACTGGTGGCAGTTTCATAACGAAGTCGTACTGACCACGGATATTAAACTCGTCACACTGGAAATTGGTCCATGTGGAAGAACTTCCTTCATTCTGATAATTGGACAGATATGCGAAGTCGGTCTCTTCTGACATAATAGGAATTGCGCCTGAACCACCGTTTTCTGCTGAGAAATAGGTTGTAGTGTAATACCATGCCTGAGTTCTGTCACGACGCTGGTTGTTGGTCATCATTTCGGGGAGCAACGCACAAATGTCGTAACGCATTCTCTCGTTGAGTACTCGCATTGGCACTTCCTTAGTCCAAAGAAGGATGTCGTCGATTGGATAATAATATCCGTTCATAGCATTGTTGTCGAACTTGCCGTTGTTTGAACTGATGGCAACTCCCGGGATATCAACAGTACCGTCTTTCTCTTTATAGGTATTGGTATTGTAAGTTGCATGGCGATTGATTCGCTTTCCATTACGGATACCTGTTATCTTAAGACTACGACGATGATAGTCCATAGTCTCATAGTATTCCCATACATTGATGACGTGCTTGCTGTCATCGTTTGGAGAACTATTGCAGAATCCTTTTTCATTGCTGAAGATTACAAGACGATTCCAAATTATTCTCTCTGGCAATATATGGTAAGCCACGAACTGATTGAGGGCATTGTCGGGGTTGGTATAGTCGTCTCCGTAACTTGTGTTCTCATCATAGTAGGCATTTGCCTTTATATATGCCATCAGGTCTTCGATACTGTTAATGCCTTTTGACTGGAATACAGAGTCGGGTTCAACAAAGATGGTAAATCCGAAATAGCGATGCTCCGGATAACTTCCATTCCAGCCGGATGCACCTGAGTTGTCACGTGCTTCTCCTGCCTTGTTGTTCTCGTCGTCTTCATAGGTCTCATCCTTATAGGCAAGGAGTTTTCCTTCCCAACCTGTCTCAACAAGGAGACGTCCGAAGAACTGGGTGTTCTCTGTAGTGATGACCAAGTCGGCTACAGTGGCTGTTGAAGGTGACAACACCTTATCTATTACGTGTATGTAACCATTCTCTACCTCGATATCTTTCTCGGTGATAGTGGAACGTGCATTAACATAGATAAGCACTGTTCCCAGACTGTCGTTACCGTATGTGATATTGACATAACGGTCGTTCATATTTGTCTTGCTCAACGCTCCTTCATTGAAATCGGTTGAAGCATAGGACAAGTTGTTTCCGTGGTCAATAATGGAATTGAACACAATATCCTGTGCATAATGTATTGAGTCGCGGAGAACTGATATATCACTTGTAGGCAGAAGTCCGTCCTGATAAAGGGAATCAAGATAGAAACGGATTGCCTTGTTTGTTGGAGCAAAACAAGTGTAATTTCCTCTTGCCTTGAGAAGTTGGTGAACTGTTGATTCGGATTTCTTGCTTGGATGAACCATATCAAGGAGGGTGAGATAGTCGCTGAACTGGTCAGGGTCGTTCTCAAAATGGTCTGCCATCATTTCTCCTGTGAAAGTATAGAGATCTGAATCGTCAATATTCTCTGAGCAGCATATTAACGTCAGCGTCAGCACTGTGGCTAACACCAGTTTACTGATAAATTTTATATTCTTTCCCATAATTCAAAAAATGCAATTTATAGATCGTCTGTCTTTGAAGTTGATTCATCTGTCTTCCAAACACTGTTCTGATGGAGCAATGGATTTGCTTTCATCTGATTGGTGTATATAGGTGAGAAGAGCGAAGGCAGTGTTGACAATTTTGCATAGATAGCATTCTTGTTTTCACTGTACTTATGTCCGAGGAATTTCTTCAACATATCTGATGTACCTCCCTTTCTCTGGGCGTATCTGACAAGGTCGAACCAACGTTTGCCTTCTCCGATAAACTCACGCTGACGCTCGGTCATAACAAGTATCTCAAGATTCTCCGGGGTATTGAAAGTTGAGAAATTGAGTGAGTCGTTGCGAGCGGTATTGTTATTGGTTGCGTAAGCATACGGATTGGAACGATGGAAAATGTGACGGCAAAGCATAAATGCTTCTTTGAGATTATCCTCGTCGGTATATAACTGAGACATTGCCTCTGCCTTCATGAGCATAACATCACTGAGACGATAGAATATCCAGTTGCTACTGTTGTTGGATGTAGTTCTCTGGGAGTATTCACATTTGTAAGTTGAGGCTGAATTGTCCTGCATAACTGAGTTTCCTGCTGATGAACCATTATACTGGGTGGAACTGGTTGCAGAATACTTGAATATAGGGAATTCCAACTGGTCGGCTTTGGTGAAATGGATTGTCTCCCAACGACGATAGTCGGTCTTTGTAAACACGCTTGTAGGGGAGATGTCATTCGGAGTTGCGTTGACACTGTTGAATATTGCCTCGCAACTTGTGATAGAACCTGTTGTGCTGTTGGAGAGATTCCAGAAATAACCGTTTGCACCATTTGTGTTCTGTGTTCCGTCGATCTGGAGTTCGAAGATGGATTCCATAGAATTTCCTGAACCGAAAATATGGCTGAAGGCTCCTATTTCGCTGTCGGAGATGTATTTGTTATTTACTGAACGCTCATTTGGTATGATAAGGTCTTCAATAGTAAGATCCTTTTCTGTTACACCTCCGAGCACTTTTCCCTCTTTATTGAGTTTTGTAACCCTGTCGGCAATCATATCATTGATTACCCAATCACAGCATTCAACACACTTCTGATAATCTTCCTGTGACTGATTGCCATATTTAGCAACTGAATCAGCAGGGGCGTTCTTACTTGCACGCCAGAGATAGACATCAGCAAGAAGGGCATAGACGGCTTTCTTTGTGACACGTCCTTTATTCCACACTTCTTTACCATAACTGTTCATTGCCTTGTCCTTTACACTCTCAAGGTCGGCGATGATACTGTCGAGTACTTGTTCCTGAGTTGACTGAGGGAGAAGGAAGTCCTGACTGTCGTTGTTGTAATCAACGGTAACATAAGGGACTTCTCCCCATACTCTTACAAGATAGAAATGTGCAAGTGCGCGCAGGGTCTTCATTTCTGCCATAATAGGTTCCCAATCGCCTTGAGAAAAACTCTCGTCCTTTTGAACCACTTCGGGACCATGTGCAAGGACTTTATTACAGAAGTTTATCTCGTTGTAAAGTGATGTCCAGTCGAAGATATAACTGGTTGGGAGCAGGTTGGCATTCATAAGATTCTTGATGGCTGTGTTGCTCGTTCCTGTAGTCAAAGCCACATTGTCGCCTCGCATTTCTCCCCACACAATGAAACTGCTCATCATGTCAACCATTCTCTTGTAACATGCTGAAACCACATTTTCCAAGTCGTTGCGGTCTTCCCAGAATTCTTCTTCAACAATCTGGTTGGAAGGAGTGATTGTAAGGAAGTCTTCGCAACTGACCAAAATTGTTGTCAGCGCAAATACCAATATACTGTACTTAATAGTTTTTTTCATATTCATATCCTCCATATTAGAAACCTACATTAATACTAAATGTGAAAGACTTGCTTCGTGGAGTCTTATTGTAGTCGTAGCAAACACCTCTTGAACCATAACTTACTTCTGGGTCAACACCTGTATATTTTGTGAGGCAGAAGAGGTTCTGAGCCGAGAGGGAAAGACGCAGACTTCTCAATCCGATTGTCTTCAGCGCCTTAGCATTTACGTTGTAGTTAAGTTGGAGATACTGCAAACGAAGGTAGTCACCATCCTCTACATATCTGTCACTTCCAAGAGAGTTGAAGCAATCAACACCGAGTTTGCTGCTCATTGCACGAGGAATCCAGGTGTCGTCACCATTCTTTCTCCATCTCCATGCAGTTGCCTGACTCTGGTTGATATTGCTTTCCATTGCTTCGTTGTTCAGACGTGCCATATTGACAATCTGGTTACCTGTACGGAAGTTGAAACTCAGTTTGAGTGACCAGGCTGAATAATTGAATGTAAATCCGAAACCTCCGTTGAACGTAGGGTTGGAGTTTCCGAGATAAACAATGTCGAGTTCGTTTATCTGACCATCGTGGTTCACGTCTTCATAGATAGCATCACCGCCCTTGAACTCGTAGTTGGTACCTCCGTAGTCGAAATACATGTGGAGTGGATTTCCCTTAGCATCGAAGAGTACGTTGCCGTCGGCATCCTTTGCAACCGGACAGGAAGATGCTTTTCCCAGTTCTGCGGCTCTCTTTGCTGTGTTGTCTCCGTATGTATTGAGTGATTCGTCGGTATAACCACTGTGCTCGTAGTCGTAGGCATATACTCCGAGATAACGAAGACCATAAATAGAACCTACTGCGTTACCAATCTGAATACGTGGCAGATAGACTTTGTTTCTGTAACTATATTCTGGATTCATTGAACTGAGCACTGTCTCATCCATCTCAAGGATGGTGTTGATGTTCTGAGCAAGGTTGAAGTTCATATCTACTGAGAACTTTCCAGCCTTTATCAGTTTGCGTGATGAGAGATAGAGTTCCCATCCTTCATTCTTCAGTTCACCGACATTCTTATTTGAGAGGCTGCTGAAACCTGTAGAACCAGGAATTGCAACTCCTGACATAAGGAGGTCCTTAGTGTGCTTGTTGTAGTAGTCGAATGTTACTGAGAGTTTATCGTCGAAGAGTCCGAGGTTGGCACCAAAGTTCCAGGAATCAACTGTTTCCCACTTGATATCAGTAAGACGGAGGTTGTTAGGAGCAATTGCCTTGATAAACTCACCGTTTGCACCATAAACTCCACTGTCGGCATAGCGGTTGTACATAAGGTATTCTGAACCTGGCTGACGACCTACCCTACCCCAACTTGGACGGAAAGAGAGCAATGAGATGAACTTTGTCCATTTGGCATTTCTGAAGAATGGTTCCTCAGAGATATTCCAACGTGCAGAAACTCCTGGGAATGTTCCCCATTTCTTACCTGCACCAAACTGAGTACAACCATCTCTTCTCACTGTTACATCGAAAGCATAACGGCTGTCGAGCAATCCCAAGTGGAACGAACCGAGGAATGCAGCACTTCTCCATTCACTTGAACTGGTAGTACCACCACTCTGAAGATATCCGCTTGCAATAGGAGAATCAAGACCTGTAGGTACATGGCTTCTTGAATAGTCCTGACGACTGCCATCTCCTGTAGTGAACTCGAAACGTCCAAGGACTTGCATAAAGATATCCTCATTGTTGAAGTGAGGTGTAAATATGAGACTTTCCTTGTTAGTCAACGCTAAACTCTTATACTCATTATTATAAGTAGTATTCACATTGCTGTTGCTCCAGGTATCTGTAGTGAGTGATGATGGATAGTATGCATCAACCGACTCGTTATAGATATCCATATAAACTTCTGCATTCAGGTCAAGTTGATGGTCTGAATCATCCTTACTGAGGAGTTTATAACGCAGATTGAACTGTGGAGAGATACGGTATGTACTCTGATTGTTATGAGCAAGATTGGCAATTGCCACAGGGTTACCATTGCTCTTCATGTCACTAAGGTAATATGAAGAATATCCATCTGGTATGTTTCCTGCTGAACCATATGTAGGGAGCATATTGTAATATCCTCCTGTAGGGTTGCCGTTCTCGTCATACTCGTAAATGCTCATATTCGGCATCGCATTGTATGCCTTTGAGAGAATCGAACTGGTACTGCTACCATCCCAGTTTCTGTGGTTGTCGGTATAAGTAAGCGAGAAGTTTGTTGAGAAACGGATACGGTCGGATACATCATAGTCGAGCACCATTCTCGTAGAGAAACGGTCCATTGTCTGCTTAATGATCGTACCTGTCTGACGGTCATATCCACCAGAAATACGGAACTTAGCCTTCTCACCACCACCGGAAAGGGTGAGGTAGTAGTTGTGGGTCTGACCGAATTGATTTACTGCATCTACCCAATCGGTATTCTTATTGAAGTTGTAGTAATACATCGGACGGCTCTTATCATAGTTGAGTTCGACCATATCGGATGTCTCACTACTTTGTTTAGGGTTGAAGTAAGCCTCTTTCAACATCATCGTGTAACCGTCACCATCAAGCATATTCAGTCCCTCTGGTGCCCATGAACCGGTGAAACGATAAGAGAAATTGATTGTGGTCTTACCGGTGGTTCCTCGTTTGGTTGTGATTTCGAGCACACCGTTAGCACCTCGTGATCCCCAGATGGCTGTAGCAGCAGCATCCTTGAGTACCTTAATCTCTTTGATGTCTTCCGGATTGACAGAAAGAAGAGTTGCAAACTGTTCCTCATTATCAAGATCCTCGAAATCCACACCACTAACATCTGAAGGCAAATCGAAAATATTGCCATCAACTACGATGAGCGGTTCGGCACTTCCGTTGATGGTGCTTACACCTCTGAGTCGCATACTTGTTCCTGCACCGAGGTTACCTGAATTGGAAATAATGTCCAGACCGGCAATCTTACCTTGCAGAGCCTCATCGACAGAAGCGAAAGAAAGTCCTTCCACTTCCTCCATGCTCATAGTCTGAGTTGCAACAGATATTTCCTTCACCGGAATCGACATACCTGTACTCTGTGCCTCTCTTTTCTTAACCTTGATTTCTACCTCCTTGATTTGGGTAGCACTCTTCATCTTAATCTTAAACACCTTGCGGTCGATTGGGAGTGTAACTGTCTGTAAACCTACATAGGAAATCTGAATTTTATTCTTAGGGTTTACACACTTGAAAGAGAAGTTACCATTCATATCAGTAATGCCATGAGCCACAATACGCTTATTGGCATCAATCTCTATGACATTTGCACTGATTACCACATCGATATCATCGGATACATTACCACTGATAATATCACCCGACTTTACCTGAGCGAATAAGTTTGAAGCCATTAGCCATACTGTGACAGCCAATAACAAAATCTTATGTTGTTCTTTCATAATCTCAAATATCTAATCTCAAATCTCTAATCTCTAACCTCATACTTAGCCAGATAACTCTTACAAGCGGCTGAGGTTGCCCAGTCACTGTCGTAACGGTTATTAGTATATGTCTTATAATCCAACACACCGTCAATTCCGTGAACCACTGCACTTGATGAAGCACTGATCTGAGTAGATGCAGAGTTAAGCACATAGTCGCGTGTGATGATGTTGCGTTTTGAGGTAATGCTGCGTGTTTGGTTGGCAGCATCGGTAACTTTAATATTGCCTCCACCTTCTGAAGAAACTGTCAGTTTTGCATAAACTGTAGGCTCTCCCGATTCGTCGTATTGCAGAGTAGCAGTTTCATACTTAGTAGGCTGGATTGATGGATTGTCGGAGAATACCACATTATCCTGGAAATGGTTCTTGATGAAATTAACCAGTGAGTTAACCATTGTGAAAGCCTTTTCCTTAATTGCTGCTTCTTCAGATTCCGACCATTCAGGACGGTTCTCTATATCGTCCAACCAAAGCAAATCCCTTATCTGCTGCCAAGTAGGAAGACCACGACTGATGGCTTCCTGAACGGCTTCATTAGTAGGGATATATACTGTATAACGGAAGTTGCTGAAGAACTTAACATTGGTTGCTGTAGCAACCTGAGTTCCTGTAGTGTGGTCGTATGCAGGAAGACCATTATTATCAATAAATACCGTGTATTTCTTTTGGTCTGCTGTAGTAGTGATACCTACTTCCTTAAGCACATCAACATCAGTCTGACACAAATCAAAGAATTCTCCGAAATTATCCTTGTCATTATACATCACACTGAAAACACTCTCAATCGTAGGAATCATTGGTTTGTCGATTTCGTATGCAAAACCATTACCATTACCGTTGGTCTGTCTTGTCTTGTCGTCGAAACGAATTACGGTAGAGGCATCGTTATGATCGAGTTGCCATCCACCCATTACCTTACATCCGTCTGCCCTCTTTGCTGCATCCTGTACATAGATTGGAGTACCATTCTTTGAGATGAAATAATGTTTGTCACATTCCACACCAGTCTCAGTTTCGTCGATACCGGTAATATCTGTCTCGTCGGAGTGAACGATAGTGTGAGTTTCGAGCATATCTCTCAGACGGTTCTTCCATTCGGTTGCAGAAATAGAGACGTTGGTCAGTTTGTTTCCGATTGTACCCTCACCGGTTATAAAGTCATAATCATACTGATAGGCTGTACAAGTAGGAGCACTGTTCTTTTCACTCCACTCATAGAAGAATGCTCTTTGCTTTCCCTTTTCCAAAGCGAATGAAGCAGGGTCGATATACCAGAATCCCTCATCCTTTGGTACAAAGAAACTGAAACGGGCACTCATTGCCAAAAGGTATGCATAGAAGTTGCAATCAATATCCAGAGTTTTCTCGTTGACTGCATAATTGAAGATATGCATATCTCTACCAACATAAGCAGGAGCACTTACAGCAGCATATTTGGCAGGTGTGAGCACTTCGTCCATGACATAGATAGCACCATTATTAGCCAGTTTCACATCGTGAATCTTCTCAAGGTGGGTTTCGTCAAGCATTGGGTCCTGAGCGTCGTCCTTGATAGTTTCAAATTTACTTGGTACACTGCTGTTGAAAGACAGTTTCATCAAGTTGTTCAACAGTGCCTGAATAACAGTAAGAGGAACCTGGTCGATTGCCTTGTAGATATTCTCATAGTCAGTTGGTCCCTGAACTGCTCCCATCAAATCAGGAGCGTAAGCTTCCATAAGGAACTTACCACCACCTGAAGGGTCGAAGAAATACTCATAGAGTTTTGCATCTGTAGGAGCAAATATCACAGCCATATCCTTTTCCTTTGCTGTGAGGTGGTCAACCTGATATTGATTCCATCCTGGGTCGAAGTTGAGTCCGAACGACACACTGTTACCACTTGGATTATTCACTGGGTCAGTACCCATATCGTTCTTCAAGGTATAGTCTTCCTGCAAAGAGAAATAACGCTTTTGCCAAACACTGTCCACATCGTTTCCGTAAAGCAGACGATAGCGATCAGTAAGCGACTGGTTGAAGAACGGAGCCGAGAAACGGTCGATCATATGACTGAAGATATTTGTCTGACCATTTGTTCTCAGCACCTCTGCCATATTCGATGGAGTAACCAACACCTTGTCCAGACGGTTTACATAACCATTCTGACACACGATATCCTGTTCCAACACCTTACAGTCATATACATAAGCATCATTTTTATCTTCCCTTGGCTGACCTACTATCCATTCAAAGTCAGAGTCCAGGATATTCTTGTTGCTCATCTGTGCTGGAAGGAAATGGGTCATCATCGGATTCGAAGCATCCAGTGCTATATAAATACCACCCTTTGCTTCGTCACGCCAGCGAGCCCAATAGTCCTTGTCGTCGGCATTGTAGGAAATAGGCAACTCATCTGCAAGGAAATGAGGAACAGAGTCTGTGACATCTGCTGCGGTCTCACGTCTCAGGCACTCCCCTTTTACAGGACCTTCAACACTCGACATCATTTCCAGCAAGTAAGCATTGTTAATCATTGCGGAGTTAAGCAACAGTTTCTTCTGTGAGGTAGTCAGTCCTTCATAACTGCGCACACCCCAACTGTTGTCTTGATAGAACTTAGCAAAAGCATCGTCGTCAGCAACAAACAATGTCTTGCTACCAGTCTTACCTAATACCTCCGCATACTCCAAATCGTCAATCAGTTTGACGAAATTCGTGTAAGTGCCTCGTGCTACGAGTTCATCATAGATGCTCAGACCTAAGAACGACGGTTTTTCATCGTCGTACTTATACTCATCCTTACATCCAGAGAAAACTACGCAAAGAGAGGCAATACAGATAACCGCTAAGGTTCTCTTTCTTACGTTTCTAATGCGATTGTTCATAATAGGTTAAATAAATTTGTTTATTATTAATATATTAATATCTCATATCTCCCATCTCATATCTCATATCTCATATCTCCCATCTCATATCTCCCATCTCATATCTCATATCTAACCTCTCGTACGTCTTCATC
>R15__coassemble_942_pt1 | contig 17404 bp, 9 predicted proteins | sample R15__metabat2_low_PE_001 | metagenome-assembled genome bin R15
AACTCCATTGTTTGCTAATTTTTAGGAGTCAACTTTTTCTAGGGAAAGACAGATTTTTATTATTTCAAAAGGGTTTAATTTTCAGGAGTACACATGTCGGATGAAAGATGCTTGTTAATGATGAAAGTCAAGTGGACCTGACACAAAAATCTGTTTTAGTGCTATTTGTCTGTATTGTGTCAGAATTCGTCCGAATTCGCTAAATTTTTCAGCGGAATTTCTTGTTCATTTAAGAGATTTGTGGTAACTTTGCAAGTGGATTTCACACTGAGATTGGAGATGGGAGATGGGAGATGGGAGATGGGAGATGGGAGATGGGAGATGGGAGAAAAATAAAAACTAACAATACAACGATATGAAAAAAAGTTTCCTATATTTTATATGTTCGGTAGCCGCAATGGGCGGATTGCTCTTCGGCTATGATTGGGTGGTTATAGGTGGAGCAAAACCGTTCTACGAGGCATTCTTCGGGATTGCCGGAGACCCTGTGCTGCAAGGAATTGCGATGACCACAGCCAATGCCGGATGTCTTGTGGGAGCTATGTTGGCGGGAATGATGGCCGACAGATACGGTAGAAAACCGCTTCTCATAACAGCCTCTATCCTCTTCCTCACTTCTGCATTAGCCACAGGAGCCTTCAACGACTTCACAATGTTTAACCTTGCACGATTCTGGGGCGGCATAGGAATCGGCCTCGCAAGTGCCCTCTCCCCTATGTACATTGCCGAAGTGGCACCTCCTGAAATACGAGGCAAACTGGTGAGCCTCAACCAAATGACAATCGTATTAGGCATCCTCGGCGCCCAAATAGTCAATATGCTGCTGGCACAGAATGTGGGCAACGCATCTGATATCCTCAACACATGGAATGGCCAATGGGGATGGAGATGGATGTTCTGGGCAGAGGCAGTTCCTGCAGGATTTTTCCTTTTGCTCTCCTTCTTCATTCCGGAAAGTCCGAGATATCTCTCATTATTAAGCACGAAAGGAAACCAAACTAAAGGTGCATCTTCGCACTCCAGCATAAGAGAATTAGGCAACTATCCTAAAATACTGATTTTCGGACTCGTGATTGCCGTTTTCCAACAATGGTGCGGAACAAACGTAATCTTCAACTACGCTGAAGAAATATTCAAAGGAGCAGGTTATGATGTCGATTCCATGTTCATCAATATCGTTGTCACAGGTATAGCAAACGTCATCTTCACCTTCGTCGCCATCTTCACCGTAGAGAAATGGGGAAGACGCAGGCTCATGCTTATCGGAGCAGGAGGCTTGGGACTTATTTACCTCACCCTTGGATGCTGCTACTACACCCACGTGGAAGGCATCTTCATGGTGATACTCGTAGTGATGGCCATCAGTTGTTACGCTATGACTTTAGGACCTATCACCTGGGTACTGCTCAGCGAGATATTCCCCGACAGAATACGCGGTGTGGCAATGGCCATATGCACTTTCGCCCTTTGGACTGGATGCTGCACACTCACCTTCACCTTCCCTTCACTCAATGCCGCACTCGGCACTTACGGCACATTCTGGATCTACAGCGGAGTTTGCGTCGCAAGTTTCATCTATCTATATAAAGTATGCCCCGAGACAAAAGGAAAAGAATTGGAAGTATAACACACACAAATCGCTTAACTATGAATAAGTTACTGACCATATTAGTATTATGTCTGTGCAGCATAAACTGTAATGCGCAATATACGATTGCGCTCAAGGAATCAACCCCTCGGAGCAAAGAGACATTTAAGTTCGGAACTACAGAAACTCCACTGAAGGTTGACAACAAAGGCATCATAATGAACGGAAAGCCCGTATTGCCGGTTATGGGAGAAATCCACTATGCAAGAGTACCAGAACGCGATTGGCGGCGAGAAATAGCAAAGATGAAAGCAGGAGGAATAAGCATCATCTCCACATATATCTTCTGGAATCATCACGAGACATCAGAAGGCGTTTGGGACTGGAGTGGGAACAAAAACCTAAGAGCATTTGCAGAAGCATGCAAAGCCCTCGAAGTACCACTCGTACTGCGTCTCGGTCCATTCTGTCACGGAGAAGTATATCAAGGAGGAGTTCCCGATTGGATTGTACAGAAATCCATCGAAGAAGGATTCAAAACCCGCTCTATGGCTCCTCAGTGGATAGAAGCGACACGGAAACTCTATAACCAGATAGCCCAGCAAGTAAAAGGACTCTACCTAAAAGACGGCGGTCCAATCATAGGAGTTCAGTTGGAAAATGAATGCCGAGGACCTTGGAACTACTATAAGGCACTCAAAGAAATGGCTTTGGAAGCAGGATTCGACGTACCATTCTTCACGCGCACCGGATGGCCTCAACTCAGCGGGAAAGAGGAATTTGGAGAAATCCTACCTCTCTACGGAGATTATGCAGATGGATTCTGGGACAGAACCCTCGACGATATGCCCGGAGAATACTCGAGGGCGTTCGTCTTCAAGCAATCACAAGTCTCTGCCACAATCGCTACCGAAACATTCAGCAAAGAAGAAATGGAAGCCGCAAATGGTTCCAATCCAAATGAAGGAAAAAGAGAAAAACTATCTTCATATCCCTACCTTACCTGTGAACTCGGAGGCGGAATGCATACCTCTTACCACAGAAGAATAAACATAAGCGGTGAGGAAATGATGCCTCTTGCCATCTGTAAGGTGGGAAGCGGAAGCAATCTACCAGGATACTATATGTATCACGGAGGCACAAATCCATCCAATCCTCATCACACTATGGGAGAACTGCAAAACTCTCCCGTGACCAATTACAACGACGTACCTTATATGACATACGATTTCCAATGCCCTCTCGGAGAAATGGGACAAATGAATGAGAAATCGTTCCACAAAGGACGTATCCTCCACGAACTACTCCAAACATGGGGAGAACAACTCTCAGGATGGGACGTCATATTCCCTTCAGAAAGCAAACTGAGATGGAGTGTGAGAACAGATGGAGAGAAAGGATTCATCTTCGTAAACAATTACGAAAGGATGAAAGAACTGGAAGAAATCAAAGATGTAGAGTTCGTACTCACCACTACAAAAGGCAAAGAAGTACGGTTTCCTAAAATAAACGTAAAAAACGGTGTGAGTTTCATGTTACCGTTCAATTTGGAAATACCACAGACCAAAGTTGATTATCACAAAGGCACCCTCACAAAAAGCAAATCCACAATCAACTACGCTACCGCTCAACCATTCATCATCAGCGGCTCTACAATCGGATTCGTTGCCATAGATGGTATAGAACCAATTGTATGTCTTAACGGAACAGAACACAAACTGACTCTTAACAAAAGGAAAAAAGTTGGAGACATAAGCCTCGTCGCATTCTCATATGATAAAGCAAAACTCCAATACAGAATCGGGGATGAAATACTCCAACTGGACAAGAAGTGCAGCGTTATGTTTGAAGACGGAGGAGAGATTTTCGCTGAAAGATGGAAAACAAAAAAGAAAATCAGATTCTCCGTAGCAAAGGAAACAGAAGGACTGAGAGAGGTCAAGATGGGTTCTCAGAAAGTAGCAGAGATGCCTGTTGAAAGTGATTTCAGTAAAGCAGAGGTTTATGTTATGAACGAAAAAGACTTGAAAGTGAATAAGAATTACGAAAATCTATTCCTCAAGATATCCTACAAGGGTGATGTGGCAAGAGTATATGCAGATGGAAAACTAGTGCAGGACAATTTCTGGAACGGGAAACCTATGTATGTACGTCTGAGCGACATTAAGGGCAAAAAGGTCGAGGTGAAAATTCTTCCACTTGGAAAGGAATATCCTATCTATCTGCAGAAAGAGCAGAAAGAAATTCTAAATAATGCAGAGGGAGATTGGCTTCTCAATATTGACAGTATCGAACTCATAGAAAGAGTCACCATTTGAACAAACAACAAAAACGTAATCCAATGAAAGTGTGCCGGGCTTGGAGAGAAGAGGTAATCATACCTACTTATGAAATAGGGAAAGAAGAGAAGAATCCCATATTCCTCGAAAACAGAGTATATCAGGGAAGTAGTGGAGTAGTGTATCCGTATCCCGTGGTAGAGAGTGTGAGCGACAAAAAAACCGACCACACCTATCACGCGATTTATCTTGAGAACGAATATCTGAAGATAATGGTTCTCCCCGAACTTGGAGGAAGAATTCAAATGGCTTACGACAAAATCAAACAACGCCACTTCATATACTATAATCAAGTCATCAAGCCCGCATTGGTAGGATTGGCAGGACCTTGGATCTCTGGAGGAATTGAATTCAACTGGCCTCAGCATCACAGACCATCCACATTCCTCCCCGTTGACAACAAGATAGAAGAGAATGAAGATGGGAGTGTGACTGTTTGGGTAAACGAACGCGAAAGGATGTTCCATCAAAAAGGAACTGCTGGATTTACCTTACGTCCTGGTTGTGCATATCTGGAAATCAAAGGATTCGTCTCCAACCCAACCGATATGCCTCAGACTTTCCTTTGGTGGGCAAATCCCGCTGTGGCAGTAAACGATGATTATCAAAGTGTATTCCCACCAGATGTAAATGCGGTATTCGACCATGGAAAAAGAGCCGTAAGCAGTTTCCCTATTGCTACTGGTACCTATTATAAGATGGATTACAGCAAAGGTGTTGACATTTCCAACTACAAGAACATATTCGTCCCTACCAGTTATATGGTTGCAAAATCAAAATACGATTTTGAGGGAGGTTACGAAAATGACACTCACGGAGGAATGCTACACGTAGCAAATCATCGTTTAGCACCTGGGAAAAAGCAATGGACTTGGGGAAACGGTGATTTCGGAAGAGCATGGGACAGAAACCTTACCGACGAAGAAGTACAGCAAGATGGGACAAAGCGTTTTGTGCCTTATATCGAACTCATGGCAGGAGTATTCACAGAGAATCAACCCGATTTCACCTGGCTGAAACCATACGAAGAAAAATCGTTTGTGCAGTATTTCATGCCATATAGGGAATTAGGTATAGTTAAAAATGCAAGCAAAGATTTCATACTCAACATAACAGAACAGGACTTCAAAGTATTCGCGACTTCCAAACAAAACGTAAATGTAGTTGTTAAGATTGGCGACCAGATTATATACAACAAAGAAGTAGAAATTTCCCCAGAACATATTCTCGAAGAACATATCCGCATAAGTAACGATGATTTCCAACACATAAGTATCGCCATAATCAAAAACGGCAAAACTGCACTTGATTGGAAATGGGAAGCACCAGATACCGAAATACCCGAACCTGCTGAAGCCGCTTTGAAACCGGAAGAAATAACCACTGTTGAACAACTCTATCTCACAGGACTCCATCTGGAACAATACCGACATGCCACATGGTCGGCACTTGATTATTATGAAGAAGGCATCAAGAGAGACCCACTTGACACCAGATGTAACAATTCTATCGGATTGTGGTATATAAGAAGAGGTCGGTTCGATAAGGCTGAACCATATCTGCGAACTGCCGTAAAAGTGCTGATGAAACGTAATCCAAATCCATATTCAAGTGAGCCACTCTACAACCTCGGACTCTGTCTCCGCTATCAAGCACTTCAGGAAATGACAACAAAAAAAGATTCCTGGAGCACGAAACTTTCAGAGTCTTACGATTGGTTCTATAAAAGCACTTGGGATGGTGCTTGGCAAGATGCCGGATTCTTTGCCTGTGCACAGATAAGTAGTATGCAAGGAAGATTCGAAGATGCTTTGGAAGAAATCAACAAATCCCTCATCCGCAACTGGCACAACAGCAGAGCAAGAGCATTAAAGGCAATGTTACTCAAAACCACTCATGCCGCTGCTGATATTCTGAATGCTTTTGTTAAAGAATCTCTCTCAATAGATCACTTCAACTACGGAGTGATGTATGTGGTAGGAATGACAGAAGAGATAAGGACTCTGATGCATGGTTCAGCAAATAACTACAACGAACTTGCTCTCGACTTCTGGAACGCAGGATTCTACGAAGATGCCGAACGTATCTGGACGCTTAAAAAAGAAGATTGCAAAAACGATGGAATAAGTTTTCCAAATCGTCTTGAAGACATTTTCCTTCTAAAAGATAATGCCGACTATAATCTCGGATGCCTTTTCTACGACAAACGTCAATACGACCTCGCCTTATCCCATTGGGAATGCGCCGCAAAGACTGATCCAGATAATCCTCAAGTACACAGATGTCTTGCGCTTATCAGTTACAATAAACTACACGATGCAGCTCGTGCACTGAAAGAAATGGAAACCGCATTCCATCTTGATGAATCCGATTCCAGAATCTTTATGGAACTTGACCAACTATACAAAAAACTTGGGAAACCTCATGACGAACGACTTGCACTCTACGAACAACATGCAAAACTCATAGAACAACGCGATGACCTCTTATTAGAATACATCACGCTGCTGAATTTCACAAACAATTTCCGTAAGGCTCAAACTCTGATAGACAACCATCAGTTCCACCCTTGGGAAGGTGGAGAAGGAAAAGTCCCTGCCCAATATCGTTTGGCAAGAATAGGTCTGGCAATCAATGAGAATTGTGATAATGAACAGAAATGCCAACTTTTGAAGCAATGCCTCACATATCCACATAATCTCGGAGAAGGAATGTTATATGGCGCACAAGACAATGATATACATTATCTGTTAGGATGCTACGGCCTAAAAGAACATTTCAGCATTGGTACTAAAGGTCCAATAGACCCTGCTCCTGCCCTTTATTATAACGACGCAAAGCCTGATATGATATTCTATGTTGGACTATGCCATCTCCAACTTGGGAACATACAAGAAGGAGTAGCCTTGTTTGAAAAACTTATTAGTTTTGGTGAACTTCACCTAAACGACAAAGTCACAATGGATTATTTTGCCGTTTCACTTCCTGATCTGCAAGTTTGGGATGGAGACCTCAACCAAATGAATAAAGTTCATTGCATGTTTATGATGGCATTAGGACATCTTGGCATGTTTCTAAGAAACACAAAAGGGGGTTTCTATCAAGAATTGAATAAGGCCAAAATGCTACTTTCTGAAGCAGAAAAACTTGACTCCAGTCACATAGGTATTCGTGAACTTAAAATTATAATGGCCTGGGATTGAGCAAAATTTATACTCCCTGGTGAGCCTGTGCAAAGAGGGCCATTCTTTCATCAAGTAGTTTATACTGATGATCCTTGATAAAGGATGTGCATACACGAAGTCCCTGTTGGTTGCTACCAGTAGTATCAAGAGTGATGGCACTTACACCATAGTACATCAATTCTTTTGCCAATTCCCCACCCGTCATATTAGGATAGCCGATAGTGAAATAAAATCCATCTGCTATAGGTTCTCCAAGGTCTTCATCGTAAACGATTATAAATCCGTGACGGGTAAATATCTCTTTCAGCAATTTGGCTCTACGGCCATATTCGAATGTCTCACTGCGGAAGTCATATTCTCCATCACTTGCAGCCTTCAGCATTGCTGCCATAGCATATTGAGCGCTATGACTTGTGCCACTCGAAAGGGCATAAAGAACTCTATGGATAAATACGCTGCCAAATTTACCATTTTGATATTTCTGAGCAAGAAGAGGATATTCGCGATTATATAAGTGGTTCGAGATACAACTTACACCTATTCTTTCTCCTGCGTAACTAAACGCCTTGCTGCCACTGATAAGCAGAACATAATTATCGGTATAACGCGCAACTGTAGGCTGATAAGGAGGTTGGAACGGTGTACTCAAATCTTTACGGAAATCCATAGCGAAATAAGCCAAATCCTCAAGAACAACGACATCGTATTTGGTAGCAAGTTCTCCTATTGTTTTCAGTTCTTCTTCCTGCAAGCAAACCCATGAGGGATTATTAGGATTGCTATACACTATCGCAGATATATTTTCTTCTTTGAGATAACTCTCAAGTTTCGGACCAAGTTTTTCACCGCGGTAATCATACACGTCAAATGTCTTAAAAGGAACCCCCATAACGACACATTGTTGTTTCTGTACAGGGAACCCTGGATCTATAAAAAGTATGGTGCCTTTCTTCTTCGACTGAGCACAAGTAAGGAATGAGGCATATGTGCCTTGCATCGACCCACATACTGGCACACACCCTTCTGGTGCAATATCTACTCCGACAAAAGCCTTCACAAAGCGTGAAGCCTCCACCTTCAGTTCTGGTATTCCATTGATGTTCGGATATAATTGAGGGATACCTCGTTCAAGGGCTTCTACCTGTGCCTTAACCCCTTGCGGCGCAGGAGGAAGACCAGGAACCCCCATTTCCATCTTAATGAATTCCACACCAGACTCTTTTTCTGCCATTTGAGCCACTGCCACTACTTCACGGATTGTTGCACGTGAAAAATCTTTTATTCCAACACTTGCTATCGCTTTGTCAATAACTTGTTCGCTAATCGGAGTAATTCTTGCCATAATTTTTTATTTCGCAGTGCAAAGTTAATAATTTTGGTTGTATCAGCCAAAATTATTAACTTTGCACCTGAATTATTTTTATACGCATATGAAATTAGCAATTATTGGTGCAGGAAACATCGGAGGTGCTGTTGCACGCGGCTGGTATAGGCACAATCCACAGATGGAAGTCTCTGTCTCTGGAGTCCACTGGGAAAAACTGAACAAGATAAAGGACGATTGTCCGAGTTTTAATGTAATGATTGATAACCGACGTGTTGTCGGTGATGCTGATATCGTTATATTAGCTGTAAAGCCTTGGCAAGTAAAGGGTGTAATTAATGAAGTACACGATTTACTCACATCCAACAAAATTCTCATTTCATTTGCTGCAGGTGTTACTCTTGCAAACCTTAAGGAAATGGTTGGTGGCTGTAGCGTAAAGAATATTTTTTATATTATTCCTAATATAGCAGCCGAATTTGGAGAAAGCATGACATTCATTTGTCCAACAGACGAAACCGACAAAGAGGCTTCTGCTACCGTGAAGAAACTTTTCGAAGCAGTGGGAAGCGTATTCGTATGTCAGGAAAAACTTATTGCTCCGGGTATGTTGATGGCATCTTGCGGTATTGCCTATGTAATGCGGTTTCTACGCGCTCAGACCGAGGCTGGAGTGGAAATGGGATTCTATCCAAAAGATGCATTGCAAATTGCCATTCAAACTATGAAGGGGGCTTCAGAGTTGCTACATTCAACCGGAGAGCATCCTGAGGCTGCAATTGACCGTGTTACAACACCTGCTGGTTACACCATCAAAGGACTTAACGAGATGGATCACACAGGATTTAATTCTGCTGTAATTAAGGTCTTTAAAGTAGGATTGAACTAAACACAACATAATCATGTCACTAATCGAAAGCATTATTGAACGGGCAAAGGCAAATAAGCAGCGCATCGTTCTTCCTGAGAGTCTTGAGGAAAGGACTCTTACCGCTGCCGACAAAGCATTGGCAGACGAAATCGCCGACATTATTCTTATCGGCAACAAAGACGCAATCATGGATTTGGCTCATAAATTGGGATTAGCCCATATTGGCAAAGCGAGGATCATCGATCCCGCAACTTCAGAAAAAACAGAAGAGTATGCGCAGTTGCTTTTTGAACTGCGCAAGAATAAAGGTATGACAATTGAGGAAGCCCACAAACTGGTATTAAATCCCCTATACTTCGGTTGCCTGATTATCAAGAACGGTGATGCAGACGGACAGATAAGTGGTGCTCTCAGCACAACAGGTGACACCCTACGTCCTGCATTACAAATTATAAAATGCAAGCCTGGCATTACCTGCGTCAGCGGTGCTATGCTGATGATTACACAGGCTCATGAATACGGAGAAGAGGGAGTATTGGTGATGGGTGATGTGGCAGTTACCCCAATGCCCGACGCCAACCAATTGGCTCAGATTGCCGTATGTACTGCGGAAACTGCCAAGAGTGTGGCTGGGTTTGATGACCCTCGAGTGGCTATGCTCAGTTTCTCGACTAAAGGCAGTGCCAAGCACGAAGTTGTAGATAAGGTGGTAGAAGCCACACGCATTGCCAAGGAACTCTGTCCAGAACTGAAGATCGATGGCGAGTTGCAGGCAGATGCTGCTCTTGTACCAAGTGTAGGACAAAAGAAAGCCCCAGGAAGCGCAATTGCTGGTAAAGCCAACGTACTTGTAGTACCTTGTTTGGAAGTAGGCAACATCGCCTATAAACTTGTTCAGAGATTAGGCGGCGCTGATGCCATAGGCCCTATTCTTCAAGGAATAGCACGCCCAGTAAATGACCTGAGCCGAGGATGCAGCGTAGATGATATTTATAAAATGGTAGCAATAACAGCATGTCAAGCACAATGAAGATATTAGTATTAAACTGTGGCAGCAGTTCTATTAAATATGCACTTTACAATATGGATGACAAAAGCGTCATCACCAGCGGAGGAATTGAAAAAATCGGTCTTCCTGACTCCTTCATCAAAATAAAGACTGCGGATGGCAGCAAAGTTAAGATTGAGCGGGAAATTCCAGAACACACAAGTGGAGTTCAGTTTATTTTTGAATGTCTGACTCAAGGAGAACATGCCGTACTTGGCAGCCTCGAGGAAATCGATGCTGTTGGTCATCGTATGGTCCACGGAGGTGAGAAATTCAACAAAAGTGTGATCCTCACCGATGAAGTTATGGAAGCCTTTGCAGAATGCAACGACTTGGCACCACTTCACAATCCAGCAAACATAAAAGGAGTCAATGCCGTAAAAGCCTCTCTTCCAAACGTACCACAGGTCGGAGTATTCGACACCGCCTTCCACCAAACTATGCCAGACTACGCTTATATGTATGCTCTGCCATATCAACTCTACAAGCAATATGGAGTACGTCGATATGGTTTCCACGGAACCAGCCACCGATATGTCAGTCAGAGAGTCACAGAGTTTCTCTCTGAGGTTCGAGGAGTCCAAGGAGTTCAAGAGTTCAAGAGTTCAAGGATAATCACTTGTCACATCGGTAACGGAGCATCTATCGCTGCAATAAAGAATGGGAAATGTATTGATACATCAATGGGTCTGACACCACTTGAAGGACTCATCATGGGAACTCGCAGCGGTGACATCGATGCTGGAGCGGTAACCTTCCTTATGGACAAACTTCATCTCGACACAGAAGGCATCAGCAAACTCCTCAACAAACAATCAGGATTGGCAGGAGTGAGCGAAGCCTCAAGTGATTTCCGCGACATCCTTGCATCTATTCAGGCAGGAAATGACAAGGCTCGCCTCGCAAAAGAGATGTACACATACCGTATAAAGAAATATATCGGACAATATGCAGCAGCAATGGGAGGAGTTGACGTGATAGTATTCACAGGAGGTGCTGGAGAAAACCAGTGGGAAGTACGTGAGGGCGCAACCAATGGGCTTGAATTCCTTGGAGTCAAAGTGAACAAGGAGAAGAACCACTGCGTTCGAGCAACAGAAGAGATAATCTCAGAACCTGACAGCAAAGTAACCGTATGTGTTATTCCAACAGACGAGGAACTTATGATTGCCACTGACACACTCTCACTTGTAGGTCAGCAATAGCACATACCACATTTCAGTCAGTCCCAAATCTGTCACTGGATACTAAAACAACTACAATTAGAGGTCGAATGACCGCCACGTAACCGCCTTGACAAAGGCATAACAAGGATAACACAAGGATACACCTTCATTGTGTTATCCTTGTTGAGCCTTTGGTATGCCTTTGGTATGCCTTTGGTATGCCTTTGATGAGTCTCAAGATTACAGATATTATCTTCAGTGGGCAGCAAAAGATTATTTTCATTCAATGTGCATTTTTTTTGCCTAGAGTTTTGTTTATAATATTTTTTTTAACTAAATTTGCGGTTTGAAAAATTAGCCTAATCACACTGGGTTAAATGTTAATACGCAAATGAATCTATAAAGTACTTTATAACAACATAACAATAACTAAATATTAACAGAAAATGAACAACGCAATCGTGCAGTTTCCAGTTCCTGCAAATGAACCGGTAAAGAGTTATCTGAAAGGCAGTCCTGAACGTGTAGCACTTGAGAAAGAACTTGAGCGCCAGAGTAATGAAGTTTTGGATATTCCTATGATTATCGGAGGTAAGGAAGTCCGTACAGGTGATACGGCTGAAGTGGTATGTCCTCACGACAAGAATCATGTCCTTGCCCGCTATCACAAATGTACTGAGAAAGAGGTCCAGATGGCTATTGACGCTGCCATGGAGGCTCATGCTCAGTGGGCAAGCACTCCTTGGGAGGTACGTGCTGCCATAGTTATGAAATGTGCAGAATTGCTTGCAACTAAGTATCGCCCTATTCTCAATGCTGCTACCATGCTTGGCCAGAGCAAGAATATCTATCAGGCTGAGATTGACTCTGCATGTGAGACTATCGATTTCTTCCGATATAATGTTCACTATGCTTCAAAACTTTATGCTATACAGCCTAAGAATGGCAATGGAGTAATCGATAGCACAGAGTATCGTCCACTTGAAGGATTTGTCCTTGCAGTAACTCCGTTCAACTTTACATCTATTGCTTGCAACCTCAATATGACTCCGGTACTGATGGGTAATACCACAGTATGGAAGCCTTCATCAACATCAATACTTTCCAATTACTATCTGATGAAGATGTTCAAAGAGGCTGGTGTGCCTGATGGAGTTGTTAATTTCCTTCCTGGTAAAGGCTCTTTGATTGGCAAGGTGTGCTGTGCAAGCAAACACCTCGCAGGAATTCACTTCACAGGATCTACTGGCACATTCCAGACTTTGTGGAAGAGTGTAGGTGAGAACATTGCAAACTACGTAAGTTATCCTCGTCTCGTTGGTGAGACTGGTGGTAAGGACTATATCTTCGTACACCCTTCTGCCGATGTTGATGCCGTGGCTCATGCCGCATTCACTGGAGCATACGAGTACCAAGGTCAGAAATGCTCTGCCGCAAGCCGTATGTATATTCCAAAGAGTCTCTGGAGCGCTGTACTTGCCAAGATGCAGCAATTTAAGGAAGAAATCAAGATGGGCGATGTAAAAGACCCAATGAATTTCATCAATGCCGTTATCGATGAGACTTCGTTTGATAATATAGCATCCTACATAGACTATGCAAAGCAGTCACCTGATGCAAAGATTGTCATGGGCGGGAACTATGACAAGAGCGTGGGATTCTTCGTCGAGCCTACAGTAATAGAAACTACCGACCCTCATTTCAAGAGTATGGAGGAGGAAATTTTCGGTCCTGTACTCACCGTCTATCCTTACGACGACGATAAAGTGGACGAGACAGTAAAACTTTGCGACACCACTTCTCCTTACGGCCTTACTGGGTCTGTATTCGGACAAGATCGTCTTGCCGTTGAGAAGATTGCCGATGCATTGTGCTATACCGCAGGCAATTTCTATGTAAACGACCGTCCAACTGGAGCCGTAGTAGGTATGCAACCATTCGGAGGAAGCCGTGCTTCCGGTACAAACGATAAGGCTGGTGGAGAGTTCAATCTCATCCGTTGGGTCCTCCCTCGAGTTATAAAGGAGACTATGGTTCCCCCTACAGATTACCGTTATACATATATGAAATAACCGATTATGAGAAAGTCTCTGCTTATATGCGTTGTCTGTATGTTGATGCCGATTTTAGGCATCAACGCACAGATACCGCCTGAGTTCAAAGTCCAGCCAGTGCCTAAAGAACTCAATCTCGCACCTTTCTGGCAGAAATACGTCGATTGCAACGGCATTGCAATCGTCTCCAGTTGGAGAGTACCGGATAGTTGTCTTGTACAAGCCTACAAAACTCTCTACGCCATGACAAGCATGCTCCCCAAGGAGGTATTAAAGTCAATGGTTGATTATGGCACCAAAGTCGGTGTCATGGCACGTTACGAAGGCACTACCGACATTCCTGAGCATCATTACCTCATCAACGACACCACCATCAACTGGGACCTCCGTGCACGAGGGCTTGAGGGAACACTCGAAAACCCAATGACCACTTGCGCTGAAGAGAATATCCTCGCCTATCAGATTGACCCTTATCACGCAGAGGATATCCTTATTCACGAATTTGCCCACAGCATTCACCTCATCGGACTCAAACGCATCGACCCCACTATTGATGAAAAGATACAGAGCCTCATGGACCAAGCCATCGCTGAAGGAAAATACAAAAACACGTATGCACTTGAGAACTTCATCGAATATTGGGCAGAAGGAGTGCAGGATTGGTTTAATGTCAATGCCGAGGCACCGCTGCCAAATGGCAAGCACAACTGGGTGAACACTCGCGAAGACCTCAAGAAATACGACCCGCGTCTCTACGACTTCATCGCTCAGTATTTCCCTGCAACAGATGAGCAGATAAGCAAGCACAAGAAAGTGAATCTCTACACCGACGACGATCCTAAGGCATTTCGGAAACTCAATGCCGAGAAACCTCTTAACATCAAAGTACCTGAGTGCAAGATTACCGCGGTTCCAGAACCCCTTAAGGCAAAACTCCGACTCAGCGACTTCTACAAGAAATACGTCGACTGCAATGGCATACATATCATGTCGAGTTGGAGAGTACCCGACAGTTGTCTTGTCCAAGCACACAAAACCATCTACTGCATGACAAGTATGCTCCCCAAAGAAGTGCTCGATGCAATGACAAGAGTTGACACCCGTGTTGCTGTGATGGCTCGTTATGAAGGTACCACCGACATACCCGAACACGCATCTATGCGCAACGACACCACCCTCAACTGGAACCTCCGTGCACGCGGATTGGGCGGCACACTGTGGGAGCCTATCACTTCATGCGCAGAAGAGAATATCCTTGCCTATCAAATCGACAAGTACCACGCAGAGGACATCCTCATTCACGAATTCTCCCACTCCATCCATCTGATAGGTATAAAACAAGTTTATCCTGGAATCGACAAAGAGATAAAAGACCTGATGAAGGATGCTATCAGCAAAGGTAAGTTCAAAGGCACTTACGCCATCGACACCTTTGAGGAATTTTGGGCAGAAGGAGTACAGGATTGGTTTAATGTCAACGCAGAAGTACCAGAACCCGACGGCAAGCACAACTGGGTGAACACTCGCGAAGACCTCAAGAAATACTATCGACCACTCTATGACCTCATTGCACGCTATTTCCCTGCAACCAACGAACAGATAAGCAAGCACAAGAAAGTTAATCTCTATACAAAATGAAAAAAATAACCCATCATCCTATACTCGAAATCCCAGAAGAAAATCTTGTGGAATTTGAGTACATAGATGATAATGGCCAACACTTCACCATCAAGGGACAGAAAGGCAAGACTATTGCCGCTGCACTCCATCAGGCAGGATTTCCAGTACATAGCCATAGCCTTAGTGGCAGAAACCGCAGCCTCGGATGCGGCATAGGAAAATGCGGAGCATGTGAAATGATAGTCGATGGCGTAATACGCAGGATATGCATAACACCCGTTGATGACATCCGACAAGTCACCTCAACAGCCGCCACCGTGTCTATACCAGCACAATCAGATTGTGCCACAACAGCAAAAAACATGGCTGTGTCCATACCGGCACAACTTAATTGTGCTAAAACTCCGACAACCCTCCGCACCAAAGTCTGCATCATCGGAGCAGGTCCCGCAGGCTTGGCATGCCGAGAATTACTAAACTCTTTTGGCATTGCAAGTATCATTATTGACTCTAACGCCCAATCGGGGGGACAGTTCAATATGCAGACACACCAGTTTTTCTTCTTTGAAAAAGAGCAGAAGTATGGTGGTATGCGTGGGTTTGACATCGCAAAAAAGTTAGAAGGTGACGACCCTCACAACCCTCAGAACCAGACACTCCTTAATACAGTAGTATGGGATTTATTGGAAAATCATCTCGTCGCTGTAAAAAACCTAATTACCGACGAGGTGGGATACATACAAACCGATTACCTGGTCGTAGCCACCGGAGCCATACCATTTATGCCTCCTTTTGAAAACGACGACCTCCCGGGAGTTTATACAGCCGCCGTTTTTCAGAAAATGATGAATCAGGAACTCACATTGTTAGGCAAGAAAGTACTTACTATCGGAGCAGGTAATATCGGTTACCTCACATCGTATCAAGCCTATCAAGCGGGAGCAGAAATACGCGCCATCATCGAAGCAGCCGACCATGAAGGAGGATTTCCCGTTCAAGCCAATCGAGTTCGACGTCTCGGCATTCCTATCATCACAGGCCACACACTTCTTCGCGCTATTCCAAACGAAGACAATACCGGAATTAAGGGAGCTGTCATTGCTCAGTGTAAAGACTTTCAGCCTATTCCTGGTACAGAACAAGTCATCGATGATATAGACCTTATCAACATCTGTACAGGTCTCATTCCCGACAACCAACTTCTCACCAAAGGCAAAATGCTATTCGGAGAATGCTGTTTCGGTGCTGGCGATACTGTTCGTATAGGCGAAGGAACAAGTGCTGTATTACGAGGAAAACAAGTGGCTTATGAGATTGCACAGAGCATGAATATCCGAACTGATTATGACGACTATCTCAGCATCTCCCGCCAATACATCGACTCCCAGCAACGACCTGTAAAAATTCTCGACCATCCAAACCTACCTTCTCCAAAGCGACAGGAAGAAAAACCATTCGTCCAACTTGATTGCCTCTATGGGTTTGCCTGCAATCCATGCACCTTCTCTTGCGATCAAGGCGCAATCACCAAACCTTCCACCTCGTCTGTACCAATAGTCGACTATGATAAGTGTATAGGTTGTATGAAATGCGTCAACCACTGTCCTGGACTTGCCATATTCGGATACAACATTAAGCAGCAGACAGTGTTCCTACCTATAGAATACGATGTTGCCGAGGATATTGATGTTCAACTTGTTGACAACACTGGCACCACCATTGCCAATGGTCATATTGAGAAAATACTCCAGAAAACCAACAAAACCAATGTTGCAAGGATAAAAGTCACATCCTTCGACAGGCTCAGGAACCACTGCACCCTCACCGACATCAAAGGTTTCCTCCCAACCACATCCTTCGACAGGCTCAGGAACCACTGCACTCCTCAAACCGTGTCCATACCAGCACAATCAGATTGTGCCACAACTCCAACAACCCTCCTCTGCCATTGTGAAGATATTGACACCGCCACCCTTCTCAATGCCATCGGTGACAGAAAATTCATATCTGTAGATGAAGTAAAGCACATCACACGCATTGGTATGGGCCCTTGCCGAGGCAAACGCTGCATACCACGAGTACGCCAGTGGCTCAGAAACCACGGCATAGAACTCGTAGGCGACCCCACACCACGCGCTCCACTCGCCAACCTCGTCACATTGGGAGACCTCAACCCTCAAACCGTGTCCATACCGGCACAATCTAATTG
>R15__coassemble_991_pt1 | contig 16609 bp, 11 predicted proteins | sample R15__metabat2_low_PE_001 | metagenome-assembled genome bin R15
GTCATATCGAGCGAAGCGAGTATATCTCACCTTCAGCACAAGGAAATGCATGTGGTATAGCAATGGGTGAGATATACTCCTCCGCTTCGCTCCTCGCTCCGTCGATATGACATATTCTGATTTGGTTGTAATTCCAGAAGGGGTGCTAATCCTGAAAGACCACAAATCCCTTATTTGTCATACCGAACGAAGTGAGTGTATCTCACCTTCAGCACAAATCCCTTATTTGTCATATCGACGGGCTCTGGAACCCGCATAACGGCAAAAAAAACATATTCTTAGCCAAAATCATAAAAAATATTAGAAAAATATCATCTATGTGAAAAATTTTTATTAACTTTGCATGCTAAATGTGCATACAATAATAAAATAATAAATAATTCTAAAAAATGGCAACATTACAAAAAATCAGAAACCACGGTGTCTTGCTTGTGACACTTATCGGTCTTGCACTGGCATTTTTCGTGCTTGGAGACCTTGTTCGTGGTGGTGAAGGACTGCTTAATCAGTCAAAACAACAAGTAGGTGAAGTTTTGGGTCAGTCACTGTCTATTCAGGACTACAATTCAATGGTCAACGACCTCCAGAACTATTATGAGGTTATGGGTCAGAACGCAACAGGCGAAGACGCTCAGAACCGTATCAAAGACGAGGCTTGGCAGAATTACATTCAGTTCAACCTCATCAAAGACGAATGCGACAAACTGGGTATTCAGGTTACCGACGACGAGGTAGGTAAAGTAATCCAGTCAGGTCAGAGCCAGTTGCTCCAGGTTCCAGTATTCATGAACCAGCAGACAGGCAAATACGACTTCGCAGCCGTTCAGGAATTCCTCAGCAACTACAAGAGTATGAAGGAAGCAGGAACAGAAATGCCCGACATCTATGAAAAAGTCTATAAGTTCTACCTCTATGCTCAGAAGAGCATCCGTGAGCAACTCTACACACAGAAATATCAAGTGCTGATGCTCAAGGCATTCACAGCCAACGGAAAGACTGCACAGAAGGTATTTGAGCAGCAGAACAACACCAAAGACCTGCTCCTCGCAGCAGTTCCTTATTCAAGCATCGACGACAAGGATATCGAAGTTTCCGACAAAGAAATCCAGGCTAAATACGACGAGCACAAAAAGGCATACGTTCAGTTGATGGAAACCCGTGATCTGAAGTATATCACATTAACCGTCACCCCAAGCGATGTCGATAAAGCCGCTTCACAGGAAGAAATCCAGAAAGCCCACGACCTGCTCGCTGCCGCTGAAGACAACGAAAGTGCAGGAAATGTGGTTCGTCAGACTGTATCTCAGTTGCTCTATTCAAATGTACTGAAGAGCAAGGATGCATTCCCAACAATGATTGCAAACCGTCTCGACTCAGTTGCAGTAGGCACAACAGTAGAACCAGAATTCGACCTTGCCACCAACTGCTACTACACATTCCGTCTTCTCGACAAGACCACTCAGGCCGACTCAGTTCTCTTCCGCCAGATTGGTGTCACTTCCGACGATGTAGCAAAGACTGCTCAGAAAGCCGACAGCATTGTTGATGCACTCAAGGCAGGAGCCAAATTCACTGACCTTGCAAAGAACTACGGTCAGGTAGGCGACTCTTCATGGGTATCAACTGCAGCATACGAAAACGGAACAATTGATGCAGACAACGCACTCTTCATCTCATCTATCTACGCAACACCTGCTGGCCAGACCACACAGGTGAAACTGTCGAACGGCAATATCATCGTACTGCAAGTTCTCGAAGCAAGAAACCCAATCACTAAATACAACGTAGCAAGCGTGGTAAAGGAAGGACGTTTCTCTGACGACACTTACAAGAGCGAGTACAACAAACTCAGTTCTTTCCTTGCAACCAACAAGACCCTCGAACAGATTGAAGCCAATGCAGCAAAAAGCGGCTACCAGGTTCTCACTGCAAACGACGCCCTCAGTTCATCCCACAACGTAGCAGGCATCCACGGCACACACGATGCACTTAAATGGGCATTCGACCAGGCAAAGACAGGCGACGTTTCCAACCTTTATGAATGCGGCGACAACGACCAACTCCTTGTAGTAGCACTCACTGGAGTAAACAAGGCAGGATACCGTTCAGTAGAAAAACTGAATGACGACCTCAAGCAGGAAGTGCTCAACGACAAGAAAGCCGAGAAACTCCTTGCACAGTTGAAAGACGTGAAGACTCTCGACGCAGCATCTAAGATAAAGGGCGTAGCAATCGACACATTGAAGAGCATCTCATTCGCATCCGCACCATTCGTAATGGCAACAGGAAGTCAGGAACCAGTTATCGGAGCCCTTGCAGCCAAGACAGCCAAAGGACAAGTTTCTTCAGCAGTCAAAGGCAACGGAGGTGTATTCCTCGTACAAGTGCTCGACGAAACTAAATCCGACAAACAATTCGATGCCAAGGCAGAGAAATCAGCACTCTCAAGCACATACATGAGATACGCAGCCAACAGTGTGATCAACACACTCTATCTCAAAGCCGACGTGAAAGACAACAGATACAAATTCTTCTAAACAGATATTAAGGTGGTCGGCAACGGCCACCTTATTATATTTATATTACAACCTTACAACCGCACAATTATGAAGAAATTATTACTTTCAATCACATTTATCAGCATCGCATTGATTGCTAATGCAAAAAGCCTTGTAATCACACTTGCCGACGGAACAGAAGTATATTACCTGCTCGGAGGCGAGAAAGACCCAGTGATGACATTCACAAACGGAAAAGTCGTACTCAATGCCAACACGTACGAGATATCCAACATCCAGAAATTCCACATCTCCCAAACCGACGACCCAACAGGCATCAAGACCGAGTCCTTCTACGTAAAGAACGACCAGAAGATAGAAGTCTATTCCCTCGACGGCAAGAAGATGGATATAGATACCACCCATGCAGACGGCATCTCAGCAGTCAACGCCTCTACACTCCCTCAGGGAGTATATATCGTAAAGGTCGGCAACCAGCAGATGAAAGTTCTCAAAAAGTAACACTATGAGAAAGCACTATACGAAAGGTCTCCAAGTAATACTTGTAAGCCTTGCTTTTTCTTTGGATGCAATGGCAGAACAAGGAGACACAATATGGCAGCATAGCATCGACCGCTATACACCATCAGCAGCAATCGACATCACAGGCACCGACTCCATCGTCTTCAAGAAAAATGCAATGCGAGTATTCTACACAAGCGAAGACGGAAGCGTGACATACAAAAACCTCGCATACCTCTCAAGCACCAACAAAACATACGACGGATATACCCTTACACGTCCTGGAAAAGCAATCTACAAACCCGCTGAAATGCGTTCCATGGACTGGGACGACCCATCAAGTAAATACTGCTTCGAGAGAAGTATGGAGTCAGAAAACTGCATAGTATTCTGGGAAGCAGGATTCGGCAAAGACCCTACCAAAGCAACAGGTTCATACAAATTCAATCCTACAACCCTGCTCAAATATGCAGAAGAGATATACAAGAAAAACAGAGACGTACTCAAATTCGTTGAAGCAGGTCACTCCAACTCAACCGACAACTATAAACTACTCCTGATGGTACTTTACCAGACCGACTGGCTCGCCACAGGAAGTGGTTACGACAACAAAATCGGAGCCTTCTGGTGCAATCCAGACGCCATCAACGACAAGTCAACCCTCGCCCACGAACTCGGACACAGTTTCCAGTATATGGTGGCATGCGACCTCGGCACAAACCACGGATGGAGATACGGATTCGGCACCAACGCATCAGGAGGATGCGCATGGTGGGAAGCATGTGCACAATGGCAGGCATTTATGGTATATCCTGAATACTTCTTCAGCAATTACTACTACTCACACTACATCGACCATACTGAAAGAAATATCCTCGAAGAAGACTGGCGATATGCCGACTACTTCATCCAGTGCTACTGGGTACAGAAACATGGTCTGGACTTCCTTGGAAAACTCTGGAGAGAGTCGGTACGTCCTGAAGACCCCGTAGAGACCTACAAGCGAATTACCGGAATCGACCAAGAGACATTCAACGATGAGTTCTTCGAATTTGCCTCACAAACCACCAGTTGGGATATCGACTGCATCCGCACCTACGGCAAGAACCAAATCAACGCAATCAAACAACACGTAACACAAGACTCAAAAGACAAATACCTCTGGCGCCCACAGGCAAGTTATTGTCCGCAGAACTACGGCTACAACGTTATCCAACTGAAAAACAGCGGAGCCGGACAAGTCATCAAAGCCAATTTCAAAGGCATTGCAGGAGCCGATGGCTACCGCGCAGTAAAAGTGGAAAAGGCAGGTTGGAGATACGGATTCTGTGCTTACAAGACCGACGGCACACGCGTATATGGAGAAATGGGACGCGACCCTGAAGGCACAATTGAATTCACCATACCAACAGGCACTAAATATCTATGGTTCGTAGTCAGCGGAGCCCCTACGGAACACTGGAGACATCCTTGGAACGACGATACCAGCGACGACGAACAATGGCCGTACGAAGTACAGTTCGAAAATACCAACCGCTACGGATATTGAGGTTAGAGGTTAGAGATTAGAGAATTTAGATAAAAAAAATTAAAAAAGTGCGTTCAAATATAATTTTGGACGCATTTTTTCGTTATAGGATATAATGACATGGAATAAATATATATTAGCCACCATATTGTCGTTCGCTATAAGCATAGCGAAAGCACAGAACGTAACCATAAAGGGCACTATCGTTGATGATGAGAAATCGCCTCTCGAACTGGCTCTGGTCAATATAGAAGGGCAGTTGGCAAGCACTTATGCCGACCTTAAAGGACGCTACTCGATTACCTGCAAATCGGGGGACTCACTTGTCGTGGTATTCTCCACACTCGGATACCAGACCCGCAAAAGAGTACTGAAAAACCCTACCGACACGGTTACTCTGAATGTAATGCTTCCGAAACTCGGACTGGAAATAGCCGAAGTGCAGATTAACGAAATCCGACGTCAGACCAATGCGATGACCGATGTGAACCTCAACGACATGAAACACATGGGAAATGCTTCGGGACAGGGAGTTGAGCAGATAATAGCAACACAGGCTGGTGTAAGTACCCACAGCGAACTCTCCAACCAATACAACGTGAGAGGCGGTTCGTTTGATGAAAACAGTGTCTATCTCAACGGAATAGAAGTCTATCGTCCACTACTTATCCGTTCGGGGCAACAGGAAGGGTTATCCATCATCAACCCCGACATGGTAGAGAAAGTAGGATTCTCTGCAGGAGGATTCGATGCCAAATACGGTGACAAGATGTCGTCGGTACTCGATATCACATACAAGAAAGTACACTCTTTCGAAGCATCAGTGTCAGCCAGTCTGCTCGGAGCAAGTGCCTACGTCGGAATTGGCAACCAACAGTTCAGTTGGACCAATGCATTCAGATACAAGACAATGAAGAATCTTCTCAGTACCACCGATACCAAAGGCGAATACGAACCTAAGGACATTGACTATCAGACCTATCTCAGTTGGAGTCCGAATCAAAGATGGACAATCGACGTGATAGGCAACATATCAAGAAACGACTACGATTTCACTCCATCCGACCGAGAAACGAAATTCGGTACACGCGATGATGTAAAATCATTCAAGGTCTATTTCGACGGTACAGAGAAAGACCGTTTCCAAACATATTTCGGTTCGCTGTCGGTAACTCATAATTTCAACTCTTACAACAGTCTTACCTTCAACGCATCAGCATTTCAGACTCACGAGAAGGAGACATTCGACATCCAGGGCGAATACTGGCTGGATGATGAAACGGCAAGTCAGTCGCTCGCAATCGGCACATATCTCCAACATGCACGCAATCGTCTGAAAGCAACTGTAGCGTCGTTTGGGATGACAGGAAAGAACAGGTTTACTGGTCATGAACTCAACTATGGCCTACTCTACAAGTCAGAAAAAGTAGAAGAAACCATCCGCGAATGGGAAATGCGCGACTCAGCCGGCTATTCTCTCCCCCACTCCGACAATCGTCTGGACCTCGTGTATAACCTCTCGTCCAATAACTCCATATCGTCGAACCGAATAGAGGCATATATCCAGGACAAATGGATGAAGCAATATGATGAGGGCGAAATGATACTCAACTACGGAGTACGGCTCTCACACTGGGATTACAACAATGAGACTTTGTTCTCACCACGGGCAACAGTGGCCTTCATACCAGCTAAGAACGATAATCTGCTCTTCCGCTTCTCAACAGGACTCTACTATCAGTCACCATTCTACAAAGAACTGAAAGACACGGTTAAGGTGAACGGCAATTCCACAGTGCGCCTCAACCAGAACCTGAAGTCACAGCGTTCACTGCATTTCGTGCTTGGCGGAGAATATAAATTCCGCGTAAACGACCGACCGTTCAAGGCTACAGCAGAAATATATTACAAAGTGCTGTCGGACCTCATCCCATACAAAATCGACAATGTGCGCATAGTCTATGCCGGTGAGAACTGTGCAGAAGGTTATGCGGCAGGTATTGACTGCAAGATCTACGGAGAGTTCGTACCGGGAACCGACTCATGGGTAAGTATAGGACTGATGAAGACCGAAGAGAAGATAAACGGCGTGTGGAGTCCTCGTCCTACCGACCAGCGCCTTAATGTAGGTGTGTTCTTCTCGGATTATTTCCCTAACACAGACAGATGGAAAGTTAGTGTCAAGGGGCATTACGCAAGTGGACTCCCATTCGGAGCGCCATTCAAGGAGATAGAAGACAAACCATTCCGATTCCCTGCCTACCGAAGAGTGGATATCGGTATTTCCTACTGTCTTATCAAAGAGGGGCAAGACCGACAAAACGCCATCAAGAACATGTGGATAGGACTTGATGCATTCAATATCCTCGGCATATCCAACACAAATAGTTTCTATTGGGTAACCGACATTGCCAACAACCAGTATGCAGTACCAAACTACCTCACTGGCCGACAAATCAATGCCAGAGTACTGGTGAATTTTTAAAAGTTAGCAAAAAAATTTGTCGTATTATTTTTTTTTGCTAACTTTGCCTCACGGTTTTGTGCGAAAGCTTAAAAGGGAATCAGGTGAAAGTCCTGAACAGTCCCGCTGCTGTAAGTCACAATTATCCGGCAAACACTGCCACTGTCAGGAGCCAATCCGCACGGGAAGGCGTTTGCAAGGGGTGACAAGTCAGAAGACCTGCAAGACCAACCATAGTTATCAACCAGTCCTCGAGGAAAGGACATTGTAACAGGAAATTAATGAACACGGCTATTGTTGGCTTGGCAGTCTTGATTGGCAATTACAGTATTGCAACCGACTGCAGAACATCAGAAGAGTATGACTCTATAGGCACTCAACGTATCGAAGAGGTTACGGTGAGCGGCATACGAGTCCCTGTGCATATCTCATCAACCAATCCTACCCAATCACTCAGCAAAAATGATTTGGAAGCACTTGGAGTAAACAATCTGGCAGATGGAGTAAAACGCTTTGCAGGTGTCAATGTAAGGGATTATGGTGGTGTCGGAGGCATGAAAACCGTGTCGATACGAAACCTCGGTGCACACCACACGGGAGTGAGTTATGATGGTATATGCATGAGCAATACCCAGGCAGGTCAGATAGATATAGGCAGATATTCATTAGACAACCTTGCATCCCTGAGCCTCACCATCGGTCAGAATAATGATATTCTGCAAACTGCACGCCATTATATGAATGCAGGTACACTGACCCTAATCTCAGAAAAGCCACATTTCGATGATGGAAAGAGATATGACGTACGAGTAAGAATGAAAGGTGGTTCGTTTGGATTGACCAATCCATCACTCAGATACTGGCAAATGATTGGCAATCATACCTCTCTCTCACTCAACGCAGCATACCAGAGATCGGATGGCAACTATCCATATCTATTGCAAAATGGAAAGACAGAGACCGAGGAAAAGCGCCAGAATTCCGACATATATTCCTGGAATGGTGAGACGAACATTTATCACACATTTAGAGATGGCAGTACACTCGATTTGAAGTCACTGTGGTATTCGTCGGACAGAGGACTCCCGGGGAATGTGATTCTCTATAACAACAACTCCCGTCAACGTCTGTGGGACGAAGAACTATGTGTGCAAGGTGGTTATACGAAGCATTTTAGCAAGCAGTGGGCTTTGGCTGCAAAGGCAAGATATTCATATACATGGAATAAATACCAAGACCCCGACCAAGTGTATCCAGACGGGTCTGACACCGACATCAACACCCAGAGGGAATACTACGCCTCTTTGGTTGCTGGATGGAAGCCGATGGAGACAATCAGCCTGTCGTTGGCAGAAGACATAAGCCTCAACACACTGGAAAACAATATATACATTGATGCTGGGAATATGACCCAGTACCCTAACCCAAAGCGTTTGAGTTCACTTACCGCTCTCACGGCTCAGGTCCACTGGGAAAAGATAAAAGTAGAAGGCAACCTGCTTGCCACATTCGTAAAGGAAACTACCGAAATCGAACGTGTCACTCCTGAAGACAGAAAAAGGCTGTCGCCTACTCTATCTGTATCCTACAAGCCTCTGAGCGAAGAACCACTTTACATAAGAGCCATGATGAAAAGCACATTCCGAGTTCCGACTTTCAACGACCTCTACTATCGCCGAATGGGAACATACACACTGAAACCAGAAAAAGCCAACGAATGGAACATAGGGGTAAGTTGGTACGGATGTCCTATATCAGCAACCAAATATGTATCAGCCACCATAGATGCATATTATAATAATGTGACCGACAAAATTGTGGCATTTCCATCCACTTATGTGTGGCGAATGATGAATTTCGGCAAAGCAGAAATAAAGGGAATTGACGTTACATTGTCAGCGGAAATCAAATGTACCGACCGTATTTCAGCCATAGTTACAGGAGCACTGACCATTCAGGAAGCACTCGACAAGACAGAGGACTCTCCTACCTATGGCTCACAACTACCTTACACTCCGAAAGAAAGCGGAAATGTATCGGTAGTAATCAACAATCCATATGTGAACTTGGCGTATAGTATCCTGTTTCAAGGCAAAAGATATAGTTTGGCACAGAACACCAACGAATATCTTATCAGCGGTTACGACGAACACAGCGTTTCGCTGAGCAAGGAAATCCAATTAAAAGATATGACACTTAATATACAAGCAACCATTAGTAATATATTCAACAAACAATACGAAATAATAAAATACTATCCTATGCCGCGACGCAATTTCGCACTGACGGCTACATTGAATTTATAACAACTCATAAAAATACTATCAAGAAAATGAAACAGAAAAAAATTTTTGCTTTACTGCCAATCATTGCTGCAACCATTATGGCATCTTGCACAAATGACAATGAATCCAACTGGAACAGCGGTTCGCAGATAGACTTGCCAAGAACACGCGCTTTCGTTCTGTTTGAAGGAATCTGGGGGCAGAACAACGGTAAACTCACCTACTTCAACTGGAGCAACGATGCTGCTTCGGAAAGCGATATGTATCTCGCTCAGAACGGCAAACAACTCGGAGATGTAGGACAGGATCTCATCTACGACGGAACGAATATATTTATATCAATCAATGGTTCCAACTATGTTTCAAAACTCAACAGCATTGGCATTGAACAGGTCAGAAACAGTTTTGCAGACAATAACTTCGGTCAGGTGAGAAACCTCTGCAAGACAGGTTCCCACCTCTATGCCGACACATATAATGGTTCAGTGGTAAAACTCAACGCAGACGATTTGAGTTTTATAGATTCTGTATTTGTTGGCAGTTATCCAGAAGGCATTGCAGAACTGGGAGGAAAACTCTATGTCTCAGTTTCCGGATGGGGTGCAGACAGCAGAGTGGCTGAAATATCTATCTCTAACTTCGGAGCAGAACCAAAATATATTGACGTAATGGCAAATCCCGATAAGATAATGAGCGTGAACGGCAAAGTTTACGTGCAAGGTTACGGACCATACGACGAATACTGGAACTGCCCTTATCCTTGGGGAGTAATTGAGAATGGTAAATATCGCGAGATAGGAAATGCAAACGCTTGGTGTACAAACGATAAGACAATATACCTGACTTATTCTTCTACCAATTGGCAAGACGGAACCACTATCAACTCATTCTATTCATACGATACCGAAACAGGCGAATTATCCGACTCAGCATTTACCAATGTACCTTTGGATCTTATAACTGCGTCTGTCTCTGGTATGGAAATAAACCCATATACTGGTGATATATATATTATGACCACTCTCTACAGCAACGGCAACGGGTATATCTATCATTTCCTTGCAAACGGACAGTATAAGAGTAAAATACCTGCTTACGGACAGTCACCTAAAAAAATCGTATTCTTAGACTGATAAGTGGTATGGTAAATTTGAAAGTGTCGGAATATGTGTTGATGGCAACCATCTTTCTTAGCAGTTGCCATGAGGGACCAAAGTCAGTAGCCTCTGAAGAAGAGGCTGGAACTGAGGTAGAGTTGAAATATGCCACCCTACTCCGTATGACCGATTACTCTGACCATAGTGTAGCAACAATCATCAACCCTTGGGACACAACAAAAATCCTACAGGAAATACATATAGACAAGCCAAAGGAGAATGCCGTTTGCCTCGCACTCCCCCATTGTGGTCTGCTCGAAATGCTTGGTTGTCAATCTAAGTTCACTGATATGAGCAACATAGCGGTTCCTGATGCAGAGAAAATAGCGGATATGGATGCTGATGCCATATTGGTTTCTCCATTCGAAAACAGCGGAGGATATGGTGCAATAGAAAAACTCGGCATTGACATCATCCAATGTGCTGACTATATGGAAACATCTCCTCTTGGAAGGGCTGAATGGATGAAACTCTATGGAAGGCTTTTTGGTGTGAAAGATTATTCAGACAGTCTTTTCAACGTGGTAGAAAAGAGATACCTCCACCTGACCGACTCTGCTGCCACGCTCGTAGCAAAGAATGGTGGCAAACGTCAGTCTGTCACATTCGATCTCATCACCGAAAGCACCTGGTATGTTCCCGGAGGTAACAGTACTGTAGGACATCTCATCAACGATGCTGGTGGAAATTATATATTTACAGACAGAAACGAGACGGGGTCACTTGCACTGTCACCTGAGACAGTGTTTGACGAGAGTCTCAATGCAGATGTGTGGATAATAAGATACTGCCAACCGGCAGACCTTACCCTCAATCAACTCGGCAGGGAATCTATTCACTACAGCAAACTAAAGGCTTTCAAGAATGGGAATGTATTTGGATGCAATCTGGATGGCAGTACATATTTTAAGGAAACATCTTTCCGCCCCGACATACTTCTCAACGACTTTATTTGTATCGTAAATTCCGCTGGTTCAGCAAAATACTTTAAGAAAATCAAGTAATGCCACACAAAAACATATACATATCACTCACCATTCTGATGTTATTGCTTCTTATCTGCAATATATTCGTCGGATCGGTTGATATTCCATTCAAAGAGGTATTCAGCATACTCACAGGAGGAGAATGCCAGAAAGAGAGTTGGAAGTTTATAGTACTGGAATCTCGTATTCCCGAGGCCATAACGGCAATTCTCTGTGGGGCATCACTGGCAGCATCAGGACTTATGCTGCAAACGGTTTTTGCCAACCCGCTTGCGGGTCCATCCATACTCGGGATAAACTCAGGAGCCAATCTCGGTGTGGCAGTTATCCTGCTCCTTACAGGTGGCACGATTTCCATAGGTTCGTTCACGGTTACAGGGTTTATCTCTATAGTGGCAATGGCATTTGCCGGATCTGCATTGGTCATCGCTGTTATCTTATTCTTCTCATCGTTCATCAGGAATAATCTCATCCTGCTTATCATAGGAATAATGATAGGCTATGTCACATCATCAGTAATTTCACTTCTGAACTTTTTCTCTACCGCGGAAGGTGTTCACAGTTATGTTATTTGGGGAATGGGAAATTTCAGCGGAGTGTCAATGCAGCATCTGCCTTGGTTCTCTGGTGTCTGCATCATAGGATTGATAAGTGCCATATTGCTCATAAAGCCCCTCAACGCACTGCTTCTCGGTCAGCAATATGCAAAGAACTTAGGTATCAACATCAAACTGACACGCAACTTGTTGCTGTTGACGACTGGACTCCTGACTGCCGTTACAACAGCCTATTGCGGACCAATTGCCTTCTTCGGACTTGCCATACCGCATATAGCCAGATTAATGCTTGGAAGCGACAACCACCACAACCTGATGCCTGTAACAATGATTACTGGTGCGACACTGGCTCTGCTATGCAATCTGATATGCGTATTGCCTGGAAATCTCGGAATCATACCTCTCAACGCCATCACCCCACTACTCGGTGCACCGGTAATCATTTATGTCATACTTAGAACTAAAACCGCATAACCACTACAATAATGTCGTAGAAAACAACATAGGAACTGTCGTAGGAAATAGGATATTCATCTAAAATTTAGATGTATATTTTTTTGTGGTTTCATTCTTTATTATTACCTTTGCACTTAGAATGAAAGAGCCATACCATAACCAACTTATCGAGATTATGCTGCAAAAACCGAAAGGAATGAAACTTTCCGCCATTGCAAGAAATATATATAATCTTAATTCTGGACTTTTCGAAGCCCCTGAACTTTACGAGGAGATATACCACATGACAAAACAGTATCTCTACCGTGAGTGCAAAAAGAAAGGCTCTGTCTTCAAAAGTGTAAGCGGCAAATGGGGATACTATGCCATCAGGCCACACTATGTAAAACAACTTAAACTGCGTTTTAAATAAATATTCAAATAAGAAATAATGGAAAAGATTGCAAGTTTCACGATAGACCATACAAAACTCAAGCGAGGTATATATGTATCAAGGAAAGACCGCATAGGAGAATATGTCGTAACCACCTTTGACATCAGGATGAAGGTGCCCAACCGGGAACCTGCCCTCAGCAACGAGGCTATACATACAATAGAGCATCTTGCAGCCACATATCTTCGCAATCACAGCCAGTGGAAAGACAAGATAGTTTATTGGGGACCTATGGGATGTCTGACAGGTAATTATTTGATAGTGAGCGGTGATTACACCTCTGCCGACATATTACCGCTTATGATAGAAACCTTCCGTTTTATCGTCGGATATGAAGGTGAGATTCCTGGTACTACAGAGTCGGAATGTGGGAACTATAAACTACATTCGCTCGAAGAAGCAAAGAAGGAAAGCAAAATATATCTTGAGGAGGTACTCCTGAGTGATGATTGTGGATTAGAGTATGATGGAAACACCCATCAGCCAAACCTTGACAGTAAACGCACATTACGGCTTTGCACGTGCAACAACAGTTATGATGCCAATATGCTGAAGCAAGCACTTCTAAGTGAGGGAATTGAATGCTTGACTGGCAACGAAAACATGAGTAACCTTTTCGGAGGACTTATCTCTGCATTCTCAGGCGTTGATGTTTTTGTATTTGCAGATGAGTTGACGAAGGCTAAGGAAATTTACTCGAGATTATACGGTGAAAATGTTTGAACTCATCTCTGACTACAAGCCAACAGGAGATCAGCCAGAGGCAATAGAACAACTTACAAACGGAGTCAAAGAAGGACTGCCTGCTCAGGTTCTGCTTGGTGTTACTGGTTCGGGAAAGACTTTCACCGTTGCCAATGTAATCGCCAATATAGGTCGCCCTACCCTAATTCTCAGCCATAACAAGACTCTTGCACATCAGTTATATACTGAGATGCAGAAATTCTTCCCTAACAATGCGGTGGAATACTATGTCAGTTACTATGACTATTATCAACCAGAGGCATATCTTCCTGCAACTGACACATATATAGAAAAAGACCTTGCCATCAACGAGGAAGTTGACCGTCTGCGTCTTTCTGCTGTATCGGCATTGTTGTCGGGAAGGAAAGATGTCATTGTGGTGTCCTCTGTATCGTGTATTTATGGGATGGGATCACCTATGGACTTCAAAGGCAATGTCATTAACGTGAGCAGAGGAAATGAAATTGCGCTTAACACACTTCTGCAGAAACTTGTTGACTGTCTGTACGTAAGGAATGACATGGAACTGACTCGAGGACATTTCAGAGTAAAGGGTGAGACCATTGACATCTACCTTGCCTACGACGACAAGATACTCCGCATCAATTATGGTTGGGACGAGATTGAAAGCATTGAAGAGGTTGACCCAGCATCATCTCATGTGATATGTCAGTTGGATTCATACACCATATATCCTGCCAATCTGTTCATGACTTCGAAAGAAAGGATTGAACAGGCAATAATGATGATTCAGGACGATCTCAACGAACGCATTCGGTTCTATGAGGACTTGGGCGACGGAGCCAAAAAGAACCTCATTGAAACCCGTGTGACCAACGACATTGAGATGATAAAGGAACTCGGTCATTGCAGCGGTATTGAGAACTACTCACGTTATTTCGATGGCAGGAAAGCAGGAGATCGTCCATATTGTTTGCTCGACTTCTTCCCCGACGACTATCTCCTCGTAGTTGATGAAAGTCACGAGTCAATTCCTCAGATAAGAGCCATGTATGGAGGAGACAGAAAGCGAAAACAAACCCTTGTGGAATATGCTTACCGCCTTCCTGCTGCATTGGATAACCGTCCACTTACCTTTGACGAGTTTGAGGAACTTACGCCGCAGACTATCTATGTGAGTGCTACTCCGGCAAAGTACGAACTGGAAAAAAGCGAAGGAGTGATTGTGGAACAACTCATACGTCCTACCGGATTGCTTGATCCAAAGATAGAAGTACGTCCAAGTACCAATCAGATAGATGACTTGATGGAGGAAATCCAACTGAGAGTGGAAAAGGATGAACGTGTGCTCATCACTACCATCACCAAGCGAATGGCAGAAGAGGTGGCTGAGTATCTTCTAAGGGCAGGAGTAAGGTGTTCGTATATCCACAGCGACATTGATACTTTCGAAAGAGTTGATATACTCGACAAGTTGCGCAGAGGAGAATTCGATGTACTGGTCGGAGTGAACCTGCTTCGTGAGGGACTCGACTTGCCTGAGGTATCGTTGGTAGCGATACTCGATGCCGACAAGGAAGGATTTCTTCGAAGCAACCGTGCACTTACCCAGACCATAGGACGTTCTGCCAGGAATATCAACGGAATGGCAATTCTTTATGGTGATACCATCACAAAGAGTATGCGCGAAACGATTGAGGAGACTGACAGAAGACGCAGGAAGCAGATGGAATACAACGAAAAGCATGGCATCACCCCAACCCAGATAAAGAAGGCTCAGCGTGCCATGACTATGGGAATGCCTGTTGACTATGCCAAGGGATTCTATTACGACGAAATTGCGGATATTGCCGCAGAAGATGATCCTGTCAGCAAGATTATGGATGAGTCTGGGCTGAGAAAAGCCATCGAACACTCACGCGACTTGATGAGAAATGCTGCCGAGAAGATGGACTTCATCGTTGCCGCCCAATATCGTGACGAGATGTTCAAGTACATTGAAATGCTCAACAACATAACTAAATCCGACGACGAATGAACATTTCAGGTAACATTGTCAGCAGAACAGAAAAGATGGCATACACTTTGCTCAGGAAATGGAGTTTGCCTATAGCGATGATATCAGGTACTATTGCATACCTCATATACCACCAGATTCCATTCCCATCATACGTACATCCCATAGTCAATAAATCCGTGGAAATCATTCAGCCATTGCTGATTTTCTGTATGCTGTTCCTCTCGTTCTGCAAGGTCAGTCCGAAAGAGATTAGGATACACCCCTGGCAGTTCAAACTGCTTGCCATCCAAGTGGGTGGTTTTCTGCTCTGCGCACTGCCCATAATTATCTGTCCCGATATCAAATGCCGAATATTATTGGAAAGTGCAATGATTTGCCTTATCTGTCCTACTGCCACAGCGGCTGTGGTTGTGGTCAACCGTCTGAAAGGTAATGCCGGATATACCATCAGTTACACATGCCTCATCAACTTTGTAGTGGCGATTGCCTTTCCAGCCTGCATATCTATCATCTACAAAGGAGGAGCAAACACTCAGTTTCTGACTTCGTTCTCACTTATCCTTTGGAGGATATTCCCTGTACTCATTCTCCCGTTTTTCTGTGCACTGATTGTGAGATATTTGTTTCCAAAATTACTCGTCAAGTTGCAGAATATCAGTGACAGAGCCTTCTACTTATGGTGTATAAGTCTTTTTATATGTATGGCAGTCATGGTCAAGGCACTTGTTAACGGCAACGAGGGAATCGTAACGTGTATCGCTATTGGTCTGGTGTCTGCAGTATGTTGTTTTCTACAGTTCCTATTCGGACATATTATCGGCAAACACCATAATGCACCCATCTCAGGAGGCCAGTCACTCGGACAGAAAAATACAGCATTTGCCATTTGGCTTGCCTACACATTCATGAATCCTGTCACTGCGATTGCTGGAGGATTCTACGTCATCTGGCATAATTCCTACAACTCATACCAACTCTATAAAGCACAAAAAATCCCT
>R15__coassemble_1049_pt1 | contig 15877 bp, 12 predicted proteins | sample R15__metabat2_low_PE_001 | metagenome-assembled genome bin R15
AATGTATAACCAAAATAAAACAGAAACAATATGCAAGTAACAATTAACAAGCAGGGAGAGAAGACAATAGTGGAACTGGCAGGTCGTCTTGATACTACAAATGCAGATCAGTTCCAGAAGGATATCCAGCCACTTATGGAGGACGAGAATCCAGTGATAGAATTCGACTGTACCAATATGGAATACACCAGTAGTCAGGGGCTCCGTATGTTCCTGATGCTTCAGAAGAGTGTAAACCAGCGTAAAGGACAGATGACTATGGTTAATATGTGTCCACAGGTGAAGGAAGTGTTCGACATAACAGGATTCTCTAATATCATAAAGATTGTTTAGATTATCATATTATCGGATTATAATATGAAGATAGGACTTTTGGTTGCTATGGACAAGGAGTACGAGCAATTGTCTCACTTGTCGGATGACAATATCGTAGTGATGAAAACCGGTATTGGCAAGGTCAATGCGGCATTGAATGCCATGAGAATGATTGAAACCTGTCATCCCGATGTGATAATATCATCAGGGTGTGCCGGAGGAGCAGTACCGACTTTGGAAATCCTTGACGTGGTGGTAAGCAAACAAATAGCGTATCACGATGTGTATTGCGGAGCAGAAGGAGGAACGCGTGGGCAGGTTCAGGGAATGCCGCTATACTTTGAAACTCCTGATTGGATTGTAGATAAAGCCAAAGAGTTACAGTATGATGGTACTGTCCACAGTGGTCTGATTGCTTCTGGGGACTGGTTTGTTGATACTCCTGAGAAACTGCAGGAGATAAAGGCCGTTCATCCTGATGCTATAGCCATAGATATGGAATCAGCGGCTATTGCCCAGACGTGTTATATTAATAAGGTGCCGTTTGTAAGTTTCAGGATTATAAGTGATGTTCCTACAAAAGAGAACAACACTACTGATTACTGTAAGTTCTGGGAGAATGTCTCCGAACGTTCGTTCTCGGTGGTGAGCCGATTTGTGGAGTCGCTCCAAGCCTAAGGCTGCCAATGCGGTTTTGGCACAATTAAATTGTGCCGGTATAGACACGATGGCGGTTATATAGCCAGGCGGTTGTTTGCTCAATAATACAGTAGGTGTGCATAATTTTATGCACACTTATTATTTGCATGTGAATGAATTGGAAAAAAAATGGAAAAGTTGTGCAAAAATAACAAACCAATATCTAACTTTGCAGAAAATTAGAACAGAATTATGAGAAAGCAAGTAGATAAAGAGAGTTCAGTAATGAAACTGATAGCAGGCTCAATCGTCAGTCATTGGAACCAAGTTGCATTTACCGATTATGGTACAGATGTAAGTTATACTTATAAGGAATTGTATGAGAAGATTGCCAGGATTCATATTTTCCTTGAATTGTACGGAGTGAAGCCAGGTGATAAGGTTGCCCTTTGCGACAAGAACAGTTCCAACTGGGCAGTTGCGTTCCTTTCGTTGTTTACTTACAAGGCAGTAGTGGTACCTCTGCTGTCGGATTTCCATATCCAGCAGATTGAGGATCTGACTATTCATTCCGATTCGAAATTGCTCTTCACCAATCGCAGTGTATATACCAAGGCAAATACGAGCAAGGAGATTATGATAGATGCAAAGACTTTCCGTCCTTTCTGCACGAATGAGAAGATGGATGAGGCATTTGCCAAAGTGAATGAGGTATTTGCTCAGAGATATCCTAAGGGAGTGAAGAGAGAACATGTGCATTTCGAGGATGAGAGTATGGAGGACTTGGCTATTATTAGTTATACATCAGGTTCTACGGGCAATCCGAAGGGAGTGATGCTTCCTTACAGGAGTGTGTGGTCGAATAATGTGTATGCCCGGACTATGTTCCCGCTTACAGACGACAGAAGATGTATAAGCCTTCTTCCACTTGCCCACATGTTTGGTATGGCATTTGAGTTCATGTTCCCAGTAACTGTGGGATGCCATATAACTTTCCTCACCCGAGTTCCAAGTCCGCAGATAGTCATAAAGGCCTTCAACGAGATAAAGCCGTTTATGATAATCCTTGTGCCGTTGATAATCGAGAAGATAATCCAGAATAAGGTATTCCCTGTGCTGAAGACTCGAAAGATGGCTTTGGCTCTGAAGGTTCCCGGACTGAGAAACATAATCTACAGCAAGATAAGAAAACAACTCTCCAAGGCATTCGGAAGTCATTTCTACGAAGTGATATTTGGTGGAGCCGCTTTGAACAAGGAGGTAGAGGATTTGTTGGTAAAGATGAAATTCCGATTTACTTCTGGCTACGGAATGACTGAATGTGGTCCGATTGTGGCTTATACTGATTGGAAATCGTATGTCTCCGGCGGTTGCGGCAGAACGACAGACCGAATGGAAATAGATATACTGAGTGATGACCCGGAGAATGTTCCGGGTGAAATAGTATGCAAGGGAATGAATGTGATGTTGGGTTACTACAAGAATCCAGAGGCTACGGCAGAAGCAATTGATAAGGATGGATGGCTCCATACGGGTGACTTAGGTACGATGGACAGGAAAGGAAATATCTTTATCAGGGGCAGGAAGAAAAATATGCTACTTGGTGCCAACGGCCAGAATGTCTATCCAGAGGAGATAGAAGATGTGCTCTCACGTCAGGACCTCGTTGATGAATGTGTGGTAGTGCAGAGAGACCAGAAACTGGTAGGACTCATATATACAAGTGATGATACTCTGAAGGCAAAAGGGGTTTCGAGAAAAGAACTTGAGGCAACCCTCGATGATATCAGAAATGTGGTAAACGAATCACTTCCTAAATACTCTCACCTGAGCCGTCTGGAAATTCACGAGGAAGAATTTGAAAAGACTCCTAAGAAAAATATCAAGAGATTCTTGTATAAGTGAAAAAAATGTGCTAATTTTGCACTCGGCAAACGAATAACAGAGTTATGAGGGTCTCTGGAATTCTGGAACTCTTGAACGCTGGAACCCTTTTAAAATACGTTTAATATGAGAGTAATTATTACAAAGGACTACGACCAAATGTCAGTATGGGCAGCAAATTATGTTGCAGAGAAAATCATTGCTGCCAATCCAACACCTGAGAAACCATTCGTACTTGGTTGCCCGACAGGCAGTTCACCACTCGGACTATATAAGCACCTCATCAAACTTCATAAGGCGGGAATTCTGAGTTTTAAGAACGTGGTTACGTTCAATATGGATGAATATGTCAATCTTCCGGAGGAACATCCAGAGAGTTACCACAGTTTTATGTGGACCAATTTCTTCAACCAGATAGACATAAAGAAGGAAAATGTTCATATACTCAACGGTAATGCCCCAGACCTGCTCAAGGAATGTGACGACTATGAGGCAGCAATAGAGGCAGCAGGAGGCATTGACCTCTTTATGGGCGGTATAGGTCCTGACGGCCATATAGCATTCAACGAACCAGGTTCATCTCTCGGCAGCAAGACACGTGTGAAGACACTCACTACCAACACTATCCAGGCAAACAGCCGGTTCTTTGACAATGATGTGAATAAAGTGCCTAAGCAAGCCCTCACGGTAGGAGTAGGGACAGTGATGTCAGCACGTGAAGTGCTCATCGTATGTAACGGACCGCAGAAGAGCCGTGCACTCCATCATATAATTGATAATGGGATCAACCATATGTGGACCGCAAGTGCCCTGCAGATGCATCCTCATGGAAATATAGTATGTGACGAAGACAGTACGGTGGATCTGAAAGTATCAACATATCAATACTTCAAGGACAAGCAGCAACTCGAAGGCATTGTGGACAAGTATCTCAATATGTTTCCAAACTGATACAGCAAAGCCCCAACAAAGACAACACAATATCCAAACAAGGATAAATCAAAGATAGAACAAAGATAAAACAAAGATGCAGCATCTTTGTTTTATCTTTGTTGAATGGGAGGAATGGTAACGTTAAGGACTTGATAAGGACTTGTTAAGGACTTGTTAAGGACTTGATAAGGTAACGGTGAAGGAGAGATAAGGGAGAGAAGAAGAGGAAGTTTGCAAAATAATACGGAAATGGGTTGCTGATATCGTTAATTTTTATTAACTTTGCATCCCAAATAAGGTAAATGGAAAAAAATAAGAAATTAGAAATATATGGAAAATTTTGTAAAAGAACTTGAGTGGCGCGGTATGATACATACCATGATGCCAGGAACAGAGGAATTATTGGAGAAAGAACAAGTTACGGCATACTTGGGAATTGACCCTACTGCCGATTCATTGCATATTGGTCATCTTTGCGGAGTGATGATGTTGAAGCACTTCCAGAGATGTGGACACAAACCATTGGCGCTCATAGGCGGTGCAACTGGTATGATTGGTGACCCATCAGGTAAGAGTCAGGAGAGAAATCTGTTGGATGAGGCTACTCTGCGCCATAATGTGGAATGCATCAAGGCCCAACTGAGCAAATTCCTTGACTTCGACAGCGACGTTCCTAATAAGGCCGAACTGGTGAATAACTACGATTGGATGAAGGACTTCACTTTCCTCGATTTCGCAAGAGATATCGGCAAGCACATCACGGTGAACTATATGATGGCAAAGGAAAGTGTGCAGAAACGTCTGAACGGAGAGGCAAGAGACGGTCTGTCGTTCACTGAATTTACTTACCAACTCCTTCAGGGCTACGACTTCCTCTACCTGAACGAACATAAAGGCTGCAAACTCCAACTGGGCGGTGCAGACCAATGGGGAAATATCACCACAGGAAGTGAACTTATCCGCCGTACAAACGGAAGAGAGTGCTTTGCGCTGACTTGTCCACTCGTAACGAAGGCAGATGGTACGAAATTCGGTAAGACTGAAAAAGGCAATATTTGGCTCAATCCTGACTATACAAGTCCGTATGAGTTCTATCAGTTCTGGATGAATACAAGTGATGAGGATGCTAAGCGCTATATCAAGATATTCACTTGTCTTAATAAGGAGGAGATCGATGCTTTGATAGCAGAACAGGATGCAGACCCAGGACAGAGACCTCTGCAGAAACGTCTTGCCAAGGAACTGACTATAATGGTTCACAGTGAGGCTGATTATAATATGGCAGTAGAGGCAAGCCAGATACTCTTTGGCAAAGCAACTAAGGAAAGTTTGCTGAAACTCGACGAGAAGACTCTTCTTGCAGTCTTCGACGGAGTGCCTCATTATGAGTTGCCAAAAGAGGTCTTTGAGGATGGAGTGAAGGCAGTTGACCTCTGCACCGATAAAGCCCCAGTATTCCCAAGCAAGGGTGAAATGAGGAAACTTACCCAGGGTGGTGGAGTGAGCATCAATAAGGAGAAACTCACAACCTTCGACCAAGTGATTACATCTGCTGACCTTATCGACGGAAAATATCTGCTGGTGCAGAAAGGTAAGAAGAATTACTATCTGATTATAGCACAGTAAAGGTTAAGGGTTCTAGATATCCTAGATATTCTAGATATCCTAGAGATTCTAGATATTCTAGGAGTTCAAAAGTTCAAGAAGTAAAAGAGTTTATGAAAAAATATTTGCCAGATATAATTTGCGTGGTGCTCTTCCTGATAATATCAGTGGTATATTTCTATCCCGCAGATAAGGACGGAAGACGACTAAATCAGCACGATAATGGTGCTGCCGATGGACTGGGGGTGGAACTCAACCAATACCGTGATGCCCACGATGGAGAAACTCCACGCTGGATAAACTCTATCTTCGGCGGTATGCCTACTTATCAGATTGCTCCGAGTTATGATTCCACAAAAGGACTCACATTCTTGGAGCAAATATATCATTTGTGGCTACCAGACTATGTGTTCTACATCTTTATCAGCATGTTGGGCTTTTATATCCTTCTCCGCGCATTCGATTTCAGAGAATGGATGGCAGCACTTGGAGCAATAGTATGGGCATTCTCAAGTTATTTCTTCATCATCATTGCGGCAGGCCATATATGGAAGGTCCTTACATTGGCATATATCCCGCCTACAATAGCGGGAATGGTGCTGTGCTACAAGAAGAAATATCTGCTTGGCCTGGCTCTTACGGCTTTGTTTGCAAGTATGCAGATAATAAGCAACCATGTGCAGATGACATACTATTTCATCATCCCAGAACTGCTGATGGTAGTGGCTTTCCTGATAGATGCTATCATAAAGAAGGAGATGATGGCTTGGGCGAAAGGTTCGGCTTGTGTGCTTGTGGCTGCTATGATAGCAGTGGGTATAAATTCATCTAACCTTTACCATACCTATGAGTATGCCAAAGACACTATGCGAGGCAAGTCGGAACTGGTTAAGGCTGGAAAGACAGAAGACCAAACGGACAGTGGATTGGAGAGAAGTTATATCACCGCATGGAGTTACGGAATAGGTGAGACATGGTCGCTGCTTGTGCCTAACATAAAAGGTGGAGCAAGTGTGCCGCTGAGCATGAACAAGACCGCCATGAAAAAAGCCGACCCGCAGTTGGAACAGGGTGGAATTTACGGAGCCTTCACTCAGTATTGGGGGGAACAGCCCGGTACCAGCGGTCCGGTATATGTGGGGGCATTGGTTTGTATGCTCTTCCTGATGGCACTGTTTATCGTGCCAAACAAAAACCCTATGAAATGGGCTTTGCTGATTGCAACCATACTCTCTATATTGCTCTCGTGGGGAAAGAACTTTATGCCGTTTACGGACTGGTTTATCGACAACGTTCCGATGTATAGTAAGTTCCGCACAGTTAGTTCGATACTCGTAGTGGCAGAATTCACGATACCTCTGCTGGCGATGATGGGACTGAAGGAAGTGCTTCAAGGGTTCAAGGGGCCTGAGGGTTCAAGGGTTCAAGGAGTCCCAGGGGGCAAGATGAAGGCTTTGTACTGGAGCGCAGGTATTACTGTGGTGATTTGTTTATTGTTCGCCATCAGTCCAAGTTCGTTCTTTGGAGACCTGGTCAGTAGCCACGACAAAGAGGCAGTAGCCGGTTATGTGGCTCAAGGCTATTTCGATGAGATGACAGGTCAGAGAATCCTGATGAGCATAGGAACGATGCGAGAGGCAATGCTTTCGGCTGATGCGTGGAGAAGTGTTGGGATTATACTGATAGGTGCATTCATCATCTTGCTGATGATTAATGGAAAAATGAAGAAATGGGGTGGAGTGCTTCTCGTTGGTTTGTGCCTTATAGATATGTGGGGGGTAAACAAGCGCTATCTCTACGACAGCATGTTTGAGGAACCAACATCAAAGATGGGAGTGCAGAAAACTCCTGCATACGAACATATATTGGCTCAATCGGGGGGAGGAAGAAATTACCGTGTGATGAATCTTACCGTAAGTACATTCAATGACAATACTACATCATATTTCTTCAGCAGTATAGGTGGTTACCACGCAGCAAAACTGCGTAGGTATCAGGAACTCATAGAAACTCATATACAGAAGGAAGTGAATGGGGTGTTTGCATATCTTAACCAGGTAGATACGCTGAAGACTCCTGATGAGTTGTTCCCTGTAATCAATATGCTGAACACTCGTTGGTTTATTTTGGCAGGACGTGACAATATGCAGATCCCAGTGGAAAATCCTGCCGCTATGGGGAATGCTTGGTTTGTGGACGATGTAGTTGAAGTCACTAATGCAAATGAAGAGATAGAATACTTGGACAAAGTGTCTCCTCGAAGAGTGGCTATAGTGGGTAAGGATTTTGCTGGAAAACTTCCTTCGACTGGCTCTCCTTCGACATGCTCAGGAACCGGAACCGAGTTCAAGAGTTCAAGAGTTCAAGGTGTTGAAGAAGATTCCTTGAGAAGTGTGGTTCAGACTTCACTTACAAGTGACGAGGTGAAGTATTCTGTAAACAGCAAGAATGGTGGTGTGGTTGTGTTCTCGGAGATTTATTATCCTGGTTGGGAGGCAACAATAGATGGCACTCCGGCAGATATAGTAAGGGCTGATTATGTGTTGAGAGCAATGAATGTGCCTGCTGGAAATCACGAGATTGTAATGCAGTTCCGTCCAAAGAGCGTAGCCACTACGGAAACAATAGCATATATATGCTTCGCGTTGCTGATAATCAGTTTGCTGTTGGCAATTGTGAAGGGTGCCAGAGGTTCTAGAGATTCTAGAAGTTCAAGGGTTCAAGAAATAAAACAATAAAAAAACCGTAATATGGATAGAAAAGTAAGAGTAAGATTTGCCCCGAGTCCAACCGGACCACTGCATATAGGAGGTGTGAGAACTGCGTTGTATAATTACCTTTTTGCAAAGCAGAATGGTGGTGATTTGATTTTCCGTATAGAAGATACCGATTCCACCAGATTCGTACCAGGGGCTGAGGAATATATCATAGAGTCGTTCAAATGGCTCGGAATAAAATTTGACGAAGGAGTATCTTTCGGCGGTAATCATGGCCCTTACCGTCAGTCGGAACGAAAAGAAATATATAAGAAATATGTGCAGCAGTTACTGGATGCAAACAAGGCATATTTAGCATTTGATACCCCCGAGGAACTTGACGCCAAACGTGCTGAGGTGGAGAATTTCCAGTATGATGCCACAACACGAATGCAGATGCGCAACTCTCTCACTTTGCCGAAGGAGGAAACAGAACGGCTTATCAGTGAGGGACATCAATATGTGGTGAGATTTCTTATAGAGCCAGAGCGTGAGGTACATGTAAATGATATTATCCGTGGTGATGTGAGTGTCAATTCATCTGTATTGGATGATAAGGTTCTTTACAAGAGTGCCGACCAACTCCCAACATATCACTTAGCTAATATAGTTGACGACCACCTTATGGAAGTAACCCATGTTATCAGAGGTGAGGAGTGGCTCCCATCTGCTCCTCTTCATGTACTTCTGTATGAAGCATTTGGTTGGCAGGATACTATGCCTCAGTTTGCTCATTTGCCATTGTTGCTCAAACCAGTAGGCAACGGAAAACTCTCTAAGCGTGATGGAGATAAACTTGGTTTCCCTGTATTCCCACTCGAATGGCACGATCCGAAGAGTGGGGAGGTGTCTTCAGGATATAGGGAAAAAGGCTATCTGCCTGAGGCTCTTGTCAATTTCCTTGCTCTGCTTGGGTGGAATCCAGGAAACGATCAGGAGATTATGTCGATGGACGAGATGATACGTCTCTTCGACCTTGGTAAATGTAGCAAGGCTGGTGCTCGCTTTGATTATGTCAAGGGTATATGGTTTAATCATCAATATCTGTTACAACGACCTGCTTCGGAATGGACTCCTGAATTTGATGCCATCCTTAAGGCAAACGGAATCATCAGTACTCCTGAAAAAGAGGCTCAAGTGGTAGATATGATGAAACTGAAGGTGATAGAATATGTTGATAATGACAATAATAAGAAGAAGCGGAATGTAAGTTTTGTAAGCGACCTATGGCCTCTGTGCAAATTCTTCTTTGTGGCACCTGAGGATTATGACAGGGAGGATAAGTTTGTTCGCAAGAACTGGAATGAGAATACCGCTGAGATGATGAGAGAGGTTGTGAAAATACTCTCTGGTGTTGATGAATTCACGGTAGAGAATCAGAAACAGGCAATCGACCCTTGGGCAGAAGAAACTGGAATGCGTCCATGGAATGCATGGCGCGTAGCATTGGTAGGAACAGGCCAAGGCCCCGATATGTACGAACTTTCAGCGTTCTTAGGCAAGGAAGAGACGATAAAGCGTATCAACCAAGCGATAGAGAAATTGATGTGATGGTGTAATGGTGCAGAGGTGTAATGGTGTAATGGTTTAAGGGGTTAAGAAGATGTATTCATTTGGAATGTATATAATGGTTGGTGTCTGTGCCATTCTGAGTTTGTTCAATAAACAATTGCGCAAACAGATGCATGGTCAGGCTAAGACTTTGTTCAAACTGAAAAAGGAAATAAAGAAGGATGATAAGGTAATATGGTTTCATTGTGCTTCCCTCGGTGAGTTCGAACAAGGACGATTGCTGATGGCTCGGGTGAGAAAAAAGAAACCTGAATATAAGATTCTCCTTACTTTCTTTTCTCCTTCGGGATATGAAGTAATGAAAGACTTTGAAGGAGCCGATGTGGTTTGTTATCTTCCTTTTGATACCCCAGGTAATGCAGCAAGTTTTCTGAAACTCGCACATCCAGAGATTGGAATCCTTATAAAGTACGAATTCTGGGCAAATTACATCTACCTTGCTTACCATTGGGGAATTAAGATTTATAGTGTATCGAGTATTTTCCGTGAGAATCAGTATTTCTTCCGTTGGTATGGAAATGTGGGACCACTCAAGCATTTGGCATGGCTATATGTGCAGAATGAGGAAAGTAAGCAGTTGCTTGAGAAACATGGAGTGAAGAATGTGTCAGTAGTGGGTGATACTCGGTTTGACAGAGTAATCTTGGTGAAGATGATGTCTTCCAATCTGCCACTTGTGAAAACTTTCTGTGACGGCAAGAAAACTTTCATCGTTGGCAGTAGTTGGGAAACGGATGAGGAGATTTACATCCCTTATATGAATAAACATAAGGATTGGAAACTTATCATTGCCCCTCATAAAATTACAGGTCATCACATGAAGTCAATCGAGTCTATGCTCGAAGGACGTAAAGTGGTCTATTATTCCCAATTTGCGGATAATGAAATGAATGCGATGGAGGGGGTGTCGTTGAATAATATGGACGAACTACTGCGTGAAGCAGATGTGTTCATAATAGATTTCTTTGGAAAACTGGCATCTATCTATCGTTATGCAGATATAGCAATGGTGGGAGGAGGATTCTTCCCTGGAGGTGTGCATAATGTTCCTGAGGCTGCGGTATATGGAGTGCCAGTAGTATTTGGACCTGTCAATGAGAAATATCTTGAGGTACAGGAACTGAAACAATGCAAAGGATGTGTGGAAGTTCACGATGCTGAGGAGTTTGCTTCGCAGATGGATAGGCTTATGGAAAGCGAGGAATATCGTCAGGAGATTGGTTCCAAGGCAAAGGAGTATATATACAGCAAAGCCGGAGCAGTAACGAAGTGCTATGATGCAATATTCAAATAGATAACAAGGTTAGAGGTTATGAGGATTTTCGTTGTACTTATTGGTTTATTGGCAATTCACTCAAGTGTATTATACTCTCAGGTTGGGGAGAACGTGTATGTAAGTGTGGGAAATATGAAATTCACCCTTGAAGGCTATGGCCAGGCAAATTATAATGTGGCAGATGATGGTGAGGAACAGACCAATGCCTTCGAACTGTCCAGGGTAATGCTCATGCTTAACGCAACTATAACTCCTAAACTTACCATGTACACTATGCTGGATGTGGCTTCAAAGACTTCAGAGAAAGTGCTTCATGAGTATTGGGGAAGTTATAAGTTCTGTGATGAGTTTGCAGTAAAATTAGGTCAGTATAAAACTCATTATACAATGGAGAACCTGATATCTCCAACGGCAATGGGTAATATCTTTTTCCACGATGGTGTTCTTTACCTTGCAGGAATCTCAGGAGATCCAGTACAAGGAAATTATGCGGGAAGGGATTTCGGGCTTACGGTAACTGGAAGTTTCCTCAAAGCCAAGGATGAACATGATTGTCTTTCATATGCGGTAGGCCTATTTAATGGAACGGGAATCAATCAGAAAGAGAACAACACACAAAAGGACTTGATACTCAAACTTGACTACCTTCCAGTTAAAAATCTTACCATTTCTGCATCAACATATTTAGGTACAGGCCATGCTATTAGCGATGATCCTTATGGTGTTTTTAAGAAAGATGACAATTATAAGCGTCAGAGAATGTCAGTTGGACTTGAGGCTCGTACCAAACCAATATATCTAAGAAGTGAATACCTTCGCGGTTGGAACGGTGGCACTCCTTCTCAGGGAATATACGCAGAGGCTTGGCTTCATGTAATGCCTAAGCACAATTTAGATGTGGTACTCGACTATGAATATTTCGACAAGAATATACATCTGTTTGATGCAACTCGAAATTATATGGCTGGTATTCAGTGGTGGTTTTTCAAGAAATGCAGAATTTCTTCTCTATTTCAGTTGAAGAATCCATCAACTGGTGACAACACATCAAAATGGGTAACTCAATTGCAGTTAAGATTCTGATATTACACCGAGTAAGGCATCTCCCTTGCTGTTAAATCCAGATAGTGCTACATTGACTATCTTGTTGTCAAGTTCCAAGCGATTTGGTACTTCTACCCTTATGTAATTATCAGTGAAACCATTCATTGGTTTGCTGGGACTTGCATGTTCAAGCAACACCTGTCTTTTGGAGGAGATGAATGAGGCATAGAAATCGTGAGTCTTTTTTTCGGAGAGACTTATCATCTGTTGGCTTCTTGCATGTTTTTTCTGTGGCGATACTTTATAAGGTATTTCCAATGCTTTTGTGTTTGGGCGTTCTGAATAACTGAACACATGCAACTGGCTGATGTTGAGGCTTTCAATAAAGTCGTATGAACGCTCAAAGTATTCATCTGTTTCACCTCTCATCCCGACAATAGTGTCAACACCAATAAAACAATCTGGTATCAACTCTTTTATCCGTTCAATTTTTTGTCGAAAGAGGTTGGTGTCATAATGACGATGCATAAGCTTCAAAACTTCGTCACATCCGCTTTGCAGAGGTATGTGGAAATGTGGCATAAATGCTCTGCTCCCAGCACAGAATTCGATTATCTCGTCTGAGAGCAGGTTAGGCTCGATGCTCGAGATTCGGTACCGCTCTATTCCATCAACCTTATCAAGGGCTTTGATTAAGTCGATAAAAGTCTCGCCAGTGGTTCTTCCAAAATCTCCAGTATTTACTCCTGTAATAACAATTTCTTTTCCTCCGTTTTCCGCTACATCTCTTGCTTGCGCTACAATTGATTCAATAGATCCGTTCCTGCTCCTGCCTCTCGCATATGGTACAGTACAATATGTGCAGAAGTTGTTGCAACCATCCTGTACCTTGATAAAATAACGTGTCCTGTCTCCTTTTGAACATGCGGGGAAGAAGGTCTGAGGGGCCTGAGGGGCCTGAGGGGTCTTAGGGTTCTGAGGGTTCTGAGAGTTCTGAGGGTTCTGAGAGTTCTGAGGGTTCTGAATGGCATTTAGAATTCTGTCAATAAGTTCTCCTTTTCGTTCTGCTCCTACGACTATGTCAACACCATCAATCTTACTGATTACCTCCGGATGGAGTTGGGCGTAACAACCAGTAACGGCTACCAGAGCATTTGGATTGTCTTTTATCACACGATGAATCAACTGACGGCCTTTGCTGTCAGCCATTTCTGTCACAGTGCATGTGTTGATAATGCAAATATCAGCAGCCTCACCTTTTGCAGCGGTTACTACACCAAGTTCTTTGAGTTTTTCTCCAAAGGTGGCTGTCTCGGCAAAGTTGAGTTTGCAGCCTAAAGTGTAGTATGACGCTTTCTTGCCTTTCAGATTCAACATGGACGCACTTTAGGTAAGTGGAATACATCTTGTACTTCTTTCATGGCTTCATCAGTCATACCCTCAGGCTCAAATCCCATATTCTTTGCACACATATAGATATTTGCTGCTTTGTTGAGAACATCAACCTGGTCGAAGGCATCCATTATGTCAAGTCCAACTGCACATACCCCATGCTTCTCCCACATAACAACATCAAAGTCCTTTATCTTCTCCAATGTGGCATCAGCAAGTTTGACACTGCCAGGGAGTTCATAAGGAACAATTCCTAATCCAAGAGGAGCAAATGCAAGAGTCTCTGGTATCATACTCCAAAGTGTCTTTGTCATTACACCTGGTTCAAGGAATTTAGGATTATGACTCATAGCCACCAGTTCGATAGGGTGGGTGTGGAGAGTCGCCTTATACTTACTGCCTGTCTCTATGAGGTAATTCTGCATAGCAAGATGTGATGGTAACTCACTTGTTGGCATAACGACTTCGTCTGCGATAATGTCGTAACTACAGCAATCATCCGAGATACGTATAACGCATCCGTTTTGCATTGGCCAACGAGCAAGGTCGCGCATACGCTTACCTGTGCCTTTAGCATAGAAATATGTGCCTTTGAGATGACTGAGCGGACCATTAGGCAACTCAATAGTCTTCAGCGACGGCATAGTCTTCCATTCAGCATCAGCAAATTCTGTGATGTTTACTGTAATATTACCACCATTTCTCTCTGCCCAACCTTTCTGCCACAGATAGCCAGTAACTTCTGCAATCTGGTCAATGACAGCCTTCAGTTCTACTTTGTTATTCAAAATGCTCCCCATATCTTTCTTTTGTTATTTGGTCAAGTGATTTACCTCTTGTGTTAGGACATCCTATCACACCGATTATTAATGAAAGCAGTAATAAGACTATCATACAATATGCTGCGATGGTGAATCCTTCTCCGTTTTCTCCGTATATATAGGTGAATACCAGTCCCCATACTGCAGAAAGTCCACGTACAATGAAGAACATAAGTCCTTGAGCACCAGCGCGGAATTTTGCTGGGAAGAGTTCTGACCCCCACAACGCATAGAATATCTGAACCGAGATACCTCCGTTAACTCCCCAAAGTATTGAGAACAACCACAAGTCTCCCATCCCGCTTACACCTTTTATAATAACCACCCAAGTGCCGAGTGCTGCGACTAAGCCAAGTATATAAAGGAGCCGATGTGATACCTTATCGATAAAGAATGAAACTATGAATGTAATACCAACCACTATTGCCCATCCTACGCAACTCAGCATATTGGCATATTCATTGCTTACCCCTCCAGCGGTTTCGTAAATATGTGGTTGGAAGAATCCCATTACAGATGCTACAAGGTTCCAAGTGAGATAGATAGCAGCAAGGAAACAAACTGTTTTAACAGCAATCTTGTTTGAGAACAGAACCTTGAAGGCATGTATAAGCCCCGTATCTTCGCCTTTTGCCTTTGCTGCTTCTTTACTTGCTTTCCACTCGTTGCTTTCTTCGAGTTTTCTCTGCATGTTCCATGCTATGAAAGCCACAACGAAAAGCGTGAAGAACACAACTCTCGAACTGAACACATTCAATGCGTCGTCTGTCAGTTCTGTACCGCCAATGGTGTGCCCAAGACTTTCTACCCATCCAAATAGATATCCTCCTGGAGCGAAGAGCATTCCAAGAAGTAGGATAAACATAGGTCCACAGCCCCATGACATTTGGGAAATACATATATTCCTGCCACGATTGCTTACTTCGCTGCTTTCAGATATATAGGTCCATGATGCAGGTACACCTATTCCTACAGAAATTCCTGTGATGAGGAAACCAGTAAGAAGCATAGGGAAGTTTACACTGCACATTACGAGCAGAACACCTACCATATATACTATAAGATTATACGTGTATATGAATTTCCTTCCGTATTTATCAGCAAGGAATCCGCCTATTATTGCTCCGAGTGCGGCTCCAAGACAGTTGGCACTTATGAAGTTCAGCCATCCGAGATGGATTTCGCTCAGTCCGAGATAGTTCTGCCATAGGGTCAATCCACTTGCTCCTGCTACTATTGCCCCAGCATCAAGGTAATTGGTCAATGAGACTGCGATGGTACTCTTAAGACTACTTTTTGACATAGTGGTATTTACTATTTAACTAATTACTATTTACTATTTAACTATCACCTTTTGGCAGTTACTTCAGCCTCGTATGTCTGGACTTCCTTAATGAAACTATCGCCTACAGGTACGTTGTTTCTTACGCAGAACTCATCATAAACAGCCTGCCAAGGCATAGCCTTTTGCTCTTCGAGGAGAGCAAGCACTTCGAATCCCTTGCCTTCGAGTTCGTACTTGCAGACAAGTTCTTTTGGCTCGAGCATAGCGCGGAGCATACACTTCTGTGCAGCACGAGAACCAGTTACGTAAGCACCGATACGGTTGATGCTTCCGTCGAAATAGTCCAGACCATAGT
>R15__coassemble_1065_pt1 | contig 15654 bp, 11 predicted proteins | sample R15__metabat2_low_PE_001 | metagenome-assembled genome bin R15
ATACCAAAGACATACCAAAGACATACCAAAGACATACCAAAGACATACCAAAGACTTATCTCCTACTTATCTCCGATATAACGCCGATGTGTAATCGGAGAAGTATTGGAGAAATATCTGTGATGTTTGCTTACTTAAATTGCTGTTTTGGGAGTTTCCTTTGACATTTTGTCAGAATTTGTATGTTTTTTTTTTTGAAATTTTTTAACAAAAATTTGTTTGTGTCAATTTATTTTATTAAATTTGCGAGTCAAAGTATAAGTCTGACTGATTTTTGGGGGATTTGGCGAGAAAAGGGAGAGAATAATTCTTTAGATAAACTATACTATATATAAAATGGAGGAAATAAGACGAATTTTAGTAATGGCCATTCTGTTGGCAATGTGCACTCTTGGGCTGAATGCTCAGGAGGTGAACGACTCTGTGAAACTTGACGAAGTAGTCGTAACAGGCTACGGAAATCCAGTTCAGCGTACTAAACTCACGGCAAATGTAGCCACACTGAAGAGTGAGAAACTCAGTGTTGGAACATATTCAAATGCCGCTGATGCTCTTTCCGGACAAATAGCAGGTTTGAAAGTAGTACAGAGCGGAAATCCATCTAAGGCTCCTTCTATCACCCTCCGTGGCGGTACTGATTGGGGCGGAACTGGTGCACCGCTGTATGTGGTGGATGGTCAGTTGCGCGACGACCTCGAAGGCATCAATCCGCTTGATATAGAGCGAATAGATGTGCTCAAGGATGCTTCCGCTACAGCCATCTATGGTGCGAGAGCCAACAACGGAGTGCTGCTCGTAACCACTAAGAAAGGCACCAAAGGTCCAGCTACCATAGGTTTCAATATGAAGGTAGGATTGAGTTATCTCAATAATCCTTACGAGCCACTTTCTGCAGAAGACTTCATCAAATATATGCGTAGAGGACTGGTTGGATATCAGGACGATTTGCTTACAGGCATCAGTGCAGCAGGTACTGGAAATGTATATGGACCTAACATGATGTGGAACCTGATGAACTATTCTTCCGACTATGATTACCTGTTGCAGCAGGGATGGCGCACAATGCCAGATCCGCTCGACAACAGCAAGACACTCATGTATAAAGGTACCGATATAGAGAGTTTTAATATCAACAAACCTGCTGTAAGCCAAGATTATAACGCATACATAGAAGGAGGAACCGACAGAGGAACATATTATCTCGGACTCGGACTCAACGATACAGAAGGACTTCCAAAGAATGTGTTCAGCAAAAGATATTCGCTGCAGTTCAACGGTTCGTACCGTATCAACAAAGTAGTGAATACGGATACTAAAATTGGGTTCACACGTACAAACTGGAGAGAACTGGTAGGATATACAAGCGAATACAACTACTTCCAGCGCACACTTCTCAATGGTCCTACAGCACGCTATGAAGACGAAGACGGCAACGCTCTGCTCGGAAGCGGAAGCGGCGACGGAAACCAGAACTATCAGTCCCGATAAACTGCACTACGACAACGAACGGAACCAGTTCAGTATGACAGAACAACTCACCTTCGACATCCTGCCGGAACTGCAACTCAAGACCATGATGAGTTGGCTCTACAAATACACAGAGAATAGTTATTTCTATCAAGACTACGAAAAATCGCCAGGCATATATGACCGTACACGCTCTACAAGCGAATACACCAACAAAGACTTCAGCCAAACATACAACGCCACCCTTAACTATCGCAAACTCTTCGACTTCACACACGACGTAGATGCCATGATAGGTATGGAATACTACGATAAAAGAGCAAAAGGATTCAGCGCGGCAGGTTCGGGAGCCATTACAGACGATTTCTCCGACCTCAGCCTGACCTCAGCAGATGCCAATAAGCGCACAATCGACAGTTGGCACTCAACATACAGAATCATGAGTTGGTTCGGCCGCCTCAACTACGCCTACGACAATAAATACCTCTTCAGTTTCACTGCCAGAAGCGATGGATACTCTTCACTTCAGGACAACCGATGGGGATTCTTCCCAGGAGTGAGTGCAGGATGGGCACTGTCAAGAGAAGATTTCGTCAGACAATACACCGACAAATGGCTCGACTACGCAAAACTCCGCCTCAGTTACGGAGAAAACGGAAATGCAACAGGAATCGGACCTTACGACCTGCTCGGAGCATATACCACAAACCAATATGCCGGAAACCTCGGATATGCACTCACCGTTCTGCCTAATCTCGGACTCCTCTGGGAAAAGAGCCGCACATTCGAAGTAGGACTCGAACTCACAGCACTCGGAGGAAGAATAAGCGGCGATATCACATACTACAACCGACTCACATCCGACAAATACGCAAGTCAAACACTCCCAGAATCAACCGGATACAGCAGCATGAAGACCAATAACGGAAAATTCCGTAACAGAGGTCTGGAAATCAATGTCAACGGAAAAATTATCGACAATGAAGAATGGCAATGGAATGCCGGAATTAACCTGTCATATAATAAAAATACAGTAGTAGCACTTCCTGACAACGGACTCACCAACAACCGCCAGAACGCAGTTGAAGTATATACAGGAAGCGGAAACGAAACTACATGGATAGGCGGCTATCAGGAAGGACAGGAACCCGGCGCTATCGTAGGATACCACTACTTAGGAGTATATACCGACGCAAGTCAGATACCTGCTGGACTCAAATACCTCAACACATTCACCAACAAGGAATTTACACCAGAAGTGGGAGATGCTATCTGGGAAGACATCAACGGAGATAACATAATCGACGAAAAAGACAGAAAACAACTCGGCCACACCATGCCACACTGGACAGGAGGAATCAACACCTCAGTAGCATGGAAAGGACTGAAACTATATGCACGCTTCGACTACGCACTCGATTATCATCAGTATGACGCATCACTCGCAATGCTTACAATGTCGTGCAACCATAGCCTCAACACAACCACATTCGTTCTCGATACATACAGCGAAGACAACACCACGGCAAGTTACCCACGGTTCGTCTATTGGGATCCAGGACGTCACGACAACTATTTCCGCGTCAGCGACATCTTCGTCGAAAATGCAAGTTATCTCATGCTTCGTGAAATACAACTCAGTTACACACTTCCAAAGGATATCACATCGAAATTCTTCTGCAAAGACCTCACAGTCAGCATCACAGGGCAAAACCTCTTCTGGTGGACAAAAGCCACCACCAACGTACCCGAAAGTATGACAAACTGTAACTACAGCAAACTCAACGGCGCATTCAACAGTTCTACAGCAGGAGGATATCCGCTGCCAAGACAAGTAGTATTCGGGCTTAGTATGAAATTCTGATTATTCACCAAGAAAAATAAACGAACAATGAAAAATATAAAGATATTATCCATCGCAGTACTCATACCATTGGTAACGGCTTGCAGCGACAAACTCGATACATCACCAGAAGACTATTTCGGAGCCAATAACTACTGGACAACAACGGCTCAGGTGGAAGGATTTATGCAAAGTATAGCAAATGACGTGAGAAACATCACATTCAATCACACAATTAGGTTTGGTGAACTCGGAAGCGGCATCTACCGCGATTCAATAGGCAGCAATGGCAACCAACTCGACGACGTCTCTATCCGTTACCACATATTGGGAGCAGCAGTACCAGGAGTTGAAGCATGGGGAGGATACTATTCGGCAATAGCAGATGCCAACCTCTTCATTCAGAAAGTAGAGAATATCAACTTTATGGACGAAAGCGAGAAAAACTATCTGCTTGCAGAGGTCTATGGAATAAGGGCAATGTACTATTTCGACCTCTACAGAATCTACGGAGGAGTTCCACTCAGACTAAGAGCCGATGTCGCAGCCGATGGAGTAACCGATGTGAACAGCCTTTATCTCGCTCGAGCAACAGCAACAAAGACAATGGAACAAATACTCAGCGACGTTAATATGAGCATCCAACTCTTTGGCAACCAGAAAGATTTCAACCCATATAAGATGGGAAAAAAATGTTATTGGAATAAAGCCGCAAGCCAGTGCCTCGCTGCAGAAATACACCTGTGGAATGCAAAGGTATCAGTAGGCGATTTCGATGCAAATCCATCAGAGATATCTCTCGCAGAAGAACTCCTCAAAGAGGTAGAGACAGGATACGGACTTGCTCTGCAAGATGATTTCGCTAATGTGTTCAGCACCGCTAATAAGGCAAACGACGAAATTATATTTGCAGTGCGATACGAAGAAGGAGAAGATCTCAATTCCAACGACAAATGGCTCTACCCAACAGCAGTAGGATTTACAATAAACGAAGCATACGATGTTGATGGCAATAAATTCGGAGACAAACTACAGTTGGTAAGTGGAACGAACCAAGTGTATGAATATATCCCACAAATGTTTCTGCAATACGACGAAGCCGATACACGTGCACTTGCCACTTTCACCAATACATATAGGAAACTGGATGACGGAACTCTGAAGATAGAAGGAAATCTCTGCACTAAGAATATCGGAGCCATCAACAGTTCAGGCAAGAGAGTTCAAAATGGAGACTATATATATTATCGTTTGCCATGGGTTTATCTCAGCCTCGCAGAGATATATAACTACACTGGAGATAATGCCAAGGTGCAATCATATATAAATAAGGTACGCGCAAGAGCATATGCCGATCAATGGGACGAAGCAACCTACGGCTATACATCAGGAACATTCGCAGATAACGAACTCGCTATACTTGCCGAAAAAGACAAGGAATTTGTTCAGGAAGGTCAGCGTTGGTGGGATTTGAGGCGTATGCAACTCAATAAAGGAGATGAAAGTACACATCTCGTATTCAGGGCAGAAGCCTCAAAGAAAGGTGTTGCAGAACTCTCTTCAACCAATGCATTCCGAGTACTTTGGCCTATAAGCACAACTATCAGAGCAAACGATCCTTTGATAGAGCAGAATCCAGGATATTAGGGCAAACGACCCCTTTGTAGAGCAGAATCCAAGGTGTAGAGCCTTTGATCTAGGGTGTTGAGCCTTTAATCTAGGGTGTAGAGCCTTTAATTTAGGGTGTTGAGCCTTTAATTTAGGGTGTAGAACCTTTAATCCAGGGTGTAGAACCTTTAGTGTGCGGTATTGAGCCTTTGATATGCCAAGCGCTCATCTCCGTTGGCAAGGTAAATTATCCCGCAATAGCGGAAACCTTGGCTCTCTAACAAGTGTATCATAGGATGGTTATCTCGGTGAGTATCAATACGGATATTGGCAATCCTCTTATCTGCCCATTCGAGCACAGTAGATAGTATGCCGTGAACTCCCTCTATTGACGCAATTCGGTGGATTGTAATATATGGTTCCTCATCATCAAGCCAATGACCATTGTAGATGGCTTTGTATGTAGGATCTTCACCTGAAGCAAAGACAAACGTAGCGATAGCGATCCCTTCGTCCTCAACCATATAACTAATCCCATTCTCAATATCGTTCCTGAGAATCTCATCAGAGGGATACCCATCTGTCCATTGCAGCATATTGCCCGATGAACGCATTTTCTGCTTTGCTTCGCTGAATATGGTGCGCATCCTCTCGATGTCGGTAATATGCGATGGCCTGATAATCATTCTAATCAATTAATTTAACCGATGAGGTTATACTGCGTTGATTGTATTGATGAGGTTAGATAGCGTTGATAATGTCAATGAGGCTGTCAACATCAGCATCATTAGTAGCCCAACTGGTTACAAATCTAACTGTAGTTTCAGTTTCACCTCTTGTGCCCCAATCCTCAAATGATACTCCGTTGGCTCGCAATGCATCAACTACAGTATTTGGCAAGATAAAGAACTGTTGGTTGGTAGGAGAATCAATAGCAGTATGGTAACCTTTGTCGGTGAATGCTTTTCGTATGCGTTGTGCAAGTACGATAGCATGTTCACAGATGTGCTGGTAGAGATTATTACTAAACAAGGTGAGGAACTGTATTCCCAATATCCTCCCTTTGGCACACAATGCTCCATGTTGTTTTACGAGAGGGAAGAAGTGGGGTAGGGTTTCTGGATTTTTTGCTACTACTGCTTCTCCGAATAGGAGTCCACATTTCGTACCGCCAATATAGAACACATCGCTTAATCTGGCAATATCTCTCAGTGTGAAATCTGCTGCCTGAGATGCAAGTGCATATCCCATTCTTGCCCCATCAATATAAAGAGGGATATTGTGCTTATGGCATACGGAGGAAATCTCTTCAAGTTCGCTGAGCGAATATATTGTGCCGTATTCAGTTGGTTGGGTAATATATAGCATTCCCGGAGCGACCATATGCTCGTAGGTCTCGTCTTTATAGAAATTGGTTATGTATTCATCTACATCCTGAGCACATACTTTCCCATCATGTGCCTTCATGGTGAGTACTTTGTGTCCACTATGTTCTACTGCACCGCTCTCATGAATGTTTATGTGGCCACTTTCAGCTGACAGTACACCCTCGTGTCTGCGTAGAAGTGCGTCGATGACGGTAGAGTTTGTCTGTGTTCCACCTACAAGGAATTGTACCAATGCATCCGGAGTTCCACAAATCTGTCGGATAGCCTCTTTTGCTTCAGTGGTGTAATGGTCGTATCCGTATCCAATTGTGTGTTCGAGATTGGTATCGAAGAGCCGTTTCATTACTTCGGGATGGGCTCCTTCCATATAGTCGCTATCAAAATAAATCATATCATTCTGATAAAAGGGGCAGTAGTCTGCCCCTTGTTTGGCTTGCGTTTTTTTATTATAAACAATTACTTCTTTGCTATGATTACAAATCCACCTCCCGATGCAAGATGAATCGGCAGTATGGAGGAGTGGGAAAGCGTCTGTGACTTCTGGCTCCAATCGCATGCGTTTTTCTCTGCATTCGGTCCGTCGGTAATAATGGTTGCCTGATAGGCCTTCCCTTCTGGAATGAAATCAGCACAGTTGACTTGTATGTCACGTTGGTTCCAGTTGGTCTGTCCTCCAATGTAGAGGTTGCCATCTTTGTCTGTGCGGAGGACGACTATATACTCTCCTATCTTTCCGTAGAGCACTTTCATGTCGGTGTAGGTGCTTGCAGGCAGGGAGGCGAGGAGTTTTGTAAATTCAGGTTCGCGTTCATAGGCGGTAGGACTATCAGCGAACATTGTGAGATTCGTATTGTGGACTACATAGTTTGCCATCTGATGCAGTCGTGTGCCCATTGTCATAGGATTGCTATATACAGGCTGGTAATCGGTTTTTGTGGCGTTGCGCATTCCACCAGGTGTAAAGTCAACAGGACCGGCTTGCAGTCTTATGAACGGGAAGGTTACATCATAGAGAGGCATATCTTTTTGTGGCTCGCGGTTGTCGCGAGTGCGGTTGGTCCACTTTGCCTCTTCCATTCCGAATACTGCTTCGAAATTGATGACATTTGGATAGGTGATGTTGAGTCCAGCAGGTGAATAAATGCCGTGATAGTCGAGGAAGAGGTGGTGCTTGGCACATTCTTCTGCTATGCGATATGTCATCTCGACAGCGGTTTGGTCGTTGCGATCCATGAAATCGACCTTAAATCCAACCGCTCCCATCTTTGAGTATTTCTCGCATGCTGCTGTGAGGTTTTCGTCGAGTACATTGAACACACACCAAAGTATTATACCCACGTTCTTCTGCTTTCCGTAAGCGATTAGTTCGGGAAGATTGACTTCTGGTATTGCATTCATTATATCTCCTGTGCGGGAATCATACCATCCTTCGTCGAGGATGATGTATTCAAGTCCGTAGCGTGATGCGAAGTCGATGTAGTACTTATAAGTCTGAGTATTGATGCCAGCCTTGAATGGTACTCCGGTGAGTCCCCAGTCATTCCACCAATCCCATGCTACACGTCCGTATTTTATCCATGATATGTCGGTCAGGCGTGATGGTTCTGCCAATTTGGCCACGAGGTCGGATGTTGGCATTTCAGTATCGTCGTGAGCGATGGCGATGATTCTCCAAGGAAATGTTCTCGGACCGCTGCACTTGGCGATATAGTCTTCAGTATCTTTTACATACGACATATGCCGATAACTATAGTATGCCATATTCTTTGGGTACTTAGCGAACTGCGTCTTGAGAGTTGTGCCTTCGCATGTTACAAACATTCCAGGATATGCATTGAGGTCGCTTTCGAGGAGTGTGAGTTTTGCTGTCTTACAATCTACTGTCAGTGGGAGGAATGCGAGGAGCGATCCTTGCTTTGATATTGGAGCTACGTCGAATGTGGCTTGGAACGCCATTGCTTGTGGTTTTTGTGGATTGGTAGAGTGAGGGAGGTATGATGTGTAGTCTTCGCTGAAGGTATAGTCAGCCTTCTCGTTGATGATGATATAGTCTCCCTTGACTTTTGATACGAATCGATAAGCCACACCATTGTCGAATGCCTTGAGTTCAATGTCGATACCTTTGCCCATTTGGATGGCCTTGCCGTTCTGCTCAGCCTCAAGTGCCACAAGTGCATTCTTTATATATGTATTCTGACCATCGGTTACTGTGATGGATGAACCATCGTAAGTGATGCTGATATTCCCGTTTGGAGATGTCGCTACCTTATTCTTTGCTGAAACAGACAGTGATGTAAAGATGAAAAGATGTAATGATGTAATGATGAAAAGATTAAAAAGTTTCATGGTTCTGCGGTTAGAGGGTTACTTTTATCTGGTATGGATAGTAGGCTTTTTCTTCTTGCTGATTCTGCCCGCCACGACGAGGACGGAAGAATGACTCTGCCTTATATTCCTTTGTAGGACATCCAACGACTACGAGATAGAGTTTCTTCATATTTCCAGGGTTTGTCCATGTGAGTTTGTTCTTTGGCTTTGACCAAGCTGGCAGATAGGTTGGGTTGTTGTTGTTATCAACCGCAACAAGTCCGTAGCGGTAACCGATGTTCTCTTTATCCGACAATGCCTGGAACTCTACCTTTACGCTTTTTCCTTCTGCTGGGAGAGTGATTTCATCAACGTTGAATCCGTATGTCTGAGGAATTTCGGCATCCTTTGGCTTAAGCCATCCGTTTCCTGCATCAACGAGTTCGTTCTTCATTTCGCAGGCATATTTAAGACTTGAGTTGCGCTTTGAAGGGAAGTCGAAAGTGATGAGTCGGCTGTAGTTGTCGAGCATCTCGTTGCCTTCTTCTTCGATTGATACATTATACATACGCATATATGCTGCCAATACGTCTTCACCTCTCTGTGCCTGGCGGAAGATGTCGGCCATCACTGTCAGTCCGCGTTTCATGCTCCAATATTCGAGTACGTAAGGTGAGTGGTAGATATTCTCTCCGTTGAGGAAGTTGAGGTGTGTGAGTTTCTTGAATGCTTCCCAGTGGTAGTTCTCGTCGGTAGTCCATTCTGGATTTACATTCCAGAGTTGCCACTGTGAACACATCTCCATGACGGCACCGCCACCACCTTGTCCGGCCTGTCCGTCACAACTTATCTGACTTTGGAAGGAGTGACCGAGTTCGTGGGCTATGCAGTTGAGTTTTTTGTCTTGTACACGATTAGGTGCAATCCAGAGTGCGCCGATAGCGTCGTCGTAACTACCTCCGTAGGCTGTGCCTTCGAGTGAGTAGTTGAGCATAACCATCATACGATATTTCTCTGATTTGCTTCCAGGGAGTGTGAATTTCATCATGTCGCGATATACTTGATAGAAATATTCTACGCGTGAGAGGAGGTTGTTGATGTCAACAGTCATTTTATGACCATCGAGGTCTGGTGCTTTTGAGAGGTCGTCGCCGAAGCCTTTTTCCCAGAAGCATACTACATTGGGGGTATATGCCATGCGGTAGTAACTCCACTGTGATTCTTTGTTAGTGAAATCGTTATCTTTGAGGTCTTGAGGGATATAAATCTCTTTTCCTGGAGGAGGAGTACCATTGCCTATACTTTGTGCGTTTGCGTTGATACTGCCTAAGAGGCTGCCGATAACTGTAATGATAAAGATTCTTCTTTTCATAAGGCTGTAGTTTGTTTTTTAAAGGTTAGTAATTAAATTATTTTATGATTTTGTAAGTTATATTATGTTCTTTAATTAGTTGATGGGCAGGTATTGTGACTGGGTGTGTAATTGATGAGGAGTGTAGTAGGGATGTGAGGATGGAGTTGTTGTTGACAGGCTTTTCGAAGGTGATGTGGGAGTCGTTGTAACTGACTTTGAGGAATTTGTTAATGGTTGCTTTCCTACCACTGATATGCACATCTCGTTCTGTCTTAGTAAACGGATCGACTGATATGGCCAGTGGTCCTTCGACAGATGAAAGCAATTTGCAGTCTTTGAGTGTGACGACTCTGTCTTTGTATGAAATGGCATCAGGAGTAACTCTTATGGTGTAGCGTATTGCTATGTGGTCGTCGTCGCAGAGGAGTGTACCTTTGAGTGTCATCTCGTTGTCGGAGAGCATATATACTGGGTCACTTTCTGGTCTTGCGTTGGTTGGATAGCCTTCTATATTGTACCATCCGAAGATATTACCTGTGCCGTATTTGCGGAACGGAACTATTATGTTGTTGTTCTCTTTAGATATCGGTGCAAAATATCCTGTGCAGTTCTTAAGTCCGTCGCTCCAGCAGAAACAAACGAACTGTTTCTCTGAAAGGAATCGGAAGAGTTTCTGGCAAGGGAATTGTTTCGAACCTTTATGTCGTGTCAGGAAGTCGTCCCATGTTGATGGTGTGAGATTGTTGGTAGGGAGAACTTGGTGCATAAGCAGAGTCATCAGTACTCTGTGTGCCTGTACTCCCATGCGTCTTGCTCCTACGTCTGGGCGTAGAAGCCACGAACCGTCGTCAGTGGTTTGCTGACGTTTCTCTATTTGCCTGAGACATGCCTCTTCGAGCATCAGTGCATCTGTGTCGTGGAGAAAACATGCCATAGTGGTGTACGATGTGACCTGATCGTAGAGGAAGAGGCTCCAGTCATTTCCGTTCGGCATTGCCAGTTCTCCGTCGGGTAGTGCAAGCCATTTGAGCACCTTGTCCATAACCTTTTGGTTGTTGTGCATAAGGGCATTGGTGTGCCAGCGCTCTTTACCGTGGAGAGTTTGCTGGAACAGTTTGAGTGCGAGTGCTGATTCTCCTAATTCCTGCATAACTACATTTTGGTAACTGGTGTGGAAATAGTTGTGGTTTTGCAATGTATAGTCTCTGTATAGATTGGCACCTTTATATAATTGGGCAACGGTGGTGTTGTCGTACTCAGGGTCAATAACTGTATAATCCACTTCGTCTTCAGGGTGGGAATAGCAATTTATTGCAAATTCCCTCAAGCGGTTGAACCATTTTGTTGCTAACGAATCGTTTGGAAACAATCCGAGCGTAGCGGCGAGAACATTTGTTTCCCAACCGTTTTCCTCTGCTTTTGTGTCACCTTCAAATCCTGTTGGGATATCGCGCTGGAGTTCGTAGTTGCACTCTGCTTTGAGAAGGTTGTAGATGCCTGTCTTGTCTTCTTCGCTGAGGTTGTTCCACTGGAAATAGGCTGAGAAGGCAACTGAGAAAGCCCACAGTGATGATTCCCATACGTGGTCGTTATTGCTGATTGAACCCCAATAACGTCCGTCTGTACATTTGATTATGCGGTTTGCTTTGTGGGTTGAGTAGGCATAGCGGAGTGATTTGAGTGCCATTTCGTTTTCTCCAAGATAGGCGGCAATCATAGATAGGTCGGCATTGGTACGCACTCCTTTTTCATCGCTTGCTCCTGAATGTTCTCCGAGGAAATAAGTGCCGTTGAACTGCTTATGGAGATATGGTCGGAACCGCTCAAGCATCTGTTGCTGGGCGAAGAGGCGTTCTCCTCCCATCCACCACAGAATGGTGGATAACAGTAGGCTTAATATTAGAACTCCTTTCCTCATATCTCGAATCTCATATCTCGAATCTCATATCTCGAATCTCATATCTCAAATCTCCAATCTCAAATCTCCAATCTCTCACCTCACCTTTACTGGCAGTATCTTCCCCTCTTTGTCGAATTTCATCTTGTCGATACACACTTCCCTATGCCATCCGGTATCTTTTTTCTTCTTCATGTATTCAGCATTGATGCGGTGATATACTACGTACCATTTGTCTTTTCCACGGATTTGAAGTACTGAGTTGTGTGCTGTGCCGTATATGTCTTTCTCTGGAACTTGCTGGAGTATGGTGCAAGGGTCGGCTACTTTGATTGGCCCGAGAGGATTGTCGCTGGTGCCGTATGCAACGTGGTAGTTTGGACTTCCCGTATCGTCAACACTCCAAAGGAAATAGTATATGCCTTTTCTATAGAATACGTATGTACCTTCGCGGTAGGCATAATCCTGTAGTGTTCCGCCTTTTGGTGTGAGGTTTACTATTGTTTCCTTCTTTATGGATATCATATCGTCGTTGAGTTCAGCTCCAGCCATAAATCCGTTGCCCCAATAGAGGTAGTGTTTTCCGGAAACGGGGTCGGTGAATACATCTACGTCGATTGCCTGTCCTCCTCGTCCTGGTCGGTCGGCATCGGTGATGATAGGGTGGTCGAGTGCCTTGAATGGTCCTGCAGGGTCGTCGCTGATGGCCACACTTATCTCTTTGCGGTTGCTTACAGGATTGTTGGCGCTGAAGTAGAAGTAGTATTTATATGTGCCATCCTTTTGTTTGATTTCTTCGATACATGGAGCCCAGGCATTTCCGTTTGCCCAAGGGACTTGGTCGGATTTTACATCGAGCATAATTCCCTCGTCAGTCCATTTTTTCAGGTTTTTTGATGAAAACACATGGAAATACCATCCTCCCCAACCTGGTTGGCCGTCGGTGGTGGAGTAGATATAGAATTTGCCTGTTTTATCGGAGTGGAGCACTTCTGGGTCGGCATGGAAATCGGGAAGTATAGGATTTTGTGCAGATACTTCGCATAAAGTAAAGAATGTGAAGAGGAAAAGAAAAGATGTAATGATGAAATGGTGAAATGATGTAATGGTTTTATTCATAATGTGTGGTTGTTTTAGTTAGTTCTTTTTTGTTCGTTTGAGGTCGTAGAGGAATATTATTTTGGCACAGATGGTCTGGTGTGCTGAACGTCCGAAATAGCCTTTCTTGCTGTTGTCGAAGATGTCGCCCAATCCGTAATAATACCGTGCTGAGAGGATGAAGTGGCATCCTGAGTGGGAGTATTCGAGTCCCAGTCCGGCTGTGATTCCGTAGTCGAACTTGGTGTTGAGGTCCATTCCGTATTGTTCGGTTACGTTGTTAGGTCGGTGGTCCATGTTGAATGGGTCGCTCTTGTGTTCTGTGTATCCTAATGCATATCCGAGTTGTGGTCCTGCTTCGAAGAGGAATTTACATCCTTTCTCTTCCCGTCCCCAGCCTAATTGCATGAGGATTGGCAGTTGGATATAAGGGATGGTTCGGTAGTATGTGTCTTGGGAGTCTTCGATATTTTCTTTCCATCCGAGTGTGGTGTAGTTGAGTTCGGCTTGAAGTCCGCAGATGCATGTGAAGTATTTCTCTGATATGTATCGCCCTGCAAGTCCGAAAGTAGTTCCGAGGAGTTGGTTTTGTTTGATTGATGGTTGAAAACTCATGCTGCTGAGCACCATTCCGGCGTTGCCACCTATCGCAAAATCTGTCCGGCGGTCACCTACTTGTCCGTTAGCCTTCAAAACACCAAGCACCAAAGCCAATGTCAGGGTAATTGGTAATTGATAATTGATAATTGATAAATGCTTTATACTCATCTCTAACCTTTTATCTCTAATCTCTAACCTCTATTGTGTTATGCTGACTGTTCCGTTGGTATTGTAGTGTACATATATGAGTGCGTTGTTTACAAACCCTGTGTTTGTGCTCTTGCGCTTGAAGTTCATAGGGTTTTGTAATGACTGTGACGGGGTGTCCTGAATGGTGGAAAGGAATGTGTTGCCTTTCTCGTACATATTCTTTATGAAGAAAGTACCGACGTCGTATCCGAGCATTCCGAAGCGTGGGTATGTGTTGTACTGGTCGCGTTTGAACTGAGCCTTGAATCTGTTGTTGAAGTTGATTGATGCAATATCGTCGGGATTGTTGTAGAAGGTGGTGAAGAAGGAGCAATGGTAAGTAGTGAATTCGTTCTTGTACTTTTCGGCAAAAGTCTGCCATTCCGGATATCCGAAGAGTGTGATGCGCTCAGGCGATATGGTCATGTTGCCCAGTTTGGCGCATAGTTTCTCAAATGCTTTCTGGGTGCTGGAGAATGGGATAATCACGTTCTGCATATGGGCATTGAGGAGGTCGGGAATGGAGTCGAAGTCGGAAAGCGCAACGCTTTTGTAACTTATTCCCTGGCGGTTGAGATAGGCTTTCATGAGTGCTACCTTGTCGCCTTCGTTGTCGTTGGAGTCGATGGCGGTGAAGATGATGTTGCTGTTCTGGTGCATCTGTCCAAACTGTTCGTATACCCTGTTGCTTCGGTTCTCCATTTTTGTGTTGACTTGGAAAACGTGAGGGGCATTGTTTACGATATAATCCTGTGGTGACAGTGGCACGACTAATATTATATTGTTTGTCTCACAGAAGCGTGTGAGTGTGTTTATGTTGGCCATTTCCTTTGCTCCGAAGATAATGTCCACGTTCTTCATCTTCTGCCTTTGGAGCACGTTGTCGATGTCGGCTTCGTCGTAGGAATAGACGGTAGTTGTTACGCCTTTCTCCTTCATATCCTGCACGGCAAGGAGGAATCCTTCGTAGAAATCAATCATTGTGCATGCTTCTCTTGTCTTGTCCTTCTGGCTCAGACCGTATGGCAGGATTACCGCAACCTTTATCTGTTCAGGAATCACAATCTTTGGCATAGCCGCTTCGCGAACGGCTGATTGGATGGAATCTTTCTGGGCGGTGGAATAAGGTATGCAGAGTTCCATTTTCTTCTTCAACTTAGAGTCGGCGAGTAGTGGATTGGCTGCAATCAGTTCCTCTATGGTAAGACCGAATTGGCGCGATATGCTGTAGAGGGTCTCTTTCTTCTGCACGATATAAGTCTGGCGGCACTGTGGAACGGTTACCTCGAGCACGGGGATGCGAATCACTTCGCCTGCCCTGTATGTGTCGCCCAAAGAAGGATTGGCGGCACGAAGGTCGTCAACACTTATGTTGTTTGCCTTGGCAAGGCTGTAGAGAGTCTCCCCAGCCTGTATTTCATGGTCAATATATACAATGTTCTGTGCATTGGATACGTAGGACGGGCACACCACCATCACCAACCACAAAATCGCAAAACTACATAACCGCAAAACTGCATATTTATTCATAATAATCATAATTTCACATTTTAATCTGCAAAGATAATAAATTTGTGCGAACCTACAAAATTTTTCTGTTTTATTTTCCCCATCATATTCTTTTTTTTTGTTTGCCTCGTCTCTCCCTTATCTTTACCTTATCAAGTCCTTATCAAGTCCTTATCAAGTCCTTAACGTTACCATTACTCCCATTCGAATGGGAGAATTGTCTTTGGTATGTCTTTGGTATGTCTTTGGTATGTCTTTGTTATGCCTTTGGTATGCCTTTAGTATGCCTTTGGTGTCCCTTTGGTTTGTCATCCTCATATTTTGCTGTTTTTTTTATGAAATAAAAAAGGAAAATTTGGTCAGGTCGAAAAAATGAAGTAAATTTGCAAGTCAA
>R15__coassemble_1066_pt1 | contig 15652 bp, 13 predicted proteins | sample R15__metabat2_low_PE_001 | metagenome-assembled genome bin R15
GAAATACGATATCAGTAAATCAACAGCACCAGCGATGCCGAACCTCGGAAAGGGTGCAGAATTCATAAAATTGTTGCTCTCGTAAACACCTAAAAAGCCCATTTTTCCCATTTTCATTGCGATTTCCGCTTTTTTGGTGCTTCAGCAAAAAACGACTGAAAATCCAGAAACGGCGTATTTCTCCTCAAAATAATAAATGCACAAGTCCATTCCTGTAATTCCGAGTGGCTTTTCTGATGGGTCTTTTCGCACTCTCATCTCATCCATATCTCATCCATATCTCTACCTTACCTCTACCTTACCTCTACCTTAATGCTCTCACAAAAAAAAGTGACCTAAAAAAAGGTCACCTTTAGTGTTGTTGCGGAGGGTGGACTCGAACCACCGACCTCCAGGTTATGAGCCTGACGAGCTACCACTGCTACTACTCCGCGATCAATTTCGGGTGCAAAGTTAATAAAAAATTTTGTTACTTCCAAATTTTTTCGTAACTTTGCCGTCGAAAAAGGAAATATTAGGCTCTTTTTATTGCTGAACAGCACTCTGAGCCATCGCTTAAACCAGGTTCCGTCGGGAATCAAAACGTAAGAATTGAAGACATGAGAAAAGTATTATTTTATTGTTTAACACTTGCCTGTATGCTTGTAGTATGCCCTGCATATGCACAGCAATACGAAGGATTGGCCTCGTACTATGGTCCGGGGTTCCACGGTAGAAGGGCTGCTGACGGCAGCATTTATAACATGTATCAGTTTACATGTGCTCACAAAAAACTGCCATTTGGTACCCGGCTGAAGGTTACAAACAAGAAGAATGGCAAGAGCATCATAGTGACGGTGACTGACCGCGGTCCGTATATAAAGGGCAGAATCGTTGATCTTTCAGTGGCAGCAGCCAAGGAGATTGACATGCTCCGCTCTGGCGTTGCGCCTGTAGAGATTGAAGTTCTGACGGAACATAAGCCTATAATGGCAGAAGCACTGAAGATACGCCCTGCATCACTCGACGTGAAGGACAATCTCAAGATCAACATAAAGCATGTTGATACTAAATTTGAAATGCCTACCCTATCACTCGATCACCAAGTGTCTTAGCAAGGCGGCGACGAATATCGTTGTAAGTTATCTGATTTTTCAATAATTCGGCACAGCGTGCTGAATCCATCAATACGGTTGGGTCTGCCAACTGTATTTTTATTTGTTCGATAGCATCGACCACTACGGCAAATTTATAATCGAGAACCAAGTGGACTATATATTCTCCAGTGCGTTCGTTCTCATCGTCTTGATAGAGTTTGGAGAGTTGGTACTTATCGCTTAAGAGATCGGTTGCCTCGCGACTGATATCGCCATTCGGACTGGAGAGGAAATAACGGGATATGAGCCGAGAATCGAGAGTCGAGAGCCCTGAGTTAAGAGTTTGAGTGGCTACTAATTCCAATGCCTGTGCTAACATCTGCCTGTAGAGTGGATATTGGAACTGCAGGTCATCGACTTCGAGTTCCTGCCGCACATATTCCAAAACGGATGTCTTGATTTCCGTTCCGTCGGCTTCAACATCAGAGACAAACTCTGTAGTACCATAACGCACTATCATCCGCATAATAAGCCTTTCGAGACCGATAAAGCGGTAATTGGGTGTTTGAGGTCGGTTGGTCGTTTGCTGGGAAACTCCGGAATCCCTAGAATCTCTAGAATCTCTAGAATCACTATAACCTCTAGAATCTCTAGAAACCTCCGCACTTTGCGTCTCTTCGGTTGGAGTTTGCGCATGGGGTTGGTCTTCGCGGCGCTTTTTCTCTTCCCAGTTTTGTTTTCTGCGCCTTGACACTTCGCGAACCAGTTCCTCCTCGCGAACTTTTGTCATTTCGCTGCACTGATGAATATAGATTGACCGATAGACTTCTTCCGGTATTTCCGCAATACTCTCCACTATGCTATCGATAAGCGCTTTCTTCTTCTGCGGGTCGTTTCCTGCCTCTCCAAGCAGTATTTGAGTCTTGAAGGTGATGAAATCTTGCTGGTTTTTCTCTACATATTCCTTAAACTGGGTTGCATTGTGCTTGCGGGCAAAACTGTCGGGATCATCTCCGTCGGGAAGAAGGAGAATATTGACGTTCATTCCAGCAGAAAGGAACATATTCGTTCCCTTAAGCGCTGCCTTTATTCCTGCTGCATCACCGTCGTAAAGGAGTGTAACAGTCTTTGTGAAGCGCAAGAGCAGACGCACTTGTTCAGGAGTAAGTGCAGTTCCGGAATTTGCCACCACATTCTCTATCCCACACTGATGCATAGATATGACATCGGTATAGCCCTCAACCATATATACGCGGTCTTCTTTCTTTATGGCTTGCTTTGCCTGATAGAGACCATAGAGTTCCTTGCGTTTGGAATAGATTTCCGACTCAGGAGAATTGATATATTTCTGATTGACGCCTTTGGTTCTTGCATCGAGCACTCGACCACCGAATCCGGTAATCTTGCCACTAATACTGAACCAAGGAAACATAACACGACCACGAAATTTGTCCTTGAGTTTTCCCTGTTCGGAAGTGGGATACGAGAGCCCGGTCTTAGTAAGATAGGTTTCCGAATAGCCTTTCTTGAGTGCTTCGGAGGACATAGCGTCGGGCTTATCAAGACAAAATCCAAGGCGGAACTTATCAATTATATCATCGCGGAACCCACGACTGCGGAAATAAGCGAGTCCGATTGCCTTGCCTTCGTCGGTATTCGACAAAACGGAATGGAAATATCCGCTTGCCCACTCATTGACAGCGAACATACTCTCACGGTCGTTTTCAGCGCTTCGCTGTTCGGGAGTGAGTTGTTTGTCTTCCACTTCTATCCCATATTTCTTCCCAAGCATCTTGATGGCTTCGAAGAAACTGATTTGTTCCATTTCCATAATGAAATGGACTGGGTCTCCGCCTTTTCCACATGCAAAGCACTTGCATATATTCTTTGCCGGAGAGACGGAAAAAGATGGGGTTGTATCGTCGTGGAACGGACACAACCCTCTATAACTTGCACCTGCACGACGAAGGGTGACATAGTCGGAAACCACATCATAGATGCTCGCAGCATCAAGAACCCTGTCGATTGTGCTTTGTGCTATCATTACTTGTCTTGAACCCTTGAACTCTTGAACTCTTGAACCCTTGAACTCTTGAACCCTTGAACTCTTAACCTCTTGAACTCTCTGAAATCTGTCGGTAGAATTCATCACGAAGGGCTTGGTCGGAGAAAAGTCCGTTGAAGTCGGAAGTCACCGTAGTGGCTCCTTGTTTCTCCACTCCTCGCATCTGCATACAAAGGTGCTGTGCCTCGACTACCACCATCACTCCTTTGGGACGGAGGGCGTCGTTGATGCACTGACAAATTTGGTGAGTAAAGCGCTCCTGCACTTGAAGCCTACGAGCAAAGATATCAACTATACGCGGTATTTTGCTGAGTCCGACTATCTTTCCGTCAGGAATATATGCCACGTGAACTTTGCCGAAGAAAGGGAGGAGATGGTGTTCGCAGAGTGAATAGAACTCAATATTGCGCACTACAACAGGCCTCGAATATTCTTCCTTGAACAAAGCGGAAAGCAACACTTCGTGAGGATTCTGAGCATACCCAGAAGTGAACTGCTGCATACACTTTGCCACTCTCTCGGGGGTGCTGAGCAATCCTTCCCGATTTGGGTCTTCACCCAACTGCTGCAATATGTTTTTTATATTATCTTTCAGTTCTTCCATAATTGCCTTACTCGTAAATATATATCTCGCTGCGCACTATTGTTGCATCTGGACAGAACCCTGCTGAACGAAGTCGGGAGATGTATGGTCCGGCATCTTCGCGGGAAGTAAAATCGCCAACTCGGCACCGCCAATGTGGTGACTCGAAGGATGTATAGGCTTTGAGTTCCGGGAAACGTGCGGTCACCTTATTTCCCATCTGCTGAGCCTTTGCTTGGTCACCGCGCTGGTTGCCTCCAAAATACACTTGGATGCGATAGCCCTTCACTTTTTCCCTATAAGTTGCTCCAGAAAGTCTCTGACCAAGTGGAAGTACTTCGCTGACCTTCGACTTGGTGGTCTTGTGCATATCGGGGGTGATTGGTTTATCCACCTTCACCTTCGTCTCCAACACACTCGGTACTATGACTTGTCCGTTGACGATACTGTCGAGACGCACATCTTGCTCGATTACCACTTTGCCGTAACCCACGGCTGAGGTGTCACGCAACTGTTGGAGGATAGTTTTCTGAGCAACCCCTTCAACAGAAGGCATCAGCATGCAGATAAGCATCAGCACGAAAAGGAGGGCTGTCGGTTGATTATTCATACTGAAGAGTTTAAGAGATAATCTGATAATCTGGTAATCCGATAATCTGATAATCCGATAAGGAATCTTATTTCCAAGCATCAATAATGCCCTTGAAGTCAGGAACCTTAAGAGATGCACCTCCGATGAGTCCGCCATCGATGTCTTTCTTGGCGAAGAGTTCAGGAGCGTTTGAAGCCTTGCAGGAACCACCATAAAGGATGGAAGTATCCTCAGCAACCTGAGCGCCATATTTGTCGGCTATAAGACTGCGGATGAATGCGTGAATTTCCTCTGCCTGGTCGGAGGTGGCAGTCTTTCCTGTGCCGATTGCCCAGATTGGTTCGTAAGCAATCACGATATTGGCAAACTGCTCTGGAGTGAGATGGAACACACTTCCTTCGAGTTCTGCCTTACATACTTCGTTCTGCTGATTTGCTTCGCGCTGTTCAAGGCTCTCACCGATACAGAAGATAACCTTAAGCCCGTTTGCCAAAGCAAGATCCACCTTTTCTTTGAGGATGGCTGGGGTCTCGTGATAGTATTCCCTTCTTTCAGAGTGACCAAGGATAACATATTCTGCTCCTGTGGATTTAACCATTTCGGCAGAAACCTCTCCCGTATAAGCACCTGAAGCCTTATCTGCACAGTTTTCAGCACCAAGACCTATCACTGAGTGGTCGATAATGGTTGAAACTGATGCGAGATGGATGAATGGGGTGCAGATAACTACATCACAATTTGGTTTCTCTGCTGCGAGTACTTCGTTAAGTTCTTTTGCCAATTGGGTTCCTTCCTGGAGATTCTTGTTCATCTTCCAGTTGCCTGCTACGATTTTCTTTCTCATTTTTTCTTGTTTTTTATTGATTGATTTTATGTATTAACTGATTTATTTCGTTTCCTAATGTGAGATTTCCCGATTTAGACACTATAACACCATGGTCGATTACAACAAGTCCTGGGTTTGCGCGTACTATCGTTTTCAACACTCTGTCATCACTCAGACAGAATGGGTATTCGGCATCAGTCTCTTCACGCCACTCCTCTCGCTGTTGTTCATCGGATGCTGTGAGGAAATAAAACGGATTGCCGTTGAGTTTGGAATACTCATAGAGATTGTTTATCTCGCCCACACTACCATCGCTTGCCTCACTGAGATTTGGAGCAACAATCACAAAGACAGGTCCTTCAGACTCAAAAAGTTCGTAAGTTATATCGTCGCCGTCAGTAGTCTGGACATAGAATCCCGCCGCATCATAACGAGTGGCTTTTACCCCATTTGCTTCTTCTCCTGGTATCTCAACCCTCTCATTCATATCAAATCCCACCTTATATGGGCGGAAATCTATTACTGGCAGGTATAAAAGAGAATATACTGAATATGCCAAAACTGCGACAAACGCTAATAGCGCCACACTCCATCCCCATTTGCGTGAAAAGAAGAATTTCAGATGGCGATACCAAACCACCAAAACGAGAGCCGCAAACAGAAGAATACAATTTTTGGCAAGTGTCTGGGCATTGGTGAGGATGATTGCATCCCCAAAACAGCCACAGTCGCTAACTGGATTCTTAACATATATATACGCTGTCAATGCCGTAAGAAACACCATCACAACCAACATCAGCCACGATACTGATTTCCGTTTAAGGAAAAGACAACATCCGAGTACAAACTCAAAACAAGCCAAAGATACAGCAAGAACAATATTGACCCAATCAAGCGAAGGTATTCCGAAAGCAGCACAGTAGTCAGCAATCTTATATGCCATCCCTATAGGATCGTTTGCCTTCACGAATCCAGAAAACAAAAAAACCACCGCAAGCAGAAGTCTGCATATATTTACGATTGTTTTCTTCATTTATTTCCAGCAGCTTTCTCGTTTAACTTTATAAGTCCGAAGACTGAATAATTTATCATGTCGAGATAGTTGGCATCAATGCCTTCGGAAATAAGTGTCTGACCATCGTTACCTTCTATTTCCTTTGTGCGGTATATCTTCATAAGGATGAGATCGGTATATGAACTGATTCTCATAGCCCTCCAAGCCTCATCATAATCGTGGTTTTTCCTACACATCAGTTGAAGTGCAACCTGTGCATACTTGTCGTAATATGCAAGAGCCTGTTCGGGAGTCAAGTCTTCACGCTCCGCATAACCGAGTTCGAGTTGGATCATACCAACGATACCATAGTTTACAATTGCCTGGAACTCCGGATAGATACCCTCACCAACCAAGGAAACGCCTTTTACTTCAAGACTTCTGATGCGGTTTGCCTTTATCAATATCTGATCGGTAACTGATGATGGACGCATAATTCTCCATGCAGCGCCATAATCGTGGAGTTTTTTTGTGAAAATCTCACGACAACCTGCCATTGCTTGACTGAACTGTTCCTGGGTCTTATCCATAATCTCCTATCTCTAATCTCAAATCTCTAACCTCACTTCCTCACTTCTCCAAGACGCGAGATAAAGTAATCGCCTGTCACATCTTGGTTGACAAAATCGAACATAAGTGCCGGATTGACAGGCACTCCCATAAGGCGTGTTTCGAAATGAAGATGCGAACCTGTGCTTCTTCCTGTATTGCCGCCAAGACCTATTGGGTCACCAGCCTTCACTATATCATCTTCCCTTACCAACTGTTTGCTCATGTGACCATATAGAGTCTCAAGACCATTCTCATGACGGATAAGGACATATTTCCCCCAACCGGCAGCCTCGTACTTCACAATTCTCACTTTCCCATCGAAAGCAGCATAAATAGTGTCGCCTATATAGACTTTCACATCAAGACCATTGTGGTTTTTACCCCATCTCCTGCCGAAATTGGATGTAATCTTACGGCTCGGAGTAGGCATGTGGAATCCCCGCAAATCAACCTTGAAATTTGCAGGAAGGACTCCTGTCACTTTTGAAACGGCTGAATTGTCCCAGTCGGTGTATATAGTGCTGGTTGTCACAGTTTTCTTCACTTCCCATATATTAGAGTTCATCCTGATGCTCTTCACATCTATAAGATGGACATCAGACGGCGCTTTCCTTGCAATCAAGTCCTGTGCGGAAACATTCGCACAGAGCACAAAAGCGGAAATCACACCAATTATTTTGTTTATTTTAAGCAACATAATCTATAATTTCAAATCTCATATCTCAAAATTCATCATTGGCATATACAAACTGCATAGATGCCAATTTATAATCGAATATCTCGTCGGAATTGAAAAAGCGATTTATCTCAGCAATCGCATTTTCGGGACTGTCGGAAGCATGAACGATATTTTCCTGGAAACTCATTCCATAATCACCTCTGATAGTTCCAGGCATGGCTTTGCGTCCGTTTGTACTTCCCGTCATAAGACGTACTGTCTCAACAGCATCAACACCTTCGTACACACAGCATACGACGGGTGCTGCCATCATTGAATTCTTTATTCTCTGGAAGAATGGTTTGCCTACAAGATGTGCATAATGTTTGTCGAGCAACTCATCTGTGAGTTGCATCATTTTCATACCCGCAAGCCTGAGACCTTTCTTCTCAAAACGTGCCGTTACCTCGCCTACTAAGGAACGCTGAACAGCACTCGGCTTTAATATTACAAGAGTTTTCTCCATAAATCGTTGCAAAAATACAAAAAATTTTTTACCCGACCAACATTTTCACATCTTTTATATATAAAATTGTAACAAGACTTCCTCAAATGGCCACCAGAGAGAAAGTCTTTTCCTTATAAAAAAGCGAATTGAAAGTTATGTGAATTTTGGATTTTGGATTCTTTGTTTTTTATTTATTCATCACTTCGTTTACATCTGCCTCAACCTTAACAAGGAGGTCCTTGCAATAAGAAATGAGTTCTTTTGCTTCTTTCAAGTGAGTTGCAAGACTATCGACATCAAGTTTCCCACTTTCAATCTGTGAAACTATATTTTCAAGGCGCTGCATAGCCTTTTCATATGTTATATCTTGTTCCATACAATTTAGAATCTATATAAATTAAAAAAATATGTACATTGTTCAGTTATCATCAATTACTTTATCCACAATAATTGAGGTAGTACCACCTTCCAAGGTGATTTCGAGTTTACTTCCGTTTTGTATCAACGATGGTTCTTTCAATGCTTTACCATCTTGTCTGACAATACCATAACCCAACCGGAGCAAGTGTTCAGGACGGGCTCCATCAAGAGTCCTTTCTATCAGTTCGAGCCGGTGCCTTCGCCTTTCAATGAAAGCAGGTACCATTACGCGTAAAGCATAGAGATGTTTGTCGAGCCGTGCATTAGCCTCAACAAGATAGCTTCGTGCACCTCTCTCCAATCGGTCAGCAAAAAGAGTGATTGATTCCAGCTCATTCAACTGGTGTGCTAAAATCAGTTCGGCAACTGCTGTAGGAGTCTTTACCTTAGTATGAGAGATTATGTCGATTACAGTTTCATCCCTCTCATGCCCTATACCGGTTATAACAGGAATCGGGAACTGTGCTACATTCTCTGCCAGTTCAAGCGAATCAAACCCAAGCAAATCGGTTACAGCGCCACCACCTCTTATTATGACTACCACATCCCACTTATCTATCTCACCAGCAATTCTCTCAAGAGCGGAAATCACTGATCTGCCTACATCTGCGCCTTGCATCGTTGCCTCAAAAAGTCCAAGTTTAAACGCAAAACCGTATTGGTTAGTTACCAATTGGTGCTGGAAATCGCCCCAACCAGCAGCAGTAGCAGAGGAAATGACAGCAATGCGCTTTAGAAGACGCGGAAGAGGGAGTTCTTTGTTCATATTGAGAATCCCTGCCTGTTCGAGTTTCTGCAATATCTCCCTACGTTTCCTTGCCAAATCACCGACAGTGAAAGTGGGGTCAATATCCTCTACGCTGAGCTGGTAGCCGTAATATTCGTTAAAACTGACCTTTACCTTCACCAGCACCTGCATCCCAGCAGAGAGAGATGCTCCAGTGACGGTCTGAAAATAAGGGCTTATTACTTCCCAATAATTTCTCCATGCGACACCAGAAGAACGCGCTATACAGACGTCACCAGCACCTTTCTGAATAAATTCAAGATAGCAATGACCTGTCTTAGCCTCTCTTACATCACTAAGTTCAGCCTGAACCCAAAAGGATCCAGAGAACTCAGTCTCTATCAGACGCCTGACATGAGAGTTCAGTTCATACAGGGTTATAAATTCATTCCGTTCTCCCATGCTTTTACGAAATCCGGCAAACCATAACCATACACATTATTCGGATGATTGGCATTATTACCTGCCTTTCTGACTATATCTATAATCTGATAAGCATTCAACTGAGGCAATGCCTGCCAAAGACATGCTACCATACCACACATGATAGGTGATGCAAAGGAAGTACCTGACATAGGCCTCATATCACCAGAAGGGGTACATAGCAACACATCATTACCCAAAGCCATCACATCTGGTTTTACCCTGCCATCTGAAGTATTGCCGAGAGATGAGAAGTTGGTATTTTCTCCCTTGCTGTTCAATGCGCCCACTGTGAGCACATCATTTGCGTCGGCAGGAGAAGTGATGAGTTTCCATTGGTCATTACCCGAGTTGCCTGCACTATTGACCAATACCATACCCTTCTGCGCACACATAGATGCAGAATTGGAGATCAGGTGGGTATGTCCGTCCAACTCCCAATAATGAACAGCATCAGCAGGATTGTCAAAATTATTATAGCCCAAGGACGTATTAACCACATCGGCTCCAACACTGTCGGCAAACTCAATAGCCGCTGCCCAGTTGTCTTCTTCAACCAACTGTTCCGAACCTCCATCTTCTGAAAGAAGAAGCCAGAACGAAGCCTCTGGAGCAGTACCGACCAACATGCCTGGGACATTTCCTCCCATACAAGTAAGTACACTCATACCATGAGAACCGGTATTGTAGAAATCATCTATCCGATGAACGAAATCCTTGGTACCCAATATCTTGGTATTCGTCAAAACAGGTACAACATCTGCATTGGTGAATCCACCATCAATAACAGCGATTACCATGCTTTGACCTTTATAGCCAGACTGATGTAAGGCTTTTCCGCCCAACTGACGTATCTGTGTATCTGCAACACCATAATAATCGTCTATATATGGTGCATTTTTCATCTTCTGCACTTCTTCCTTAGCAGAATCAAGTGGCACACACTCATTGTTTCTCGGACGAACACGTGAAGGTCTATTATATGTTGCAACTTTCCTCACAGCCTCAACACATGAAAGAGCCTCTATACGAGCAACCGCAGTGGTATCCTCTGTACTTACTACAACGGTGTTATTCCACTTGCTCGTATGTTCAATGTTCACCCCAGTCTGCCTTAACATATCCAGATATTTACCACTTACAGGCAAATCCGTTTCATCAATCTTCAGTTTCTGCTTATGCCTTCTCTCTATTGCTCTTTGTGAGAGAAATGCTTCGGGATGTTTTACAGAGAATTCGTTTGATTTCTTATCTTTCAAACTCACCCTATATTTATAATAAGGTGTATAATCGGCAGAATCAGTTTGGGCATACACTTCAAAATGACTCAAAAAAGTCAGCGAGATTCCTACTGCGAGAAATTGTCTGATAATGTTTCTTTTCATAATATTGGTCGTTTTCCTTGTAATATATGTGTAAAATTTTCGTATGATTTATCGAGATAACTGAGTTCGTAAGGCTCTATCTGCAATGAGAGAGTTGCCTTGAGCGAGTCAAGTCCGAAATAACTTTTGACAATACTGGTCATATTGTATGATATATCATTATTCTTTTTCATCAATATGATACAGCATCGTAGCAGGAAATCACGGTCTTCGATTTTAGAAAGTGCTTTAAACAACAGGTAGTAAGCCAAAGGAGTATCCTCCTTTATCAGAATAGAAATCCACTGCTTATCATCATCCACACCGAAGAGTTTCCTCATTCCATCCATCTGCTCCTCGGTGGTAAGAAATGGTATTGCCATTCTCAATATCTTGACAACAGATTCAGGTGACTCTTTATTCAGCCACTCTGCCAACATCTGAGCACCAGGACAACTAAAGTCAATGTCATTGTTCTTAGCCAGTTTTCCTATCGACATAATACACGAGAGGAATGATTGTTTTCGATATTCCACAAGATGGTAATACACATTCCAGAAACTATCGTTAGGCAGAGAGGTCATTGCATCACGGATAATTTTTTCCGATCGACGGAATTCCGAATTTGACAATTTGCCAAGCGATTGGAAAAGACCGTCAAAATCTTCTTTCTCTATGTATTGCTTTAATGTCATTGTCGGGTGAGAGAGAATTTCATACTGACTCCGAAATCTGCTGTTGTAGTTGGATAGGAATTGGTTGATACCAATGGTACATTCTTCTGCCAATCAATATATCCACTCATTGTAAGCATACGACTGAAAGTGTAATCGGCACGAAGTTTTACATTATATGCCGTACTTCCCTGAGTACCAGTAGAGACATTGGTTTGAATATTTCTGTTGATTGCATTCTGCAAACGATAAGAGAATTCACAAGAGAGATTCAGATCGTGGCTCACCCCTCCCACTCTTGTCTTCGAAGTCGTAGAAGAGGACTTACTGTCAGTCTGATCCTTTGAATTCTTACTGTTCTTTTGATTCTTTTTCTTTGTTGAAGGATCCTGAAGCCCTTTCGCACCGAAAAGGTTAAGGTCTTTTACCTTGTAGCCAAGTCCTATTACGATATCATTAGAATAATTTTCAGTGAGTGCCACAGAAGTCATACTTAGGTTAAGACTTCTCGTTTTCTTGTATTCCACCTTTCCCGTCATACCGCTGTTGAAAGTCATATCGACACCTATCAGTGGTGAGAAAGACTCATTGAGACTGACTGTATTCACATTGTACATACTGCTTGGAATTGGATTGCCCGAAGTGACATCGAGCACATATCCTTGATCGCCCATGAATGCAATGTAATTAGTGAAGGAATTGTATGCACCTACAGCATAAACACTCTTATATCCGTGGTTGATATTGAAACTCTTGAAGTGGTCGGCAAACCAAGGAAGTTTCGACAAACCGCTATATGAGAGAGTCCAATTTGGCAACATCTTCAGCAACGAAGGGAAAATATCAAGTCCGCAAGACGAAGCATCTCCATGACAATACGCTGAAAGGAACGCAGGTATCATCACATCGGCAGAATACATATCCACAGTACCATTGGCCGCATCGAATGGCTGTCCAGCAAATCCTTCTCCTGTGCCATTTGGATATATGGTATTCTCATATTTACTTTCAATCCTTCGCTGTATTATCGGCAGGTTACGGAGGAATTCGTTGAATGGTTTGGAGTCGTAATTGTCATTGATATCGCCTGTCTTGGCAAATGCAGACTTTAACGACATGGTTGTCATTGTGAAACTACCGCTTTGGGTTACTGGCATATCATCATACATAAACTGAATGCTCTGCGACTTATTGACAGTACGGCTCGCATTGAGGTCTATCTTAAGGTCTCTGACTGGTTCGAGAGTCACTCGAAGTTGAACATCTTCAGTGGAGTTGGTAGTTGCAGGAGTTGTGATTGAGTCTCCTGTGATAAGCCAACCTCTGTCAGCTGCCTTTCTCAAATAACTGTCATCGATTGCTCCAAGTGCAAAATCCAGACCAGGAGAAAGGACTCCTCCAACTGAACGCTGTCCGAAAGCATCTCCTATATCTGTCTTGAACCCAGGAAGAGACATTGAGTAGGTATTCCTATACGACAGACTCACATTCCTTATCATCATAAGACCACGAGCAAGAACCTGAGCCGTCTTATACAAAGGTGTGTCGTGATTGATCGGTGCTTTGGCTACTACCGATACTTTCACTGGAATCGTATCCTGGTTCTTTATTCTGATGGTATTGGCATCGATTTTCTTATACTTAAGTTCGTATGTCTTGCCCTCTTTGGTTGTGCCTCGCACTACTATACGCTTGGAGTTCTGACTATGTTTCACATCAGTGTAAGTAGAGTCATTGAGGGTAATTTCTTTAGTAAATCCCTTTGACTTCTTTGTGTCGGCAGCAGTAGAGGCCTTGGCATCCTTATCTGCAGCCTTTGGATCGGCTTTTGTATTCGTACGAGCCTTAGATGTGGTTGAAGAGGTTTTAGAAGTGGAAGTCTTGGAATTTGAGCCAGAGAAGCGCTGATTGGCCTCATCGAGGAATTTTATCTTCTTATAGAGAGTCTCCATATTAAGTTTTCCGTTGATAGTTATATTGCGCTGCGTTACGGCTGTATTTCCAAGGCTCTTCTTGTTTGCCAATTCGGCACCACGAGTCCAACCATATGTAGCATTATAACTACCATCTGCTGACATCCAATCAGTGATTGGTATTTTATTCAATGGTACTGTATATGATCCTTGGAATGTAGAACTATATGTCAATGGTCGTCCGAAATGGAATATACTCCTGGTCACACTATCTTTCCAAGCCTCGAAATTGTCCACATAAAGATTCTTATTGTCTATATATGGTTCCTCTATCTCAGCATGGGTGGAAGAGGTATAACTCATCTTGAGCGCCTTGAAGATATCCCACTGTACATTCAGTTGGCGGTTCCATAAGAACTGCGACGAACTTACCACAGGTAATTGTGTGCCTGCATCTACATCACGTTCCTGATACTCATAATATGTTCGTGAAATATCTGTATTGAATGCTACACTTTGCGGGAGCCAGTTAAGGTTCTGAGCCTTGATGATATCTGCCCACTTTGACTTTGTCTTAAGATTCTTGAATGGTTCCCAAGTCTTGTATTTAGGGGCATACTTATACTGCAGACTTCCTTTCCAACTTTCATTATTCTCATAAACTGTGGTCTGACCTCTGCGATAGTTCTTGCTATGTGCATAACTGATGGAGAAATTATCAGGGTCAATAGGGAGCGGAGTCTTATGTTTCCACGACGATTTCCAGTTACTCAATGAGAAGTTCTTTGTGGTTGTGACTTTTTCCGTTATACTGCTGAGAGAGTCGGAATTCTCACTCGCATCCAACGCATCCTTAAGCAACATATCAGTATCAAATGGATTGTATTTAGGTGATATTTTCTGCCAAGTATATGAATAATATAGTGGCAGGTTCATCTTCCACTTATCTGGGAAAAATTTACCGAGATCCACATTCGTTGTTATACCCCATTCGTAGAGATTTTCATCCGTTCTCGAAGATACTCCTTCTTCCAATCCACCATATCCTGCAGTTTCGATATGTCCTGTCACATTCACGCTTCCCAAGTCGGACAATTGCACATTCATACTTCCCTGTGCAGCCCAACCACCATCGTTATTATAGTCTTGCAAACGGAGTTCGTCAACCCAAACCTCAACAGAATTCAGTTCTCTGCCGTTGTTTCTGATACCTATCATCATGGTCTTCACCTCTCCTAAGGACGGATTACCGATAACGCTTATTTTATTATTTGGCTTATCTGAATCATACTGTGAGAAAGTCTGTGTGTAGGATACACCTTCCTTGTTTCTCTGCCGCTTTACATCCGTAAGCACTTCCAAATCCAAATCAAGCATATTATCCTCTGGCCAAACTGCCTCACAACCGGTAGTTGTATATGTGTCGTAACGCCCGGCAGGTGTCAAAGTAAGTGGTATTTCATATTCATAGAAATTGCTCTTGTAGTCGCTACCCAATCTCACGAACACACTCATCTGATTATTTTTGAGTTGCTGATCATTTTCGAGAGCATTAGCATGCACAAACATCTGTACATGCTTGTATTTTCTTAGGTCGAGAGTAGTATTTTTATACACTGCTCTTGCATCTCCGGGTGCCAAATTCTCCACTTGGATTGCAAGTGATTGTTCGTTTGCCTGCACAAGTTGAGGCTGAGAAGGGTCTTCTTCACGGGTAATTCCAGGTGGCAAGACATAGTTCACTGGTGTCTTGTCGTTATTTTCCTCTATGTTGACAGCAAATGTCTTGATTGTACCGCTCGAACTTGGTTTGTCGCCTGTGAAGAGAGCCTGATTATATGTTCTCCATTCTCCTCTCACCAAGTCAAGGGATCCGAAACGCAGCACGATTGGTTTTTGGAACTCAGTCATGTACATTCTCATAAATCGGATACTGCTGTAATCGTTGATTGTGCCCACTTTTGTACCCGATTCAATAGGAATACGGAATTGGTACCATATTGCTTCCTCCGTTTTACCATTCCTCAATTTCACGGAAGTTTTTCGTGAGTCAACAATATACCCACTGCCTACTGTCATCGTACGAGGGTCAATAGGAACGGTGTATTGATAGTAATTCTCGTACTCATTCATAGTGTAGTCCTGATTGATATCCTC
>R15__coassemble_1074_pt1 | contig 15469 bp, 13 predicted proteins | sample R15__metabat2_low_PE_001 | metagenome-assembled genome bin R15
CCACACACCCCTACAAGGCACATTCCGCCAGAAACAGAAAAATCACAAATAAAATAATAAAATCACCTTGTGCTGGAGGTGAGATACACTCACCTTCGGTTCGGTATGACGATACTTGGTGTGCTGTTGATTTGTCATTCCGACAGCGGAGTGACTGAATGTCACTCTGCTTGCGACGAAGAGCGGTTTATCGCTCCAGAGGAGTTACTCCGAAGGAGTTCCTTGAAGTGGAGGAGTGAATCTCACCTTTAGCACAAGAATGCAATGGGTGAGATACACTCACTTTGTTCGGTATGACAACCTGCCGCAAACCCCAAATCTGCACCCTGCACTCTGCACCCTCGCTGAAACCTATATCTCCTCCCACCGGGAAACCCATATCTTCCCCACCGGGAAACCCATATCTCAGCACAGCGAAACCCATATCTCCCGCACTGGGAAACCCATATCTCCCGCACCGGGAAACCCATATCTCCCAGCGCTGAAACCCATATCTCCGCAGCTGGGATGACTCCTGATGCTGGACGTGAGAGCGGCAGACCCCCTAATTGACAATTGATAATTGATAAGTAGCCACCCAAATGGTCAATCTGCATTGAAAAGAGTTTGGAAAAATTTTGCTAATAGCATAAATTTTCCTACCTTTGCACAAAAGTATTCGGAGAGTATGCATAAAGTGTGTAGATATATCGTGATAATGATGGTTCTGGCGGTGGCAGTGCCAGATTGTGCATGGGCTGGAAAGAATAAGAAGCCAATTGTCATCACCTCTTTTGAACCTGATCCGGTGCCTACCCAACAGAAAGCATCTCCCGATTCACCTGGTGCCGACGTTGACCAACCTTATGCTTTCGGTGGTACGAGGAGCAACAGGAAATGGCCTACAGGATTGCAGGGTATCGATGTATCACACTATCAAGGTGACATAAACTGGAAGACGGTGGCAAAGGATAAGGATGCGGGGTATGTGTATATAAAGGCTACCGAGGGACGGGACTATATCGACAATATGTACAGCCGCAACTTCAGCGAGGCACGAAAGCACAAGATTCCAGTTGGCAGTTACCATTTCTTCCGACCAGGAGTGAGTGCCGAGGTGCAGTACCAGAATTTTATCAGTGCCATCAACATAAAGCATCAGGATCTGGTTCCGTTGGTGGATGTGGAGACCATAAGCGGGGTGAACAGCATAGCCACGTTCCATACAAGACTGTTAGAGTTCTGCCGATTGCTCACGCAGGCGTTCAAGGGAAGGAAACCAATGATATATACTGGCAGGAACTTCTACAACAAGTATTTCGCTGGATATCCACAATTCCGAGAATACAACTTCATGATTGCTCAGTATCAGGGAGGTGAACCGGAACTCGATGGCGGTGACGACTACCTCATATGGCAATATACTGGCAAGGGTAAGATGACAGGAATACGTGGTGATGTGGACCGAAGTTGTTTCAGAGGCGGACACACATTGGACGAGATACGAATACGGTGAAAGGGTGAAATGGCGAAATGGTGAAAAGGTTCAAATGACGATAATGATAATTATAACGAAATATGTATAACTACAGCAATCAGAAATTGCCACAAAGGACAAGTGATATGATAACGATGCTCTGCTTAGCATCGTTCTGCCTGTTCAGTTTCTGCTACCTCCTATGTATGAAGGGTGACCTATTGGCAGAGGCTCAGTTCGCATTCTCACATGGAGTGACACACTACTCCCATTTCTTCGGAGCCTTGATGATTACCATAATCCTTATGCTCATTCAGATGCTCACTCTGAAGATGACAGGTCTAAGCGGCAAACTCTATGCACTAACTTTCCTGCCTTCATTCCTCTTCCTGATAGTAGTGACAAGTGTAAACAAAAATGTATTCGGAGACTTCACTTTCGGATCGTGGGTATGGGTTATTCCCCTCGTGCTGGTGCTGTACGTAATCGCAGTTTCGGTTATCAAACAGTTGGCTTTCCATTTCAGTACCTACGACGACGACAGCCACGCAAGCAAACACCTGTGGCCTAACTTCCTTATAATGCTCGTGATGATGCTTATATGCGGTTCGATACAGAACGTGAACGATGTGGATATGTACGAACTGAAAGTGGAGGAAGAACTGCTCGATGCCGACTACGAAGACGCTGCAGGAATTGGAAAAGAGGCACTCTCCACTTCACCACGACTCAACCAACTGCGCTGCTTTGCATTGGCCAACCTAGGAAAGCTCGGCGACGATATGCTCAACTACCCACAACCCTACAAGGGAGACGGACTGATTGACCTAACTGACACATTCAGTTACGAAAGGATAAACAGCCGCGATGTGTGCGCTGCGATAGGTTCGTACAGCGGAAAATCGGTCAAGACCGTCAGCCGCTACCTCGACTTAGTGCTGGATGCAGATAAGGACAGAACTAACACGATGATTAGAGACTACTACCTCTGCAACAAACTGTTGAACAACGATTTGCAGGGATTCCTCAACGTGATGCACCAATATTATGAGCTGAAAGACTCGTTCCTCGTTACCGACTTGCCACGACTGTATAAAGAAGCACTTGTCATTGAGGCAAGTGCTATAGGAGAAGATTCGCTTAATAATTTCTGTGATTCAGTTGCATTGCAAACCTATCGCGATTATACTGCCCTTTGCAAGGAATATGAATCGGAAACTCAACGCTACAACTACACGAGAAGACGATTCAGCAACACGTTCTATTGGTACAGAGACAACTACAAGCGTCTGAGCACCACTGAAGAGCGGGCTGGGATGTAGAGTCGGAGCCAACCTTTGCCGTCGGCAGAATAAAGCGGATCAGGCATAGTGAAATGGGATACGCTGTCGTCGGACGAGTCGAACCCTCCAAACTGGCTTGAGTCGCTATTGAGAACCACCTCGTATTTCCCCTCAGGAACAAGGAATCCATAATCGGCGAACGACTGTGCAGGATTGAAATTGAACACAAACAACAAATCGCCACGTGAGAATGCAAGAACCTGGTCACCATCGTTATGCCATACCTCTACCACCTTACTCTTCTGGAAATTCCTGACACTGCCAACAAGATGAATCATGGCACTGTCGAAATCGCCTAACCAATGGTAGCAAAGTGTGTGGTCGTCGACAAGATTCCACTGACGACGTGCATATTTATGGCTCCAGCCGTTTCCCTCACGAGGGAAATCAATCCACTCTGGATGACCAAACTCATTGCCCATGAAATTGAGATATCCGCCATTGATGGTGGCAAGGGTAAGCAAACGTATCATCTTGTGGAGTGCTATCCCCCGGGTAGCCACACTATTCTCGTCGCCCTTACGGAAATGCCAGTACATATCAGCATCTATAAGACGGAAAATGATGGTCTTATCACCTACAAGAGCCTGGTCGTGACTCTCTGCATAGGAAATGGTCTTCTCGTCTGCACGACGGTTGGTGGTCTCCCAAAACATAGATGATGGTTTCCAGTCCTCATCCTTGAGTTCCTTGATGACTTTTATCCAATAGTCTGGGATGTTCATGGCCATACGATAGTCAAAACCATAACCTCCCTTGGTGAATGGTGCTGCCAAACCGGGCATTCCACTTACTTCTTCGGCAATGGTGATGGCTTTTGGATTAACCTCGTGGATGAGCAGGTTGGCAAGGGTGAGATAACAGATAGCCTCATCATCCTCGTGACCGTTGTAATAGTCGCCATATCCACCGAAAGCCTCACCAAGACCATGACTGTAGTAGAGCATAGAGGTAACACCGTCGAAACGGAAACCATCGAAACGGAACTCCTCAAGCCAATACTTGCAGTTGGAAAGGAGATAATGAATTACTTCGTTCTTTCCATAATCAAAACACAGACTGTCCCATGCTGGATGTTCGTGACGGTCACCACTCAAAAAATACTGGTACGGATCACCGGCAAAATTGCCCAGTCCTTCCTGCTCGTTCTTAACAGCATGACTGTGAACGATGTCCATAATGACTGCAATTCCTTTGGAATGGGCTTCGTCGATGAGTTCTTTGAGTTCTTCAGGTGTACCGAAGCGGCTTGATGGTGCAAAGAAATTGCTGACGTGATAACCGAAACTGCCATAATAAGGATGTTCCGCAACCGCCATTATCTGGATGCAGTTATAGCCACCACTTATTACACGGGGAAGTACGTTGTCCTTAAATTCACGATAGGTACCTACTTTTTCCTCACTTTGTGCCATACCGATATGGCACTCGTATATCATCAGTGGATTGACATTAGGACGAAATCGCTTGGTCTTCCATTGGTATGGTTCTTCAGGTGCCCATACCTGTGCGGAGAATATCTTTGTTTGTTCATCCTGAACCACTCTCTGGCACCATGCAGGAATACGTTCGCCTTCTCCTCCGTTCCAATGGATATGCAGTTTGTAGAGTTGGCCATGCTGCATTGCCCTGAGAGGTAACCTTATCTCCCATACCCCATTATCTATACGACGGAGTTGGTATTGAGGCATCTCGTACCATCCATTGAAATCACCTACAAGAAATATCGAAGTGGCATTGGGAGCCCACTCACGGAAAACCCAATGGTGGCCAGTTCGGTGCAAACCGAAATAAAGATATCCGTCAGCAAAATCTGACAGGGATTTCCTGCCGTTGGATGTCAGTTGATCAAGTTTCCACAGAGCATGTTCGTGACGCCCTTTAATGATATCTTCGAAAGGACGAAGCCACGTGTCTTTTTGACATATACCAATATGTGTCTGTCTCATCGCAGGGAGATGTTAAGCCTTAACCTTGAATATCACCTTATGCAATTCCTGTGCTTCGCAGATAGCCGGAGCGTGACCATCCTGAGGGAAGAAAATGACGAACATCCCTGGGTGGACAGTGAAATACTGCTGTGCCATACCTTCGTAGAAAGTGATATCTTTTTCTGAATTATAAGGAGCATCAGAAAGGTCCGTACGCGGTGTATAGCCCATAGTCTCTGGATGGCTGACAGGTATCTGGATATCAATCATCACATCGTGGGTTTCCACCTTGGCCTCTTCTTTTGTTTTACCTTTGCATACATTGAAATTCGCTATCAAGTCGTCGCCATTAATCTTTATGGAACCTGGTTCATGGGTTGCGAGATTGGTATTGCGAATAAATTCCACTACATCAGAGAACAATGGATTGAGAGAAACATATTTCTCAAGATTTTCAAGTTTATCAAGTACCATAGTCTTGTTTTATTATTTAATTATTATCGGAAAACTCTTCCTTGCCTTTATGGTAATATCCCTTACGGATAACAGATCCGTTCTTGTCGCGTTCAATAAACGAACCTTCCCTAACATCGTTGGCATAACTGCCTTCAAAACGAGTTCCATCAGCAGCTTCCTCTATGAACTTGCCGTGTTTCATCCCACGTACGAAAGTACCTTTTATTTTAGTACCGTCCTTTAGTCGCATAATACCTTCGCCATGCATTTCTCCATCCGACCACTCACCGTCATATATCTCTCCCGCACGGGAAGTGTATTTACCCCTACCCTGCTGTTTGTCGCCTACCCAATAGCCTTCATATCTTGATCCATCAGGCCAAGTATATGTGCCAAATCCCTCCATCTGACCATTCTTGAATGTGCCGAGATATTTGCGGTTGTCGGCATAAGTAAAAATGCCCTGACCGGAACGCAGTCCGTTCTCATAATCACCTTCGTATTTATCTCCGTTGGCAAACATATATATACCGCGTCCATGCATGAAATCATCTTTCCACATACCTTCATACACATCTCCGTTGGCATATCGGTATGTACCCTTTCCATTGCGCATATCATTCGCCATGTTGCCGGAATAGGTGTCGCCATCAGCCCAGTCAAAATGACCTTCACCATTTTTCTTGTCTGCAAGCCATCCTCCCTGGTATTTCATGCCGTTTGCCCACAAATAAGTGCCATTTGTACCTTCACGCATGTCCTCGTGCCAACTGCCAATATAGGTATCACCATTATGGTAATACATCGTTCCATCTCCTTCCTGATAGTCCTTATACCACATACCTTCATACCGGTTATGGTTGGCAAAATAATAAGTGCCCTTGCCGTGCTGATGATCCTGAAACCAATAACCTTCATACTTCTCGCCATCAGTAAATGTATATACTCCATACCCTTCACGCTTTCCCTTCACATAACCTCCCTCGTAGGTATCTCCGTTCTTGAACACGGTTTTTCCTTTGCCAAATGGCTTTCCGCTCACAAGGTCTCCCTCGTAAACTGACTTATCCTTGAATGTATATGTTCCTACTGTAATTTTCTGGGCACACACAGGAATAACGTTCAATGCCAAGACCAATATAAGGGATGCCCATCTATATCTGTTAGTTTTATGATGTCGCATATTTACTACTTTTATGAACTATTTTTCCGTGACTGCAATTCTGTATGTGATTGAATTAAGAAGGTTCAAACATTGCAGAATATTGTTAGTGCAATACACAATTTCCAAATTATTCCGCAAATATAGTAAAAATCTGTTATTCTCGCAAAAAATTAACATTTTTAAGGAAAGAGTAAAGTCAGCGGTGCTTATAGTCGTTCCACTGGAACTTCAATCTATCCTCCGGCATGGTAAGACAAAGTAAATCGGAATAAGTGCCATTGAAGAGATCCACATCAATCTCCCCTTCAATACCATCGATGGCGCCTCTGTCTGTGTGTTGCCAAAAAGCCCAATTGCCTTGATATTTCAGTTTATCAACATAATAATGTGCTATCCAATATGGATATCGATCGAATTCAGGGCCATTGAGATAATCTATCTTGAACTTGTATGATGTATATAAAATAGGTGTTACTCCAAAATGTTTCTCAACTATATTCATCCAATCGAGGATTCCTTCACGAAGTTGATTGGGGGTCAGAGTACCAAGTCCTTCCACATCGAGCACTGGGTAAAGGTCTTTCTTTTTCAGTTCAACCACATTGCAGAAGAAATCGGCTTGTTCTTGGGCGGAACTTTTGGAAGAAAAGACATGGTATGCACCTCTGATAATACCGTATTTGTGGGCTGAACTGAAATTGTAGATAAAATATTCGTCAAGTATGGTTTTTCCTTCAGTTGCCTTAATAAACACGAAACTTACTGGTTCACCGTCGAGTGCGCCATCAGCAACCTTAGCCCAGTCTATCTCTCCCTGATAATGCGACACGTCGATTCCGCGGATCACTCCAATTGGGAAAGCGGTAAATTCTTTTGATGATTTCAGCCGTCGTATATATGGGGCGGCAAAATAGACAGTAAGAATGAGAAAAATCATTACAACCACCCCCCACACGAGTTGTTGTGTGGAGGATGATTGTTTATGATTCCCTTTCTTCTGTCTCATTAATGAGCCTGTTCCAATTGAAGTGTCTTGGTGGTCTGGTCACAAACTTCAGACGGACCAAAATACTGGATAGGACCAGGATACACATAGCATGTATTCTTAGCCCACTCATCTCTGTTGGCTGCAAAGAAACGGAACGGAGCACCATTGAGTTCTACAAGTGCCTTTCTGATGACTGGTTTCATCTTTCCGCTTCTCTTTTCCATATTCATCATCATAGTAATTGGCACACCACCGGCAACCCATTCAGCAGCAGGAGCAGTAGTGTTACGGATAATTGACATATATCCAGTCTTTCCATTTGCTATAAGGCGGCTTGCGTTGTAACCAAGGCTGTAACAATAGTCGGCATCATAGTTGGATGGAGCAGCACAACGTCCTTCATAACCGAAGAAATGATGCTGGGCTGTAAACTTACCAACATATTTACCTTCTGCCTTCCACTGAGCAAGTTTCTTATCTACCATACGTGAGAGCAGTTTCTCTGTCTCAATGAGTGATACCTGGACATTTCCGTGAGGGTCGCGATCGAGTGCAAGTTGAAGCGCTACATCTTCAGGGAGAGAATTTAGAACTGCCAAATTCTCAGGAGCGATATGGCTCTTAACGTAATCCACCTGATTTTCTCTTGCAACCTGCTTAGCCTCATCTGTAGCAAGTACGTCGTTGAGTTCGGCAATAAGGCGTTTGATGGCTGGAATAAACTCAATAAGTCCTTCTGGGATAAGCACCGTACCAAAGTTATTTCCTTCTGATGCTCTTACTGCCACTGCATTTGCAATATAGGTAACAATGTCGTCAAGACTCATATCATTTGCCTCTACTTCCTCACTTACAAGACAGATATTAGATTGGCACTGAAGTGCACATTCAAGTGCTATGTGACTTGCACTGCGGCCCATAAGTTTGATGAAATGCCAATACTTACGTGAGGAGTTACAGTCTCTTTGGATATTGCCAATAAGTTCGCTGTATGTCTTACATGCTGTATCAAAACCGAAACTGGTCTCTATCTGCTCGTTCTTAAGGTCTCCGTCGATAGTCTTAGGGCAACCGATAACCTGAACTCCATAGTTCTTTGCTGCATAATACTCTGCAAGTACACAAGCATTAGTATTGCTGTCGTCACCACCTATTATTACAAGTGCCTTGATGCCAAGTTCACGGAGAATCTTGATACCTGACTCAAACTGTCCAACCTCTTCAAGTTTGGTACGACCACTTCCGATGATATCAAAACCACCTGTATTCCTATACTCATCAATTATTTCAGACGTAAGTTCCATGTACTTATGGTCAACAAGTCCACCTGGTCCCATAAGGAAACCATAGAGTTTGTTCTGCGGATTGAGTGATTTCACTCCGTCGAATATACCACTGATAACGTTGTGACCACCAGGAGCCTGACCTCCGGAGAGGATTACACCTACGTTCATCTGCTCAGCAGGCTGTGCAGCATCTGTGTGTTCGAATGTAATTACAGGAAGTCCGTAAGTGTTAGGGAACAATTGTTTGATTTCTTCCTGATTGTCTACTGATTGAGTTGGATTACCTTCCTTTGCTACAACATTTCCAAGAAGTGCCTTAGGAAGTTTTGGCTGATATGCAGCCCTTGCGATTTGTAATGCGGATTTCATATCTATTTATTAATATTTTGAATAATTTGCAAACATTCCTTACATTTATCTGTAACATACTGCCAGTCTTCTGCTGCGACCCTGTCCTTAGGGAACAACTTACTTCCCATTCCGACACAATAGACTCCGGCTTTGAACCAAGAGGTGAGATTCTCCTCTGTAGGAGCGACACCACCAGTTACCATCACTTTACTCCACGGCATCGGGGCCATCATTCCCTTAACGAAAGCAGGTCCATAGACATCGCCTGGGAATACCTTTGTGAGGTCACATCCTATCTCCTGAGCCTTACCCACTTCACTTACACTGCCGCAACCTGGGCAATAAGGCACGAGACGGCGATTGCACACCGTTGCGATATCAGGATTGAGGAGTGGTCCGACTACAAAGCAAGCGCCCAACTGAATATAAAGGGATGCAGTAGGTGCATCTACAACACTACCTACTCCCATTGCCAACTCAGGACATTCCTTTGCGGCATATTTCACACACTCAGCAAATACTTCGTGAGCAAAGTCTCCTCTGTTGGTAAACTCAAAAGCACGTACACCACCTTCGTAGCAAGCCTTAATCACTTTCTTTGCCACTTCGGCATCTTTATGGTAAAAGACTGGAACCATGCCAGTCTCACCTATCTTTGCCATTACGGCAAGTTTATCAAATTTAGCCATAATTCTTTATCTTTGAACTCTTCCGCTGGCATTTCCTTTTGCCAGAGATTCTACTTCTTCTATGCTTACATGATTGAAATCACCAGGTACGGTATGCTTCAGTGCACTTGCTGCTACTGCAAATTCAAGAGCCTCACCCTGTGTAGGCTTGGTAAGCAAACCATGTATAAGACCACCTGAGAAACTGTCTCCACCGCCTACTCTGTCAATTATAGGATTGATTTCATATCGCTTACTCTGGTAGAATTCCTTACCATCATAGATAAGTGCCTTCCAACCATTGTAAGTTGCACTGTAACTTTCTCTCAATGTGCTGACAACATATTTAAAACCAAACTCTTGCATCATCTGACGGAATATATTCTCATATCCGGCGGCATCGGTCTTACCTCCCTCTACATCTGCATCTGGTTTGAAGCCAAGGCAAAGTTCTGCATCTTCCTCATTGCCTATACACACATCTACATACTCCATCAAAGGACGCATTACGCTGATTGCCTTTTCGGAAGTCCAGAGTTTCTTTCTGAAATTGAGGTCACAACTAACTGTTACTCCGTGTTTCTTAGCACATATACATGCTTGTTTAAGACACTCAGCACTCTGGTCACTGATAGCAGGGGTGATACCGCTCCAATGGAACCAATCGGCACCTTCGAAAATGCTGTCGAAATCAAAATCCTCAGGTTTAGCCTCTGCTATTGCACTGTGGGCTCTGTCGTAAATGACTTTTGATGGACGCATACTTGCACCTGTCTCGGCATAATACAAGCCTATCCTATCACCACCACGTGAGATAAACCGTGTATCTACACCGTACTTCCTCAAAGCATTCACTGCAATCTGCCCAATCTCGTGCTTAGGCAATTTGGAGACGAAAAATGATTCGTGACCAAAATTGGCCAGACTTACTGCCACGTTGGCTTCACCACCGCCTGGTATGATACTGAATTTATCTACCTGTACGAAGCGGTTGTTTCCCTCTGGAGACAAACGGAGCATAATCTCTCCCATTGTAACAATTTTACCCATAAATATCTTTTTTTACATTAATGATTTCGATACTGCTATAGTCTGCAACTACATGGATGATAGTCATCCGACCTACTCTTCAGTTCTGTTAATGCATCAGCAGTTGACACCCCTTTGATAACACTGAAGGCATTAACCCACATATCCTCATACCATTTCCCTATTGGGATGCCAATCTTCTTAGCATACACTTGAAATGCCAACTCCTCGTTCTGATCTTGTAGAATTATCTTCATTTTTCTCTTTGGTATTAATTCTTATTTAGAAAACAAGTGCAAAGTTAGTAAAAACTTTACTTTCTCTGCTTAAAACTTTCAGTTTTTTTCAAAAAAGTTTCTACGACATCTATCTTTCAGAAGAACAGCAACGGCTCGTGAGCAATCGTAAAACGCACTGTTTTTTAAGCGAAATTTAATCGCTATAACTCACTCTACCACAAACATCAACTCCAATATAATGTCGCAGAAAATGCCGCAATAATTATCGTAGTATCATTTATCTATTGACACCAACTCATACTGTCTTGACCCAAAGCCTATAGATTCTGCATATTCTATTGTGTGGGTACCATGTTTACTATTGATGCGCTGCATAAGAGGACGATTGTCATTGCCTTCTGACGGAGTCATACCGAAAATAATATCTACACAAGCTTGATCAAGTGCAACAGGATCAAGGGATGCGAGGATTCCGTAATCTTTCAGTTTCACTGGTGCAGGATGGTCAACGCAATCGCAATCGACCGACATATTGTTCATTACACTGATATAGATAATCTTGTCTCCAAACACATCTGCAACTGCTTGTGCTGCCGCTGCCATTGATTCGAGGAATCCGTCCTGATTGCCTGTGTTCCTCCACATGCCCTCCAGGGTTTCACATTTTCCTGCTGTATGGATATTGGCCTTGCCGTTTGCTGATGCCACTCCGATACTCTGGTTCTTTATCACTCCACCAAGTCCTCCCATTGGATGGCCTTTGAAATGAGCAAGATTTATCATGAAGTCATAATTCTTCAGATGTGTACCCACAATATCGTATTTCAGCCATTTGGTATCTTTGACTGGTATTTGGTATTCACCTTCTTCGTCCATAAGGTCAACAGTTGCAATGCTGTCGTAACCATGCTTATGGATAACCATACGATGGTTTTCAAATGAACTGCGCTTGCCTCCATAGGCTGTGTTGCACTCTACTATCGTTCCGTTTACTTTCTTCACCAAGTCTTTGATGAGTTCCGGCGAAAGACTGTTTGGGTTGTTCTCTTCTCCTGTGGATATCTTCACTGCCACACGTCCTTCGGCTTTTCGTCCGAGTGCTTCGTAAATTTTCACGAGAGATACAGGCGAGATATCCCTTGTCACAAATACTTTTGGTTTCTCTTGGGCATTGAGTTGTGTTACCACAAAGAGCATAACTGCAATTGATAGAATCAGTTTCTTCATATTTATGGTATGTTTATTACTATATATCCTGAGAAGTTTGTTGCTTATTGAGGAACAATTCTGCGCGTCGCAAATCATCGGGAGTGTCAATTCCTATTGTCTCCACATCGGTCAGACCGACTTTTATTGTATATCCGTTTTCAAGCCAACGAAGTTGTTCCAGGGATTCAGCGAGTTCGAGTGGGGATTGTGGAAGGCTGGTTATCTGACGCAGAACTCGTGTCTTATATGCGTATAGTCCTATGTGTTTATAATATGTATGGTGGCTGATCCAGTTGTTCATATCCTTGTTTCGGAGGTAAGGTATTACCGAACGGCTGAAATACATCGCCTCCTTATTGTTGTTGAGCACCACCTTAGGAGAATTGGGATTACATACCGCATCCATGCCATCTTGTTCTGTAAATGGTTTGGCAAGGGTTGCGATGTCTGTTGTAGGATCCTCGAAACATTCCTTTATTGCTTCCAACTGGGATGGTTGGATAAATGGTTCATCGCCCTGAATATTGACTACTACTTCAAAATCGTCCTCACCTATTTTTCTTAGAGCCTCATAACAACGGTCTGTACCGCTTTTATGATTTGGAGAAGTCATAATGGCTCTCCCTCCGAAATTCTGTACGGCTTGGAAAATGCGTTCGTCGTCGGTTGCCACATAGACATCCTGAAAGATTTGGCTTACTTGGGTATAGACTCTCTCTATTACTGTTTTTCCACCGAGTATTGCCAAGGGCTTTCCCGGGAACCTTGTTGAGGCATATCGTGCTGGTATGATTGCTAAATATCTCATATTAAACTCCTTGAACCTCTTTAACTTCTTGAATTTCTTATTACATAAATGATTCGTCTATTCCTGTATCTTCCACAATGATAGAGTCTTCATCCTCATATTCAGGTTCGGCTTCAGGATCTTCAAGTCCTTCAAGCCCGTCTTCGCATAGGTCGAAATTCTCTGGTTCCTCAAACCTGTCACTCCTCGATATTCCGAGATTTGCTTTCGACATATATACCTGACTCATAAAGTAGTTATACACTGGCAGCGCGGCTCTTGCACCTTGTCCGAGAGCCATTGAGTTGAAGTGAATGTCGCGGTCTTCACCTCCTACCCAAGTACCGACAACCAGATGTGGAGTGATTCCCATAAACCAAGCATCTGCGTGTTCGTTGGTTGTACCAGTCTTTCCTCCAGTATCGGCATTAAGAGAGGCGGCTCTCCTTCCTGTTCCATGCAAAACTACACTACGCAGCATCTCAACCATCATATAGGCTTGCTTTTCGGAGAGCATCTCACTTGGACGCGGAACGAATGTGCCTACTATATTGCCATCAGAATCTTCGATTCTCGTTACGAGCATAGGGGACATCCTCACTCCCTTGTTTGCAAATGTGGTATAGGCACTGCATAGTTCTCCTACACTGATATCACATGTACCAAGACAGAGTGGCAGGTCGGCTGGGATATTCACCTGTCCCATTCCTATTAGATGAAGATAATCCACAAGATTCTGAGGACCTATCTGATTCATAATCCATGCCGAGGCAGTATTGTTGGACTGGGTAAGTGCATCTATCATCCTGATATATCCTCCTCCTGCTCCTCCACGAGGTCTCCATCCGCCATATGACTGAGGAATGATAGACACCTCCGAACATGGTGTAAAACCATAGTTAAGTGCCAACGAATAAAGGATTGGCTTCATTGTAGAACCAATCTGACGTCGACCTCCTCCAAGACAGTTATCGTATTGGAAATGCTTGAAGTTAAGTCCTGGCACATAGGCTCTTATCTTTCCGTTTGTAGGATCCATCGCCATCATTGCACAGCGAAGGAATTTCTTATAGTAGAGGATTGAGTCTCGTGGTGTCATCTGGGTTTCAAATTCTCCATCATAACTGAAGAGAATCATATCGTATTTCGTGTTGAAATCCTTAATGATTTCCTCTTCAGTATAGCCTGATTCCTTTAGTACACGATAACGCTCGGAACGTTTGATAGAGCGGTTGACAAGGCGCTCAAACCGATCCCTGCTTATTCCAGAGTAAGGAGCCACAGGACTTCCTTTCACACTACTATCGAATAGTGGTTGCAGATATTTTGCAACGTGCTTATTGACTGCGTTTTCAGCCATCTCCTGCAAACGTGTATCGAGGGTAGTGTAAATCTTCAGACCATCTGTATATATATTATAGTGCGAACCATCCTTCTTGGTATTTTTATAGCACCATCCGTAGAGTGGATCATTTTCCCAGGCAACCGAATCATCGTGGAACTGCTGATAATTCCATGAAGGATAATTATCAAGATTAGGCCGCTCTGCCATCATCATAGTACGTATTCGCTCACGGAAATATGGTGCAATTCCATCAGTATGCGATGTGAGATGGAATTTTGAAATGTCAATAGAGTCGGCTTTTGCCTCATCACGCTCCTCTGCCGTAATATATCCTAACGAACACATCTTGTCGAGAACCACGTTCCTTCGCTCTGTACATCTCTTATTGTAGCGTACCGGATTGAAATAAGATGGGTTTTTACACATTCCTACAAGTGTGGCACATTCTGGGAGCGATAGTCTGTCTGTAGATTTGGCAAAATATGTCTCTGCGGCATTCCTGATACCTACTGCATTGTAAAGGAAGTCGAAGTAATTGAAATACATACTTATAATCTCCTCCTTTGTATAATACTGCTCTATCTGCACCGCTATATACCATTCAATTGGTTTCTGCATCATTCGCTTGAAGAAATCATGAGCCACATCCTCGGTATAGAGTTGCTTGGCAAGTTGCTGGGTTATGGTGGAACCTCCTCCAGCCGATTTATCTCCGGCAAAGACAGTCTTCACCAGTGCCCTGCCAAGTGCTATATAGTCAATACCAGAATGCTCATAGAAACGCTCATCCTCTATTGCCACAAGGGCATTGACAAGATTGGACGGAAGGGAATCGTACGGCACCATAATTCTGTTTTCCTTGGCATAACTCCAAGTACACAGAAGCACTCCATCTTCCGAGTAAACTCTTGATGCAGACTTGCTTATAGGATTCTGCAGGTCTGTCAAATCAGGCACATTTCCTATAATACCATTTGCAACTCCGAGCACTGCAACTATCCCGCACACCAAACCTATTACGACAAGAGTCCACAGACATCCAAGCCCCCTCCATATTGTTCTCATATTCTTCTTTTCTGCCATTAAGCCACCTTAATATATATATTTGTGTGCAAAAATACGAATTTTCCGGTAAACAACCAAAAGTTTATTAAAGAAATACCCAAGTTCAATATAGAACTGCAATTTTCAGGTAGGTAAGACGTGCAAAATCTAA
>R15__coassemble_1079_pt1 | contig 15362 bp, 5 predicted proteins | sample R15__metabat2_low_PE_001 | metagenome-assembled genome bin R15
ATCATTTTTTTTTCATACCTTTGCGCAAAGAAATTAAGCTGATATGAAAAAGGTAGTTTTTGCGCTCTTTTGCGCATTCGTTTTTTCGTTTGTTGGACATGGTTCTGCTTATGCGGGAAAGTACATTAAGGAACTGGCAGTAGCATCTGAAAGCACTGAAGCCAAGGCCAAACAGAAATTAACGAGCCAGGAATATACGGTGCTGGATTTAGATATGAACCGGAAGGCTGGTGGTAAATATGTTTATTTAGGTTACAAAACTACCGATGATTTTACCGAGGCTATTACGGCACTTATTGTGTTTGATGGGGAGAAGTATAACGGCAGTGGTGACAACGTAAAAGAGTCCGTAAAATTTGTAAATGGACTTGATGCTGTATCTGGCGGATTGACGAATTCATGGGATTTTCATCCTATCACCCGTCTGAGTGGCAATGGTGACCTCAACCAGGATGCTGGTGGTAATTATCTGTATCTCTACTACTCTAAGTCAAACCAGAGCAGAGGTCGTTGTATCAGTACTCTCGAGGTGTCGTGCAATTCTAAGAAAAATTGGCTGAATGGCGTTTGCTTCTATAATGGTTTCTATAATACCGAATTGGCTGAACTTAACAAGAAAGCAGGTGGCAGTGATGTGTATCTTTGGTATTCCACCACCACCTACGATGCCAAGAGCAGTGCCCTCGATGACAAATTCGAGGTGATTCACCACGGAGGGCGTCTTTACCAGTTTAATCTACCAGTTGCAACCAAGGCCGATGGTATAACGAATGTTTTCGCAAAAGGCAATGGCACAAGTAATTGTGGTTGGATAAGTTACGTAGATAGTTTAAACACAACCCACAACATCTGTTATATTGACCATATCAATTCCAAATCGAACAACTACAATTTTGCAGAGGCTTGGACAGCAAGCGTACATCACAATATCTTCGATTCTGGTGATTTGGTCAACTATGAGGATTTCAGTAAAACCAGCGATGAAGCCACATATACTTGCTCTGGCAATAAGCGCGACTATAAATATATATCGATACTCTGGATGGCACCTGCGGGATGGGACCCTGCCTATGCTAAGACATTCAAGATGTGGAATGATAACGCATATTCAGGAAACAATATACTGAAAGTGAAGAAGGAAGTGAGTGCGCGAAGCAGTTATGTTCCTTCAGGAATGAACATGGTGAATGTCTCCGATCCTTTCATCTATATTGATGGCGATTCTCCTGGTTGGCAACAGACTATGGTGAACACCATGCAGAACATGTACAAACTAGCCATCTGGGACGGTGAGAAGTTTGTAGTTCAGCAAATTGATGAAGGCGGAACTACATCAGCCACCCCATTGATAGAATCGTGTGACTCCAGTCGCACCATGGTGGCTATGATTTATATGAATCAAGTGAGTATGGACACTTCGTCAGGAGCCCAGGACACCACTCTTGCTGTGGTTGGAGTGCCGTTTGAGATGAAGGCGTTCCACTCTATAGCGAAGCAGGACACCAAATGCATTACTGAAAAAATCGATTCCGTCAGCGGAATTTACACCTTCAGCCCATACCTCAGTTGGGCAATATCAAATCCTGACGACGAGGACCTTATGTCGAGCGACCAATTCGTGCTCTACCGTTCTGAGACCCCTGATTTCGCCGACCTCAATGTAGTCGATTCGAAATCGGTCGATGAATTTGAGATTTATAGCGACAACAAGAAATTAGGTTGGTTCACCACCATCGACTCCTCCCCGGAGGCTCTCACCACCTCGGTAGAAGCCGAGGGTGATACCTGTCTTTTCGAGGGTGGGGAACCGGTAGAAGGCGAACTCAAGGAATGTATAAGCGACCTGAAACTCTGGGTTGCCAGCAGCAAGCAACTGGCATTCAATAATCTCAACAACGAAGGATATCCTTATTGTCTCCTGCTCAACGACAACTATATGCCTGGAATGGTACTTGCGATGGGATATAAGACCTCAACCAATCTTGAAGATGCCATTACAGATATTAAAGTGTATTCGCCAAGTTCCTTTGGTGCTCCAAATCCGGCCGGTTGGACTACAGTGAACATACAAGGCCATGGCGGAAGGGACGGAAATCTGACGAGCGAAAATCAGAACAGGCTAATCTACACCAAGGCCAAAACCAAACAACCTTATGGCACTTCGGGTGAAACCGAGTTTCTCGCCCTGGCAGGAATGGAATTGAGCGATGTGGAAAATGATGCTGATAATGTGAGTTTCACTTATACTATCCCAAGTTATTACAATTTCAATTTTAGCCAGACTCCAAAACGCTATCTCAAACTGGCGAAGCGACACACGCGTTTCAAGTGCGACCTCACTCCATTGCAGAAATACCGCATACCAAAACGATATATGTATTATCTGGCAACAAGAGCCGTAGTACATTCTTATTGGGGCAGAACCGACAAGTTCGAGGCGCAGTGGCAAGTGCCGCTCACCACCACACTGCCTACGGTCACTGAGGTAAGAGCCGACTCCTCGCTCACTTACAGCAAGGACAATAAGGTGACCATCACCGTCCGACTTGCCAACCCATATCCTTGGGAAATGGGAGACAAGTACGAGATTGAGGCTCTCAAAAAATATGCAGAGCAGATTAATCTCACCCACCGCCTGTTCACTTGGGACACCAACGCCAATATCATCATTCACCGCTATAGTCCTCAGACCGACCACTACGAAGGTGAGGACGAGGCAGAGACCACCTTCACCATCGCCGGGAAGGATGTGAAATGGGATGCTGAGGGGGGATACTACTACGCCCAGTTCAACGACCGTCAGACTTTGCCTTACACCTCTTATTATTATGAGGCAAAGGTTGATGCCGAAAATAGCGCATACCCTACCTGTGTGGGTATGAACGAATATGTGGGAATCCCTCAGAGTGATGTCTATCGCTACGAATCTCTCTCGTCCCTCTACGATGTAAAAGCCAGCGCAGGTGAATATCCTGGCAAGGTAGTAGTGACTTGGGATGTCAACGAAGGTATCTGCGACAGTGTAGTCGTGACCAGGAAAGACACTAAGGAGATTGTTCCCCTTGCCTCGTCTGGTTCGGCTGTAGAAGATGCACGACCTGGCGACCTCCACGAATACACCCTCACTTCCTACGGCTCTTACCGGGGCAAGACTTATACCACCACCGCCACCGTAGCAGGAGCCAGTGGCTATTATGGCTCTATTGAAGGAAAAGTCCAGATGGGCAACGGGGCTGGAATGCCAGCCAAACTGAAGGTTCGCCTCACAAGAGACTCCGGACTCTCCGTGCCTGATGTCAAATATAAAGGCAATATCCTGCTCAAAGGCTATTCTGATAACGGTTTCGAACGGCTCTACGATGTCAATGAAGATGGTACATATCTCCTCGACAGCATTCCGTTCTCTTCTCAGGCGTCGGAATATAAACTCGAGGTAGAGGGCACGAGCGCCTCGCTCATCAACTACGCAGGAGTGAAAGGTGCAGCATCTGTCACCGTAAGCAGCGCTCACCCGCAATATACCAATGTGGATTTCACCTGCAACGATACCGTCCGCATCACCGGCAATGTCTATTTCGAAGGCAGTACCGTACCGTCGAGATATGTGGAGTTCCTCGTCAACGGAACTACCGTCACCGACGCCAACGGCAATCCAATCCAGACCGACCAGACTGGTGCTTTCTCCTTCAGTGTACCGAGAGGCATAGAGACCACCATCCAGGCAGTTCGCAAAAACCATACTTTCAAGGACGGAGGATATGTGAAGGGTGGCGACAAAGCCGACCAGATTAAGTTTACTCCGCTCAAGAGTTATAGCGGACTCACCCTCTGGGACCAGACCACCGTCCGACTTGTAGGCCGTCTCGCCGGAGGCGATGTGGAGGGCAGCAAACCACTCGGTATGGGACTCAGCCACAACAACCTCGGCGCCAATCTCTATATGGTGATGAGCCTCGAGGGCGACAACACCTCATGGTTGGTCTACAACCGCGAAGACCCGGATAACACCGACCGCGATGCTTTCTACTGCCAGACAGTGGCCGTGGAAGGCGCTGACACGCTGACCATCGACACCACCTATGTCGCCTATCACAAAAAACGCGTGGAGATATGGCCGGATATCAAGACCGGAGAATTCGCCATCGACCTCTTCCCAACCAAATACAAGATTACCGCCCTCTCCGCTAATGGCTACGCCTCGCTCTTCACTGAAGGGGAAGGATTCCAGGTGCTCGACCTCACCAACGCCGCCGACACGCTCATCTCGCTCTCTGCCACTAAACTGGTTGACGAGAAGAAAAACATACTCGAGTACCGCTCCACTACCTGTCAGGCTCAATATACCAAAATCTACCACAACACCGCAACGGTGCATTTCCAGCAATACGACTCCAACGGTATGCTCGTCGACTACTTCGGGGAAAAGACCATCAAACAATCATCCCTCTACGACGGCTACACCTATACCATACCGCTCTACTCCGACGGCAAACCAATCTTCGACTATCCCGTATTCTCCTCCATGCCGTCCAATTCCGTGATAAGCAGCGGAGGAAAGGAATACAAGTTCAAGGTCAGTGTGAGCGAGGACTATTACTACAACAACGACTTCGCCACCAAAGCCGAGTCCGTCCCTGTCCCTGGCTGCACTCTCACCGTATACAACGGTATGGACAGCGCCACCAAGTTCTCTCCGACTCCTATGGACGAGAACGGCGAATGCGTCGTCACTATCAATGTCAACAACCCTACCTACACCATCCTTCCTGAAGGAGCCACACGAACCCTCGTGATGCAGGCTGAGAAAGACGGATATTACTACTCCTCCGACACCCTCAAGGCATATGTCTTGGGAGTCAAGACCGAAGGAGAGGACCTCATCGAACTGTCCGACGGACAGGTCAAAGTCGTCGACATCGTCCGCGACCCTTATGGCACCAACAGTTACGCCTACCGCTCCGAAGGCACCACCTACAACTGGTCCTACAACTTCACTGATGTCGACGCCCAGACCCTCCAGATCAGTTTGTCCGCCGGACCTTATGTAAAATGGTACATCGGACAGTTCGTCGCTACAGGCTCCGAAATCAAAGGATCTGCCACCGGCTCCGTCTCTATCCCTATCAAAAATACTACCACAAAGAAGACCGCGTCTTATTCTATGACCCTCAGCGAGAAAATCGCCACGAGCAGCAGCACCTACGACGAAGGCGCAATGTCGGATGTCTATATCGGCTACACCAACTCCACCGTCATCACCAAAAACCGGGCATTCACCATCATCGACTCCCTCCTCTTCGCCGATATGCAACCCGCAATCGCCTCTGGCGACCTCAAGGTCGTCACCAAATGCAGCCGGGGCAACTCCGTCTATTACATTGTAATCGGAGATGCACTCGCCGTCTCGCCCTACAATGTCAGCAGCACCTTCGCCTACAGCCAGAAACACATCCTCGGCACTCTCATACCTAATATGCGCACTCAGTTGGAGCAGATGGTGCTCGATTGCGACTCGCTCTCCGCGCAGCAAATGGCCAACACCACCAACCACATCACCTATTATTACAAGGAGCGTAAGGGTGGCAACATAGAAGACGATGTCATCGCTTTTTGCTCACCCCAAACCGACCAGACTGAAGTCCTCTCCGCACTCCAGCTCCAGCAGTCCATCAACAGTTGGAAACAAGTCGTCCGCGACAACGAAAACACCAAAGTCTCCTATCTCCGCGAAGGTAGCGGACGGACTCCTTACAAGAGTTACAGCATTGCAGGCAGTAAGATAACATACACCGAGTCAGCTTCCTCCTATTATATCGACCAGACCGTCGAAGGCTCAAAACGCGTCTCCGGCTCTGTCGGAGGAGGAGTCAACGGACAGACAGGAAAATCCAGCGAACAACTGTATAATACCGGCACACAGCAGCAACCCAACTGGCAAAACAAAGCCAATGCGCAGGCAGCCGCATGGGAGGCAGTTAAGGCCATTCATCAGGGCCAAGCAGCTTACGAGGTGAATCTTCAGCAGGCACTGGCAGACAATGCCTTGCGGACCGAAATCAACACCCAACTTGAAAGGTATGCCACAAAGCGCGCATTCAAAAATCCTGGCGGTGCTGAGTCGTCGTTCGCAGCAGCAGGAGTCCACGGCTCGTTCACACTCTCTTACTCCTTCAACGAATCTTCTACCACCACCGCATCTTCCTACGAAGTCCACGCCACTGGCTCGGGCTACGAACTCTCTATCAACGACAACGGCTATGCCCTCATCGATGTCTATCGCGTCGCTGCACAAAACGACAATTTAGCAGCCGAATGGACCTATATCGAAGGACTCGACAAAAAATCCGACATCATCAGCCAGGCAGCCAATATCTGCACCCACGACTATATATTCTATCCTCGTGCAGGAGCACGACGCAATCCTTGGCTCGCACCCGACTCTACCCAGATTTACATCGACCCTGCCACCAAGCGTCCGTTCCCTCTCAGTGCACAGATGCTCAAAATCGACAACCCGAAAATCACCGTAGCCAACCCCGTCGTAAGCAATGTGCCGAAGTCGGAGAAAGCCATATTCTCCGTCTCGCTCGCAAACGAAACCGAAGTGTCGGAAAATATAACCGACATCTCACCCTCATCCTTCACCCTCCGACTCGACCCGAAGAGCAACCCACTTGGCGCAAAGATATACATCGACGGACAACCGCTCGTCTCCTCCCTCTCTCTCACCCTCGCTCCGGGCAAGTCCATCACCAAGACCATCGAAGTAGAAAAGGGAACGGGTTACGACTTCGACAACCTCTCTCTCGTCTTCGCCCAGGGCTCACTCACCGACAAAGCCGCCATCAGCGTACATTTCCTCCCTGAGTCAACACCACTCACACTCGTCACCCCTACCGACAAATGGGTAATGAACACCCTCTCCAACCACGACGACCAAGGCTATTACATCCCTATCCAAGTCAGCGGCTACGACATCAACTACGAGAACTTCGACCACATCGAACTCCAGTATAAAAAATCCACCCAAGGCGAAAGCCAGTGGGTAAACCTCTGTAGTTACTATGCCAACGACTCACTCTACAGAGCCGCCACCGGAGTAAAAGACTCAATCACCTCGGGCACCATCCGAAACTATCGCTTCTATGGCGAAACCGACCCAATGGAGATGAACTACGACCTCCGGGCAGTCAGCTTCTGCCGACTCGGAACAGGATATGTCACCGCATCGTCCAATATCGCAAGCGGACTCAAAGACACACGAAGACCTGAAGTGTTCGGAAAACCAAAACCCGTCTCCGGAGTACTCACACCCGAAGACGTCATATCACTCCCGTTCAGCGAACCAATCGCCTACAACTACCTCAACAAAACCGCCAACTTCCAGGTGCAGGGATATACCAACAACTACACAATGGACTACAGCACCGCACTCCAGTTCAGTGGCAACGATTATTCCTATGCCACCACCCAAGTCAAACGAAATCTCACCAACCGCAGTTTCACCGTAGATATGATGATCAGGATGGACGAGAATGTTACCGACGAACAAACATTTATGGCAATCGAACCTTCAGGGGAAGACTATGAAGGAATGTCGTTTGGCTATAGTCCTCGGTACGACCGACTGATTCTCGCAGCCGACAAAGAGAAAGTAGGTGTATTCTATTCCGAACCCCTCAATACCAACGGTCTCAGCCTTAAGGGTGCAATGACTCACGTAGGCTTTGCATACAACTGTTCCGACAGTACTGTCGTATTTTTCGTAGGCGACAAGACGCTGAAGTCCTCACCCGCACAGACCGTAATAGGAAACGGAGAATCCAACCACAAACCTATAATTTCCGCCTACGGACCGATAATCTTCGGAAAAGGCTTCAGTGGCAAAATGGCTGACGTACGACTATGGGGCAAAGTGCTCAACTCATACGAGATAGCAAACAAATACGGCAAACGACTCTCCGACAACGAGAAAGGACTTATTGCCTATTGGCCAATGACAGAAGGTATGGGAATCACCGCAAGCGACGAAGTTAATGGAGCCGACCTCACATTCGTTGGAGCACAGTGGAGCGTGCCGAGTGGTTACTCGCTCCGACTTGATGGCAAACCAATCAGACTCACATATTCTAAAAATACCGAGTATGCCAAGTTCCAACGCGATTCAACAGCCGATTACACCCTCTCTTTCTGGTTATATACACGTGGAGTGGAGAACCAACCTACAGGAGTGTTCGCATTTGGAAGTTCCGACCTTGCCGAGATAGGATACAATAAATTCTGGATAGGCTACAAGGATGGCAACCTCATTTGGTCAACTAAAGGCAACGACCATGAGATAGCCTCATCAGAAAAACTCAGTAACGAGTGGCATCAGGTCACTGTCACCGTCAACCATTCACAGAATACCGCAGCCATTTACCTCGACAGCAAATGTGTCGATGAATTCAGGGCAGAAGAGGCTGAAGGACTTAACACCGACCTTGTACTACTCGGCGGTGAGGGATTCTATGGCAATATCGACCAAGTCGCCTTCTTCCATAAGGCTCTGCCTGCTACCTATATCAGCAAGTACTTCGGTTTGGCGCTCACCGGCAAGGAGATGGACCTGCAGATTTATCTGCCGTTCGAGAGAGATATACAGAACGACCAGAGTACTATGTATGTGGGATTCAGTCCGTATAATATGGTATATACATCTGCGGGAACAACCGCAATATATGATATGTTCGACGAAGTACCCGCTAATATGCAAGATAATTCTTGGTACGCTCCCGTCATGTCGAATGCCGGTATATCCAACCTCGATTTCTCTTGGACAAGTACCGACAATGAATTGCAAATCAATCTCAACGAATCGGCTAAGGATATCAATCACCGCCTTGTCAATATCACAGTCCGTGGAGTTGAGGACAATGCAGGAAATACCATGGAACAATCGCAGATGTGGACCGTTTATATCGACCAGAATCTATTGGTATGGGACGAGCGACATCTCGATATAACCGTCAACTATCTACAACCTGCAACATTCACTGCAAGTTGGCACAACAAGAGCGCAAAGACCATCTCATACAATATCGAGAAATACTGCCACTGGCTTACTATCTACGATACTATCGGCTCAACCCAATCCCTAAGTGATGGAACAGTCGAAATGACCGTCCTCGAAGGACTGGCGCCGGGACAATACTCCACCACCGTTTATCTTGAGGACGAGACAGGACTTGTTTCACCGCTCATCATAAATCTCACAGTAGAGGCACAGCAACCCGATTGGGTACAGACCACCGACAAACAATATAACCAGTCGATGAATATAATCGGACAGGTATATACCCGCGATCAATACGGAACAGAGATTGTAGCCAACGATCCAAAAGACCTTGTAGGGGTATTTTATAATGGAGTGTGTCTCGGTACTGCACATATCGAACAGGACGGAACGATTGGCAAGGGAGCCGACTCGAACGTATATCTCAATATCCGAGGCAACGCCGACATTGAAGGAAAACTCCTCGAATTCCGCCTATGGGAAGCTCACTCGGGAACTATTAGCATCCTTATCCCCGACACTATCCCATTCCGCAACAACACCCTCTTAGGACATACCAACGACGAGATTGTCAAATTCCATAAGTCCGATTATGGTATTCAGGAAATTGAGTTAGCACAGGGATGGAACTGGGTATCGCTCCATCTCGATCCTTTGGCATCCGATGCCACTATGCTCTTCCAGGATACCTCCGACTTCTCCGACGGAGATGTGATTAAAGTCATCAACAAAGGATTCGGTACATTCAATGAGGAAAAACAGATTTGGACCGGAAGCAGCGTATCGAAGATACCGGTAAGCCATCTAAATATCTACCATATTTATCGTAGTGTGGCTGGAAAAGTAAAAGTGTCGGGCAAGACATTGAGCGACGACCAACTCAGTGTACACATCTCTAAAAATGGATGGAGCGAACTGCCATATCTGCTCGAGACATCGCTTCCTATCACCGATGCACTTGCCGACTATCCATTCCCTTACCAATCATCAGAGTCGAAGGCGAAAGTGGGAGACTATGTAAAGAGTCACGACCAGTTTGCAGTTGCCACAACAGACGGCTGGGTAGGTTCTCTCAAGACTATGCAGCCAGGTGTGGGATACTATCTCTATCACTCCGGAGACGAATGTGAGATAAGTTATAAGGGTGCAGAGAGCAAAGAGCAGAGTGCAGAGGTAAGTGCAGAGAGCAAAGATCACAGTGCAGGGTTATTGTCAACGAGAAGCGAAACCTCTCAAAACATGCCAGTTATCGCTGCTTTGAAAGACTCGGCTATATATGTCGATGGAGATGTCGTAATGGCAGTAACCAACGATATGTGTGCTGGTAGTGCCGAACTCTCTACACTGAAATCAGGCGAAGGACGGTTCTTTATCTCTGTCAATGCAGAAAACAACAATAAGATCCGCTTTGCCCTCGTACGAAATGGTAAGATTGTAGGAATCACCGACACATATATCAACTACAACGGAAATGAGACTGTGGGTACTCTCAGCCATCCACACCTCATCGACTTTACACCTGCTGACGATACCATATATTACGACCTCAGTGGACGGTTAATTTCTACATCTCAAACTCCTCAAACTTCTCAAACTCCTCAGATAGTAATAAGCAAAGGCAAAAAACAACTGATAAAATAATATGAACGCCATGAAACATAAATTTTCATCATTACATCTTTTCATCATTTCATCATTACATCTTTTCATCATTTCATCATTCCTCCTTTCTTGTTCGAGCGACGATGACCCACAAGTCGATCCTATCACCCCACCAGCAACCACCGATGAACGGCCTACCGATTGGATAACCATCACCGACTATCTCCCATATACCTCTATGATTATCTATCTACATGGCGAGGGACTTCCTGATGGAGTTTCAACATTTGCATCCGACGACCTCCTCGCTGCTTTTGCTGATGGTGACTGTGTTGGCGTCGCTTCACCAACTGACGAGAACAAGAGTTTCGAACTTGAGGTACTCAAAAAGACAACCGACGAGAACAAGTCCGTCCTCAAGATAATACTGAAATATTATTCCGCTCAGGCAAAAAAGATTTTCCAGTCACAGGAATTTGCTTATCAGAATGATGGTATCCTCGGCTCACTTACTGAATCATATAAACCAATATGGCAATGAAAAGCAGATATAATACCCCAACAATGAAACTCCGCACCATGCGACCACACTTGTTAAGCGCTGTGTCAGGTCCGGATGGCAACGAGACGCTAAGCCAAGGTAATGTAGTAACAAACAATTGGATCGATGATGACTAAAATAACCATTTTTACCCTCAGCATTTGTGCGCTGTTCCTTTGCCTCTCATGTGAGAAAGACTCCGACATTCCAGCTCCATCCCGACAGATGACTTTTACAGCCTATCAGGAGAGCGTGACTACCAGAACCACTCTTGGTTCTGGTTCAGGAACGAACAAAACTATGCTCTGGTCCTCGGGCGACAAAATAAGTGTGCTGTATCAAGATATTAACGGAAATTCGCAGAATGTACAGTTCACACTCTCATCTGGAGTAGGGGAGACCAAAGGCACATTCACCGGAACCCTCCCAACCGAGTTAGGGGGAACTTCCTATCTTGCCCTCTATCCTTACCAAAGTGCTGCGAAATATTCTGATGAGAACATCGCCAATGTGAGCATCCCTCAGATTCAGAAAGCAACCGCAGGAAGTTTCGATCCTGATGCCGCTATTATGGTGGCTGAGTCTGATGCTACTGAAGGTGTCTTCGCATTCAAAAATGTGTGCAGTTATGCCGTTGTTACCCCTAAATTTGATTGCAAGTCTATCATTATCCGCTCTGTAGGTGGTGAAACCATTGTCTGCCAAGGCACTCTAACCTCTCCCCTCTCATCTTCCAGCTCTCATCTCTCATCTCTCATCTCATCCCCCCAAGTCACTCTCGTAGGGGATATCAAGGCTAATACCTCTTATTATATCGCCCTCCTCCCACAGACACTCAGTCAGGGTTTCTCTGTCGCATATTTCACTGATCACTCTCAAGTCAACCGAACGAATACCGACCCTTTCACCTTTGAGAGAAGTCAATACCACGATATCTCCAACTCATGTCCGGAGTCAGCCCCAACCACTCTGAGGTATGTTGATTTAGGCCTTTCAGTCAATTGGGCAACAATGAACCTCGGAGCAGTGAAACAAACTGATATGGGACTGTCCTTTGCGTGGGGTGAGACCGCTCCTAAATACTCTTACAACTGGGAAAACTACAAATGGGGCGATGGCAGTGAGCACACAACAATAACAAGTGAGTTCGTCAGCAAATATAACTCTTCAGATAATAAGTCCCCCCTCGACTCCTCTGACGATGCCGCTACAGCAATATGGGGCACTGCTTGGAGAATACCTACCCAGAACGAAATGCAGGAACTAATCAAAGAGTGCAACTGGGAATACGAGTCTGCAACTAACAGATACAAGGTCACAAGCAAGAAAACAGGCTATACCGATAATTTTATCTATATCCCTGTTGATGCCACATCGGGCAGCAAGTACTGGACCTCATCGGTAAGCGACGCAACCCATTACACCCTTGCCCATTCTCTTCGCCTCACCCCACCAGACGACAATCCTTCTGACGACATCTCCCTCACTACCGACTCTCGCTACACCCCTCTCCTCATCCGCCCAGTATCTCCCCGCTAGCACCTCCCCCAGGATCGTCATACCGAACGACCCCAAAAAAAAAGACAAGGTTTACACTCACGCAGTGAGTGTATCTCACCTCCAGCACAAGAAAAAACAAAATAAAATTTCACTTATATGAGAAAATCAATTATCGTTTTCATCGTTTTTAGCGTTTTCAACGTTTCCAACGTATTCTCCCAGTTCGGACCAAGTGTCACTTCTCCAGTAGTTGGAAAGGACAACATGGTTACTTTCAATTACCTTAATAACAACGCAAAGAATGTACAGGTAGATGTGCAGTTTGCAGGGAGAAAAGACATGGTGAAGGGTGACAACGGTGTGTGGTCTGTTACTCTCGGACCAGTTACTCCGGATATCTACCCTTACAGTTTTATCGTTGACGGTACCACTATCCAAGACCCTCAGAACCCCGATTGGTTCCCTAACGAGGGCTTCAAAAACAGTCTTCTCGATATTCGTGGCTCAGAACCGCTTATACACTCCCTCCAGAATGTTCCTCACGGCAGTGTGGACTATGTCAACTATTTCTCCAAGGCTGTAGGTACCTGGAACAACGCCATCATCTACACACCACCATTCTACGACCAGAACCCCAAGAAGAAATACCCTGTGTTCTATCTCATCAGCGGTACAACCGATACCGAGGAGGTCTATTTCAAAGTGGGCAAGGTCAATCTCATTCTCGACAACCTCATCGCTCAGGGCAAAGCAAAGGATATGATTGTCGTTCTCCCTTATGGCAATCCTCTCAATCTCTACAAAGGAACAACCACCCCAAGTGTCACTATGCCAGCAATGGACTTCACCAAAGGCGATGTGTTCAGTCAAGACTTCATTGGTGACCTTATGCCATTCGTAGAAGCCAACTACCGCACTATCAACGACCGTGACCACAGGGCTATAGGAGGATTCTCAAGAGGGGGCAATCAGGGATTGGCAAACGGACTGAAAAATATCGACAAATTCTCGTGGCTCTGCTCATATAGTTCCTTTACCTCTACCGATATCCCTAACGTGTACGACAATGCTAAGGACACCAACGAAAAACTCAACCTTTTCTATTTAGGTGTGGGCACGGACGATTTCCTCTATGGCAGCGCAAAAGACTATATGGACTTCCTCGACAACAAGGGCATTGAAACTGTCAAGGAATTTACTACCGACAAATTCGGTCACACTTGGATGAATGCCAAATATTTCCTCGACCGGTCTCTCCGACTCCTCTTCCAGGATAAAAAGTCTTTCGCAAAGAACAACCACACCGTCGCTCCTCCTACCAAGGAGAAAGACGGACAGCGACTCACCCCCTCTGTTCTCACCAGGACTTTCCCTCGAGGTGTCATATCTCCTGAGTATGGCAAGGATGGCACCGTAACATTCCGCTATCTCAATGCACAAGCTAACGACGTAAAACTCGACTGTCAGATGTTCTCCCAGAGACAACAAATGACCAAGGATACTGATGGAGTATGGTCCATTACCGTAACTCCTGAAAAACCCGATATCTACCCATATTGTTTTATCGTTGACGGTGTACAGGTGGCAGATCCTCAGAATATGTACCTCTTCCCTAACGAAGGCTTCAAAAACAGTCTCGTGGATGTGAGAGTCTCAGAACCTGATGTGCAGGATATCCAGGATGTACCGCATGGCAAAATTTCATATCGATTCTATCACTCCAACTCTCTCGACATCGACCGCCCTATGTGTGTATATACTCCAGCAGGATACAACCCATCATCAAAGGAGAAATACCCTGTCCTCTATCTCATCCACGGAATGACCGATACTTACGAGACTTGGTTTAAGGTGGGACACGCCAATACCATCCTCGACAACCTCATAGCACAGGGTAGGGCAAAGAAAATGATAGTCGTAATGCCGTATGCCAATCCTTATCCCGAACTCATCCTACAAGGCAAGGCTGAGCGCTACGATGCACTCAACACTCAGATAGTAGTTGACGAAATAGTTAAAGAAGTCATTCCTTTCATAGAGGCAAATTATTCTGTTCTCACTGACCCGGACAACAGGGCAGTCGCTGGTTTCTCTCTCGGTGGCAGACAGTCACTCGCTACCGGATTGGGCAACCCTGACAAATTCCACTATGTCGCTGCTTATGCTCCTGCCATTTTCGGTGAGGAATACAAGACGAACTTCAAAAACGGTACTTACGCTCCCCTCTCAACTCTCAGCTCTCAGCTCTCATTCATGTTCCTCGGCACTGGCTCCGACGACTTCCTCATACAAGCCTCAAGAGGCCTCGATGCATATCTCACCGAACAGGGACTCTCGCACACTTTCTATAACCCAGGTGGGGGGCACACTTGGATGAACTGCCGCGACTATCTGACTCTCACAGCAGAAAAACTATTCAAGTAAACTCATAAATCATCTCCTCCAGCCACCACCTCAATGAATTGGACTTAATCCCTGAATATCTAATCCCTTGCTTGTCATACCGAACGACCCAAAAAAAAGACAAGGTTTATACTCACGAAGTGAGTGTATCTCACCTTCAGCACAAGAGAAAGCAATTGGTGAGATATACTCCTGCGCTTCGCTCCGTCGATATGACAACAAGGGATGAGATGTAAATCCAGAAAGATAGCAATTGGTGAG
>R15__coassemble_1164_pt1 | contig 14351 bp, 13 predicted proteins | sample R15__metabat2_low_PE_001 | metagenome-assembled genome bin R15
GTTCACCAATTGGTCAATTCGTGTTCACCAATTGGTCAATTCGTGAAAAGGAAGTATATATCTCTTCCGATTAAGATGTATAGTTTGTCGGGGTAACATATATGTTTCGTTGTGCAAAACTATATGGGTTACCTCATGATACCTATTCCGTATCATGCAATTGTGGTGGGTAAGATTGATGAATGATAAATGAAAATTGATAATTATCAATTGATTAGTGCTACGGCATAGGCGGAGATACCTTCCTGACGACCGGTAAAGCCGAGTCTCTCGGTGGTGGTGGCTTTGATAGAGATATTGTCAGGGTTGGTACCAAGGCACTGGGCAAGTGTTTGCTGCATAGCGGGGATATGCGGATTGATTTTTGGTTGTTCGGCACAGATTGTGGCGTCGATATTGCCTAATTCATATCCTTTGTCGCGCAACAAACGGATGGTGTGGGTGAGGAGTATCTTGCTGTCGATATTATGATATTGGGGATCGGTGTCGGGGAAGTGGTATCCTATATCGCGCATATTGGCTGCACCGAGCAGTGCATCGCAGATGGCGTGGATAAGCACATCGGCATCGCTGTGACCGAGAAGTCCTTTGCCTTCGGGGTGGGTCAGTAGGATTCCTCCTAACCATAGAGGTCGTCCAGTGACGAGCCTGTGTACGTCGTATCCAAATCCTATGCGCATATGTGAAGGGTTCAAGGGTTCTGATGGTTCTGAGAGTTCAAGGGTTCAAGAGTTCAAGGGTTCAAGGGTTCAAGAGGTTAAGGGGTTAGCGTCGTTTGCCGAGGATGTCGCCTATGCCGTCGAGGTCGAAGGCGAGGGAGAATCGCAGTGTCTGGTCGAGTGGATTACTCTGGGATGCGGAGATAATATAACCTGCATCAAGTGAGAATACGTTCATCTTGAATCCTGCTCCTACGGTGTAGTATTTACGGTTTCCCTTGTTAGGGTGCTCGTAGTGGTAACCTCCGCGAACAAAGAATTTATTGTTGTAGGAGTATTCGATACCGGCACTCCACTGTATTTCCTGCAATTCCTCTGAGAATCCGTTAGGAGCATCAGAAAATGATTTGAATATTCCTGAGATTGGGGAGATGTTGTAGTATCCCTGATCCATCAGCCAACTGGTGTAGCCGGAATAGTCTTGTTCGTCGGCTCCTGTTTCTTCTACATACTGGTCCATTGTAGGACGTGTAGGGACGAGGAGTTTGTTGGCATCGGCTGAGAAGCTGATGGTGTTGTACTCATCGAGCGGCACCATGAGTGAGGCTCCGATACGGAGGTTGGTTGGGAGGAACTCACTGGTATTTCCGTCGTCGTAGGATAGTTTGGAACCGATATTGTTGATATTGATACCCCATCCGAGTTTGCTTTCGTTTTGTCCGATATTGAAATACCCTTCGTGGTAGATTGCCATATCGGCTGCGAAGGCTGATGCTGGAGTGGTGGAATCATCTTCCTTATATGCGAGGTCGGAATAGATGAATCGGAGTGCTACTGCTGCCGAGAATGTCTCGCTTAGCATTCGTGAATATGACACATCGATTGCCATCTCGTAAGGTTTGATAACCGATCCGCTGCTCAGTACATTGACTTCACCGAGGGAGAAATAGCGGAGTGAACCAGCAAGGGCATCATAGTCGCCAAGACGATAATAGCCTGTGAGGTTGGCGAGGTCGATATCGCTGACAAGGCGTCGTAGCCATGGGGTGTAGTTGAGTGCTATACCTCCACGGCTGATATTGAACGGATATTTTGCTGGGTTCCAGTATTGGGAGTTTACGTCGGGGTCAGTACCTGCACCGACATCTCCCAAACCACCTGCACGTGCATCAGGAGCAATGGCAAGCGATGTGGCACCGTAATAGACTGGATTGAGTTGATTTTTGGTATCTTGACAGAATGCTTTGCCTGCGAACGACATACAGCAAATCAACGATAGACATATTCTATATTTCATAATTCTGCATATATTGTTATTCTATTTTCGTACTATATAACGAAAAAGATTTCGTTTTATTATTTTATTAAGATTTTTTTAGTTTCTGCACCTGAACGGAGGATGTATGTGCCTGGAGGAAGAGTAGATGCGTATCCGTCTCCCGTACCACTCCAGAGCTCACGTCCTACCATATCGAAAATGGTCACACTGTCGTAGTCGTCGATAACCTCAAAAGTGATGGTGAGCGATGAGGAGTTGTTGAGTATATCCCAAGCACGGAAAAGAAGAGTGTGGGTACCGGTGGTGATGGCAGGGATGGTATATGTGAGTGTTCCTTGGGTATGTGAACCTGTATCGTACTGGAAGTAGGAATTGAGGTCGTAGGTCTGAGTTGGGTCATTGTCGATGGCGAGAGAGATGTTATGGCCTATACCGCCTCCAGTGGTGTTGATGCCGCCTTTGTCGAGGAGTTGTGCGCCGATGGTTGGCGACTGTGGCTTAGGTCGTGATGCCGTGAAACTGACGATTGACGAGGTGTCGGTGCTGTTGGTGAAATACTCGTTTGTCAGTGTGAGATGGATTACCGGGCCTACAGTGTCGCTGTCGATGGTAGGGTCGGTTCCTTTCAATACAAACTGTGAGAAACGCCCATTTGCCTCGCTGAGACGGTCGGAGGTGACGGCATAGAGACTGATAAGTGCTGCCTCATCGGCATAAGATATATCAATCGGAACGGTGAAGGTGAAGGTGAAATCACCATTTCTCACAGAATCGGTTCCTGCAAATATAACCTTATTCTGTTGGAGGAACTGATATGGTGTGATATCTTCCTGTGCATTATTTTTGCATACAACACTTTCCTGAGCATCGAATATTGTAGGTGCAATTATACCGTTGAAGGATGTCGCTTTTCTTCCAGAAGTATCTGCGATGTGTCCTTTGACTGTTACCAATGCACCTGCTCCAATAGTGTCGGTTCGGAGACTGGATATTGTTTTGCCATTGAACTGATCTACGGTGATTTTGTATTCGGGTTGGGAGAGACGTATGGCAGGGTCACCGAGCAACACGAAATGGCATTTGTTTATGGAATCTCGGAAAGATGTAACGGCTATATTGTCCTTTGCTTTCTGTAATGCCTCTCCGATGGTGTTGCCGTCGGACAATACATATTTCATAAACTGGAGATTCATCTTACGGTTCTGTGAGGAATAGACGGTACGGGTAGTTGATACCACAGCCATTGCTCCACCTTTTTCATTGAGAATGGCTGTTTCTCCGATATTCTCGGTATTCATATCGAATGGTGTTACATCGCATGCAGCGTGAAACCAAAGTGGCATGCGTGGAGAGTCCCATTCTGCAAAGTCAGCACGTTTGAGCACTTGTTCGTGGGAGAGACAATAGGCTGCTCCGTGACCAGTATAGTTCATAACAAGGGCTCCGTCCTGCATCTGTTTGTTGATATCGGCATAGGCTGCTGGGTAGGAATTGCCTGTTGCTGACTGTTCCCTGGTATAGGAGTCCCAATAGATTTTCTTTACGAGAACGTCGGGGGTGTTGGAGGTGAGAACTGATGTGACTGCTTCTGCATCTTCCATGTGGATATTGCTATTGCCATCGTCGGCCATCATACACACTACATTACGCCAGGCACCTGCATCTGTATTATATATATAAGGTATAAGTTTAGTTACCACTTGCTTTGCCTGGGATTCGGTTTGTACTGGTATTCTGCCTACTCCACAATCAGGGCGTTCGGATGCGGGGTGTTCGCCTTCTCCATCATCAAGAAGAGTGAAGTATTCTTCGAGCACATAGGAGTCGGTGTGGCTCACAGAGTTGTCGGACTCATAACAGAGAAGATAATCGTCGGGTGTCTGTCCGGAGAAGTTGGATGTGACCATACGGTTGTCCCATAGTCCATCGCCAAATAAACATAGATTGGCTGGTGCACGATTGTTGTCATCGGCTCTGTCGTATAGCATTTTCATAAACCTGCGATATGCAGTTGCGTCGGGTGTACCGGATGAGAATTCGTTATATACCTTATCGGCACTTACTACTATGCAACGGAGACTGTCGTGTGCTGTATGGGCATCGGCAAGGCGCTGGGCCTGGGCATTGAGCAAACCGTTTGCGGGGGTTATAATTACGAGGTCGATATTCGAAAGAGAATGGAGGTCTTGGTTCTCAATAGGACCTATTACTGTTGGCTGGGGATATGAAGCGTCTTCGTTGATGGCTACGAATTTCTCGTTACACCAATCATCTGACGATGCAGTGGCGGTAAAGACAGCACCGCTGAGCGAACCAGGAATTTCTGCTGTTACTGACGGTGAGGTGACTCTCCATACGTGTGTCTTATCATCCGCTCCGTCGATGGTGTAGGTCAGTGTTCCTGACTGTGATGGACGGAAAAGGAGGTAACTACCAGTCATGGCAAGTTTGCGGGTATAACTTGCACAGATATAGTCAAGATGTCCGCTATAACCACTTTTACCAATGTGGGTGAGTTTGATTGTGTCGTTTACTGCATGAGCGTTTTGCCATTTGTAGTCAGTTTGTCCGATGGTGGCATAAGTGTAGCCTGAGATACCCTTGAGACTTTGCACGCCAAGTCGTTTACCATTGGCTTCGACCCTGAGTGTAGATGTGCTGTCGCCTGCTGCAGAGAATCGTACACAAAGATTGACATCACCATCTGCATAACCGGTGAGGTTGAGATTATAGGTGTGGCTTCGGGTACCTTCGTAATCGTATTTCTCAAAGAATGTGCGACCGGTATTGATATAACTGAATTCATCGGATTCTATCAGAGCATAGTCGGGGAAGGTAGTGACTGAGGTGCTACCCGATAGTGTTGTTTCCTTCTTAAATTCAGCGGGAGATTCGGTGCTTTCGGTCAGGAAATAGCATATCTCTGTGGCGTATGGATTATTGCGATGGGTGAATACTATTGGGGATGATGAGTTGTCGCTGTGGTACCAACGGGTAGTTCCGCATCCATAAAATAGCAACGCTCCGTTACTTTTCCTCCATAGAGGTATTTCAGTAAGGTCATCATCGATGTTCTGGATATCGGTCTCTGGCAGCAGTTCAAGTCCGTAACCATAAAGACGGACTTTGGAAGGGTCGGAGAATCCCATTGAGGAGAGTTTGCTTGGGGTGAGTTGGTAAATGCCTTCCTTTGGAACGGAAATCTTAACCCATTTGCCAGATGAGAGGAGAGAGTGAGATTTTGCGGTTTTGGCACAATTTAATTGTGTCGGTATAGATGCATTTGCGGTTTTATGGTTTTGCGGTTTTGCGGTTTTATGGATGGTGGGTTTGAAATTGAGCAGTTTTACTACTTTCCCATCACGCAGTGCGAATGGAAATACTGATATATTGAGTGAGCCTTTCTTCTGTGTGATTCCAATGTTGGTGGTTACTGGAAAATCGTATGTAAGAGTGCCAGTGTCAATGGAGTAGCGATTGATTTCGGCTTCTGTGGCAATTTCTGTTTCTGGATAGTCAAGTGATATGGTATAATCATAATCTGCAAAGTCGGCAGACAGTGGGGAGATTGCTGAATAAGATGGCACAATGGTATCTCCAAGAACCCATTCGATGTCAACAAACGGAGATTCCTGAACCTGTGCTTTACCACTGAGAGGTAAAAGACAGAGTAACAGCAATATCTTCAATAATTGATGATTGATGATTGATAATTGATAATTGTTCACTTTATATTGAATTCCAAAACTTTTATATCTTCCAAATATGCTTCCAGATGTTGGTTCTCTGATATCGGACCTACTCCTGCCGGTGTTCCAGTGAATATGATATCACCAGTCTTCAGAGTGAAGTATGTGCTGACAAACGATATTATCTTGTCAATGGAATGCATCATATCTCCTGTCCATCCTTGCTGCACTGTCTTGCCATCGATATCGAGGTGGAAATGCAGATTGTCAACCGTTGAGGTCAGTTTGGACACAGGAATCCATTTCCCTACAGCGGCAGAACCGTCAAATCCTTTACACAGGTCCCATGGTAATCCTTTGCCTCTCAGGTCGCGTTGTAAGTCGCGTGCAGTGAAGTCGATACCCACTGTTATCTCGTTGTAATAGCGGTGTGCATACCGCTGCGAGATGCTTTTCCCAAGTCGGTTGATGCGGACCACAATTTCAGTCTCGTATTCAAACTGATTGGCAAAATCTGGGATGAAGAAAGGCTTTCCTTCTCTCAGTAATGCCGATTCAGGCTTGGAGAAAATGACTGGCTCCTGTAGTAATAACGAATTTTTTTGCTCTTTATTGTGTTCGGGGTAATTCATCCCCACTGCAAGTATCTTCATAAGTTGATGTGAAGCAAACGTAAAATGTCATTCCAGGTAGCAAAAACCATCAGTGCAATAAGAATCCAGAATCCTACAATTTGTACTTTTTCAAGGAATTTGTCACTTGGTTTCTTGTGTGTGATTATTTCCCAGATGGCAAGGACTGCGTGTCCTCCGTCGAGTGCAGGGATAGGGAGGAGGTTCATAATTCCGAGAACTATGGAGAGGAATGCGGTGAGCATCCAGAATTTCAGCCAATCCCATGTCTTAGGGAAGATACTGACGATACCTACAGGTCCACCGATACTCTTGGCACCTTTGGCAGTGAAGATGTACTTAAGGTCGTTGACATAACCCTTCATCTGCGACCATCCAAGTCCTACACCTGCAGGAATACTGCTCAGTACGTTATATGTCTTAGTTGTGACTTCATATTGTGGAGGCATATTCTGTATTCCCAATCTGAAGTCAGGTGTGAGAACAGTCTCGTGATCTTCTCCGTTGAATGTCAGAACCACATGACGTGCTTTGAGAGAATCGGCAGCGATAGCATCGTCGCCAAGAGAAGTCTGTAGATTGGCTAAGATGGTGGTAAGGTCGTTGAAGTCAGCAACAGGTATATTATTGATTGCGGTTATGACATCCCCCTTCTTTAATCCTGCCTGACTGGCCGGACTATCCTCAAGGATACTATCGATATTGAGTGGTATAAGTTCTTGTGCATAGATAGGGTCAATCATATCAAGCATATTCATCTTTTCAGGGAGAGTCAATACCTCTTCAGCCCCATTGCGCAGGATAGTGGCTGTCTTTGAGTTTGACAGGTCACGGATGCTGGCTGTACTCCATTTCTGTATCTCCTTGTCGTCGGTTTTTATGATTATATCACCGTCCTGGAATCCATCCTGTTTTGCCATTTCACTGAATTTCAGACCATAGGTCATATCTTCGGGTTTGATGTAACTTTCTCCCCAAACGCATAAGACGATAGAATAGACTACAAATGCGGTAATGAAATTCATAATGATACCGCCGAGCATAATGATAAGGCGCTGCCATGCGGGTTTTGTACGGAACTCCCAAGGCTGTGGATCCTGTTTCATTTGTTCCATGTCCATACTCTCGTCAATCATACCCGCAATCTTCACATATCCACCAAGCGGGAGCCATCCTATACCATATTCAGTACCTTCGTATTGATAACCATCAGGAATATCTTTGCCGTCCTTGTCCTTAATGAATTTCTGAACAGCAGGTTTCTTCCCTCTCAGTTTGCGGAACCAATTTGCGTATGTACTGAAAAGGCGAATGTTCCAAGCATCGAAGAAAAGATAGAATTTCTCTACTCTGACCTTGAATATCTTTGCTGCGAGAAAATGTCCTCCCTCATGGAGTGCAATAAGTATTGCGAATGCTGTGATTAGTTGAAGTATCTGAATTAGAATGTCCATTGTGATGTAATGATTAAATGATGAAATGATTAAATGATATAATGATGAAATACTTGTTATTTGATTAGTGTTTTGGCGTACTTACGTGTTTCGAGGTCGGTAGCGAGATAGGTCTCGATGTCCGACTCTTTGCTCAGTGGTATGTGACTCATAGCGTTTTCTATTATGTCGCTTATCTGGGTAAAGGAAATGCGGTCTTCGATGAATGCCTTGTTGGCGATTTCGTTGGCGGCATTGACTATGCACGGCATATTGCCTCCTGTGTGGAGTGCATCGAACGCAAGTGCCAGGCATCGGAATTTATTAGTGTCAGGGCGTTCGAAGGTGAGGTCTTTCATCTCGAAGAAGTCCACTCTGTCGAAAGATGAACGGAGTCGTTTGGGGTAACTGAAAGCATACTGGATTGGCAGTCTCATATCGGGAACTCCGAGTTGGGCTTTTACAGCACCATCCTCAAACTGTACCATAGAGTGGATGACCGACTGAGGATGTACAACTACCTGAATCTGTTCGGGTTTTGCTCCGAAGAGCCATTTTGCTTCAATGACTTCGAATCCCTTATTCATCAGCGTGGCAGAATCAATAGTGATTTTTGCTCCCATATTCCACGTAGGGTGAGCAAGTGCGTCGTTCTTGGTGACGTGACGGAGTCTCTCTTCCGAGAAAGTGCGGAATGGTCCTCCGCTGCATGTGAGCAGTATCTTCTCTATCCGGTTCCCTGGTTCCAGGCACTGGAATATGGCTGAATGTTCGGAATCAACGGGGAGGATTGGAACCTTATGTTCTGTTGCAAGTCGGTTGATGAGTTCACCTGCAACTACCAAGGTCTCCTTATTGGCAAGTGCGATGACTTTGCCTGCCTTGATGGCACTGATAGTTGGTTTCAGTCCGGCAAATCCTACCATCGCAGCCAATACGATATCCACATTCTCATCTTCTACTACCTGCTGCAGAGCCTCTGCTCCGGCATAGACCTTTATCGGCAAGTCGGCAAGTGCTTCTTTTACTTTGCCGTAGTGGGCATCGTTGGCAATTACTACTATCTCTGGGTGGTGATGACGGGCTTGGGCTATGAGTTTATCCACACTGTTGTTGGCAGTTAAGACGTATGCCTCATATAAATCGCTGTGCTCCTCTATGACCTCAAGCGCTTGGCTACCTATAGAGCCCGTTGATCCCAATATGCATATTCTTTTCTTTTCCAAATCGTTCTCTGTTAATTATTCAACTCTAAAAGTCCCAAAGGGAGATTCATAACTATTATCTTGTCTTCGTGATTGATATCTACTATAAAGTCTTCATTAGCGGGGATGAGGTTATTATCCTCAGTGACAAACAGCCAGTTTTCTGTATTTGTGTCAACATCTGCTATCGTACCAACTTCCTTGTCTCCATCCATGATGGTAAATCCTACGAAGTAGTACAAGGAGTATTCTTCCTCTTCCTCATTCTGTCCGCATTGCTTTCGTTCGAAATAAACGTCACTGCCCAATATCCTTTCTGCTTTCTCTGCCGAGTCTATGTCGTCGAATTTCATCAGCGCGGAGTTGTTGGAACGGAATCGGTATTCTTCAATAAAGAATGGTACGAGTATTCCCTCAACGTCACATATCAGGTAGTCAGCATCGTTGCGGTCGAAGATGTCGTCCTCAAATATAAACACGACTTCTCCTTTGTAACCATGTGCTTTGGTGATTTTCCCTATCTTATAGACGTCTTCCCTCTTTATCATATTCTCTCTATTTTTGCCCCAAGTGCGTTCAGACGCTGTTCTATATTTTCGTATCCACGGTCTATCTGTTCGATATGGCTGATAGTGCTTATACCATCGGCACTCATAGCGGCTATAAGCAATGCAATACCGGCTCGTATGTCGGGTGAGGTCATGCGTGAGGCGTGGAGTTTGATGTTGTTATCGTGGCCCACTACTACTGCCCTGTGGGGGTCGCATAGAATAATCTGGGCTCCCATGTCGATGAGTTTATCTACGAAGAAGAGCCGGCTCTCAAACATCTTCTGGTGAATAAGCACCGAACCTTTGGCTTGTGTTGCAACTACGAGCAGCACACTCAGCAAGTCGGGTGTGAGTCCTGGCCATGGTGCATCTGAGAGAACCATTGTACTTCCGTCCATAAACGATTGTACCTGATAGTGCTTGTGCTGTGGAATGAACAGGTCGTCTCCGTTGCGTTCTATCGTTATACCCATCCTGCGGAAGGTATTTGGTATGCATCCTAAATTGTCGTAGGATACGTTCTTAATCGTCAGGTCACTTCCTGTCATTGCCGCCATTCCGATGAAACTGCCCACTTCAATCATGTCGGGCAGTATGGTGTGGTCTGTTCCATGGAGATGCTTGACACCTTTTATGGTAACGAGGTTGGATGCGATTCCGGATATGTCGGCTCCCATTTGGTTGAGCATCTTGCATAGTTGCTGTATATATGGTTCGCAGGCTGCATTGTAGATTTGTGTGGTTCCTTCTGCGAATACGGCTGTCATGATGATATTGGCAGTACCTGTGACTGACGCTTCATCGAGCAGCATGAACTTGCCTTCAAGATGGTTGGCGGTGATGTCGTAGATACCCCGTTCCATATTGTACTTAAATTCGGCGCCAAGTTCGTAGATACCTTGGAAATGGGTGTCGAGTCGGCGTCTGCCTATCTGGTCTCCTCCTGGTTTGGCTACACATGCTTTGTGGAATCTGCCAAGCAGCGGACCGAGCAGGAGGATTGAACCTCTCAGAGAGGCGCAGCGGCGAACAAACTCATCGCTTTGCAGGTAGTCCATATTGAGGTCTTTGGCCTGGAAACAGTAGTCGTTGGTGAGTTCTACCTGTGATTTCAGCGGACTGGTCCGTTCTACTTTCACTCCCATTTCGGCGAGGAGATTGATGAGGTTGTTCACGTCAAGTATGTCAGGGACATTGCGTATGATGACTGGTTCTTCTGTCATCAATACGGCAGATATGACCTCGAGTGCCTCGTTCTTTGCTCCTTGTGGTGTTATCTCACCATGTAGAGTGTGTCCGCCTTCTATTACAAATGATGCCATATCTCAGAACTGATAAATAAATGATGCGTTTATTCTGTTTGCCTCACCATAATCTGATTCAACGTCGAGTTGATAGTTTCGTCGGAATCCACTTACATATTCCAATCCCACTTGGCAGTAGCGGTCAACGGCATAGAAGAGGTTTATAGCACCATAACCGGAGCATTTGAAACGATTGGTTTCTTCAAATGACAGTTCGTCGGGGTGGTGCACATATACATACCCCAATGTTATATTCGATGAGAGTCGGCTGTTCCAATTATATCCTCCAGCGATAAATCCTCCAGTTACAGGCACTGGATCCATTGACGTGCATAATCCTGTGCTTGGGTTCCAATCGGCTGCTGTCATATCGAGATCCATGTTGCCAAGGTCGTTGATATATCTCGCAATACCTTTTCCGTGGTATGCTTGATAGGATATGTATGACTTAAGTGATGGTTCTACTCTTCCGCTGAGCGATACTCCCCAGCCAGTGCAATGGCGTGTATCGCCTTCGCTTACACTCACCACTCCTCGTGCGTGTCGCCAATATGACAGATTTCTCAGAAGTCCGGCTACTTGTACATGTCCTTTGCCCCAATCATATTTGGCTTTGGCTACTATGTCGGGCATTGACTGGTTGTCGGGTTCAACTCCCCAGTCGCTGAATTCCCCAGCATTGATTTGTGGCATCTCGAGTGAGGCTGCCAAGGTCCAGCGCTTACCTAAAGGGCGTGTGTAGCCGAGGAGTGGCTGACCGATACTTATTTCTGTGTTAGGACCTTTCATATCAACTGTCTTTCCACCTGCTTCGAGGTCCATGAAGAATGAATATACTCTACCTATTGTAAATCCGTCGAATGAGACGTATGCGTTTCCTAATTTCATTGTCCCATCGTCGTTTGCCGCCATACCTATAAAGGCAATTATCTTGTGACCTGCCAATTTGCTGCGGGCTTTTATGTGCAGTTCACTTCCTGATGCCGACATTCCGAATTTGTTGGCTTTGTCGGAAGGGATGGTTATGTTGGATGCTGAGAATCTGGCATTTGTATCACCCATGGTGCCATAGAAGTCGAAGAAGGCAGATGCTTTTATTGTTCCACCTATACCGATATCAAGGTTTCCTGAACCGTCGGTGAACATAAACCTTGGGTCGCCTATGTCGGAATATGCCTTCTGGAAGTAACCTAATTCGGGGTCGTATTTGTCTATCTCTGAGAAGACTGAATCAGACTCTTCCTGTGCTTTGGCGCTCAGGGCTATCTGTGATGCTATAAGGAGCATCAGAATTGTAGGCTTGAAGTGTTGCATATTATTTCTTCTTCTTCTTTTTCGATGTATGTTGCTGTTGCAATCCGTTGAGAATATCTGCATCTGGGATGAGATGGATTTCCGATGGCAGCAGTTGAACTTTCCCGTTTGTGTATTCTGCCAGGTCGTCAAGTATTTTTTCGTCGTTCAGTGCATTGGCGTTCCAGTTGGCGAGGTTGCGCTTCATCATATTTGCTACCAGACGTGTCAGTTCTTTTCTGTCGTTGTCGTCGTCGGTTGTTGTAAGGACTTGGGTAAGTTCCTCTACGAGGGCTCCGTAATGGCGTTTCTTTATCGTTTTCTGTGGATAGGCAACTATCTCTCTCTTTGCTTGCTTCACTTCCTGGTGCTCGATATCTACCGGGTAGTCTATGTCGAGTTCGTAGTTTGCCATTGCAGCGAGGTGGTTCCACAGTTTATGCTGCACGTCTTCGTTGTCTTTTTGGTTCTCATACAGATGCCCCATCAGTTTGATGATGGTATTGGCGCATACTTGTCTTTCTTGTTTGTCGCTTATGGTTTTGGCATAATCCACCATCGACTGCACACATCTTCCGTATTCGGGTAAAACCAGTTGTTTTCTTTCTGTATTGTAATCCATCTTTTTCTTACTTTTATTGTTCTACGTCAGGCACTTGCATAAATAAATTTGTAGCGTAAGTGCATATTACGCTACAAATTTACTGAATTATTGTGATTGTACAAAAAAAATTAAGGTTTTTTAGCGCAAAAAGTGTGATTTGCGGAAATCTTCATCTTCCGATACCATCATCACATCGTCACCATTCTGATGGGCAGCGATTGCAGCTTTCTCCCAGCCTTGGCGCGGAACATCATCTTTTGTGACATCTGGCAACTGAACGAGATGTATCACCCATCCTTTCTCCTGTCCTATGGATTGCAGAAAACCGAAGTCGGTAACAGGGATTTCAACATTTATGCTTTGTCTTGAATTGTTCATCGTTATTCATTTTTAATTTACTGTGTACCGTCCTTTGACGATGATTTTGTCTCCGCTGTCGTCGATTTCAAAGAATGCTGGTCGGCGCACAGTTCTGCCTCCTTCTTTCTTGTGGGAGTGGCAGCAGAGGAGCAGTTTGCCGTCGAAGGTTCGGAAAATCATGCCGTGACCGAAGTTGGGTGGGGTGATAGGTTCTTTTTCCTGTACCCATGGTCCGTCGAGTGTGCCGCTTTCGGAGTAGGCTACTCCTTGTGTGTAGTCGCTGTAAACCCAACTGGTCCATATCATGCCCAATTTCCCTGTCTGGGTTCTGAAGGCGAATGGACCGTCTGTCACTTTGTTTGGGATGACATTTCCGTTACTGTCGTTTTCTTTGCTCCAAGGTGAGTCGAAGGCTCTGAAGAGGAGTTTGCGTGTTCCTTCTATGGTGCCGCTGAAGTCGGGCTTCAGTTGTATTTTCTCAACCGTTCCGTTCCAGTTCTGCAACCATTCGTGACAGAAAATCAGGTATGGTGTGCCGTCTTTCTCTACCCATAGTGTTGCGTCGAGGGTGGGTTGGTTGGCTGGCAGATAGGTCTTGTCTTGCATTGGGCGGTAAGGCCCTGCTGCGCTGTCGGCTACGAGAACATGACATGCTCTTCTCTCTATTGCAGTACCTTTCACGGTGTCTATTCTTACGGCTTGGTTGGTGAAGGTGGCGAAGTAATAGTATTTCCCGTTGTACTTATGTAGTTCGGCTGCCCATATCATCGGTCTTGGTCCCATCCATGATTCTGGATCAGTCTCTGCCACTCTTGTTGGTCCTTCCCAAGTTTTCAGGTCGCGGCTCTTGTACATCATTCCTCCTGTGCCTGTCATGTAATATGTCTTTGTGGCATCATCAGCGAGGATGAAAGGATCGGAGAGTTGGATGCTGTCGGTCGGGATATTTGTCCGGATTCTTGAGCGCCATTGTGCGCTGCACGTGGCACACTGTGCTGCCAGTGCGATGAGAAGGATGATGTGCTTCATAATTAAAGGGTTGTTATTGGTGGAGATAATGGGGCTTGAACCCATGACCTCTTGCATGCCATGCAAGCGCTCTAGCCAACTGAGCTATACCCCCAATGTCAACTTTTCCGCAAAGGTACGTTTTTTTTCTTCATCAACCAAATTTTTCCTCATCTTTTTGCAAAAAATCTTCTCCTTATGCTCGTTTCTCATCTCTCCCATGTCTCTCCCTTATCTTTCCTTTAACATTCCTTTATCGTTACCTTATCGTTACCTTATCGTTACCATTTCTCCCATTCGACGAGGTCTTAACAATGCCTTATTAAAGTCACAT
>R15__coassemble_1169_pt1 | contig 14302 bp, 12 predicted proteins | sample R15__metabat2_low_PE_001 | metagenome-assembled genome bin R15
CACATATTGGAATTTCAATAAAGGTATTAAGCAAGAGGATTCATGGGTACCCGGACAATGGGTACAGGTTACATGTCCAGTTGATGATGATGCACATTTTCTCATCAACGACTTAGGTATGCCGGACTATTTCCTCTCCGACATCGCCGATACAGAAGAAAGAGCCCGTTACGACTACGACGAAGGCTGGTTGATGATTATCATCCGTATTCCACATCTTAAGAATATCAGTTCACGCTCTCCTTACACCACCATCCCTCTCGGTGTGGTGATAAACGGAGACAAGATAATAACGATATGCCATCAGGAGACACGTATAATGGTTGATTTCGTGAATCACCAGATGCGTCGTGCAGAAGGATTTATTGATGCAACCGACTTAGTGTTCAGACTCTTCCTTTCGGCAAGTGTATGGTATCTGAAATACCTCAAGCAAGTAAACGGACTAATAGAAAAAGCCAAGAGAAATCTCGACCGACAGGTTGACAACCAAGACCTTGTAAGCCTCTCCCGTTTGCAGGATAGTCTCACCTATTTTGCCACATCCATCAGAGGCAACGAGACCCTCCTCTCAAAACTGAAATACCGTCTCCCTGTCGATGACCTCGACGCCGAACTGATTGAGGATGTTAATATCGAGATGCAACAGGCCCGGGAAACGACTCAGATATACACCAACATCCTTGACTCCACAATGGATACCTACGCTAACATCATTAACAACAACATGAATAAAGTGATGCGACTGCTCACATCGCTCAATATGATTGTGATGTTGCCTACACTCATTGCAAGTCTTTTCGGAATGAACCTCGTAAACGGAATGGAAACCAGCAAATGGGGATTCGTGGTAGCTATCGTCATATCTGTAGTAGTAACCATTATCGGTTGGTTCTACTTCCGCAGACGTAAATGGTTGTAGTAAAGTTCAGCGCCTTGTCATCTGACCATTAGCCCCCTGACCTCTTTTACACTATAAAGTTCAGTGCTTCCTTTTCTATGCCAATACGCATAGGAGCCGGATGTTGTACATCCAACTGAAGTCCATCAAGAGTCACCCTTGCACGGGAAATATCATTTATCAGAACGGTTTCTACACGATATGGTATTACGTTCTTACTGTTCAAGAACTTACCCTTCTCCAGAAGCCAAAATCCTTTTGCCAGTTGCCACCATTTCGGTCTTAACAACACCGACATGTCAAGACATCCGTTATATGGAACGGCATTAGGGGTCTGACCATACCCCAGACAGTTTCCTATACAAATGGAGAGTACACTCATCTCAATAACCTCATTATCAGCACTCATACTGACATTGAAGTTCGTCTGATTGAATATATTGGTAATTGACGCTGGGATAAGCGAGAGTGATTTAGAACCCGTAAGACGGTTGAAACGGTCCATTATCTCCACCACCTTAGCACCAAGACCTATGTTGATACAGTTGAGGAAATAACGCCTGTAAGGAATATTATCGTCATCTGTATATACACAATATCCCACATCAATCTTCTTTGTGCGTCGCTTCAGCAAGGTGTCAATCGATTTCTTATAGTCCTCATCTGTAATACCCCAGAATTTGGCAAAGTCATTACCAATTCCATTAGGAAGAAGTCCGAACGCAAAGTCTTCCGGGAGTCTGTCGCAGAAAAGTATGGCATTCAATGCCTCATTGAGCGAAGAATCGTTGCCGACAAGCACTATAGTCTTGTAACCATTCTCACATAGCATACGCACAAGACGCTCCACAGCACCACTTCCTTCGCTCTGAACAAAATCGTACTTTACATTCTTTTTTTCCATATAGGCTTGAATCTCACGCCAATGCTTATAGGCTTTTTGCGATCCCACCTTGGAACTGAATATCACACCCCAACGTTCTGTTTCCATAATAGTCTGTGTTAATGAATTAGGTAAAATACAATCATACCCACACCCCAGGCAACAGCCACTCTCCAGAATATATTGCGGAAATACCATCCTATTCTGACATCTTCAGTCTCAGCCACAGCATGACCGGCAAGCGAACCGAGATAAAGAATCGATGCACCCATTGCAGAACAATACGACAAGAGTTGCCAATATATTCCATTGGTACCAAAATCGGCAGAAATCACATAATCCAATGGAAAAATGTGCATACCTACTATAAAGAAGGGCACATTATCAATAACACTTGACAGCAACCCCATTATACCGCCATATACATATACATTATGCACATTGTCTGAAAGCCAATTGCCAACGAAATCAAGCGCTCCACATTCCACAAGCGCTCCGACACCTAATGTACATCCTAAAAAATACAGAATAAGTCGTGAACCGATATATTCATTTGAACTGATAAATTTCCTATTGACAAACAGTTGGTTACCATTTCTGCGGAAATTGTATATACCATCCAGGATCAACACAAGCGCCAATGCTGTCAGTGCACCGAGGAAAGGAGGAAGGCCAGTAAGACGGTTGAAAGTAGGAACAAACCAAATAGCAGCGATTCCTATAATGAGCAACAGTATCTTTTGCCATGCCGGAAGATACACATCATCATTGCCTATTCCGAAAGAGGATGTAACCTCCACTCTGCCAACGAGAAGATTTCCAACCAAGAGATTGAATACGCACATACTTACAAATGCCGGTAGTATAAGTCCGGCTGCAAATTCAGTTGGTGTAACCAAATTGTGCGCCCAAAGCATCAAGTTGGTCATGTCGCCAATCACTGTAAATGAACCTCCCAGATTGGCAGAAACAAGGATTACGCAAGCATATATAAGGCGTTGACGGTTTGAACTTACAATCCTTGCCATCAGAGACATCATCAATACTACTGTGGTAAGATTATCCACATTGGCAGAAATGGCAAAAGTAATCAACGACAGTCCCCAGAGTAATTTCTTACAACTACGAGTTCTTAACCACCACTTAAGGGCATCAAACACACCATTGTTCGCCATAATCTCAATAATCGTTGTAGTAGCAGTCAGGAAAAGCACCACCTCAACTGCCTTCTGAATAAAATGGTCAAGCGAACTGTCAAGTAGACTGTTACCACTGACAGTAAGAACCACCCACACAACCACACCCGAGCACATAGCCATAGCAGCACGATTGATATGGTTGAGCCTGTCGGTACTCATCATCAAGTAACTGGCAAGCAGAATAGCAACGATAATTAACGTAATTAACAACATAATCTCAATATTGATGTGCAAAGATAGCATTTTTGTCCGACATAATCAAAAAAATCTCAGTATTCTTTATAATGATGTGGCAGATATCAATTTTATTCCTTAACTTTGTAGAAAAATTTCGTTTTATGAAAATCTTATATACTTTCAGCCTTATCATCTCATTACAAGTAATGACGATATTTGCCAACGAACCTGACCCTGTGTATGTGTTTTCCACAAAAGAATTCCCTGTTTATAGGATTCCTGCCATCGCAACAACACAAAACGGAACTCTTATTGCTGTGGCTGACTATAGATATGGTGGGCATGACATTGGCTTCGGAAGCGTGGAACTTCAGAGACGTATCAGCAAAGACAACGGTAAGACTTGGGGATACATCCTCGAACTCACCCATGGCCAATATACCAAAACTCCTCAACCAAAATATGATGCAGCATACGGAGATCCATGTATAGTTTCCGACAGAACGAGTAACAGAACACTACTGATGAGTTGTTCGGGTAATACTCCGTTCCCAAGCGGTCTCAGGGAAGACCATCAAGGAATAGCACGATTTTACAGTAATGATGAGGGTATCACATGGAGCGAACCAGACAATCTTGAAAGCACATTCTACGGATTTTTCGACCACCGCAAACGTGGACCGGTAAGTTCGATGTTCATAGCCTCTGGCAGAATATGCCAAAGCCGTCAGGTAAAATACGGAAAGTATTACAGACTTTACTGTTCCATTGTGGTAAAAGAGAAACCTACCGATACATCTTACAACGACTATGTAGTCTATTCCGACGATTTTGGCGAGAATTGGCATTTGCTCGGTGATGCCGACACTCCGTCGATATCTGGAGGTGATGAGCCAAAGGTTGAGGAACTGCCAGATGGAAGAGTTCTTTGTTCTTCACGTGTAAGAGGTGGCAGGAAATTCAATATCTTCACATACACCGACAAATATCGCGGAAAAGGCACATGGGCAAAAGATGCTTTCTCCGGCGAAGGGAATAATGGAGTTATCTCTCCTGCCTGCAACGGAGAAATAATGATAGTTCCTGTAACACGTCTTTCTGATGGCAAGGCAATGCATCTGGCACTCCATTCCACTCCTGCCGACACAAAAGAAAGGAAAAACGTGGGAATATTCTATAAAGGACTTCCAGACAGGAAATCATATAGTACTCCGGAAATCTTTGCCGCAAACTGGGAAGGACTCCACCAATCAACCACTCTGCCTTCTGCCTATTCCACTTTTACTTTGATGCAGAATGGGCACATAGGTTTCTTCTATGAAGAGACTACATTTGGCAAAGAATACACTCTCGTGTTTAAGGATTACACAATAGAAACACTCACAGACGGTAAGTATTCTTATAGGGAATAACTTCGACGCATCAACTCCTATTAGGGTTAAAGCATCTTCAAGGCTTTCTTAATTACGGCTTCCACAGAGTCATTAGGTGAATCCTGCAATATGGATTTCACTGCCTTTACAACGGCAGGGGCATTGAATCCAAGTAATTTCAGAGCATTTACTGCTTCGTCGTAAACCTCTTGATTCAACACTGGTTGCTGTGCCGCAGTCGAAGAACTGCCCGAGAACTCAAGAGCATCTACTTTGTCTTTCAGTTCAACAATTATCTTCTGTGCGGTTTTCTTGCCAAGTCCTTTTACAGTAGTAAGCAACCGATCATTGCCTGTTGAGATGATAGATGCCAATTCTGCTGGAGAGAATGCTGAAAGAATCATTCTTGCAGTATTTCCTCCAACACCTGAAACGCTTATAAGTTGGAGAAAGAACTGGCGTTCTTCCTTTGAGATAAATCCGAAAAGCACATAAGCATCTTCTCTGATTGCCTCAAATACATACAGTTTAGCAACTTCTTTGCCTTGAATGGCGGTAAAAGTGTTAAGTGATATATTTAGGAAATACCCTACCCCGTTGCAGTCTATTACAACAGATGCTGGAGTCAAATCGTCTATTTTCCCCCTTACGAACTCTATCATATCAATAATTGTTTTAGTGATCCGGGCGGGATTCAAACCCGCGACCTTCAGAACCGGAATCTGACGCTCTATTCAGCTAAGCTACCGGACCTCCAATAGTTGAGTTTTTATGTTTGAGATTGGAGATTTGCGTATCTCCTATTTCTCTACACCAAGGTCTTTCAATACTTCTGCAGTTTTCTTTTCTGCCTCGGCACAAGAATTACGATACTCTGATGCAGAGTGCATATCTCCACCGACTTCAATATAGAACTTAATCTTTGGTTCTGTTCCAGATGGACGTACACTGGCTTTGGTACCATCTTCAGTGAAATACTGTAGTACATTGCTCGTATCAGGCATTGAAATCTTCTTCACATTTCCTGATGCATCTTTCTCCTCAAGTGAGCGGAAATCTTTATAGCAGACGATTTTGCTTCCTGCGAGAGATGTAGGTGGATTGTTGCGGAAATTCTCCATCATCTGCTTAATTTCATCTGCACCTGATTTGCCTGGACGAACAACATTTACAGCCTTGTTATATGAGAATCCATAATCCATATAGATATCCATAAGAATATCATAGAGGCTCTTTCCTTGATCCTTTGCCCAAGCGCATATCTCGGCTATAAGGCAACATGCTGATGGACTGTCCTTGTCGCGGCAGAAATCTTCTGCGAGGAAACCGAAACTCTCCTCACCACCACCAATATATTTCTTCTTGCCTTCTGCTACTGCTATCTCACGAGCAATCCATTTGAATCCAGTATAGCAATCCTTCATCTCAATACCATATCTGTCGGCTACTTTCTTGACCATTTCGGTAGTTACGATAGTCTTCACAACAAATTCATCCCCCTTCATAAGCCCTTTGTCAACCCTATTCTTAATGATATAATAGAGGAATATGAGCATGGTCTGGTTACCATTTATAATGGCCCATTCACCCTTATCATCCACACAAGCCATTGCTATTCGGTCAGCATCTGGGTCAGAGGCTATAACTATATCAGCGTTAATTTGCTTTGCAAGTTTTACTGCAAGGGTAAGCGCTTCTGCGTTTTCAGGATTTGGTGATACTACTGTTGGGAAATTTCCGTCCTTTACCATCTGTTCTGGAACACAGTTGACATTTTCAAATCCCCAAGACTTCAATGCCTTAGGCACAATCATCATACCTGCTCCGTGGAGTGGAGTATAAACGATACCGAGGTCTTTCTGGCGCTGAATCACTTCCGGATCGATAGAAAGTGTATGTACAGCATCGATATATGCCTTGTCAACCTCTTCTCCTATCTTAATGATGTATTTGCTGTCGCCACCAGTCTTTACATCTTCATAGCGACAGTTATTTACTTCTTCTATAATACCTTTGTCGTGTGGAGCCAATACCTGTGCACCATCTTCCCAATATGCTTTGTAGCCGTTGTACTCACGTGGATTATGAGATGCAGTGATATTCACACCGCTCTGGCATTTGAGATGTCTGATAGCAAAACTTACTTCTGGAGTTGGACGCATATCTTCAAACAGATAGACATAGATTCCATTCGCTGCCATAATATCGGCAACTCTTTCTGCAAACACGTCGGAATTATTACGACAGTCAACTCCTACTACTATACTTATCTTGTCTCTGTCTGCGAAATTCTTTTTCAAATAATTAGCCAATCCCTGTGTGGCTGTTCCTACGGTATATATGTTCATTCTGTTGGTACCAGGTCCCATCACTCCACGAAGTCCACCTGTACCGAATTCAAGAGTCTGATAGAAACTGTCAACCAGCAGTGACTTGTCTTCGTTTTCCATCATTTTCTTGACTGCTTCACGTGTGTCGGCATCAAACACTGGTTGAGTTGCCCATTGCTGTGCAACTTCCATACATTGTTTCAATAATTGTTCGTCCATATATTAAGATTTTTATTTCACTTTGCAAAATTACGAAAAAAAAACTGAGCGTCCAAATTTTTCTTATAATCTCTAATCTCTCCACTCTTCCTTCGACATGCTAAGGAACCATCTCTATTCTCTCATCATCTTATGATACTTTATCAATTCGTCAATCGGAGCCTTTATCACTTTGCCGAGTTCGTAGCCACATTTCTTTGCGGCTTCCTCAAATTCCGAACGATAAACATATGCAATACTTCCCACACAGTTGATTTTTGGATTTCCCGAATGGTAGTAGTCTATATTTCTGATAATAAATTCACAAAAGCAATCAACGACAAACTCCCTTACCTCAGCGATATCAAGATGATGTTGACAGAACTGGGATATCTCTCCGAGAAATCTGTTCGGCATAGGTTGCTTATACACCTTATCTATAATATTAGTAAGAGTCAATGATGTTTCCTGAAAGAACAATTCGCAAGTTAAATCGCTGAACTGATGTTTAAGGCAATTTCCAATAAGACGTTTTCCTATATACGCTGCCCCACCCTCATCACCGAGGATATATCCTAATGGACTTGTCTGTGCAATTATTTCCGTCCCATTATAATAGCATGAGTTTGACCCAGTACCAAGAATACACGCAATTCCCTCTTCTCGTCCACACAAAGCCCTTGCTGCTCCAAGCAAATCGCTGTTGACCTCTATCTTTTGCACCTGAGGGAATGCTTTAAGGAGTGTTTGAGAAACTATCTCACGTTTCTCCTTTGTACATCCGGCTCCATAAAAGTATATACTGAGGGGACAACAACCACACATCTGGGGCAGAAGTTCTTCAGAGATAATTCTGCTGATTGCCTCTTCTGTTTGCAGTACAGGATTGATACCTTGAGTGACGAAACGTAATTCGTGGTCAGTATCAATATAGCACCAATCAGTTTTGGTCGATCCGCTGTCGGCAATCAGAATCATTCCGAAAACTCCTTTATTCTTTGTTCATCACTCAGTTTACAAATAAGCAGGGTGTTGTCTTTTTCAGATACGATATATCCATCAAGTCCTTGTATCACCACTCGCTTCTCATCTGTGGTGTGAATTATGCAGTTGGATGATTCATGGACATCAACTCTTTGTCCAACAACGGCATTTCCGTTCTCATCTTTCTGTAGGAGGGTTGAGAGTGAACCGTATGTTCCCACATCACTCCATCCGAAACTGGCTGGATAGACATAAATTTCTTCTGCTTTTTCGAGAATAGCGTAGTCAACAGATATGTTTGGACATTTAGGGAATTGTTCATTGATGGTTTTTTGTTCGTTTTCTGTTCCATAAACTGACAATATTCCATCAAATATCTCCGCAATCTCGGGTTGGAAGATTCGCAAGGCCTGAATTATGGTTTCTGCTTTCCAGAGGAATATGCCTGCGTTCCAGAGGAATTCCTTTTTCTTCAGATATTCCTCGGCAGTAGGCAGATCTGGTTTCTCTTTGAATTGTTTTACGGTATAGAGATTTGGGTGGCTTAATGATGGTGATGTAAAATCGGCTTGGATATATCCGTATCCTGTTTCCGGTCTTGTAGGAGTCATACCGAGGGTTACTATCGCATCATTATTGTGAGTGAAATCTAATGCATCCTTTACTACTTTCTGAAAACCTATCACATCGGTAACCATATGATCGCTTGGGGTAACAACCAAATTTGCATCTGGATCCTGTGATTTGATTTTCCAACTCACGTATGCAATACATGGAGCGGTGTTTCTTCTGCATGGTTCGAGAAGCACATTGTTTTTGGGAATTTCAGGCAATTGTGTGTGCACTATCTCAGCATACCTTTCACTTGTCACTACCCAAACATTCTCTGGTTCGGCAATACCTTTGAACCTGTCGTATGTCATCTGAATGAATGTTCTTCCACAACCTAAAACATCAATAAACTGTTTTGGGCACTCTGGTGTACTCATAGGCCAAAAACGGCTCCCCACTCCACCTGCCATTATTACAACGTGATTCATACTCTTCTATAGTTATTTTCTCTTGATACCGGATTTTGTTTTGTAATTTTCTGCAAAATTAGCATTTTTTTTCGAATCAACAATCTTTTTGAGCATTTATTGCAAAAAAAATGCACTGGAACTTAAATAGTCGCCAGTGCATGAGTAATTTTGTTTCTTTCTGATTAACGGAGAGAATAAAGATAAGGATCTTTTTCGTCTTCTGTCTCGGTTACGATGAGTTTGTCCTCACGAAGCAACCATCCTAAACCAAGAAGAAAATCTTTCTCAGAAAGTTTTGTAACCTTTTTAATCTGCTTGAAACCTAATGAGTGGTATTCGGCAAGTGTGTTCCAAATAATACCAGCAATGTTTCCTGCTTTGTCCTGTAACATAATTTTACCTTTTAAATAATTGATTTAATACTCAGAGAATTTATTTTCTCGGTGCAAAGTTATGAATATTTTATTAAATATTACTACTTTATGTCGAAATAATTGACGATTTAACCTTAAAATTAACATCCTTTAACAGAAAACGTCCCGATTTGCCGTGTGCGCACACAATAATTGTGCTGATTATTCATTTTTTCTCCAAATCCAAATTACGCATCAGGATTCTCATCGGGGAAGAGGTCCTGAAAAATTTCCACAGCCGACTCTACCATTCTCAGACAAGGTCTGGTTTTGTAGTATTCAGCTGTTCGCTCATCGGGAGCATCAGTAACTGGAGCATCTTTCCGCAGTTTGAGTAGTTCGGCGCATTTGATGCTGCCGTTTTTCTCCTTGAAGCGGTTGGCGAGCATCTGTACGGCTTTGTAGTTTTCCTGTTTTGCTGCATTGTCGTTGGGATTCACCTGTCCTTTGAGGAGTCCTACGAGCATTGCTGCCCCACAAACGGCGCCACAGGTTTCTCTCATTCTGCCTATCCCTCCTCCGAAGGATGCAGAGAGTTTGAGGGCTTGTTCCTTCTCTATACCGAAGTCTTCTGCAAATGCACAGAATACCGATTGGCTGCAATTATAGCCTTGCAGGAAGAGTTCGCGCGCTTTTTCTTTCTTATTCATCACTATAGGCAAATCTATTTATCCGTATTCATCTTCTATTGAGGCAAATCTTTACTCGTAATCGTCTTTTGTAAATGTGAATCTTGCTATTTCTTTGTTATCTTCGGCATTCTTATAGACATAGACTATATTGAGTCCGGCTTCTTTCACGTGGCGGAGTTCGGGGGAGTTGATGATTCCACTTATGAGCATATTTGTGAGTTCGTCTCTCTTTTCGTTGAATGAGTTTATGCCTATTGAATCTGTTTTTACAGAGTAATAGTAGATGAAGTCGTTGGTTCCGTCATCGTGGAATACAAGGCTGTCGAGTGTGAACATTTTCTCGGGACCGATTATTTTTGGACATTGTTTCTCGGTGAATTCTCTTGTCTCGCGTTCAAACCTGGCAGTTTTGCTTTCCTGACAAGATGATGTTAGCAGCATTCCTGCTGCTAACACCAATAATGTCAATATGTTTGTTGCTTTTCTCATTTCATGTTTGTATAGACATTCTGTACGTCTTCGAATTCCTCGAGGCGTTCTACCATCTTGTCGATTGTTTCACGCTGTTCGTCGGTTACTTCTTTTGTGTCGTTTGGAATGTAAGTAAATTCTGCACCGGTGATTTCGAATCCGTTGTCTTCGAGATATTTCTGGATGTTGTTGAAACTCTTTGGGTCGCCATATATGGTAACTGTGGTTTCGTCCTTATCTTCGTCGTATTCCTCGTCGAATTCGTCGCTTACTCCGAAGTCTATTAGGTCGAGAATCATTTCGTCCATATCAACTCCTTCTTTCTTTTTGAAGGTGAACTGTGAGAAATGGTCGAAGAGGTATGCGAGTGAACCCATTGTGCCGAGTGTGCCGCTGAATTTATTGAATATGCTGCGTACATCAGCAACAGTACGTGTGGTGTTGTCGGTTAGTGTATCTACAAAGACGGCGATTCCGTGAGGTCCGTATCCTTCGTATGTCATTTCTTTCCATGCTGACTTGTCTTTGCCTATTGCGTTTTTGATGGCGCGGTCAATATTTTCTTTAGGCATATTTTCGTGACGGCATGTAGCGATTATAGCACGCAGATGTGCATTGTTTTCGGGGTCGGGACCGCCTTCTGCTACTGCTATTGCTATTTGTTTACCCAGACGTGTGAATGTCTTTGCCATGTTGCCCCATCTCTTCAGTTTACGGGCTTTTCTAAATTCAAATGCTCTTCCCATTGTCTTATTTTATTATTTATTTTTAATTTTACTATTTTAACTTCTTGAACTCTTTGAACTTCTTGAACTTCTTTAACTTCTTGAACCTCTTGAACTCTTTATCGTAGTTCGCAGTTGAGTTTGGCTTTGAGGTTGTTGATTATTTTGTTCATTATTGCCTCTATGGCTTTGTCGTTGAGTGTCTTTGTTTCGTCCTGGAGGATGAAGTTGACTGCATAACTCTTCTTGCCTTCTGGCAGGTTCTTTCCTTCATATACATCGAACAGGGTTACTGCCTTGAGTAATTTTCTCTCTGCTTGGTATGCAGTTTCTTCCACCTGTGCGAATGCAATGTTCTTGTCGAGCAGCAATGCGAGGTCTCGGCTTACTGCTGGGAACTTAGGTATATCATAGAACGACACCTTATTATTTTTTATAAGTTTGGTAAGTGCGTTCCAGTTGATGTCGGCATAATATACCGGAGCATCTATCTCGAGTTTGCTGGTTTGTTTTTTGCTCACCACTCCGAATTCTGCTATCAGTTTTCCACCTCTGTTGCTTATGGTGGTTGATTTTGAGAATATGTCGTTGTGCTGTTCGCCGAAGACTATCTGTCCCATATTGACCCCTACCCTGTTGAGTATGTTCATCACATAGGCTTTGAGTTCATATACGCTTGTTTCTTCATCTGGGTGTGCCCAACTTCCGCTTACTCTCTTGCCTGTAACCCAGAGTCCGAGATGATAGTCCTCTGTGTATGGTTTCAGCACTTCCTTGGAATTTTCTGCTGTACTTTTCTCTCCCACTTCTTCTCCTCTTACGGATGCTTCTGCATTGTAGTGATAGCAGTTGCCGAACTCAAAGAACAGCAAATCCGACATCTTGCGGTTGGAATTGTGTGCGATACATTCCAGTCCTCCGAAGAGCAGTGTCTGACGCATCACTCCGAGGTCTTGGCTGAGTGGGTTGATGAGTTTCACGCAGTTAGCGAGTTTCACTATGCTGTCAGCGTCTTCATCCTCTGCATAATACCCCATCTTGGTGAGCGAGTTATTGAGAATTTCGTTGAAACCGCATCCCACGAGTTGTTCGGCTATCACGTTTTGCAGTTTATCGCTCTTATCGAGTTCTCCCTTTGTGGTGAGTGATGATCTCACCTGAGTAGGGATTTCAATGTTGTTGTATCCGTAAATGCGGAGTATTTCTTCCACCACATCGCAAGGACGTGTCACGTCCACTCTGTATGCTGGTACTTCGAGGCTGATCACTTCATCAGTCTTTCCGAGTATTTTCATTCCGAGGTCAACGCAGATGCTCTCGATGGTTTCTTTTGGAATTTCCTTGCCTGCAAGGTCCCAGCAATATTTATATTCCATATCGACCTTGGCATTATGAGGCAATGTGTCGTTCTTCACGTCTTTTATCTCCATTGCTATCTCACCTCCGGCAAGTTCTTTTGCCAAGAGTGCTGCCATCTTTACAGCGTATATCTGTCCATCCGGGTCAATTCCTCTTTCGAAACGGAAACTGGCATCAGTCTGAAGTCCGTGACGTCGAGCACTCTTGCGTATCCATGTTGGGTGGAAATAGGCTGATTCGAATAGCACATCCTTAGTGGTTTCGTATGTTCCACTGCCTTTTCCGCCGAACACACCTGCTATACACATCGGTTCTTCTGCATTGCAGATGGCAAGGTCGCGCTCTGAGAGTTTGTGCTCCACTCCGTCGAGAGTGACAAACGGAGTACCTTCGGGCATGGTCTTTACCACTACTTTCTTTCCCGTAATCATATCGGCATCGAAACAATGCAGAGGCTGGCCATAAGCCATCATCACGTAGTTGGTGATGTCAACTATATTGTTGATTGGGCGCAGACCGATAGTGTTGAGTTTGTCCTGTAACCACTTAGGTGATTCTTTCACTTCGCATCCTTTCACAGTAACACCGACATATCTCGGACATGCTTCACCTTGTTCCACCTCAATGTCGATGTTGAGATTGTTGTTGTCAACCTTGAATTCATCTACAGAAGGTCTGTGGAGAGATGTTTCGTATCCGTTCTGGCGGAGGTAAGCATAGAAGTCGCGTGCCACTCCCCAATGGCTGCAAGCATCGCTGTGGTTTGGAGTGATGTCAACCTCTATCACATAGTCGCTTTCCAGATTGAAGTATTTGGCTGCTTCCATTCCCACTGGTGTATCTTCCGGCAGTACGATAATACCTGCATGGCTTGTGCCTACACCAATTTCGTCCTCAGCACATATCATACCGTTGCTCTCCACTCCTCTCAGTTTCGACTTCTTTATCTTGAATTCCTTGTCGCCATCATACAGCGTGGTTCCCAAAGTGGCAACTATCACCTTCTGTCCTGCTGCTACATTCGGAGCACCACACACAATCTGTTCTACCCAATCCTCGCCATCTTCGCCTTGTTTGCCAAGCAACACTGTGCACACATGCATATGGTCACTGTCGGGATGCTGTTCACATGTCAGCACCTTGCCGACCACCAATCCCTTCAGTCCTCCTTTTATTTCCTGCACCTCTTCAATACCAGCCACTTCAAGACCTACACTCGTGAGTGCCTCGGCAACCTTTTCCGGACTCATGTCGAAATCGACATACTCTTTAAGCCATTTATAAGAAACGTTCATTTATATCTGTTTTTTTTGTAATTTACACCTTATTTTATTCCAATCTGCAAAGGTAGCATTTTTTTTCAATACCGCAAAAAAAAATCCATCTTCATCGAGTATTTTAGGCAAAATCTCCCTTATCTTTACCTTATCTTTACCTTATCTTTACCTTATCGTTACCATTTCTCCCATTCGACGAGGTCTTAACAATGCCTCATCAAGGTCACATCGAAGATACATCGAAGATTACGTATCTGTGTTTGATCTGTGTTTGATCTTTGGTGACTCTTTAGTGAGTCCTTAGTGAGTCTTTGGTGAGTCTTTGGTGAGTCTTTGGTGAGTCTTTGGTATGCCTTTA
>R15__coassemble_1191_pt1 | contig 14111 bp, 11 predicted proteins | sample R15__metabat2_low_PE_001 | metagenome-assembled genome bin R15
TTGGTCAATTCGCGCTCACCAATTGGTCAATTCGTGCTCACCAATTGGTCAATTCGCAATCACCGATTGGCCAATTCGTGAAAAGGAACTATGTATCCCCTCCAACGGAACAATATATGTCGCTCCGAAATACCATATATCTCGCTACGGAATACCATATATCTCACTACGGAATACCATATATCTCACTGGACAAAAGAATAGGTCTGGCAAAATGTCAGACCTATTACTTCTAAAAGCAAGATTAAGTTACACTATTACATCATTACACCATTTCACCATTAAACCATTTCACCATTAAACCATTTCACCATTAAACCATTTCACCATTCCTCCCTTAATACGCCACTGAACAGGGGATGCCTATGGCTTCTACCCTACTGGATATGGAGTCAAGTTGGGCTGGGGTGGCTTTGGCAAGGGTGGTGACTGGTGTGTCGCGGTCGATGGTGTAAATCATCACCTGGCTGGGCTGGATGTCGGTTATTGCTGCAAGCCACGGCAGGACGAACCGGTCACTGACATTGGCGATATCAGCTCCATTGACTTCTCCTTGAAGGAACATAGTCTGGATGATGCAATGGCCTTCGAAGCGTTTCATCTGTCGCTTGAGAAGATTGATATCGTAATAGGTATCTACTGGCCGACATACAGCGTTGATGAAGGGAAGATCTACGGTGTCGAGTTTGAGGATGTTGTTATCTACCTTTTTGAGGGCACTGAATACTTCCTGCCGGAATATCTGGGTAGAATTGGAGAGGACACTTATCTTGGCATCAGGGAAGTACTGGTTGCGAAGGGCGATGACTGCATCTATTATCTCTGCAAAATGGGGATGTAGGGTAGGTTCGCCGTTGCCTGAGAAGGTGAGGACATCGGGTGCAAGCCCGTCGGCCTTCATTTCCTGAAGCCGCTGCTCAAGCGCTGTTACTACTTCTTCCTTGGAAGGGAAGCGGGAATGTGGCACTCGCTGACTGTTGAGTCCGCACTCACAATATATGCAGTCGAAGGTGCATACCTTGCCATCGGCAGGGAGGAGGTTGATGCCTAAGGAAACGCCTAACCGACGACTCTTTATCGGTCCGAATATGGGTGATGGATGTAGTTTTGTCATAATTTATTTTCACATATCGTTAAGACTTAAAGCCATGGTACAGATATGGTAACCATTTAAATGCTTTTGTATATATTCTGCTTTTTCTGTCAACAGGCTTAAGTTAATCTTATGGAAATTACGCTTGACTTCTGCTATAGTTGCCCTCTTTTGCAAATCATCAAGTGCTATCATATCGATTTCATGTTCGCCCTTACCGTCCCAGTAACTTCCGACTTGTGTGAAGTTGTCCTGTTCAAATGTTTTTTGCCGGAAATACTGTTCCAACGTCAATCCGCTGAACTGTTCATAGTCACGCAGAACAAGTTTAAGAAGCAGGTCGTTGCGCTCTGTCTCAAGCAATGGCTGGTTGGATATGATGAATCTGAACCAAAAACGGAAAAAGCAGTCACCTATACACCACCTGACATTATGGCCTCCCGGCTTAGCAAACATAGGTTGCATTTTCTGGATAAACCCAAAATTATTTGCCAAATTGGCAAGATACGTTCCTGTGTTTTTACCTATCACACTATCAATCTCATTCTGTGAAGTCATACCTCCTGCAATAATCTGCAATATGCTGAGATAGTTGGCGTATTCCCTTCCGAACTCCGACATAAGCAACTCTGTTCCCTCAGTAAGGTATGGCGACCCCATCCTTGTTGCCCATTTCAGCATTTCATCTCTCGTGTAGGTTTCAGAATCCATTAACCACGCAACATATTTGGCCACCCCACCTGTCAGAGCATAAAGGCATAGTAAATCTTCATTTTGATAGGCTGGATAATATGTATGCAAAATCTGTTTCAGTACGTCGATGCGGAAAGGTTTCAGGACTATCCTGCAATCGCATCTGCCATATAGAGGTGCATCATTGTTTTCAAAAATATCCCTCATCATACTTTGGATACTTCCACAGGCTATCAAATGAACTTTCACTTTCTCATGATACCTATCCCATATATCCTGAATATGGCTGGGAATGGCTGGATTTACCCGGAGCAAATTCTGAAACTCATCGATAACCAAAGTATAATTATGAGTCAATCCATATTTCATCAATTGGTCAAATAATTCTGCAAAAGAAGAAAGATGACCAAACACCTCCAAACCTAAACTTGCTGCCGCTTCATTCTGAAACCTTTGTACAAGAAGATGTTCATTGTCTTTAGATATATAGAGATAGAGGAATGGTGTCTTTGCCATGCTATGCAACAGCAATGATGTCTTACCAATTCTGCGGCGTCCGGTCATTACCGTAAACACACCACGTTTCAGACTTTGCTTCCTACATTGCTCCAGCAATTTCAATTCGACCTTCCTGTCAAAGAATTTCATAGATTGTGCGATTTTTAATGTCCGTTAATTTAATTCCGGTTACAAAAATACGGCAATTATTTGGAATAAACAAATTATTCTGCATTTTTTCGCTTTGGGAACCAACCTTTCTCCACTCGTTTCTTCTGTTGGAACAACTCCCCTATCGACCACAGGCAGGAGAAGGAAAATACTCCGAGCAGTGATGCCCAGAAGACATCTGCTACGAAAAGGGTGGCAGCAGTGCCTATCAAACCAAAAAACAGGAACACCCACCAGAAGCGGGTGCCTGTATAGTATTCGGTTTTTATTACAATAGGGTGGAACAGTCCGATGATAAGGAATGTGCAAACCCCTATAACAAATCCCTCGAAATGCATCAGTCTTCCTCCTCCAATGTGATTGGGAGCGGATGCGTGAAACTCTGTTCCAAGGATATGAGTGTCTCTGTGGAGTCAACTCCCGGGATTCCCTGAATGATGTTGTTGAGGGTGTCCATCAACTGTTCGTTGTCGCGGACATAGAGTTTGATGAACATTGAGTAAGGACCTGTAGTGCAGTGACATTCTACTACTTCTGGTATTTTCTCCAGTTCGCTTACTACGCTCTTATACATAGAGCCACGTTCGAGTTTTATACCTACATAGGTGCAAGTGGAGTAACCAATGCTCTTAGGATTGATATAAAAACCAGAACCAGTGATAACTCCACAATCCATAAGCCGTTGTACTCGCTGATGGATGGCTGCTCGGGACACTCCGCACTTGGCTGCTACCTCCTTGAATGGTATGCGGGCATTAGTGGAGATAATATCCATTATTTTCTTGTCGAGCCTGTCTATTCTGTACATAATATTAGGTGATATTTGTTGCGGTTTTATTCACTACTTGAGTCCCAACTTGGCTTTAATCTGGTCGGTTACATCTGTAGAAAGAGTTTCGCTGATGTATGGGATTCCGCTTGTTACGTCCATAATATAGACAAAGCCACCAGCCTGACCTACTTCATTGACTGCCTTGCTGATTTTCTCGGATATTTCCTGCATCTTAGTCTGGGATGCTTTCTGCAAGTCCTGTTCGCTGGTCTGACCGTACTGCTGATAACGCTGATAGAGGTCCTGCAACTCCTGTTCACGACGCTGCTTTACAGCATCCGGCAGTTTCTCAGCCTCTTTCTCGTATGCCTCGCTCTTTGTCTTGATTTCGTCCTGCATCTTCTTCAGTTCGTCTTCATACTGCTTCTGGAGAGTTTGGATTTCAGTCTGGGCAGCAGTATATTCAGGCATTACCTGAATAATCTGACCTGAATTGAAATGTGCGAATTTCTGTGCAGATGCGTTGGTTGTGTAAGCGCAAAGAACACTGCAAAGGATTGATACGAATAATACTTTTTTCATGGTTTTGTTTGTTTTTATGATTAATAATTTGTTGAATATCCCAATTTCTGGAGCACCTCATCGCTTATGTCGATTTTAGGTGATGCATAGATGATGCTGCCGCCTGAAGCGCGGTCGAGAACGAGTTGGTAGCCTTTCTGGTCACAGATATCCTTGACGGCATTGTAAATCTCGTCCTGGATAGGTGCCATAAGTGCCTGACGTTTCTTATAGAGTTCTCCTTCGCTGTTGAAATACTTTTTCTTCAGTTCGCTTGCTTGTTTCTCTTTCTCAATTATATTCTCTTCTGCCTTCTTCTTCTGTGCATCGGAGAGGAATACGGTTTCCGACTGATATTTCTTATACAGCGATTCCACTTCGTTGAGAATGGCTTGTACCTCACTTTCCCATTTCTTGGAAAGTTGGTTGAGTTGTTCGTTGGCACGCTCGTAGGCTGGGATGTTCTTAAGTACATACTCCATATCTACCAAGGCGAATTTCTGTGCAGAGACAGTAGCCTTCGGTACGAAAACGAAAGCGAGAACGAATACTATTACTAATACTTTTTTCATGGTGTTATTATTTTTACATTTAATCTCTAACCTCTAATCTCTAACCTCCCCTTAGAACTCCTGTCCGAGTACGAAGTGGAACTGGCTGCCACCGTAACTGCTTGAGCCATATACCTTGTCGAATCCGTAGCCCCAGTCGATACCCATCAGTCCGACCATAGGCAACATGATACGCACACCCACTCCTGCCGAACGCTTCATATCGAAGATGTTGAACTTCTTCACATCAGTCCAGGCATTACCACCTTCTACGAATGCGAGGGCATAGATATTGGTAGAGCCATTGAGCATAAGTGGGTAGCGCAGTTCGGCTGTGAGACGCGAATATGCATATCCCTCGTATCCTGATGGCGTAAGTGCACCGTTGTCGTATCCTCTGAGTCCGATGGTCTCGGTATAGTAACTTGACGAGTAACCTGTCATTCCGTCACCTCCCACATAGAAGGTCTCGAATGGTGATTTCTTGTTGCTGTTGTAATAGCCGAGCAATCCGAAATCAACACGTGTCATGAGTACGAAGCACTTGGTGCTCTGGCTCTGGTAGTTGAGTGGGGTGAAGAATTTGGATGTGAATTTCCACTTATGATATTCTATCCAACGGTATTTCTTCTGTAGGTCATCTTCATAGGAGGCATCAGCGCGGCTGGATGCGAGATTGGAATAATCAACTCCATCGAAGAGTGAATAAGGAGGTGTGGCGCTGACGGAGAAGGCAATCTGGGAACCACGACGTGGGAATACCTGATTGTCGAGACTGTAACGCCCGAGTTGGAGGGTGAGGTTGATATTGTTGCAGTTTCCGTTGGAGATGAGGAAGTACTCCCAGTCCTTGAGCATATAACGGGTGAATCCGAGACTTGCAGAGAACTGGAAATAGTTGTCTGGCCAAGTGAGTCGCTTACCCCATCCTATAGAGACTCCGAAGAGTTGGATGTACTTGTCGGGGTCGTAATAGGATGAATAGTTGTTGTAGTAGGAACTGTTGTAGTTTCCATATCCATAGAGTGCTGAGTAATAACTGTTGTAGTAGGAACTGTTGTAGTAGGAACTGCTTATGTCGGTCTGACGTGAATAGAATGCTGATACCGAGAAGGAGTTAGGACGTTTCCTTCCGAACCATGAGTCCATAAACGACACACTGTATTGCTGATAGTAACTACCGTTGGTTGATGCGCTGATTTCGAGTTGCTGACCATCGCCTCGAGGGAGTATTCCACGACGATTCTTGTCTTTGCCGAAGAGGTTGCGCATTGAGAAGTTACCGAATTTGAGTCCGAGTTTGAAGGTCACACCTATCTGTCCCCATCCAAGTGAGAATTCCACCTGGTCGTTGGCCTTAGGTGCCAGACCGAGATTGATATCTACTGTGTTGTTTGCCTGGTCAGGGATTGGCTCCGGCTTGATGTTCTCAGGGTCGAAATAGCCCATCTGCATTATTTCCTGAACCGACGATTTGAAGGCTTCCATACTGAAGAGGTCGCCTGGCTTGAGTTTCAGTTCTCGGCGGATGACTTCTTCATATACCATCGTATTGCCGTAGATATTGATTTTGTTGATGGTTGCCTGCTTACCTTCGTAGATACGGATCTCGAGGTCGATAGAGTCGCCATCTACATTGACTTCGACCGGTGTGACACGGTTGAAGACATAACCGTCGTTGAAGTAGTAGTTTGCCACAGCATCATCGTCGCCGGATGCCAAGAGGCGGTTGTCGATATGGGTCTGGTTATACACATCACCCTTGTTCATACGGAGGATACCGTTAAGTCCTTCTGTGGTATAGACTGTGTTGCCCACCCATTTCACATCACGGATATAATAACGGCTTCCTTCGTCGAAGTGCATATAGACATCAACGGTGTTGTTGCCCAAATCGACAATGCTGTCAACCAGTTCTATATCGCGGTAACCCAACTCACCGTATTTATCGAGTACACGCTGGCGGTCTTCCTGATATTTATCCGGAACGAATTTCTTTGTCTTGAACAGATTGGCAAAACCTTTCTTATGTGTTTTCTTGAGAAGACTGGTAGTGAAGAAGGAACCAGTGATTTTCTTATACGGCAGATTGTCGTTACCAGTGATGATGATGTCGTGTACCTTTACTTTCTCGTGCTTGTCGATATTGATATCAACAATCATCTTGCCCTTCTCCGTTATGTCGTCGCGCTGGAGTATCTCCACATCGGCATTCTTGTAACCTTTGTCGTCGAAATAGTTCTTGATAACGATCTTGGCTCGGTTGACAATATCTGGAGTAATCTGATTACCTTTGACAATTCCGCATTTCTTCTCAATATCATCTTTCTCGCTTTTCTTTACACCTTCTATATTTAATGTAGAAACTCTTGGACGTGTCTGAAGGACTATCTTCAGATACACACTGTCGTTCTGAATTCTGTCGGCTTCGATTCTTACGTTTGAGAACAATCCGTGCTTCCAATAACGCTTCACTGCATCTGTAATCTCATCGCCAGGAACGGATACCATATCGCCTACTCCGAGGCCTGAGATACCTATGAGTATGAAGTCCTCAAAGTCGTCAACTCCTTCTACTATAAACCCACCGATAGGATACCTCGGAGCCTTGCTCAGACCATACATCACATTGGGAGCCTCCGATGTTTCGGTCTGTGCAGACGCATCGGTTATGGTCATCGTCAACGTCAACACCAGCGTCAGCGTTTTAAACAACTTCGTCATCGTTTTCGTCTTCGTTATTCTATTTATTTTCATATTCTACCTGTTCTCCTGTTTTGCCGAACCGTCGCTGACGGCTCTGATAGTCGCATATTGCCTTGAAAAACTCCTCGCTGCCAAAATCAGGCCAATACACATCGGTATAATATAATTCGGTGTATGCACATTGCCAGAGGAGGAAATTGCTCAACCGCTGCTCGCCTCCTGTGCGTATGAGCAGTTCGGGCTCTGGCATGAAATTGGTTGCAAGGTACTTATTGATTGTTTCTTCTGAAATGTCTTCCTGACTGAGTACTCCCTTCTTCACGTCGGATGCGATATCCTTTACGACTTTGGTTATCTCCCATCGAGAAGAATAGCTCAGTGCCACGACCATACATGTATTCTTGTTGTCCTTGGTGATGCGTTCGAGTTCGAGCACTGCATCGCGCACAATCGGTGAGAGACGGTCTATCTGACCTATCACCTTGAAACGTGCACCGTTGTTCATGAATGTATCGGCATCGAGGTGCTGGAGCAACAGAGACATGAGTGCGGAAATCTCACTCTGAGGACGGTTCCAGTTTTCGGTCGAGAAGGTGTATAGGGTAAGATAGTCGATTCCGAGTCGTACTGCATCCTCCATAATGGTATGCACCTGCTGTGCACCCTGAGCATGACCTTCAGTGCGCTCCAGTCCGCGGGCCTTTGCCCATCTGCCGTTACCGTCCATAATAATCGCTATATGGCGGGGAATACGTTTGTCGTCTATCTGTTGTCTGTAACTCATATCAGTCGTTATTGCATTTGCGGAGTTTAGGAAGGAAATCGTAGGATATATAAATCATAGTGTAGGAATACACGTCGGTATTCTTCAGGAATCCGCTTTCTATCTTGAACGGATCGGTTATCCCGTCTAATTTATCGCTAAGACTTATGTGCATAGTCCAGTCGAGTCCGATATTGAGGCGGTCCATCAGTTTGTATTTCAGTCCTACTCCTACAGGGAAATTCATGGTGAACACATCATTGCCGTAGGTTCCTCCGAGTCCCAACTGGATATACGGAACTAAGCGTTTTGTACCCTTATACCCTACTCCTGTACCGAAAGCCCAGAAGTTCATCTCGTAGGTACAACTCAAATCAATGACGGAGTTCTTGAAATCCCATTTCTGTCCCTCTACGTCTCCGAATATGTCGCGCAGTTTGTCGGCATCGCCTGAGATAGTTCCGCAGTTGAGGTTTGCCTTCAGTGCCATTCTCGGGTTGAGATTGTATCTCGCTACCACACCACCTGCTATATTGGTATTCTTGTAGAGTTGGGAATAATTGGCATCGCCCATATAGAATGTACCGCCTACCATTCCGCCTATCTCCATCTTGTATTCCAGTTCGTTCTGAGCACAAAGCGGCAGCGACAACAACACATAAACCGCTGCCATCACCATCCTACATAATATGTCTCTCTTTATGCTCATCTTTTCTCTAATCTCTAACCTCTAAACTCTTACTTTAACCCATTAAACCGTCCTATCCAGATATGGCCGCTCTGAGTGTCGTCGGCACTCTGCATCAAGTAGATATAATTATCTATTGCCAATGCTTGTATAGGCAAATCCAGTACGAAGTCGTCAGGAACCAACATCTTTGTTGTCAATTTCCTCCAGGAGATTCCGTTATCGACTGAACGGTAGAAATAGCCGTCTCCTATAACGTAGAGGTATCCTCTGTAGTTGAATACATTCGACATCTGACTGAATACCGGGAGTCCGAAACTATTGTCGGAGGATACGTTTATGTAGCCCCATTTCTGGTTGTTGGTTTCATCGGCTGACGATATCTTATACCACACGTAAGTGTATTTCTCATTTGCAGGGACAGCCGCATTACCCACCATCACCACATTCTGGAGGGTTTGGTTGGTCTTGGTGGAATAGGCTACCGCAGAAACATTCCGCATTGGCAGTTTGGCCATATTGCTGTTTCCGTTCTCTGTCCAATTCACGAGGTCGGAGGTGGCGATTATGCTGTTGCCATCGTATGCATAGAGGTAGTTTTTGTCGGCAGCGAGAAGCATATCGACAGTCTTTGATGTGCGGCTCCAATTTACGCCATCGGAGGATTCGCACAGATACCCTTCCTTGTCGGTAGCATAGAATTTAGAATTGAACATCTGTACGGAACTGAATAATATTGTTGTATCGTCATTTTCGGTAAAGCAGAACACACTGTCGTTTCTGGCAAGAATCCTGAAATTACCTTTTTCTTCTGTGACCGTTTCTTCCATCCAAAGGAGGGAGTCGGCATCGGCTATACTCTTGTTGAATGTCACCTTATATTTCTTTGCCGACACTCCATCGGTACCCACTACGAGGAAGTTCCTTGGGGTGGTGAAGTCCACTGTATCGGTTCCGCTGGTAAAGTAATAATAGATGGAATCTTTTTCTACATATACATATCCGTATGATGTGATTGAAGGTACAACTCCGGCTAAGTCCACCCAGTTGGGCAGGGAGTCAACGGTGGTGATGGTGCCGTTTATCTGGTCAATATTGAAGGTGACCTCCGAACTGCTCAGTGTCTTTGTGTATGTACTGTCACTGCCGTCGTAGCCAGTGGTATGTATGGTTGACTTTATATCCGAAATACTGAAGGCGGTAATCGCACACTCTGGTGATGGGTCGGTGGAGTCGTCTCCTGAGATACATGAACACATAAGTGCTATCATCAGCAGACAGCAGCAGACCACTTGAACCCTTGAACCCTTGAACTCTTGAACTCTTGAACCCTTGAACTCTTGAACTCCTTGAACCACCTTCTCTATGTAAATCTTTCGTTCCATTTTGCGCTTATTATGCAATATCTTGCAAATTTACGAATAATTCTTGCGATAATAAACATTTTGCGCGATTTTTAAGTAATTTTAGTAAAAAAATCTACATTTTGGCATAAAAAAGCCGGGCAAAGCCACTTGGCTGCCCGACTTTTTGCATATTTTGGTTTAGATAGACTTTATAGTCTCGATAGTCGCTATATTGCTATAGTTTCTACAGATTCTATAGATTCCAAACTCTAAACATTCGTCATTATTTTACAAGGACTTTCTTGCCTCCGATGATGTTGATACCCTTCTGGAGAGTAGAGAGTCTCTGACCTGCGAGGTTGTAGATCTCAGCGCTTGTTGCTGGCTTGAGTTCGCTTACGTCGTTGATACCAGTTGGGATAAGTGCGCTGTTCTTGCCGAAGAAAGAGAGTGCGAAGTTGTCAACACCAATCCAGTTAGCGTTGGTTTCCTTAACCATAGCACCGAGAGTGAGGTCTGTTTCGCCGCTGGCCTTCTTGAATACGAGTTCGAAGTGAACTGGTGAGCCGTTGCCTGTAGCAACAGGAACTACGTCTGTGATTTCTTCTTCACCTTCCTGAGCAAAGAGATATGCACCGTAAACGTCATCACTTCTAACCTGGTCGCAAGCATTTACGTCAGCCTCGAGTTTGTAAGTTCCTTCTGGGAGGTACTTGATAGTCTGCTTGATGAAGCTGTCGCCAAGTGCTGCACCGCTCATCCATACTTCTGCGAATCCTTCGATTGTAGCCTCGCCAGTGTAAGATGCGCTCTGATACTGCATGTTAGTATATTTCTCACTTTCGAGAGTCCAACCATCGGCGTCGCCGTCGAATGTAGGGTTGACAATCCAGTCAGTCATAACGAGTGGGTTGTCGTCTGTAGGTTCAGTTGCAGGGATCTTGAGTTGTGCTACTGCGTAAGCAATCTTCTCGCTGTATGCTGCGATGTCTTCGTCGGTTGCAGTTTCGCTGTCGTATGCTTCAAGAACTTCGTCGAGGAGGTTAGAAGCTGCTGTTACTGCGTCTTCCTTAGCTGTCTCTGCACAATCTTCAAGAGCGGTTGTGAGAGTTTCGATATCTTCGTTGAATGCTTTGTAAGTTTCTACGCTTGACTTAGCATTGTTGACTGCGTCGATGAGGGTCATGAGTGCGTCATATTTCTCGTCGCCTGTCTCTGCTGTCTTGGCTGCGTCGATTGCTGCTACGAGTGCATCCTTGAGAGCCTTGTCGAATTTACCTTCTACCCATGGTTCTGCAATTTCGAGGTTCTGATCAATGAGATAATTGAGTGCTTCGATGTTCTTGCCCATGTAAGTAAGAGTGAAGTTGCCCCAGAGAGCCCATACTGTTTGTGAATCATAGTTGCGAACACCTACTCTCATCTTACCACCGCTTACGAGTCCGTATGCTGTTGCCTTGAAGCGGTCTGCTGAGAATGCTACTGATGCACCTTGCATACCATTTGGATAGTATCCGTCACCGTCGTTACTGTCGGTTGCATCGTAAGGAGACTGGCTTGTAGCGCCTTCGAAGATTGGGTTGGTTGTCCAGAGACCTGTTGAACCATTAGAGAGGTAGCAGTTGAATCCGTCGTTTGCATCTTCTTCTGATACCTTATCATCTGTAATGTTCATCAGAGTTGATGCTGAACTGTTGATGTAGATTTCAGCAGGGACTTCTGATTCACCACCATCGAGACGGCAGAAACCGTTAAGACTTACTGCGTAGATTCCATCAGGAGCAACTACATCCTGGTAGATGTCAAAGTATGAGTGATAGCACTCTGCAACTGGGAAGTTAGGGATAAGACCACCAGTCCAAGTGATGCTACCTGTAGCCTTTGTCCAGCCCTTACCTGAAGCGTCAGCGAAGTTAGGGTTAACGAGCAGTTTTGTACAGTCGTCACCTTCGTTAAGGCTGTTTGCTACTACAGTCTGGAAGAGGTCGTTGACGAATGCAAGTTCTGCTGTGAGTTGGTCGTTGTCGAGTGTACCGTTAGAAACGATGTACCAGTAAGATCCGTTAGGGAAGTCTTCGTCTGGTTCGATTTCGTTGTCGTCCATGAGGTAGTCAGCAAGGAGGTCAGCCTCTGTTGCTGTGTACTCGTGAGTTGTGATATCCTCCTGGAGTTCATATATTCTTTCTACGTATGTAGCGTATGCGCTTACACTTGCCTGGAAATCTGCAAATGCTGCTTCGAGGGCTGTCTGACAGTCAGCATAACCTTCTGTTGCTGTCTTTGCTGCTTCGAGGGCATCAAGATAAGCGGCCTTAACATCTGCATTAGCATATACTTCTTCTGGCTCTGGGATAGCTGCCTCGCACTTAGCAACTGCTGCGTCGAGGAGCACTTTCTCAGGGTCGTCCTGAAGTTCACCGTAGTATGTGAGTGTGAAGTTGTCGGCTGCAATCCAGTTAGCATCTGAATCTACTGTACGGAGACCGAGTTCTACGTCACCACCTGGGTTGATGAATACGAGTTCGTAGTGCTCAGGCACACCGTTACCAGTGTGGATTGACTGCTTAGCCTCAAGTGTACCACCTGTAGCGAAGAGTTCAACACCTGAAACTTCTATTGTAGCATCGTCCTGATAAGATGCGATAGCGTCGCAAGTGAACATGTACTTACCTGAAGGCAGACCTGGCATCAACTGTGACAGTTTAGCGTCACCTATTGCTCTGTGGCTGCAATTAGGGTTGTATGTGGCACCTGATGCTGCCCATGCCTCGATGAACTGGTTGATTTCAACTTCTCCATTCGTATAACTTGCGCTCTGGTAACCTACGTTGGTTGCGTTGGTTCCTGAAACGAATGTACAAGTCCAACCGTCGATATTGCCGGCTGAGAAGTCGTTGTTCTTGATGAAGCCTGTTGCATCCTTAGGATTGTCTTCTGTTGCACCCTTAACTGATGCGTAGTTAACTGCGATAAGCACTGCATCGGTTGCTGCTGCGAGTTCTGCTGATGTAGAAGCAGAGTTGTCGTAAACAGCCTGTGCGGCTGCGATGTCGGCTGCGATGTCGGTAGCATATTCGCTTTCCTGTGCCTGCTGGATAGCAGCGAGCAAACTGGCAGCGTTCTGATACTGGTTGATCTGCTCAACAAATGCTTCCATAGCCTCTGGGTCTGTACCATCTACTGGGATGAGTTTCCAATCCACGTAGTAAGGACCGTCGGTGTTAGGGTTGTTGATGTCGAGGAGAGGGAAGATAGCAGTTACGCTTGCGCTTGCGTCAACTCCGAAATAGCACTCAGGATAATCTGTTGGGTTGTAGGCTGGGTTCATTGAAGCACCGAAGAAACGGTAAGTATCGTCACCGCTCTTTGTGATTTCCCAGAAGTAGTTTTCCTGGCTTCCGTGGTCAACATAAGCATAGTTCTCACCGTCAATAAACAGTAAGTACCATGCACCCTTAGTTGCTACAGAGTCACTGATAAGGACAGTCTTGCCATCCCATTCGTCACCTTCTGCTGCTACATACTTAGTGAAGATAACCTTTAATGCGTCTGAGAACTCAGTTGTCCAACTGGCACGGGTTCCCCAATCGTTGCCTTGTGTGAAGAAGGCACCTGCTTCTTGGTTGTAGAGATAATAAGCAGTAGTGTCGCCAACCTCTGTGGAACTGAATTTAAGTTCAGCACCATCGATAGTAGGCAGAGTCCACTGTGCAAATGCACTTGCTCCTACAAACAAAGAAACCAAAAGAAGTAAATTTCTTTTCATACGTTTGATTGTTAATTGAAAATGTTAATAAATATAGTTAAATAAAAACGTCTCGTGACGGGTTGTTAAGTTAGTTAGTCCCCTTCATCCCTACAGTTCATTCACTCTTTGACGCGGCAAAGATAAACAAATGTTTTCATTCCACCAAATTTTTTAACAAAAAACTGCATTTCGCACCTAATATATATCACACATAAGAGTTTTCTCTTGGTACCACCAATTCCGGAATTGTCTAACCATCCCTAAATCGTCATATCGACGGAATGAATATATCTCACCAATTGCTAATGCCCAATGCTTTTCTTGTGCTGAAGGTGAGATTCACTCCTCCACTTCAGAGAACTCCTTCGGAGTAACTCCTCTGGAGCGATAAACCGCTCTTCGTCGCAAGCAGAGTGACATTCAGTCACTCCGCTGTCGGAATGACAGATTCTGGTTTGGGTTGTAATTCCAGAAGGGTTGCTAATCCTGAAAGACCACCAATCCCTTGTTTGTCATACCGA
>R15__coassemble_1196_pt1 | contig 14051 bp, 18 predicted proteins | sample R15__metabat2_low_PE_001 | metagenome-assembled genome bin R15
CTTGAACTCTTGAACCCTTGAACCCCTTTCTCCCCTATGTTTGCACTCTGTGACTGTGATAGTTTCTTCGCCTCGTGTGAGCGCATCTTTCGCCCAGACCTATACGGAAAACCGGTAGTTGTGCTGAGCAATAACGACGGTTGTATAGTCGCAATGACCAAAGAGGCAAAACAATTAGGACTGCATCGAGGAGATCCTTATTTTCAGATAAAATCCATGTGCGAGGCAAAGGGAGTGGCGGTCTTTTCCAGCAATTACACCCTTTATGGAGATATCTCATCGCGTGTGATGCAGATACTTGCAGAGGAGGCTGGAGATATCGATATTTATTCGATAGACGAATGTTTCTTTTCTGTCGATGGTTTCCAATCCGAAACTCTGCGCAGTTCACTACTCTCCCTCCGGCAAAGAATATTCCGCGGACTGGGTATTCCCGTCTCAATCGGAGTAGGGCCAACACGTACACTTGCAAAGGTTGCAAGTCATTATGCAAAGAAATATAATGGGTACAAAGGTGTCTGCATTATCGACAGCGAAGAGAAGCGTAGGAAGGCGCTGGATAAATTCCCGGTAGAAGAAGTATGGGGGATTGGTCGCCGCCATTACAAGACTTTGGCATCCTATGGCTTTACCACAGCAGCCCATTTTGCAGAAGGCAAAGAGTCGTGGGTACGCCATCTCTTTGGACTGCCAGGAGTGGAGACGTGGAAAGAACTGCGAGGCATTTCGTGCAAGGAAGTAAGCGAGCAATCCGAGAAACAGAGTATCTGTACAAGTCGCTCGTTTGGGAAAAATGTGACCGATATAGATCAACTGACCGAGAGCGTAGCCAATTTTGCATCCAAATGTGCATTGAAACTCAGAAAGCAACACAGCGTGTGCAGCAGCGTCACAGTGTTTCTTCTCACCAATCGCTTCCGCGAAGACATACCACAATATCAGGCAGTAAAAAATCTGCACCTGCCAATTGCCACATCCTATACGCCAGAGATAGTAAATTACACTATCAAGGCGCTGAATATGATTTACCGTCCTGGATACCAATATAAGAAAAGTGGAGTGGTGCTACAGGATATTACCGACGACAGCGCCGTTCAGCAACATCTCTTTACCCCAACAGATACCAAACGTCACCGAGCCATTTCGGAAACTGTTGACCGCATCAACCGCCAATATGGGAGCGACACAGTAAGACTGGCTATACAAAACGGAGCAACAACCGATTGGAAAACCGACTGTAATTTCCGATCGCCCGATTATACCACAAAACTTAATGATATAATTAAGGTGAAAGCCTAAGAAGAGAAATAAAAAGGAAAAAAACTTTAAAATAATTTGTAATGATTACAAAAAAGTATTATCTTTGCGGTGAAATTTGTAATGATTACAATAAAAAAAGCATAGGAAGGATGAAAAATAATACAGAATTGTCGGTTCAGATAGCAGAACAAAGACTTCGGGATTTGGGAATGAGCATAACCAAAACCCGAGTAGCAATTCTGCATTATCTTATGACCAACCATATTCATCCTACGGTTGACAGGATATTCACCGACCTTTCACCTCAATATCCAAGCCTCTCCCGTACTACAGTATATAATACGGTGAAATCGTTTGCTGAAAGCGGGTTGGTGACTATGCTTACCATTGACGACCGACAGATTTGCGTTGATGGCAATACCTCTCCTCATGGTCATCTGCTATGCAACCGCTGCGGAAAGATAATAGATGTACCTATCAAAGGAGTGAGCGAGATATGTGAAATTGACGGACATTTGGTCACCGAGGTCCAGCAATATTATAAAGGTGTATGCAAAGAATGCCTTAAAGCCCAGTCAGAGGCGGAGGGGCAAAAAAATAAATTATAACTTAAAAAACAGTATTATTATGGTAAAGAAATGGATTTGCCCAGTATGTGGCTATGTTCATGAGGGAGAAACCGCTCCTGAAAGATGTCCTCAGTGTAATGCTGCAGGCAGTAAGTTTAAGTTGGCAGAAGAAACCGAAGGTCTTAAATTCGTAACCGAACATGTTCTCGGAGTAGCAAAGGATATTCCTGCTGGAGAAGAAGGTGAATTTGTTTTGCAAGGCCTCAAAGACCACTTCACGGGTGAATGTACTGAGGTGGGAATGTATCTCGCAATGAGCCGTCAGGCCGATCGCGAAGGTTATCCAGAAGTAGCAGAAGCATTCAAGCGTTATGCATTCGAAGAGGCAGAACATGCAAGTAAGTTCTGTGAACTGCTCGGTGAACTCTGTTGGGACACAAAAACCAACTTGAAGAAGAGAATGGAGGCAGAGGCAGGTGCATGCGATGCTAAGATGGAGATTGCCAAGGTGGCAAAGAAATTAAATCTCGATGCTATCCACGACACAGTTCACGAGATGGCAAAAGACGAGGCACGTCACGGATGTGGTTTCCAGGGACTCTACAACCGCTTTTTCAAATAATCAAGCATTTTGCCAGACATAAAAAACGAGGGAAGAAACAATCTTTCCTCGTTTTTTTCAAAATTACCCCAATTCCCTTATTGAGATATGAGTTTGGATATGTAAAAAGAAAAATGGAACAAAAATTTGGTTATTAATTGAGATTGCATTATCTTTGTAACAGGAATAAAAGTTATGACAAAAGGGGAAATGATGGATAGGTGTTCCACGACAGCAAAGGAATTAGTTGTGGGAACGAAGGGATTGGCAAAAGGACTGACCATAGGGGCAACAGTTTTGCTATCGCTCACCATCATACTTTCTTTATTGGGATGCTATAATCTTTGCCCTGATATCACTTATATGCATGGGGGGGACTTCCATGTATTTCTTCTCACTATATTCATCTACCTTATCGTGGCGCTGATTGAGGAAATGGTATTCAGAGGACTTCTGTTCCGACTAACAGCAAAGTGGTGGGGGACAATCACAGGGTGCGCTGTTTCGTCATTGGCTTTCGGATTTGCACATATCATGTCGCCTGGAGCCAGTTGGTGGAGTTCGATAGCGATTGCCCTCAGCGCAGGAATTCTCCTTGCTGTAGCATATAAGCAATCGGGCTCCCTCTGGATGCCAATTGGTATCCATTGGGCATGGAATGTCTTTGAAGGGCCAGTATTAGGTTACCAAGTGTCAGGACAAGAACTGGGACCGTCTATACTCCATTCCTACATAACGGGACCATCCATTCTAACGGGAGGTCCATTCGGACCAGAAGCCTCGGTAGTGACGATTGGGATATGCTGGATTATGATTGTGGTGCTGACTTGCAAAAACCGTTTATTCCGCACTGAGCACAATGAGGATTGCGAGCCGTACAGACATACCTACCATGAAGGATAAGCCAGTGATGAGCCTTTGGTATGACCTCGGCAGGAATGTTCCGCGTAAGTTCTTTCTCAACGGCAAGAGGAGTCGTGCAGCGGGAAGAGACGAGACCGATTCTATGACTTACCCTGAATACGTGAGTATCGACTGCCATAGTGGCTTTTCCAAACACTACTGCCTGAACCACATTTGCAGTTTTTCTACCAACACCAGGAAGTTGCAGAAGAGATTCGAAATCACACGGCACCTCTCCACCGAATTTGTCCATTAACATCTTTGCAGCAGCAACAAGATGCCGAGCCTTGTTGTTAGGATAACTTACACTGCTGATATAGCGCAAAATTTCATCAGGTGTCGCCTCTGCCATCACCGAAGGAGTAGGATAAGCAGCAAACAACGACGGAGTAACCATGTTGACACGCTTATCGGTACATTGCGCCGAGAGTATAACTGCCACAAGCAACTGAAATGGGCTGCCGTAAGAAAGTTCGGTTTCTGCATCAGGCATCGCCTCCTGAAAATGTCTGATAAATGCTGTATAAAGTTCTTTTTTCGTCATATGAATGCAAAATTAAGGATTTTTTGCGAAAAAATTATTGAAATGTGCATTTTTTTTTATAAATTTGCCGCGTAATATGCGTTTATAAGAAATGAGACAATTAAAAATCACCAAAAGTATCACTAACCGCGAGTCCGCATCTCTTGACAAATATTTGCAGGAAATAGGCCGCGAAGAACTCATCACAGTAGAAGATGAAGTAGAACTTGCTGCCAAAATCCGTAAGGGAGGAGCAGAAGCCCAGAGCGCACTCGAGAAACTTACACGTGCCAACCTGCGCTTCGTGGTTTCTGTAGCAAAGCAATACCAAAATCAAGGACTCAGCCTGCCAGACCTGATTAACGAAGGTAATCTGGGACTGATAAAGGCCGCTGAAAAATTTGATGAGACAAGAGGATTTAAATTCATCTCCTATGCAGTATGGTGGATTCGCCAGTCTATACTCCAGGCACTTGCAGAACAAGCAAGAATCGTACGTCTGCCACTCAATCAGGTCGGTTCGCTCAACAAAATCGGCAAAGCCTTGTCAAAATTCGAGCAAGAGAACGAACGTCGTCCTTCACCCGACGAAATAGCCAACGAACTCGGTATCCCTGCCGACAAAATAGCCGACACACTCAAAGTACAAGGAAGGCACATCAGTGTGGATGCTCCGTTTGTGGAAGGAGAAGACAACAGCCTGCTCGACGTATTGGTTAACGACGACTCCCCAATGGCAGACAAAGGTCTCGTAAACGAATCACTCGCAACAGAAATCGACCGAGCACTGGACACACTCACCTCAAGAGAGAAAGAAATCATCAAGATGTTCTTCGGCATAGGCGGACCGGAAAAGACACTGGAAGAAATCGGCGACAGATTCAACCTGACAAGAGAACGCGTACGCCAAATCAAAGAGAAAGCAATAAGACGACTGAGAGGCAATGCAAGAAGCAAACTGCTCAAAAGTTATCTAGGATAATAACCCCTACCAGAAGATAGATATGAGAGCCATTACATTCATAATATTATCAATGATAACTGTACTGCTCCATGCACAACCACTTGGCAATGGAGAAGTTCCTGAACGAATCGGAGGACCTGAAATGCAGCAAGGCAAAAAGCAAAAGGCTCCGAAAATGGCAAAAATAAAAGCGCCCAAAACTCCCGAGCACATAAAAAGCACAGTGTATATTTTTGGATGTTCAAACGAATTCGGTGACTCCACATACATTTTCACAGGCATCTCCACTATCAGCAATGCCGATTTGCTTAAGAAAGAGAAATTCCTCTCATACAGAGACTCCTACAGCGAACAAATGAAAAGTTATCTGGAAAACAGTCTCGGACTGAAGCACCAAACCGTATCTGTATTCTTCAGCACCGACGAGAAAAAACTTCAAAAGAAATACGACAAAATGAAGAAGAAATATCTGACAATGGATGCCGTGAAAATGGTGAATATAAAACCTGAAGATTTCTCCTTCACACTAATTGAATATTGAGCATCAAAGCCCCAAAAAGATGAAGTATATGAAGCACTGGCTGACAGGATTTATGATCCTCTGTTCGTTTCTTGCAGGATGCGAGAAGAACAATTATTCCCCAGAACAACCAAGTTACACCAAGACAGTGCTTATGTATATGGTTGCAGAAAACAGCCTCAACAATTACACTCACGAAGATGTGTCGGAGATCTTATCAGCAAAAGCAAAAATCCCCGACGGTTCAGAACTGATACTATACATCGACGATTGCGACAAACCACGAATCTATTCCATCACGAATCAGACCAACGCAACACTCCTCAGCAACCTCAGTGCAGAATACGAATACAGCGACGACCCCAATTCCGCCTCTGCTGACGTATTCGGCCAGGTACTGAAATACGTGATGCAAAAACATAAGGCCGACTGCTATGGAGTGATAATGTGGTCACACGGATCAGGATGGATCGACAGCACATATCCAGACGACAAAGACCAGAATGCGAAGCAACGCAGTTTCTCGTTTGGACTCGACAACCAAAAGAACACAAAAACCGATTATGGTCATCAGATGAACATCTCCAGCATGGCAAACGCACTGAGCAATATGCCAAACATAGAATTCATAATGTTTGACGCTTGTTTCATGCAAACGATTGAAACCGCTTACGCCTTACGCAATACCACTCAATATATAATAGGTTCACCCGCTGAAATCCCAGGAAATGGTGCACCTTACCATTTGATGATAGAGCCCATGTTTGCCCAAAACTTCAATCCAGATGACCTAACTCGCCCTTACTACGAATATTATCGCGACAACACTTCCATCAATATGGGAGTATTGCTCTCAGCAATCAACACAAAGCAACTTGAACCATTTGCAACAGTAACCAAAAACTGCCTTCAGGGAATATCACTTGCCGACAGCAGTTACCTGAATGTACAAAATTACTTCCTTTATGACAAATGGCTCAATCTTGCAGATGTTCCCGACCTTTACGATATGCAGGGAGTAATGCTCAAAAATCTGCCAGAAGACAGATACACCAAGTGGAAAGAAGCATACGACAAGACAGTAGTATCAAAATATACCACAAAAAATTGGTACACAGCATACGGACACTATGATTTGCCAGTCGATAGTATCCAATACGGAGGAGTGTCGATGTTTATACCACAACAGAAATACGTGCAACATAGTCCAACATTCTTAAGCAATTACACCAAGACAGATTGGTATAAAACTATCAAAGGAAATGACTAAGCAATATAGAGTTGGAAGACATATATACAGGGTGGAGTTTGCCGACGACACAAACAACGACAGCCTCATACCATCATCCAAACCATTCGAGGAAGATGTAGATGACTCACAACCGCTTTTCACCCTACTGGTTGATGACAATTTCCGACCTACAGTCAAGGGAACAGAAATAGGACAGTTTGACTGCGGAGGCAATAACCATGGTGTTTATGTGCTGGATGATGGCAGTTATCAGATACTTGTAAGCGATTTCAAAGAAAGGCAATGCTGCCTGTTACAGGCAAACAGTGACTTCTCGAAAGGCAAAGTCACCCTAAGAGGGGATTGGACTATGAGGAATTTCGGTCTTAACAATTCCCTGATGATGATGTACGCCTTTGCCAGCGCTGACAAAGACACCTTGCTTATGCACGCTTCTGTAATACGCAAAGACGGAAACGGATACCTTTTCCTCGGAGTGAGCGGAACAGGCAAAAGCACACACACAGCCAATTGGCTCAACTATATAGAAGGAACCGATCTGATAAACGATGACAACCCCGTTGTCCGTATGATTGATGGAAAAGGCTATGTATTCGGATCACCTTGGAGCGGTAAGACCCCATGTTATAAAAATACAGAAGCCCCTATTGGTGGATTTGTACAATTGGCACAGGCTCCACATAACAAAATATACAATATGGAAGTACTCGACGCATTTGCATCGCTACTCCCTTCATGTTCTGTAATGAAATGGGACAGAAGAGATTACGGAGGCGTATGCGATACGGTAACTCATATAATAGAAACCACACCAATATATTTTCTGGAAAACCTGCCAAATGAAGATGCAGTAAAACTGAGTTACTCTACACTGACGGGAAAATAGAATCTAAACCTACAAGATGGATACGATACAACTACCCAACGAATTGTTTTTGCCCCAAGTATGCGAGCTTATCAATGAGGGACATACCGTTTCCATTTGTGCCAAAGGTTACAGTATGCGACCATTCATCGAAAACAACAGAGATGTGGCAGTGCTGGGTGGTACTAATATATATAAGGTGGGAGATGTGGTTCTTGCAGAAATCACTCCAGGCCATTTCGTACTTCACCGTATAGATGCAATCAATGGAGATACCATAAGACTGAGAGGCGATGGCAACTATCCTTCCACAGAAACATGCAAAATAACAGACTTGCGGGCAATCATGCGCGCTGTTGAACGGAAAGGCAAGACATGGAGTACCGACGGAAAAGTATGGCGGACATACTCTTGGATATGGACTCGCCTACTTCCAATAAGACGCTATCTGCTGGCAATTTACCGACTCTTATGGCTGCATCAGATACCAAACAGAATTAAACGATTAATAAAACGATAAAATAATTAAGTATGAGAATTAAAACGAGTTTCGAACTGAGAACTATCTGCAGGGAAAATATCATAGTTTCACACGGAAGAGAAAACATCAACTTCACTAAAATTATCAGCCTTAACGAAAGTGCGGCACTTATTTGGAAAAAAGTATTTGGCAAGGACTTTTCCGTTGACGATATGGTAAATTGCCTGATGGAAGAATACGAAATCGACGAAGCCACGGCAAGAACAGATAGTGAGGCCCTTTTGGAAAATTGGAAAAATATAGGATTCATAGAAGAATGAAAATACTCTATTTTCACGGCTTTGCCTCATCAGGCGCTACAGGAACAGCAGAAACTCTTAGAAGACTGCTGCCTGAAGTTGATATTATCTCCCCTGACATCCCAGTAGATCCACAGGACGCCCTACCCTTTCTGCAAGAACTATGCAAACAAGAAAATCCCGACCTTATCATAGGAACCTCAATGGGCGCCATGTATGCTCAGCAAATGTTTGGTTACAGAAAAATCTGCGTGAATCCAGCATTCAACATGTCGAGAATGTCGAAAGTACTCAAGACAGGAGAACATCCTTTCCTTAACGGCAGGAAAGACAATCAGAAAACCTTTAAAATTACGAAAGAAATCATCCAACACTTCAATATGATGGAACGACAGCAATTTAAAGGCATTACTGACTTCGACAAAGAAAATACGTACGGACTCTTCGGCATCCGCGACAATATGGTCAACACATACGACCTCTTTAAAAAATATTACAAAAACGCGCAACGATTCGACGGAGAGCACCAACTCAACGAAAAGGCTCTCAGGAATGCTGTGCTGCCACTTGTCAAACAAATACTCGGAATATAACTTTAATCAAAACAAACATTCCATAATTATCCACTTATGAACGGTTTTTATACAATCCTTCTTCTTGTGTTCTCAAATGTATTCATGACATTTGCATGGTACGGACACTTGAAACTTCAACAAACACACGTATCAGACAACTGGCCACTTATTGTTGTCATTCTCTTCTCATGGGGAATTGCATTCATTGAATACTGTTTCCTCGTTCCCGCAAACCGCATTGGATTTATCGACAATGGAGGTCCATTCACTTTGGTTCAGTTGAAAGTAATACAAGAAGTCATCTCACTTGTTGTGTTTGCTGTCATGGCGAACATGATGTTCCAGGGACAGCAACTTCATTGGAACCACATAGCCGCCTTCATCTGTCTTGTCGCTGCAGTATATTTTATTTTTATGAAATAAAATATAAAAAAGAGATTTTTTCTCTTTTTTTTTGGTACTGATACAAAAATTCACTACCTTTGTTAGCGCAAACAGCCCGTTCCATTGGTTTCCAGCCTTGGAACTTGTTGCTATATGTTGATATTGAGAGATTTAGTGTAAATATATTAATAACAACCATTAAAAAAAGGAAATCATGAAAATTTCACGTATTGATCACCTTGGCATAGCAGTCAAGAGCATCGATGAAGTTCTCCCCTATTTCGAGAACGTATTAGGACTTAAGTGTTACAACATTGAAGAAGTAGCAGACCAGAAGGTTAAGACAGCTTTTTTGAAAGTAGGCGAAGTAAAACTCGAACTTCTTGAACCAACATCAGAAGAGAGCACAATTGCTAAGTATCTTGAGAATGGAGGCCGCGGTGTTCACCATGTAGCTTTCGCTATCGAAGACGGAGTTGCAAACGCAATCGCTGAATGCACAGAAAAGGAAATCAGAGTTATCGACAAAGCTCCACGTCCAGGTGCAGAGAATATGATGATTGCATTCCTTCATCCAAAGTCAACAGCAGGTATCCTCACAGAACTCTGCGAACCAAAGGCATAAATAGTAAATAGTAAATCCGTAAATAGTAAATAGAACAATATGTCAGTTCAGTCAAATAAAATTAAAGAACTTGTTGAGCTGAGAGAAAAGGCTCGCATGGGTGGCGGTGAAAAGGCTATCCAAAAGCAGCACGACAAGGGTAAATATACAGCTCGTGAACGTATTGCCATGCTTCTTGATGAAGGAAGTTTCGAAGAGACAGACATGTTTGTCACTCATCGCTGCACTAACTTCGGAATGGAGAAAAAACAATATCTTGGCGACGGAGTAGTAACAGGATGCGGTACAATCAATGGCCGTCTGGTCTATGTCTTTGCACAGGATTTCACAGTAAACGCAGGTTCACTTTCTGAGACCATGGCTCTCAAGATATGCAAGGTAATGGATCTTGCTATGAAGATGGGGGCACCAGTGATTGGCCTTAACGACTCTGGTGGTGCACGTATTCAGGAAGGTATCAATGCCCTCGCAGGATATTCTGAGATTTTCGAAAGAAATATTCTTGCAAGTGGTGTTATTCCACAGATAAGTGGAATCTTCGGACCATGTGCAGGTGGTGCCGTTTACAGTCCTGCCCTTACCGACTTCACACTGATGATGGAAGGCACATCATATATGTTCCTCACAGGTCCCGCAGTAGTAAAGACCGTTTTAGGAGAAGTAGTTACTCAGGAAGAACTTGGAGGTGCAAGTGTACACTCAACCAAGTCTGGAGTAACTCATTTCACTGCAAAGACAGAGGAAGAAGCAATCGCCATGATTAAGCAACTCGTAAGTTACATTCCACAGAACAATCTTGAGAAGACTCCAAGAGTAGAATGCAACGACCCTGTTGATCGTACAGACGACTATCTTAATGAGATTATCCCTGACAACCCTAACAGTCCATACGATATGTATGAAGTTATCAGCAGCATAGTCGATAATGGAGAGTTCTTCGAGGTTCAGCCAAACTACGCAAAGAACATCATCGTAGGTTTTGCCCGTTTCAACGGAGAAAGTGTTGGAGTTGTAGCAAATCAGCCAAAGCAACTTGCCGGTGTACTCGATTGCAATGCAAGCCGCAAGGGTGCACGTTTCGTTAGATTCTGCGATGCATTCAACATTCCAATCGTAACACTCGTTGACGTTCCTGGATTCCTCCCAGGTACAGGCCAGGAATATAATGCTGTCATCCTCCATGGAGCCAAATTGCTCTACGCATTCGGAGAATGTACAGTTCCAAAGGTAACGGTAAGTCTCCGTAAGTCTTATGGTGGCAGCCACATCGTAATGAGTTGCAAACAACTCCGTGGTGATATGAATTACGCTTGGCCATCTGCTCAGATTGCAGTTATGGGTGCAGCAGGTGCAGCTTCCGTTCTCTATGCAAAAGAAGCAAAAGCCCTTAAGGACGAAGGCAAAGACGCAGCCGCATTCATTCAGGAAAAAGAAGAAGAATACGACAAACTCTTCGCCAATCCATACAATGCCGCCAAGTATGGTTACATTGATGACGTAATCGAACCTCGCAACACTCGTTTCCGCATCATTCGCGCTCTCGATCAACTCCGCGACAAGAAACTTACCAACCCTGCTAAGAAGCACGGAAATATTCCATTGTAATCAAGTAACGCCATGATACAATTATTAGCAATAAATGCATTAAACGTTAACTGGACTGCAGTATGGCAAATGACTGGAGTAGGACTGGGAGTGGTGTTTGTCATTCTCATCCTGCTTGTATTTGTACTTCAGGGCTTCAGTTTGGTCGCTACTAAACTCAATGCTGCGCCAAAACCAGCCAAAGCAAAGAGTCCAGCAGCCACTGCATTTGCACCTGTAGCACAGCCAAAAGCAACTGCTCCTAACGATGACGAGGCTGCAATAGCAACCGCTCTGTATTTATATTTCCAAGATGTCCACGACGAAGAAAGCTACAAGCTTACTATCAAGCATGCAGACCATCCGGCTTGGCACTCAGAACTTAACCACCATTTAGCAAACAATTAAAATGAAAAATTTCAAATTCAAGCTCGACGGAAAAGACTACGCAACTTCAGTTGAAGAGAAGGAAGGCAATGTAGTAGAAGTAACCGTCAACGGCAAAGCATATAGTGTAGAACTCGACCAGCAAGTAGTTAAACCTGCTGCTCGCCCTACCATCCATAAGGCAGCAGCTCCAACCCAATCCCCAGTTCAGGCAGGCAGTGCAAGCAAAATCAATGCTCCTCTTCCAGGAAACGTTACTAAGGTGCTTGTTCAACCAGGTCAAGCTGTAAAGAAAGGCGATGTACTCCTCGTTATGGAAGCCATGAAGATGGAGAACAATATTTCAGCAGAGTTCGACTGCAAAGTTACTAAAGTAATAGCACAGGTAGGCCAGACAGTAAACCAAGGCGATGTACTCGTAGAAGTAGAAGGCACTGCAGCACCAGCCGCTGCACCTCAACCAGCCAGTGCTCCTGCTCCAAAACCAACACCAGCACCTCAACCAGCACCTGCTACAGGTGGTGGCAAAAAAGTAGAATCACCACTGCCAGGAACAATCACCAAAGTGAACGTAAAAGTCGGTGATGCAGTAAAGGCCGGAGATGTACTTCTCGTCATGGAAGCAATGAAGATGTCAAACGATATCACTTCTGAATGGGACGGAACTGTAAAGGCTGTCCTTGTAAGTGAAGGTGCATCTGTTATGAATGGTGATGCACTTGTTGAAATAGGATAAGACTTATGAAACAAGCAATTAAATTTTTCAGTATCGTATCACTGCTCCTGCTCGTTGCAGTTCCCGCTATGGCGCAAGGTGCCAACGATTCTTTCGACATTGCACAGACAATGGAGAAATTCGTCAACGACATGGGCATTGTACGCTTCTTCACTGCAGACGGATGGAAATATGCACTTATGATTGCTATTGCATGCTTCCTCCTCTATCTTGCAATCAAGAAGCAATATGAACCACTTCTCCTGTTACCGATTGCATTCGGAATGCTCCTCACCAATTTCCCTGGTGCCGAGATGTTCCACAGCGAAATGTGGAATGACGAGTTCCTCAATCCTGACAGTCCTTTCTTCCATAGTTATCGCCACATACTTGCAGAAGGAGGTCTTCTCGATGTACTCTATATCGGTGTCAAGGCTGGAGTTTACCCTTGCCTTATCTTTATCGGAGTAGGTGCAATGACCGATTTCGGTCCACTCATCGCCAATCCTAAGAGTCTGCTGCTCGGTGCAGCCGCTCAGCTTGGTATATTCGTTACCTTCATCGTGGCCCATTGCCTTGGATTCAACTCTCAGGAAGCAGCTTCAATAGGTATCATCGGTGGTGCAGACGGACCTACATCCATCTTCCTCACCACCAAACTGGCCCCGCACCTTCTTGGTCCAATCGCCATCGCTGCTTACAGTTACATGGCACTCGTACCAGTTATCCAACCACCTATTATGCGTGCTCTGACCACTAAGGCTGAGCGCCAGATTCAGATGAAACAACTGCGTACAGTTTCCAAGTTGGAAAAGATTCTGTTCCCTATAGTGGTAACCATCATCATCGCACTCATCCTTCCTTCTGCAGCACCACTCATCGGATGTTTGATGCTCGGTAACCTGTTCAAGGAAAGCGGTGTGGTAGAACGTCTGAGCAAGACCGTTCAGAACGAACTCAACAACATCGTTGTCATATTCCTCGGAACCACAGTTGGAGCAACAGCCACTGCCGCTACATTCTTGAACTTCCAAACTCTCAGCATCCTTGTAATAGGAATCGTAGCATTCTCCTTCGGTACTGCAGGTGGAGTGCTGTTGGCTAAGTTCATGAACCTCTTCCTCAAGGAAAAGGTCAATCCACTTATCGGAAGTGCCGGTGTAAGTGCAGTCCCTATGGCAGCACGTGTAAGCCAGGTGGAAGGTCAGAAGGCAAACCCTCGCAACTTCCTCCTCATGCATGCTATGGGACCTAACGTAGCAGGTGTTATCGGTTCTGCTGTAGCAGCCGGAATACTTCTCAACATGCTCGGATAAATAGCATAACCATATTAAGAAAAGCAGCGACTCAAACAGAGCCGCTGTTTTTTTTGCTCCCATTTCAGCATATACGTTATACCCATAGTAATACGATAAGCCAAGACCCTATATGGTTTTGCGCCGCGAGATATATGATGTATCCCGCCAACCCATATATCCTAATCCGAGAAGACACATAGTCTTATTTCACGAATTGACCAATTGGTGAACACGAATTGACCAATT